>Ga0194044_10001495_pt1 | contig 11865 bp, 12 predicted proteins | sample JunL4417m_MetaG_FD_155460 | JGI IMG/M metagenome (GOLD analysis project Ga0194044, IMG submission 155460) | Anoxic zone freshwater microbial communities from boreal shield lake in IISD Experimental Lakes Area, Ontario, Canada - Jun2016-L442-17m | ecosystem: Environmental > Aquatic > Freshwater...
GGGTTATAACATACCATGAGAAAAAATCTTTATATGGGTTGGCGTTCTAAAACGTTCTAAATTTTTAGAACAAAAATCCCAACCCGTGGTGCCTTTTTTTAAGCTTTTTTTGGAGCCAAAAAATGACTTTTTTCGCCCTCTTAAAACATGACACCATTATGATCTCATCTTTTATAACAAATCTTATAATTTAAAATTGTTATTTTTTGTTTTTACTCTGCAAGACTCTATAAAATTTTCAGGAAATGGACAAAAAAAATGTCCAAAAATCGATATGGCGAAACCTTTTTGCGCAAAACCGCGCGGCACTAGGTAATTTGCGGAACTTTTTTGGAGCCATTTTTGCGAAAGCATATATGGTCTTAAATAATTTAACATAAATAATGTCAAAATCGCACCATATTGCAAAAAAGGGCAGAAACCGCGTGCAATAGTCCCCAAAACGGGGTTTCTTGTTTCCGGAAAAAAGCTTTTGCTGTTTTCGGGACTGTCTTCGGCGGCCTTTTGCACATGCGGATGTCCCTTTTTGAGGCATTCTTGTTTTCAGAAAAAAGGTTTTCCCGATTTAGGGACTGTCGCATGAATCGGCGCAAAAAATGCGGATGTCCCTTTTTTGACCATTCTTATTTCCGGAAAATCATGGTTGTGGTTTGGCAACGTTTTTGCAATGCGTCCTGGTTCGGCATTCAGTCATCATCTTCAGACCCAGAACCAGACCCACTTTGTTCGTCGTCACTTGAATCGTCAAATGCTTCCCATGATTTGTGATACGTTTTATTTGATACGGTTTGCCACCGAGCAATGCTGTGTGCCGTAGCAAATGCAACCTCTCTGCAAAGAGAGAATATCATTGCCGCTCGTCCATTCATTCCCGAAAACGAATTGATAACTTCAATTCTGCGGGTCATTTGACTTGTGCGCTCTTCAGTGCGAATGAGTTCGGATGCAACTGACACGGGCAATGGTTCAATGCATTCACGCACAGGTTCTATTTCAGCACGACATGTCGGGCACGTGTTTTTTTTTTTCAAAGATGATAGTAAACATGACATGCAGAATTTGTGTCCGCATGCCGTGACTGCAACATTTTTGGGTCCGGGAACCTCCATGCACACGGGACACAGGTCCACTTCGGGTTCGGGTGCGGCGGCGGCGGCAGGTTGACTTCGCAGATATTGCATTGTGGGTTGACTTGGGATCAGGTTCATTTGTGCAACATTGGGTTCAATTTTTGCACGAATTGGGTTAAAAGCATTAAACAAATATAAATGCATGACATGCATTAAATGCAAACACAACGCATGCAATCCGATTCTTTTTATGAACCCGCAATTGCGGCAATGGCGCACATGATAAATTACTTGGACGCATCGTCGTATGACGCACAAATGACCCTCATGGATAAAGAGACCCGATACAATATTGATCAAGTGTATGACCAATGTTGCAAAACCAAAAAAATAACGAATGTGGATTGCCGGTGTTTTTATGCGAACCTGAAAGCGCTGGAACACGTTGTGAGCACGGACGATGGTCCAGAATACACCATAATTTATAATGACTTAATCAAATGCTTTCGGGATGTGAGACGCACAGGGGAGGTTCCCGTAATCCCTCCTTAGACGAACGCATCATAGTGCGTAGTTAACTCGCCCAATGATGTTACTGAAAACCATGTGGGTGAATTAGTTTGAGAGGAGGGTTAACGGGAACCTGGGTTCCCGTCCATGATTTGCTCCAATTCGCGCAAATCCAGGGCCGGCAGGTCGGTGTGGCACTCCCAGAAGAACTTGCAGTACGCCCATTTGAAATTGTTGCTGCCGTCATCCGTATACCGGTCTTTCATACTGCTGCGCATTAAAGCGCGTTCAACCGAGGGCGGCAACAGCGCATGACTCGCTCGCGGCAGCACGTAGCACAGCTGCACGACGTCCCGAATGGGCTCCTTTGGTTTAACCTGCAAAAAGGAAAATGCATTAGTTGGGTCGTGGGTGGTGTCGGGAATGTGATGCACCAAATCGGCCAACAAGGGCGGATAGTGATTCGCATACGTCCACTTCCAGTCCACGCACCCGCGTGTGTAGTACCGGAACGTCCATTCCATGCCCTCCAGGTAATTGCGACACAATGCCGCAACTGCGGGGGTGGCACCATGTATGTCGCACAACGCGGCATAGTATCGGGTCTCCCACCCAGGTTGAAACGGGTTAATGTCACGCTCCACATCGCGCTGGGTCATTGGCAGCATCATCACGTCGTGCATCACATCATCGTCCTTGTCGGAGTCACGCATGTGTCGCGCCTGTCGGTCACGCGTCCCATGCTCTTTGCGAATCAGGGTCAGTTCCTGCGCGGCGAGGTGAGCGACTAGTTTCTTGTAACTCGGCCAATGAATGACGTATTCTCCCAGTGGACTAGTTTGTATTATGGTTTCATTGGACCCGATTGTGGCGCGATATGCCTCCATAATGGTGGCTATGCCGGTGGTGCGAATGTTGAGCGCGGGGAAATGCGGCATGAAGTCGTTGCCCAACATGAAACACATGAATATGTAGTCCATCACCTTGTTTTTGGCCACCGTAGGATTGGGTGCAGACGATGTTATTACATGTTGCACAATCGCCGTTGCAAACTCGGGAATGTCCATGAAATACCTCTCCTTTTCATCCAGCGCAACATTGATTGATTTCACAAATTCGGGGGTCTCGCGGTACAGGTAGATGCCGCGCGAAATGTGAAGGTGTGACATGCATAGCATGATCAGGTCCGCGTCCAGCCCGTAAATGATGGTGTTTGTGCCCTCATGCTCCGCCGCGTGCGCGCGGATGTATTCAAACAGCTTGTGCTCGCCCTCGCCGGGCTCCTTGCTGCTGCTGACAATGATGCCTGCACCGCTCAAATTATAGCGGGCATTTAGCGCGGATGGATTCGTGGTGTCGTAGTACTCGGCCAGCTTGTCGTGCAGCGCATTCATGAATTTGGTGCCGGGCGTAATGGCCGACGTGTTCCACACCGGTTTAGGCGGTTCCACCTTAAATGTTGATGTTTTGGATTTTCCGGATCCGGCCTGTGTGCTCCGTGCGCTCACAATCTCACGCCGGCGCTGCGCCTCCATTTCGCCCAAGTACCACGACTTGTAGCGGCGTTCGCGCTGCTGGTTCAGCTTGGCCACGGGCGCCACGCCGTCAAATGCAATGAACACGCTGCTAGTCGGTCGCAGGATCGCAATGCACGCATCAATGCTTTCGCAAATGCGCTGCAGCATTTCGGCCTCATAAGCCGCTATGTTTTCAGGCGTGTATTGCATTTGGTGAACCACATCGTACACCATGCCGTTGCAATCCAGATACAAATTGTTGATGCACGGCAACTCGGAGAGCCGTTTGATGACGTGGGGGTATTTTTTTAGCACATGGGCGAAATAACTGGGGATGCCCATACTACAAACAGTAAATGCGTGAATAGGGTCAAGTATTTATTCACACAATTTTATATTTAAGTATATTATACATAACATATAGACAATTGACATGGCACAAACGGCTGAAGACATTGAAACATCACCATCATCATCAAATTGGGCCAAATTCTATGCATTTTCGGAAAGCACATTTGGAATAACCAAATTTAACCAGGCAATGCCGATGATCATAAGCAGCGTCGTAGTTGGCACATCCATTGTGAACCGAAATTTTCCCAAATGCATTGGACACCTTGGTGGAGCAACAGTTGTTGGATTGATAATGTCAACATATGGCGCATTCACCACTGCATTTTTGGCATACACCATTGTGTATGTTTCATTTTGCATGTCACAATCAAAATCAATTGACTCCAATTCATTGATCAGTATCATTCTGAGTTTCATCATTCTTGTTTTTATAAATTTAGTGACAATCATTGGCGGGGTTGGCGTGAGCGTGAGAGATTACATTGTCGGCACATTGGCCGGCGTGGCATTTGGCATTGGTGGGTTTTACCTCACATTGAATGTGGGCGGAAAAGCGGCCCTCTATGATTTCAGTGGATGTTCATGCGATGATTGCAACAGCAAATGTCCGGTCGGCTCTAAAACTCAAATGGTCATGGCAAAACAAATAAGCGAAACGCCTACAAACACACAATGAATTGCACAGATGGCAAATACATTTAAGGGAATTAATTTATTAAACAAAATGATAATATAAACATTAATTATAATCATTTTGCATTATTATCAAATAACATGAGCATCACATTCACTGATGGTTTGGGTAATAGTAGAGAGGTTAAATTAGAAGAATGCATCCCACTAGAATTAAAACTGAATCTCACACGATATAGTAGAAAATACAGGGAACTAGGTGATTTTCTATATAAATACAAAACAAACCATGGATACAGTAGTCAATTGCCATCAACCAAAATTCTGAGCAGCGAAGAGTTGGCATACCTAGATGATTTGTATAACATGAATTATGATGAACTTTTAAAATATCACAATGCAAATTGGACTGACGATTATTACTTTGATTGAGAGGACAACACCGAATCAATTGAACGAGTACATTATGATGCGGTTCAACTTTTCAACGAATCCCAGATTGCACGACACGGTGCGCGCCTGCAGCCGCACGAACATCTCCAGGTTTTTTGAATAACTGAATGTTTTGGATGCGTCATACAGACGCTGCATTTGCGCATAGTATCGTGTCATTTCATGTGCCTCTTCGGAATACAGCCCATTTTTCATGAGCAGCCGTTTGGTTATGTAGAAGCAGTTGTGTTTGGTGTCCCATTGAAACCAGTGTTCGTCTTTCATGCGGCGCTTTCCGGCATCAATGAAAGCGCCCAGTGTCATCGGTTTGAGTGCAACATCCTTCATGACCGCATTTTTAATGCGCGGTTCCTTCATTTTCAGAAGCGTGATTGTGGATGTTTTATCCAGCATCAAATGCGCCCCGTCTTCCATTTCAAATATGAGCCCGCAGTGAAAGGGCAGTGCGTCTGCGTGCGCGCGCAAATAGTCGGGCATAGACACACTTGGACTGTCGTTACTGTCGTTGCTGCTACTGCTACTGCAATGGTCTGACTTGGCATGCTCTTCCATCATTTCATTGTACAATCCATCCAGACGGCACAGCGTCAATTTATTATACAAATTGAGCAGCTTCTTTGGCACGCGGCGATAATACAACTGCAACGATTTAATTGATTTATTTTTATAGTGTCGCATGTTGTCCCGTGTCTCGTTCAAATATTCGCATGATGGCTGCAGCGCGAAATAATCAAACACGCGATTTGCACAGGAAGAGACCACGCTCTTAACCACGTGCACCATTTTGTCCGACAGTGCTGCACTTAACACATTGCACGCCAGTAATGTGCACGTAATTACGGCAAAATAGGCAATGAGCAGTATCATGGCGTATGCGAACGACGCCGTGCTGAATGCATGTTGAAAAACATTGGACATTTATTTTGTGTTTAGTGACTGTTATGTTAATTGCATACTATTTTTGCATGAAATTAACACACTATGTGTGAATCAAATCATTTATCAAATTTTGAACTGTTTTCGCGCATCCATTTTATGAAGTCCTTGATGAGAATGTCCTTATGAAAACTGTTTATCAGAAGGCGCACATTGGTATTACGATGTGAATACACCTTGATGAAGTATGGCACAACCACGAACGTGTTGGCCCGGCCGTATCTGGTGTTCATCTCATCAACTGTGAATGGCCGTTTTTTCGTTCGCATGTTGACCGAGTTGTGAAAATGCAACAAGAACAGTTTGAAGTTTTGTTTGTTGGCAAATTGGTCTGGTGTCAATTTTGAAATGAATTGGGTGGCATGCGCTGCACAATCCGGGCATGGCAAATTGAAACAAATGCGTTTTATAAACGAGAATAATTCTGCTTTCACTTCGTTGAAATTGGCATCTTTTACTTTTTCGGCCAGAGTGTGAAATAATGTCCATGTGGCAGGACCCCATGTGTCTTTGCTCGCCATCCTAAATAACCCTGCAAAAATAAAATGAAATATATAAGTATAAAGACATTTTATTTTCAATAATACAATACATAAAACACCAAATGCATATTCCACCAAATTTTTGTCTGAACCCACCTGCAAATCAGATTAAATACGAAGTGGAAGACGATCTGGATGTGGATTTTTTTGCGGCGTTGAAAAGCATGCAGCAATCGCAATCACAATTGCCGACACACGATCAATCAAGCAAGTCACATGAAAATGTGTGCTTAATAACGAATGATCCGTTGAATGCGTTTCATGTGACGCTGACGTGTGGACACAAATTCAATTACGAACCGTTGTACCAAGAGGTTCTCCGTCAAAAAGGGCGATTTGGGACCCACAATTATTATGAAAAAATAGGGACACATCAAATCAAATGCCCTTACTGTCGCACGTTCACCAATCAGCTTTTGCCGTACATTGGATCGCATCCCACCATAAAACGTTTGAATGGAGTGAATGCGCCGGCATCCATGTGTATGCCAGGCATTGAGTGCTCTCACAATAACAAGAGTTCGTGTGGCGTCAACGCATTTTACGAGCACGATTCCAACCCGTATTGTTTGCGTCACTATAATTCTGTCATAAAATCAGCGCACAAGCACGCGAAAAATGATCCAATTATTCCAGCGAATCATGTGAAATGCGTTGCTGAAATTCAAACTGGTAAAAACAAGGGCAAGCAATGCGCATTGAATGCAATTCAGACCACTTCAATGCCCCATTTGTGCAAAAAACATTCAAAATGCAATGTGGTTTTATATTGAAAACAAATATATAATATTTGATTTGTTTATAAATAAATTTTCAAATTCTGTAATATCTGGAATGTCTGAATCAGAATCATTGCCATCGGTGTCATCCGGGTCATCCTCATCTTCTGATGCAACCGTGCGGCCCGTTGCATCTGCATCGGGACGCCGAGATTTTCTTGTTTGCGGCACTTCACCTAAGCCATCGTTAATAGATGGCTTGAGCACTCAACGGGGATTGGATGCAATTAAATTGGTTAATCTGCCACCATTGAGACCAAATGTGCTACCTAAAACTCCACCTGCTCCTCGCGCATCGAAAGTTAGTGCAAGTTTCGGTAAGGCGCTGCCCCCTCCTCTTCCGACAGGGTTGGATGGTTTAAGGGGAGATAGATTGCCCAAAAATGGGTTTTTGGTCATGGCAACTTCAATGTTTCACGCATCTGTTATTGGAGCCAGAGTGATCAAAGCCAAGAAATGTCCGAAACATTTGACCGTTGTGTCACATGACAATCTATGTTTCCCGACTTTAAGCAGAACTTTAGAATCTGTGATTTTGTCCCTAATGCACAATGACACGACCCCGGAGCAAATTGTCAGATCTATTATGGGTGTTTTTGGTCCACATGATGGTTGGTTTCGCAAGATTGCACTCCGTAAACAAGAGGTTTCAGACTTGAAAAAGAAACTGACGGACGAAATTGTTGATGGCAAGGCTGCAATTTCAGCTGTCGATGCGGATGCTTTAAAACGCCAATCAAAGCCACGAAAAATGTTAACAACAATGTGTTCTCAATGCCAAAACATTGGTCACAATAAACTTACATGCCCGGTCAGTATTATGGAGGCGGAGTCTAGAAAAAAATCGGAGGCAGAAACGAGAGTGGCAGGGGCCGAGGCGAGAATGATTTTGGTTGAAACGTTAGAGGGGATTATCCCCGAATTTGAACGTTCATTCAAAGTCAATGTTGATCAAGTTATACGAGACATTGACCAAAAAAAAGATGAAACCATTGACGCATTGAGAAATCCGAAGGTTTCCGTGGCCCAAAAAATCAGCCAAATGTTCAATTTGAATGATATGGTCAATCATTTGTATAGTGTATTGTATCATGAGATTACAGAATTGTTTGATTTGGTGAATCCAATGGACCCAATAATGCAGAGCAAAAAAAACCAAAAGAGGCAATCAAATTTCACTTCTGGAGAATTCTTTAGTTTTTCTCCCAAGAAGCATTACATTCCATGCAAAAGGTTTAATATAAGGAATCGTTCTTTTGGAAATGGAATGCCACCACCATCAACTGCGAGACAGTTGCAAAATGATAGGTTCGTGCTTTTCCAGTTCAACTTGGTCGTAAACCTCACATTGGATGAAGAAAGTTATGATGCAACCTTAAATATTGATATGCAGGATTTGATAGATCCATTGCATGATCCAGACCACGTCATGATGGAGGAAATGGTAGAGTTGGTGATGGACCGGCGACTGAAAGATCGGGTCGTTGAGTTGATGTGTGGTAAGTTCCCTGTGCTGAAATCTAAACAACAACAACTTATTGATTTAGTTCATGGAATTGATAAGGCGGATCCAAGTCCGGATCCTAGTGCGGATCCTAGTGCAAATTGGGAGGTTGTATTCTATGAAAGTGGCTGTTATGGAATCAACGTTGGTGCTGAGTCCACTTTGTTGTCTGTGCCGAACTTGACACGTGAACAACATGCCCCAGTTGCAAATCCTGCGCGGGGTGCATTTGCTGGACGTCATGACCCCCCGTTCAAGTTTATGACTGTCCCTGGTGCAATGGCGGGTCCGGCCAGACATCTTAGTGCGACGCAAAAGCAAGCAAGGAAATTTATGGAAAAAACATGGAAAGCTCCATTGCATCATCAGCCAATTCATGTCACCACCACGAAAAGGAAACGTGCTGATTCACCTCCAGCAACATCACATACCAGATCATATCACAGGCCACATCACAGATCATCTGCATCGGTTAATTTGAATCCCAAAACGATTTTGTTAGTCCATCCCAGACCATCTGCTGCTGCTGCTGCTGCTGCTGCTGCTGCTCCCCCTCAACCTCGCGTAACTGTTAATCTGTTGGCTGCCCACAATCGTGCACCATCTGCTGCTCCCCCTCAGCCTCGCGTAACTGTCAATCTGTCGGCTGCCCACAGTCGTGCACCATCTGCCACTGCTGCTGCTGCCACTGCTGCTGCTGCCACTGCATCTTCAATGAATCGTCGTGCAACGGAGTCTGTGGCACACCTCACTGCAAGTGCCGCACGCCCTGTGGCAGTTTCATTGATGGGACCAGGAATTCGCGAGTTTATTGGTCCGTCCGTACCCAAAATGTCGGGCAACATTTCGCATTCATTTCATTGCAGTGACACTGGAGATAGCACCCGCAGATGTCAATATCCGGACGTTAGGTCTCCTATGACCAATTTGACTTCTTCCTCTTCTTCCAATGCTGCATCTGAATCGTCATCTCACACCGACAATGAACACGAGTCAGACGGAGGCAAACGGAGAACGAGGCGAATGAGGCGAATCAGACGCCGCACTGCAACAACAACCCGAAAAAAACATTGACATTCACAACATTATATATGATATTGAAACAATATAAAAATGTTTTTTCAATAGTGATTATCAAAACAATTCGGAAATTAAACCAATACCAACCCAATACAAATGATGAATTGCATGACAAGCACTTATGATACATCCGGTAAATTGGTGGGTTGCACCGAGCAAGAACTGAGCACAATTGTTTCTGTGCAAATGTACGCCGTGTTTGCGATGGGTACGGGATTATACATCTATAAATCACTCACTGCGGAGAACTGGGCTGACATTGCCATCAAAATTGGATGGGGGTGCGTATCAGCATTCACGCGCACGAAGCGATTCACGACGCGATACGTGCTTCCCCCCATTTGCAATGCGGTTTCATTTGTGAAGAATCAGGTTGCAACAATCATTCAACCGGACACAGAATCAGAGGTTAGCGTGGAAGATGACCATTGTTACATTCGCGTTGTGAAAGATGGCACTGAGTTGCATGGTTATTCCTCCATATTCGGGTTAATTCAACATTTGGCGGAGTTTGTATCAGACGATCAAGAGCAAGAGCAAGACCAGGATTCAGATGACGTAGTTGATGTGCAAAGCGAAGTGACTGCAAAAAGCGAAGTGACTGCAAAAAGCGAAGTGACTGCAAAAAGCGAATGCGAATCAGAAGCGGCCACAAAAAGCGAAGCGGCCGCAAAAAGCGAATGCGAATCAGAAGCGGCTGCACAAGGCCAATGCAAAGGTGATGGTGAAGACGAAGGTGAAGGTGAAGTGTCTAACCAAGACGAATCCAATGAATCAGAATCGGACACGGAAGAAGACATTAAAGAACAAATCGCACGAATTGAAAAACACACAATGAAATTTGATTTTGTGATGTGTCAGGTTCCCACCTTGCAAACGGTCACGAGTTCCACTCCACAGTGCATGCATGTCATTAAATACGACGGGTTTCCACGAGATGCAGACGGATTGTATTTTTGCGAGAGAAAATTTGTGCCAGTGAATCATCGCATGATTGAAATTGTGCTGCAATACGAGGGTTCAGATTACGAACTGGATTTGGCCAGTCCGGACAATTTTTACGTGGCGGGCAATAAGTTGTTGGACCCTGCATTTTTGAAGTGGTTCATGCGCAAAAACCACAACATCAGCATCACCACGGATGTGACAGTCGCCTGCAATTACACCATCAAATGCATTGACCATGATGCCACTCTTCACACATTGAGCCCCTGCAATTGTCTGCATATAACCGAAACAGGATTTGAAGTCCATGATTCTGGGTTGGTTTGATTGCAATTCATATTCATTTTTTTACGAATATTATTAAAGATATGGAATATACATATTTTAATAATATTAAATACAATTTGTTTGGGTTTATCAAAATCAAATGAACCAATATTCATCGCCGACAATTCATGCCAATGATATGCAACGAATGTATGCCAATTTATTGAAACGTGAATATAAGGAAATTTTGAACCTGCACATGACTGAATTGATGGTACTGAACTACGCACACCATGTGCGTAACAATGACACCTATATTTTGCGACGAGACACGCATAATGTTGAACACGGTAACAAAATAAAACAAGTTTCAGTGTTTTATATATCAAAGACCAACCTGTATTCGCGTCCAAGCAATCCAGCCAGTTACCGATTTGTGAACATGGCTGCTTACAAAATCAGCGATTATCCTGACGCTGGAGTTGGATTTGAACAAGATGACGATTATTGCATTCGCCTACTACATGATTATACTAATGTGCACATTCAACCATAAATGAATGGAATGGAATGAATTGCCTTATTTTTTATAATAAAAATGCAATGTATAACACAATATAAATTAATACATTAATACATTGCATTAATACAATGAAACGGGCATTGTTGGTCGGCATAAATTACGTTGGCACTCAGAACGAGCTGCGCGGGTGTATCAATGACATCAACAATGTAGCGGCATATTTGCAGGGGGTGCGAGGCTACCCATCCAATTCGTTCATCGTGATGAGCGACGTGGCGGCACGCAACCCCACGCGCGCCAACATATTGGCGGGATTCCAAGAGCTGCTTCAAGGGGTGCGCGCGGGAGACGAACTGTGGTTCCATTATTCCGGACACGGCGCTCTGCAGCAAGACACCAATGGAGATGAAGAGAGCGGTGCAGACTCGTGCATTTGTCCGCTGGATTTCAACCAGACCGGATTCATCACGGACGATGTGATCCGGTCTGTGCTGGCCGCGTTGGTGCCGGCCGGAGCTCGGTTATTCATAGTATTGGATTCGTGCCACAGCGGCACGGGCTGCGATCTGCGCTACAAATACGATGACAGCAGCTACCTGATCAATGCTGCAGCTTCGCCATCTGCGTATGATCCCAATGCATGGGCCCTGCGCCAAACCAGTTACGAATACAAGCGGTATGCGAAAACTGCGGGTGAAGCATTTTGCATTAGCGGGTGCCAGGACTCGCAAACCAGCGCGGATGCGTTTTTG
>Ga0194044_10001497_pt1 | contig 11864 bp, 13 predicted proteins | sample JunL4417m_MetaG_FD_155460 | JGI IMG/M metagenome (GOLD analysis project Ga0194044, IMG submission 155460) | Anoxic zone freshwater microbial communities from boreal shield lake in IISD Experimental Lakes Area, Ontario, Canada - Jun2016-L442-17m | ecosystem: Environmental > Aquatic > Freshwater...
AGTATATACTGTAACATTTATGCCAACTTTAGTCAAATATTGGCTAAGTTGAGTCATAATATCAACATCGCATCACCATAACTAAAAAAACGGTATTCTTGCTCGATGGCAAGTAGATATAATCGTTTCAGCTCGCTAACAGATTCATTTTCTGCAAGATTCGACTGGGTGATAAAAGCTGCAACCAACATCAGAAGGGTGCTTTTGGGTAAATGAAAATTAGTAATTATGGCATCGACCACTTTAAATGTATATCCAGGGCGAATAAAAATATTGGTCCAACCATTTAGGTCGTTGCTGACTTCTACCCCCTCTGACCAAATTGACTCAAGCACTCGTACACTAGTTGTACCAACAGCTATAACCCGTCCACCTACTTGTTTTGTCTTTTTTAAAACGTCGAGGGTTTTGGTGGTAATTTCATACCATTCGGCATGCATCTGGTGCTTGTCCAAATCATCTTCTTTTACCGGTGCAAAAGTACCCAGCCCAACATGCAAAGTAACTTCAACAATAGCTATGCCCTTTTGTTTAACTTCGTTGATGAGTTCTGGAGTGAAATGTAATCCGGCAGTAGGCGCAGCTACAGCGCCGGTTTTTTGATCATTAGCAAAGACAGTCTGATATGAAGTTTTATCTGTTGGTTGTTCTTTATCACGTTTAATATACGGCGGTAACGGAACCTGCCCAGCCATAAACGCATATTTTTTAATTTCATTAACATCAACCGAAAATTCAACCAACCACTCCCCTCCTAAAATTTGTTCAATTACGGTAGCAGTGATCGTTTGACCTAAGTATAAGACTGTTTTTGTATTTATTCCTCTCCCACCTAATAAGCAGCGCCAGTGTGTTTCGTTTTCTGGTCGCAATAAAAATAATTCGATTGCTCCTCCGCTTAATTTGTGAGCAGTTAATCGAGCCGGAAAAACCTTCGTATTATTCACCACCAATACATCCCCCGGGCGTAAAAACGAGGCGATGTCGTAGAAATGAGTATGTAAAATTTCTTTATTTAGTCGATTATATACCAAAAGCCGCGAGTGATCTCGCGGATTCGCTGGAACTTGAGCAATGCTCTCCTTGGGCAAATTGTAATCAAAGTCACGCAATGACAACATAATTACTCATTCATTTGATTTAATATTTCTGATTGTTTTAAGACGCCAGCCTCACGCTCCCTGTCTTGCTCGGCTAGCCGAATTATGGTGTCACGCACCATATCAGGATGAGGCACCTGTTCGAAGTGAAACCGTTGTTTTTCTCCAGCAGTCTGGATAAAAACATCGCCAAAACGCCAAATAGTTGGCCAAAAGCCCTTAACCTCACTGGTAACATCCTGCACCCGAAATAATCGCTCTTCAGAAATGGTTCGTGAAAAAAAACCGTTCTGTTCAATATTGATAATTCGTTCATTAGTAATAATCCAGGTATCTAAGTAGTAATCAATAAAAGAAAAAAAATAAAACAACCAAATAAATAAAAAATAAGCGCTGCCAGCTAATAACAAAATCGGCTGATAAGCGTCTGTTAGCAAGCCAGGGATAAAGTTAGTAATAATAAATGCTGCTATGCCAAGTATGGCAAATAACAACAAGAACAGCATGGTGCGATTAAACAACACAAAGGTGTCGCGACGCAACACGGTGATTACTTTTTCATCGGGTAATTGATTAGGAATGCGATAGATATCCAACATATAATTATTAACTCAGTGGTGCCGAAATATCAATATTCGGCAATTCATTAATCGGCGTCTGCCATTCGATTGGCTGCATCGAGGTAAACGTGGTGGTTATCACTAAAACTGAAATTACTATATAAATACTAGCCGCGAAAAAGGTTACCATATTTTTTATCCCAAAAGTCATAAGATGAAATAGAGCAATAAAGCTCATTACCACCCAAAAAACTAAAAAGCCGTAAAAGGCATACAAAAAAATTGCGACAGGGATTAACATAGTTTTATACTAACCGATTTTGACCAGAGCGTTCCCGGCCAAGATGGGCATAGGCCGATTCGGTCGCCACCCGCCCGCGCGGACTGCGATCCAAAAAGCCCAATTGAATTAAATATGGCTCATACACTTCCTCAATAGTAGACACATCTTCGCCAGTAGCTGCGGCAATGGTATTTAAGCCCACTGGCCCACCCTGATATTTATCAATGATTAATTCTAATATTTTACGGTCGACCATATCCAGACCGGATTCATCTACCTCAAGCATCACAAAAGCATTCTGACAATGTTCTGCACTGATGTGGCCATCGCCCTCCACCTCGCAGTAATCGCGAACCCGTTTTAACAAGCGATTAGCTACACGCGGTGTCCGTCGGGAACGCTTGGCAATCTCTTCAGCCATGGATGGCCCTAGACTTACATTTAAAATCCGACTACTCCGCTCTACAATCGCCTCCATATCCGGCTGTTCGTAGTAATTCAAGTGATAAGTCATGCCAAAACGATCTCGTAATGGTGCGGTAAGCAAGCTGATTTTGGTGGTAGCGCCAATTATAGTAAACTTCGGCAAATCAATGCGCAGGGTTCGCGCCGACGGCCCTTTGCCAATCACGATATCCAAGGCATAATCTTCCATGGCTGGATATAAAATCTCTTCAATGCCACGATTCAAACGATGAATCTCATCAATAAATAAAATATCACCTTCTTGCAAATTGGTTAATATCGCTGCCAAATCACCGGTCTTTTCGATAGCTGGACCAGAGGTTACCCGAATATTAGCACCAACCTCATTGGCAATTACATGCGCCAAGGTTGTTTTGCCTAAACCTGGTGCACCATATAATAAAACATGTTCAACCGGCTCGCCTCGTTTTTTAGCCGCATGTAAAAAAATACGTAAATTTTCTTTAATTTTGCTCTGGCCAACATATTCCGCCAATCGTTGCGGTCGCAAACTAGTGTCCAGGACACCGTCGTCGCTATTTGTTTCCGGAGCAATGACACGTTCTTCCATATAACTATATTGTACTGGTAATGAGGCAATGATGCAAAAAAATATTCTAAAATTATTTTTCCGGCTTCATTAAAGGAAATAATACAACATCACGCAAATTAGATTGCTGGGTGAGAAGCGCCACAATACGCTCAATGCCCATGCCCCAGCCTGAAATAGGTGGCATGCCATACTCCATGGCCTCAACATAGTCATCGTCTTTGGCCATGGCCTCCTCATCGCCACTTTCACGAGCCAAGCCCTGTTGTTCGAAACGTTCTTTTTGATCAATCGGATCAATCAACTCACTATAGGCATTCACGATTTCCCAGCCATTAACCACTAGCTGAAAACGATCGGTAATATTTGGATTTAGATCATTCTTACGTGCCAAAGGCGACAGGTCGAGTGGATGTTTGGTTAAAAAAGTTGGATTGATTAATTTTGGCCGAGAAACAGTTTTATATAAAGCATCGATTAAATTGCCACGACCAAGCTTGTCCATATCCTCAATCATAATTTTCTGCTTTTTTATTTCTTGGCGCAGCGCTGTGGCTGTAGTAAAGACATCAATATCAATGCCGCAGTCTTCAATGAGTAATTCACGGAATGAAACGCGACGCCACGAAGGGGTAAAGTCTACTGGTTGTGGCAATCCTTGGCGATCAATAATTTCTAACTTGAGCGTGCCTTTTAATTTTTGAATAATGGTTGAAAGCATTTGCTCGGTGAAGACCATATTCTGTTCATAATCCCAATAAGCACAATAATGTTCTACCATGGTAAAATCTTGTAAATGACTAGGGTCCATGCCTTCATTGCGAAATGAACGTGCTACTTCATAAATCCGTTCATACCCGCCGACGATTGCTTCTTTCAAAAATATCTCTGGCGCGATCCGCAAAAATACATCAGTATCTAGAGCGTTGTGATGCGTAATAAACGGCTTGGCTAATGCGCCGGAAGCAGTATTGCAAAGTACTGGCGTATCAATTTCATAAAAATCATGCTGTCGATAAAACTGGCGCATCTCCCAGATAAACTCGCTGCGAAACTTAAACACCGCCCGAGTATCCTCATTGGCAATCAAGTCCAAATAGCGCTTGCGATATTTCAACTCAGTATCCTTCACCCCATGCCATTTTTCCGGTAACGGGCGCAGGGCTTTGCTTAAGAAAAAAAATTCTTTTACCATGATTGAAATCTCCCCCTTTTGGGTTTGAAAAATCTCACCCGTTACACCCACAAAATCACCCATATCTACCAATTTAGCAAAGTGTTTATAAACATCTTTTTCAATATTACCAACTCGTAGTACAATTTGCGCTTTACCAGAAAAATCTTGGAGTTGAGCGAATAAAATCTTGCCCATATCTCGCAGTAAACGCACTCGGCCAGCGGTTTTTACTACTGTACCAATCGGTAAGTTTGCAATATCTGCGCAATTATTTTTTTTATCAAACTTATCGGCATACGGCACAATGCCTAAATTTTTTAGCTCGCCCAGTTTTTTTATTCGATCAAGGCGCTCATCATTGGTTGGAGTATTTTTTTCGGTTGTCATAAAACGGGTATATTATAATATTTTCCTTTAGTTTAGCATAATTTACTCAATTTTACTAAAAAACACGGTTTAGTCAACCACGCTTACCTCGTCTGTTTAATTTTAGCCAATATCGGACAATCGGGCATATGAGCTCCCGGCAAATAGCCACAACTCATCAAGAACTCATTCACAATTTCTCCGCCAGTAAACACAAATGTTTGTTTAAAAAGCCTAGTCCACTCGTCTCGAGATTTCCCCCGATTACTTTCGAGCCAGGCTTTAAATGATCCAAATTGTTGCTGTAAGACTAAGATTTTCTGAGCATTGGTAATCGCGGCTTTAATTTTTAAGCGATTGCGAATTATACCAGCATCAGCAAGCAGCCGATCAATATCAGCTTGAGCAAATGCGGTTACTTTTTCAATAGAAAAGTTGGCGTAGGCGTTGCGAAAATTATCCTGTTTTTTCAATATCGTGTTCCAACTCAATCCGGCCTGATTGATTTCCAAAAGTAAAAGGCCAAACAATTCATCATCAACCTCAATTGCACGGCCGTATTGACGATCGTGATACCGCCGGTGCGGATTGTCCAGTGGCAAAGACAAGGCGTAGTCGCAATAATTATCGTAAGCCATGGGGCTGGGCTAAAGATTTTTTAATGGCACTAAACAACTGTTGATTGCCTGAGAGATTTGCCCGAATCATCATATCCCTGCCAGCCAGAGAAGACATCGAACCAAAAACATTCCCCTGACACAACTCAGCCAACCTGCTTCGTTTTTGTTTAGTTAATTGATTTAAGATTGCCTGGGTGTACGTGGCAACAATGTCTATTGATTTTGCAGCAACACGACATTGGCTAGCAGCAAAACCGATCACCTGTAACTGAGCGGCAACATAAAATATTTGATCATAGACCATCAACTGTAACATTTTTTTACTCACCGACGGATTACAATCATCAAAATCACAAAATTCGCCAGCAAGAGTAATGTCGTGTTTGTGCTGAGCCAACTTGGCATGGAGAATGTTATGATTAATCAGCGTGGCAACCTGCTCACCAAATAATTCTGCCATTTGCCTGACATAATCAGTAACCGACATCGCTGATTTTTTTTCACCCGCCAATATCGCAGCGGAAAGTTCGAGTATAGCTGAAATTTTTTGGGTTGATTTTGATGTAACACGTTGCGAAAGAACCTGCGCCAACTCACTCACCCGTAACACATTACGAAAGGCGCGAATGTTTTGCCCCAGCGCCATAGATTTAATACCGATAACTTCGCGATTAGTTATCACCTGGCGATATAACCCTGCAGACATAGCGCCTTTTGCGGTGGCAAGGTGTTTTAAAAAACTTTGGTTTGGTTTTATACCAACGTATTGACCTTGAAATGAATTTGAAAATTGAAATGTGGCTATGACTTTCGGCACACGCAAGCCGACTCGCTCCATCCGGCTCGTCTCAAGTGCTTCAGCACGTAACTCTTGATAAAACGCCCCACCCAGCAACCGCGGCAAAATGCGCCCCCGATGTCGCAAAATAAAAAAAGGAAAAGCACTCTGTTCATCCAAGGGGAAAAATATTCGATTGGCGGTTTTTTTGGCGTTGACCACTAAATCTTGCCCAGCCAAATTTTGCCCCACACCTTTCCACATGAAAAAATTATAATTCGTATTGCTTATATTGGCTTGTTGAAACTTGGCAACCGCCTTGCCCATGCCGGGGGTTGAAAAAAAATTCAAATTTTTTGTTTCTTTTTTTGTTTGTGCTTTAAACGTGCCAAAAACTGGTCGTAACAAACGTTGGGTTTGCTTTTTGACTGGATCGGCTACGGAATAATCCTGGCTGTTCAAAAAAAACATGGCCTCATTTCGAATAAACCCAATTTTTTGCAAACTTTTTTTATTTCTAATAATTGAAGCTCTGAAATTCATACATTTATTTAACTAAAACTGACTCTAGCCTATCACTAGAATCAGTTTTTGCCAAATCATATAAATCATTTTAATAACGAGGAATATATCGCTGAAACCATATCCCCAATAACCGCTTTTGATCTTGAACGTGCTAATTGCACCGCTGCCTTACCCAGTCGCAGCCTAAGTGATTCATCATCTATTAGTTTTTTGATGCATGCGGAAAACTCGTCCTCTGTTTTGGCCTTAAGACAGTTTTCATTGTGTACTAACCAACCTTCGTATACAGGAATATCTCGAACTAAAATTGGTAAACCAACTGCTGCCGCTTCAAGAATAACCATACCTTCGTTTTCTTCATGCGAAGCAAAAACAAAAATGTCTAAGGCATTAAAGGCAGCAATATTGTCTTCTACAAATCCAGTAAACTGGCAATTGCCAGGCAAGTCTTGAGGCAGCGGCTTAACCATTAAACTATTATATTTTTTACCAAACCAAATAAAGTTGTTGTTGCTAAATGTTTTGGCTAAGCCAATAAAGGTGTCCGTACCCTTTCGCGGTATAACGAGTGCCACCGTGCCAATTGTTATAGTCTTTAAATTAAATTGCTCGCGATATGATTTACGTTTAGCCTCATCTTGAAAAAATATCTCCGTATCTACGCCATTCGACATTACGAGCAACTTTTCATCTGACAAACCATAAGCCAAGAGTAAAGATTTCGTATATTCGGTTGGACAAAAAACCACATCCGCTAGGCCATAGGCATAGGTTAAATATTTTTTTATCAATGGAGAAAAAAGCGCAGCAAAACGGAACACATCCTTAGCGTCTTCCGCAGTAACATGCGACCAGATGATTACTTTTTTGCCTCGCTTGCGTGCCTTTTTTATAAGATAAAGCGATTTTATCCACGGGGTGTTAATCTGCAAAATATCACAATCATCAGACCATTTTTCCACATACTCGACACCAATCGTTGATAAAATTTTCCGTTGATTTCGATATGAGGTTAATAGGCCAGTACCAATTTTTTTAAACAAAGCGCCACCGGCAAAATGATAAAACTCAAGATAGAGACAAATTTTCATGCTTTTCGTTTATAACTTGTTGGTAATAAATGATTAATTTTCGTGCCACCTCGTCGCGCGACAAACTTTTCGCGAATGCGCTCGCACCTACTGATAATTTTTGGCGCAACTTCTGGTCAGTAATCAATGTCAACATCCGATCCGCTATACCGACAACATCATCCGGTTGCGCTAGTAGTCCAGTCTGCTGATCACGCACAATTTCTGGCATACCATTTGAATCAACTCCAATAGTAGGTAACCCGCATGCCATGGCTTCAATTATCGAAGCAGGCATGTTTTCGCTTTTACTCGCAGTCACAAAAAAATCACTAGCTTGTAAAGCTTTTACTAGATCATCACCATACAATGCACCTAAAAATTTCACTTTTTTATTTATAGATAACTCTTTTGATAATTCCATCAATTTTTTTCGCTCTGGCCCATCACCCACAATCACTAATTCTGCCTGTTTATATTTTTTAGCCACCGAGGCAAAGGCTTGAATAACTTGTTCGATACTCTTTTCATAACTCACCCGCCCCATATAAACAATAGTAGGCTCGTGCCAGCCTAATTGTTTACGCAGGTCGTTCTTTTCTTTGGGTGACAAGACAAAAAATCGTGCCGTATCCGCTGGATTAAAAATTACTTCGGTACGTGGTTCTAAACCATGCTCTTTTAAGGCGCTGGCCAATGCAGCAGAGGGGCTTAAAATTAAAGAACAGGCATTAAAATATTTGGTAAATATCGCCCAAGACAATTTTTTGGACCAATTGTAATCCATCTTAATATGCTTAAGATAGTGATCAAAAAACGTATGATGCGTACCTACCAAGGGTACTTTTAATCGCTTGGCACAAAGTACCGCCTCCCAGCCCACACCAAAGGGGGTGTGGCTATGTAACACATCCGGCTTGAATGCTTTAACCTTAGACAAACTCCATCCCACCGGCAAGGTTAATCGTTCTCCACTATAGCCGATAAACGGCAACGATAACGCATTAATAACTTGGTAACTGCCGCCAGTAATTTTTTCCAGTTTTTCGGCTGAATATTTTGAGGCAGTGACAACACACACCTCGTGGCCTAGTTCACTTAACGCCATGGCTGATTGGTGCACTACCGTAGCCACGCCATTAGTTTGTGGTAAAAAGGTGTCGCTAAAAATCGCTATTCTCATACTGGGTTAAAAATTGCAATAATAATTTATTCATTTCCGTTTTAGCCTTGGTGGCAATAAAATGGCTGTCGTTCTTTGAAGCAATCACTCGTACTTTAGGTAAAGCCGAGGACATTTCGATAATTTCACGATCGGATAAAAACGGATCATGTCGACTATGCACAATGAGCACCGGCATTTTTAGCCCTGGTAATTTCGAACGCATATCTAGCCGATGCATCATATTTAATAACCAAAAATTAACCGAGATGGGCATGGTTTTTAGTCCAAGCCGAACCGATGGCCAATACCCCGTCGCTGAATTAGGATGGTAATACTGGTATTTCCGCCAATTTTGCCAGCGTAACATCACCGCCATCACCTCTAAAAAATACGAGCCTATATTTGCCAACCACGCTAACCGTAAATACGACATTGGCCGGTAATGATTCGTACTCACGAGCATTACCCCACCAACACACGGGGAATATCGCCAGGCAAAATCGATGGCTACCGAACCACCAAAAGAATAGCCTAGAATAACTACCTTAGAGATTTTTTCCTGATCCAAGATTAATTTAAGGTCTTCGCTCATAACCTTCCAACAATATAAATCACGCTGCTTAGTTTTATCCGATTTGCCATGACCACGCAAATCTGGAGCAATAACCGTATAGTTTTTTGCAATCAATTCTTTGGCTGTATTCAGCCAGGTAGTATGATTTGCGGACAAACCATGCAACAGCAACACCGTTGGATTTCGGCGACTTCCTTGATGAAAATAATAATATATTTGGCCGAACGCCGTGACTACACTTCGCTCTTGTAATCGACCATTTATGTTTTGACTCATAATTATTCTTTAGCCTTACCGCGAAACATAACGTACCACAAACCACCGGCCAAGGCTAAACCAATAAACAAAAACGAGATGGCTTCCAACCAACTCTTTACCCGTGTTAACGCAAAGCCATAATAATATCCTACAAAAATCAATACCAATGATTTTGGAATCGTTGCTAAAACATTATACCAAAAATACTTACCAAATGGCATCTTGGCTAATCCAGCTGCAACTAAAAAAATCGCGCCAATGCCATGAGTTAACTTGCCCGTAAGTAATGTTTTGCCGCTGTGTTCGCCAAAATGCTTTTCAATTCGAAGAACTCGATCAGCGGTTATGCCGAGATATTTGCCCCATCGCTTAATGAAAGTTTCTTTGCCCCATCGCCCAATTGCGTAATACATCGAGTCACCGGTCAAATCACCCAAGACGACTACCACTAAAACATACCAAAAATTAAAATTACCCAAAGCAACGAGTAGCCCGGCTACAACAGTAATGATTGGACCCTCAATTACAGTTAACGGAAACAACAAAAAATATTTATATTGCAGTAATTCTTGTATCACTGGCCAAGTCGATATGTCCATAAAATAGCTTAAATTAGCCTAATACAATATTACACTACTTTATTGAATATTGCCAGAGGGTTATTTGGTTGAAAGATATCGCTCTAATCGCTCACAACCTTGAGAAACTGGCTGGAGCGAAACATCCTCGACCAGGCTTTCTTGTTCGGCATAGCCAAATGGGTTATCCAGATCTTTAATAAAAAAGATCATATAAATTAACATGAAACTAACAAAGGCAATAAAAAAGAGACTTTCGTAAAATGGTTCGATTCGTATGAATAAAAAACCAAATACTAATATACCAGTAATCAGCTCGACAATCGCGTAGCCAGTGCCGAGAAAAGTGGTTTCACGAATCGTGTGGACTCGATTGATGGTTTTTCTAATCAAATTCTGTTCCTGTTTCAACCGCACAATGAAATTTGCCTGGGTTAATGGTTCAAAAGCCAAAAAATAATAATTTAACCGCTCAATCACGTCGAGCAGTTCGGTTGTTTTTACTTTCTTATAAAACCAACCCAATAAAGTCCGGCCAAGTTTGACTACATGCATTAAATATTCTTGAGCAATTGGTGATTGTTTGGCTTCGAGAATAATCTTACCCTCGTCTGCAAGAGCTTCAAGCGATGCAGCAAGATCGCCAGGAACTTTCTCACTTTCTTTGTAGTCCACCAAGACGCCCGAAATTAAAAAACCGATTAAAAACACATTGGCGGAAATTAGGGCCGTAAATAAGGAATTTAGTGTTAAAAATTCCCAGCCCAATAAGTGAGCAAAGATTTTCAAAACAACAATTACCAGTACTAACGGTAAAATTTTTATAGCAATCCCCCAGCGCGATCCCAATAAATGACTCATTTTGCTAATCATAATTATTCTTATTTTTTTTAATCTGCTTTATTCTATTTTAATGCTTCTTGGCTAATTGTAAAGCCGGTATAAACCTTGCTGCCTGATAATAATCCAAGCTGACTAGCTGCATTGCCACCTCGAACCACTACTTCAATAAACCGATCAAACCCAATACCAGAACTGCCAACCACCAAAGCAGCAGTTACATCTGGCACATCCTTGAGTCGATAATAAAACGGCAACTCTCCTAAAGCCGTTTTAATAATTTCTCCTGGTTGACTGGCAATCTCTGAGGATAAAATAGTAGTCTTGCAATTGCCAAAATTATCAACAAACCAAATTGTGTCGGTAAGAGTTGGCACTGTTTCAAGAGAAATCGTCTCACTAGGCAACTCTCCACCGTGGGATAAGAAGGCAGCGGCTCGAGGTAAAAACTCATAACTACGAAACTGAGTCGAACTAATATGTTCACCTTGTTCTTCGGTGATAAAACCAGCCTGCGCCATGGCTGTAACTGCCGTGGGGATGTCTAACACTTGAATTGTTTGAACCAAGCTAAGCTTTTTAACCAAGCTAAGGGTGTGGCCATCGATTGAAATCAAGACCAAGACATTGCGGTAGTTAAAATAACCAAACGGGGTGCCGTTGGGCCACTTTTTCGCTACCCCGCCTCGAGGCGCGACATTAACCAACACAACCCCTGGTCGATCCTCCTGAGCATCTAGCACGTCAACTAACTGACCAGCCGCCTCAAGATCATTGGCCACACCAATAAAGTTTACTGGGCAGTCAAGTAGGCCAGCCAAGCGGACACATTGCCGCCCAGCTGCATTAGCATCACGGCAATCATTAATAATTGTTGCATTCATATTATAAAAAATTAAAAAAGCAGCCCTCTTGGCGAAGGCTGTTTTTGGTAATAAATCCTAAAATCTAGGGG
>Ga0194044_10001503_pt1 | contig 11832 bp, 3 predicted proteins | sample JunL4417m_MetaG_FD_155460 | JGI IMG/M metagenome (GOLD analysis project Ga0194044, IMG submission 155460) | Anoxic zone freshwater microbial communities from boreal shield lake in IISD Experimental Lakes Area, Ontario, Canada - Jun2016-L442-17m | ecosystem: Environmental > Aquatic > Freshwater >...
GTTCCGCAGCGATACCGGATTGATCTGCGAATAAGAGCCAGCGGCTTTTGACCGATTCGCCTGTAGGTGGGACAGGCCGCCGTGCCGCACTGGGGTGCGGCGATCCCGGTCCCAGGAGAGATTCACCTGTAGGCGGGGCAGGCCGCCATAGCACGTTGTAGATCGCCTCCTTGGGGGGGGAGATAATGGGTGTGCGCCCGATGAAAAGCTCCCGCCTGGCTCTGCCGAGTTCAAAGCCGTCCACCGCAACAATCACATCTCCATTTTCATCCATCAACTGCAGACTTCCCTTACGGGTCCGAGCATTCGCGCCGTCGTGCACTTCCCTGCGCGCAACACACCATAAATTGCCGGAGGGAGGTTGTCGGTAAAACCTGAGATTTTCAATCCTGATCGGCACAAAGATATGTTCACCGTCCCGATCAGCATCCTGTAATCCGTCTATCATCTGAAAGCAGGAGTCGAGCAACCCAGGATGGAGCGGATACGCATCACCCTCCCCGCTTTGGCAACGGGGCGCCATTTTGCAAAGAGTTTCGTTTTCACCCTGCAACATCCTTTCCACCCACCTGAATGAGGAGCCGAATTGGTAGCCCAATTGAAGTCGCGCCGCGTAAAATTCATCTCCCTTGAGAATTCGCCCAGCTTGGGATCGGCCATTAGATATTTTGACCTGATCGAATTGAAAATCATCTTTTAATTGACAATTATCCACCCATCCGGCTGTGATAGGCTCGTTCCCAGGCGCGATGAAAATCGTTCCGGAAGAATGTGTCGTCCATTTAGGTAGGGGCGGATATTGTATTCGCCTTTCTATAGGGCGAATCAAAGATGGGTCGAATACAAGATTCGCCCCTGCCAGATCGTACTCGGCGCTCACTAACCTGAATGATAATGCACCCTCATCCTCGGGGAGAAATATCAACTGAACCAACTTCTCACCTTTGACCGGAATGATCAGCGGTTGAGAAAACACCATTTCCCCGATTCGGAGCCCATCCGCCCCATCCGTCCCGAACGCCTCCGCCACCGAAGCCATGACCATCGAAACCTGTGACGCAGCCGACACTACGACCGAACCAAGAAGCCTGTGGTCGGATAGATGAGCAGGCGAGTTTTCGCTCAAGCGGTTCTCGAAGCGCACTTCGCGGGAAAATGGTAAATGCAGCCTTCTTCCCCACGCGGGGAGCGATTTATCCCAGTCCTTGGGGGTTTCTTCCCTGGGGGTTTCATTGACACTCTCCTCAACCCAATAACGCTGTCTCTGGAAGGGATAGGTTGGCAAAGCAACTTTCCTGTAGTCGTCCCCCCTGTAATAGTCATTCCACGCTATAACGCCGCCTTTTACAAATCGATTGGCAAGGTCAGCGGGTGACTCATTTTTGAATGATGAATTATGAATGATTAATGATGAATGGGAGGCATCTATGGCTGGTTCTTTCTTATTCATGATTCCGCATTCATCATTCATCATTTTATCTTGGGTATAAAGACCTGTACATGCCCTGCCTTCACGGTAAGCGGCAAGCCGCTCTCTCAATTCATCCACTGTCGCCGCAATGATCGCCATTCTTTTAGCAAACGGGGAGCGGCCGGTATTGGCCGTGAAACAGATGTCCCTCAACCCGTTAGAAGATATTTTGGCCTGCTCCGGATGCTCTGCAAGATATCCTTCATACCTTTGGCAAAGACAATGCAACGCCACATCGCTTTTGGCGGACAGCGCCAGAATATGTAGGGGCGACCGGCCGATCGCCCCTACACTTGACGTATCACGCTGCTCCCCTATTGCTGCTTCGTCGTTATTGTAGAGAGAGCCTGCTCCAGCAGGCCTATTGGGGTGACCGGCCGGTCGTCCCTCCACTTCAGATGCCTCTTCCAGCACGATGTGGGCATTGGTTCCGCTGAATCCAAAAGAGCTGACACCCGCTATCCTCGGCCCCTCAGTTGGCAGCCACGCCCGGCCCTCCGAGGCCACTTCTATCGGTATTCCCTTCCAGTCGATATGGGGATTTGGAATCCTGAAATGCAGGTGGGGCGGTATCTCCTTGTGCTGAAGCGAGATGATGACCTTGATCACACCTGCGATTCCGGCCGCCGCCTCAAGATGTCCGATGTTGGTTTTGACCGACCCGATAATCAGAGGGTTGTCGGATGTTCGATCTTTGCAGAGCGATGCGGCAAGAGCGTTCACTTCGATCGGATCACCCAGCGAAGTACCGGTGCCGTGCGCCTCAATATAAGTCACACGGTTGGGTTCAACGTTGGCGTTTTGAATCGCCTGAAGGATGAGCTGCTCCTGAGCGCGCTCGTTCGGAACGGTCAGCCCGCTGCTGGCGCCGTCATGGTTGATAGCCGATCCCCGGATCAGCGCCAGAATCGTATCCCGATCCTTCAGTGCATCCGAGAGCCGCTTGAGTACAATCATCCCGCAGCCCTCGCCTCTGCCAAAGCCGTCGGCCGCCGCATCGAAGGTCTTGCAACGTCCATCCGGAGAAAGCACATGCGCTCGTGACAGAAATATAGTGATCTCCGGAGAAATGACAAGCTGCACTCCGCCAGCGAGCGCCAGGTCGCAGTCCCCCACCCGCAGACTCTGACATGCCTGATGTATAGCGACTAAGGAGGATGAGCAGGCGGTATCAATAGCCAGGTTCGGCCCCCGCAACCCCAGGATGTACGCCAGTCTTCCGGGAGCAAAGCAGAGGAAATTGCCGGTGCCGTCATAGGTACTAATCTGCGTCTTGTCCGCTCCGCCCAGTTTCAATCGCGCGTAGCCGTTCTGCCCGATGCCGACAAAAACCCCCGTCCGGGACCCATTCAGGCCCGCAGTCGCAATTCCGGCGTATTCAAGAGCTTCCCAGCTTACTTCCAGCACAAGGCGATGCTGTGGGTCCATGCACACCGCTTCCCGCGGAGAAATGCCGAAGAATGTAGCATCGAAACGGTCTATGGAGCTTAAAAACCCCCCACGCCGCATGTACATTTTGCCAGGTGCATCAGGATCGGAATCGTAATATTCATCAATGTTCCATCTGTCACCAGGAAGATCGGTGATTGCATCCTCCCCGTTTTTCAACAACTTCCAGAACAATGCAGGGTTATCGGCCCCGCCGGGAAACCGGCAACCCATCCCGATCACGGCAACCGGCTCGGTCTTTGCGTTCTCCATTGCAGAGAGTTTCGCCTGGAGGTCATTGATAGCTCGCAGCGCCCTTTTTATCGGAGAGTCTGTCTGTTGATTTCCTGGCGACATGCTCATTTCTTAATACCTCAGTCTTTCTAATTTTTCGAGCAGTAGCGCTTCGGCCTCTTCTTCAGTCAAGTCACCGAGAGCGGCGTCAAGAGATATTGCGGCCGTTTTTCCTTCGCAATCTACCGCCGTTTTACTCGTTTCCCGCCGGTTTTCGGCGATCTGAACGGGTGCGGATCCGATTTCGTGGTTGACGACAATGCCATGCAGATATTCAGCAAGCAACTCTACCGTGGGATACTTAAAGATCAGCGTCGCAGCCACAGGGCGCCGCAATTCCTTCTGCAAGCGGTTCCTCAGTTCCATTGATGTTAGAGAATCCATCCCCAGTTGAAAAAAACCCTGATGAATATCAACGGCCTCCGAGTTCAGGCCCAAGACATCGGCGATCAGGGAACGAATGTGCTCACGGAGCAGATCGCGCCATTGATCCTCTGGAGCAGTTTTCAATTTCTGATAAAAATTTTCCTGCTTCGTGTGAGGACTTGTCTCAAAATCCGGGATCAGATCGAAAAAGGCAGGTCGGGCATTGTCCGCATACTGCCCGAAGAACAATCGCCAATCCATCAGCATAGCTACCACCTGAGGTTCTGTGGAGCCTATCATAAGCTGAAAAACAGACAATGCCTTTTCTGGCGCAAGCGCATTGAACCCCTGGAGAACCACCTGGCCGGAAGATTTCATGGCGCGCCGCTTGTCAACAGTCTCCGCCATGCCCGTCCCCATCCATATTCCCCAGTCAATACTCAGTCCAGGCAATCCGATACTCCGGCGGTAATGAGCCAGAGCATCCAGGAAGGCGTTTGCAGCCACATAATTCCCGAGGCCGGAAGAACAGACAAAGGAGGTGGCGGAAGAAAACATAACAAAGAAATCGAGCGGGATGTCTTTTGTCAATTCATGGAGGTTCCAGGCGCCTACTACTTTCGCGGCAAAGAACGTTTCGAAAAATTCCCTTTCATAATCCGCAAGCAGTCCGACCTCGAAAACACCGGCGGCATGGACTACACCTTTTAGCGGCATTCGCGATGTTAGAACGGTATTCAAGACAGCTTCCAAATCGCTTTTGATTGAAATATCCGCCCGCGCAACAACGACGCTGGCGCCGGCCAGTTCCAGTCGCCGGATCGCCTCTGAGGCCGGACTACCATCGATAGGTTTTCCGCTGCGGCCAAGAAGGATCACCTGTCCGGCGCCTTGTGCAACCAGATGTCCAGCGATTTTAAGTCCCGTTCCTCCCATACCCCCGACGATCAGGTAAGCGCCATCCGAATGGACGTTAGAATCTTTTTTATCTGCCCCCTGTTTTCCAAAAGGAACCAGCCGTGCCAAATAGCGGGCGTTTCCGCGGAGAGCGACACGATCCTCTTGATGAAATGCAGCGGCGAGTACCGAGTGTCGAGGGGTTAGACTTTGCTCTGCCCTTCGATCCTCGACTCTCGCCCAAGATGCTCCATCCGGTTTTCCGTGGATGATCTCTTCGAAAAGGGAGCTCACACAGTCCGTCCCACGATCTATATCGATCCGGATGCAGTTCAATTCGGGATGTTCCGCTGCAATCACCTGGGCCATGCCCCAAAGTGGGGCCTGGGAAAGACCTGACAAAAGCCGTTCCGAGCCGTCCGCAGAAACGGCATGGTTAGTTACCTGCCAGAGCGAAGGCGGCGGCGAAAAATCCGCATCCTCAATATGCCTCAAAATTAGGGCCTGCACCAGATGTAGCATTCCCGTACAAAGGCGCACTGACGTTTCTCCCACGTCGCTGTTTGCATGAATTCCTGGCTCCGGCGAATCAAGGCTCCAGAGGTGGATGATTCCTTCTGGCGCAGGCTTTCCCTCCATTGCTGCAAGGAGAAGTCTGCTAAAATCTTCGCGCTCTTCCGGGTTGACCGTATAGCTGGAATGTTCGCTATTTTCTCCGTCCGACTTCCTGACGAACCGCTCCCCAGAAAAAGCTAAGGTCACGATATCACCCTGTGCTAATAGAAGAAGGGATAACCCTGCGCCAACCCCGGTGGAATCGGAGCAAATCAGCCAATGACGCGGCGTTTTAACCGGAGTCTGTTTCGCTTGGGGTGACGTTTTCCCCAGGATCACGGCTTGTTCGAAGAGACACCCGCTTTGCTCGGGTAAAATCGTCGCTGTTTCGGCGAAACCGCTTTCCTGCAACAATTTCTCCCAGGCGGCGGCGCCTATAAGCGGGTAGGAAGGCCTGATGTCATGGTCCTTGAACTTCCACCATCCGTCGAGAAGCCCGAAGATCATATCGAGCCACCGTCGGCGTTCAACCCCCTCCAGCAGCACCACTATGCCTCCAGGCGAAAGGAGCTGTCCTACCTGCTTGAGGGTATGACGAAGATTCTCCGTAGCATGAAGCACGTTCGCAGCCAGGATCACGTCATAAGCATGGGGTTTGAAACCCTGTCCGATGGGATCTCTTTCGATATCAAGCAATTGATACCGCACGAAAGGATAGTCCGAAAATCTATCCCTTGCCTTGGTCAGAAAAAGAGCCGAAACATCGGTGAACACATAATCAATCGTCTTCTCCCGATGGCTCTGTTCACCCGCCACGTTGAGACGCGGCAGGACCGCAGCGGTCGTCCCTCCTGTGCCTGCGCCGATTTCAAGGATGCGCAGCTTTTGGCCGCCGGTTCGATCCGCGAGTATCGCTGCAAGGGCATCTCCAACAATCCGGTTCATAGCTCCAAACGTTGGCGAATCCTCATAAAGTCTGACGGCCATCGTTAGATCCGCTTCCGGAAAAAGAAGTTCCAGCGGGTCGATCTTGCCCTGGAGAACCCCGGCAAGGCCTGCTCCGCAGCGGCCGAGCATCGTCAACTCGGCTTCCGCCTGAGGATACCTTGTTTGGAGTTCCTGGCGCCGCTCATCAAAATTTTGGTCAGGATATCTTTTGGTCTTTTGGTCGGTGAAGAACCAATTGCCGCACTGGGGTGCGGCGATCCCAGAGGGGGTATCTTTTGGTCTTTTGGTCTTTTGGTCTTTTGGCCGGTGAAGAACTCCTTCTTCGGCCAGCATCTCCAGAAGCCTGCCGAGCAAAAGCTGGTATTTGTCAGCAACATGCAATACCCCGGCGACATCGGCGGTCGTGAACCGGCAGCCAATCGGAAAATCCCACCCCATCTCGGTCAACGCGGCTTGAACGTAGGAAACACTCAGCGCTTCCATCTCCGCGAGAAGACCGGGAACTTCTCCTGCACCCTGTTCTCCGGCAGAGGGAAGAAGGTACTCCATGGCGACCCTTGGAGAGGGCAGGCGGTTCGATTCCGCTTGTGGCGGTGTAATGACCTGTTTACTCCACTCGACCCGGTAGAGAAGATCGTACATCCCTTCGTCGTCATGCGGGCTGGAACCCTCCACCACGTCATGACCACCATTCTCGGCATAATTGCCGCACTGGGGTGCGGCGGTCCCGGAGGCGCTGTGAGCACCCGCCATGTCATGACCACCGTTCTCGGAGCCGAAGACAGCTTTCGACTTTGCTCTTTCAGTCTCCGCCGTCCCTATCCAGTGTCGGCGGCCCTCAAATGGATAGGTCGGCAACGGAGTTCTGGTTCGGAAATAATCAGCATCAAACCCCTGCCAATCAATCTTCACTCCCTTCGCGTATAACTCGCCAAAACTACTAAGCATAAGCTCCCAGTCGGACCGTCCACGGCGCAAGCTCGGCAGCCAGATGCAGGGTTTTTCTGGCAGACATGTTTTCGCCATTCCCGCAAGGACGGGATGAGGCCCTATTTCGATAAAAAGCCGGTAGCCTTTGCGATAGAGGGCATCAATGCCGGCGGCAAATCGCACCGTCCCCCGGACATGGTTCATCCAGTAATCGGCAGAGGCGATCTCATCACCGATTACCTCTCCGGTCAGGTTTGAAATCAGATCAATGCGTGGTGGCGAGTAGTGGATTTCCCGCGCAATTTTCCCCAAGGGTTCAAGTACCGGTTCCATCAACTGTGAATGGAAGGCATGAGACACATTCAGCATCGCAAACCTCGTTCCCTGCGATGCCAGGGTTCGGGTCACCTTCTCGACCGAATCCCTGAGCCCCGAAATCACGGTCAACTGGGGTCCGTTGACCGCAGCCACAGAAACCTCGTTTCCAGAGGATACTATCGCTTCCGTCACCACCATTTCGTCCGCAAAAACTGCAGCCATCGCTCCGTTATGCGGCAGGGCTTGCATGAGATGTCCCCTGGCCGCAATCAGCTTCAATCCATCTTCGAGAGAAAAAACCCCGGCCACGCAGGCAGCAACATATTCGCCCACGCTGTGTCCCAAAACAGCGCCTGGTTCAACTCCCCAGCTCTTCCACAAATTGCAAAGCGCATACTCAAGGGCAAAAAGGGCCGGTTGGGTATAGGCGGTTTGATCCACATCCTCCGTACTACCTTTTTCTCCTGGATAGATGACATCGACAATAGGCCGGTCGAGCAAATCTTTCAACAGTTCACTACACCGGTCCATGGCGTTTCGAAAGGTCGGTTGTGTGTCATAGAGTTCTCTGCCCATACCGGCGAACTGCGAACCTTGCCCGGTGAAGAGAAAAGCAACCTTGGGCGGCGAATTAGAACTTCCCCTGAACACACCTTCCATTCCGCCAGAACGATCACTGGAACGGAGTTTTTCCCTGATTTCCGACAGAGACCCTGCAACAATGCCGATCCTCTCGCTGAAATGGGCGCGGCCCGCATTAGCCGTATAACATATATCCGCCAACCGTCCTTCCGCGGCGGATGAATCCAGAAAAGACGCATATCTTTCGGTCAGGCGATTGAGCGAATGTTCAGTCTTGGCGGAGAGAGTCAGAATGTGCAGAGGTCTTTCAGGCGCGCCCGCCGGCTGGCGGCTCCCGCCACATTTTGTCCTTTCGCACAACGCCTCGGGAGCTTCTTCCACCACGACATGGGCATTGGCGCCGCTGAAACCGAAGGAACTCACCCCGGCCAGTAGCCGACTCCCCGCTACACCTGTTTTCCAGTCAGCGCCCGTAACGGGAATCGTTGCCGGAATCATATCGAGTGAGATCAGGGGATTTAATTCCGTAAAGTTCAGTTGCATCGGGATATGGCGATGCCGCATCGCAAGGATGACTTTGATCAGACCCGCAATCCCAGCAGCCGCCTCGGTATGCCCGATATTGGCCTTCACGGAGCCAAGAAAAAGCGGGTTGTCTCTGCTCCTTCCCAGCCCATAAACATTGGCCAGCGACGAGACCTCGACCGGGTCTCCAAGCGGGGTTCCGGTCCCGTGGGCCTCAATGTACGATACCTCATTGGGGGCGACTCCGGCATCGACTAACGCTGCCCGGATCACTGCTTCCTGCGCCAGGCCGTTTGGTGCGGTCAGACCATTGCTGGCTCCATCCTGGTTGATCGCACTCCCTCTAATTATAGCAAGCACTGGGTCGCTATCAGCGATTGCACGCGAAAGGAGTTTCAATACGACCATCCCGCATCCTTCACTACGGACATACCCGTCGGCGGATGCGTCAAAGGTATTGCAGCGTCCGGTGCGGGAAAGCATGCCAGCTCTTGAGAAAGCCATGCTTAGTTCGGGGGAGAGCAGCAGGTTGACACCAGAGGCGAGCGCCATATCGGTTTCCCTGCTTCTCAAACTCTGGCAGGCCAGATGGACTGCCACGAGCGAAGAGGAGCAGGCGGTATCAATAGCAAGAGCGGGTCCCTGAAAGCCGAAACAGTACGCCAGCCGCCCCGCAGCCACCGCGGCGGAATTCCCCGTAGCGAAGTATGTGTCGTCAAAAGATATTCCGGCCTCCCCGCGGGCTGTGGGCGCCCGCCATTTCAGGTCGTTTTCCTTGATCTGGAGGATTTCATAGTCATGGGAGAAGATACCGACGAATACCCCGGTACGGGTTCCGGCAAAGACGGCGGGATTCATCCCCGCGTTCTCAAGCGCCTCCCAGGTGAGAGTGAGTAGAAGCCGCTGTTGCGGATCCATCGCTGCGGCCTCCCGGGAGGAGATGTTGAAAAAACGGGCATCAAACTTGTCAACGTTACGCAGGAATCCACCATGCCGCGAAATGATCCCCCCGGGTCTTTTCGGGTCGGGATCGTAATACCGGTCAATATCCCAGCGATCATTGGGGATTTCAGTGATGGCGTTTGTTCCGTTGGCCAGAATATTCCAAAAATCGTCCGTGTTTTCGCATCCCCCGGGAAATCTGCAGGCCATACCGACTATCGCTACTGCATTTTCAGGTGATCCCTGGCCGGAACACACAGACGGATGGCAGATGACGGATGAAGGATGACAGGTGACAGATGACGGGTGCAGGGGCGCAACCCCGCGCCTGTCCTCTGTCGCCTGTCCTCTGTTGTTCGCCGTCTGTCCTCTGTCCTCTGGCATCATTTCTGGGCAGGCGCAGGGTGGCTCCGCCACTATATCTGTTTCCGCTCCTGCCATGGGTGGCTGGCCGTCTTCGAAGAACCTGGCTATCCTCTCCGGAGTGCTGTAACGGAAGAAAAATGCGGAATCAAGTTCCCGATCCAGCCTCTTGCTAAGAAGCGACCTTAATTCCATCAGCTTCAGGGAATCAAGTCCCATCTCCATAAGAGGACGCGATGGTGAAAATGACCAGGGTTTTGTACCCGCCATAATCCGGCGCACACAGTCTTCGACCAAAGGAAGAACCGGCCCCACCCGGCCTTCACATTTATTCGTCGCAGCCCCGTGCGCTTGCGTCCGTCCGCTGTCTGGCCGCCGGTTCAGGGTGTCGTATTCTACGAGGACACCGTTGCCCATGTTGTCCACATCCTGAGGGCGATAACCCGGACAAAGCCCAGTAATGCGGCCACCGTGGCCCTCATGGAAACGGAGAATAGGGTCCTTCAGATGCCCGAATTCATCCCGCATGAGGATGTACTTTTCCATGGGAACTGAATGGTGGAGGTGGTATTCCTTGCACAGACTGACAGCTACAATGCGTTCTATGCCTCTCTGGGCCGAACAGTATTGAAGCATGAATTCAAGCAATTGGTCGCCAAGCCCAAGATTCTGCATATCGGGAAGGACGGTGACCGCAAGTAGTTGAACGATTGGTCCGTCTTCCCGGTGCAGAGATGCGACATTTCCGCCAACAGCGGTTTTCAGCGGTTCGATGGCGGCGATCCTCTGCGAATAGATCGCTCCGACCACGCGACCTTCCATGTCCATCACACAATGACCGGAAGGAAAGCGCTCGATACGCGCCCTCAATTCCTCCGCCGGAACCCTCAGAGGCCCTGGCCAACAAGCGGTCTCGAGTTTAATTAGTTCAGGAATGTCTCCGGGTACAGGATGGCGTACCCGATAATGCCTTTTTTCGAAACAGTCCCTAAGAAACGAAGCAAAGGACAATGGCTCGCTAAAAGATATATTGGCCTGCAGGGAAAATGAGGAAATGGGGAATATGCCTGAATTTGCACAGATGATGAGAATATCGGTTATTTCGGGGGAATCGTTTGAACTAATCATTACACAATTTTGTAGCAGGGTGCAGGCCAAAATATCTATTGGCTTTTCTGCACCATGCACCCTGTTGAGAGATATTTTGGCCTTCTGTATGACGAATCAGGTTGATTGCGTGGCGGTTTCTTTTACTTCTTCGGCGAAATTTTGCCCCTCTTTGAACTTCTCAGCAAAATGCGCCTTGACCTTTTCGGGTTCAAAATCAAGGAACGTACCCCCTGATTCAAAGTGCTGCACAAAGACATTGCCCAGCGCGTATGTGCAGGCGCCACCCGTAGCGACCATCGTCAAGGCGCTTATTGTCTGTCCTATGACGGGAACAATTTTGATTATACTGGCTATCGGGCCGACCGACACAACCGGTACAAAGCTCCCGATCAGCGCGGAAATGATGCTTTTTGCTCTGTCTTTCGCAAAACTCACCCCATAAAATTTTGAGAGCTTGTAGAGCAGCCTGACCTGAACACCGGTCAGCGCAAGGAAATCCACAACCGGCAGAGGTATCAGCCCGATTCCCATTGAACCATACACATGGTTTTTGATCATTCGATCTGTTTCAGCCTTTCTGCCCTCCCAATCCATGTTTTCAGACTTCTTCACTTCCTTTTCCTTCTGTTTTGTCTCTTTCGTTTCCATCTTGCCTCCTTGTCTGATAAATGATATTTACGAGCCAAAACCGGCTATTGCATCCACAACTTGTTTATCATTCGAGTTATCAGAATTTATAACATGTTACGGATGTAAATTCAAGCCAATTGAACAATTGTTCATTTATTCTTTTACCGTGAAAATACTTTTAAACCACGAAACACACGAAAGACACGAAAAAAAATGTTCTTCGCGCCTTTGCGCCTTCGCGTGAGAAACGCTCTTGTGTCGGCTAATTTTCATTCATGGGGTGGCATAGACCATGTCATGGGGGAACGCATAGACCATGCCATGATCGTTTATTCATCGAAAATCAGGCATCCTTCATATTACCTCAAAAGTAGTTGACACCTTTGTATGATCAGAAAATGTCCGTTGTTCACTGCATGGCTGTCAGATTAGTGTGAAATAATTGTGCCTGTGCCCCAAAGGGGCTGCGTAAT
>Ga0194044_10001504_pt1 | contig 11829 bp, 11 predicted proteins | sample JunL4417m_MetaG_FD_155460 | JGI IMG/M metagenome (GOLD analysis project Ga0194044, IMG submission 155460) | Anoxic zone freshwater microbial communities from boreal shield lake in IISD Experimental Lakes Area, Ontario, Canada - Jun2016-L442-17m | ecosystem: Environmental > Aquatic > Freshwater...
CTCATCGGGGGACACAGCGTCGAAGATGATGAGCCGAAATATGGCATGTCTGTGCTTGGTCTTGTTCACCCTCAAAAGATAATGAAGAACTCTTCTCTCAAGCCAGGAGACCGGATTGTCCTTACAAAACCTGTGGGAGCCGGGATAATAGCCACTCAGATCAAGGCCGGAATGGAGACGGAAAATGTCCGGGAACATTTTGAAAGAACAATCTGCGCTCTTAACGATGTCGCCTCCCAGATAGCTGTAAAATGGAATGTACAAGCCTGTACCGATGTTACCGGTTTTGGGCTTGCCGGCCACCTAACGGAGATGGCGGTTGCGAGCAAATGCAGAATCCGGATTGACAGCGATTCTGTTCCTTTGCTCGAGGGAGCTTTTGACGCTGCGTCAATGGGATTGGTGCCGGCGGGGGCATACGCCAACCGTGACCATTACGGAGCATGGGTGAGAACAGATGGGCATGTGTCCGAAACGATAAAGGACCTCATGTTTGATCCTCAAACTTCCGGCGGCCTGCTAATGGGAGTTCCAGATCCACTGGCGCGCTCCGTGGTAATTGAACTCAAACAGGCAGGAATATTGGCCGCGTCAATTATTGGTGCCGTCATTGACTATGATCCCGATGGCTTAGTCGAGATATGTTGAAAGAATTCATCCAATCGCAAAAATATTATTGTAATGAGACCATTTAGGTTCCTAAAATCTCATCTTTAATTGTTTAGTAATGTTCTCCATTCTATTGCGATTGACTCCAAAATCGTAGTAACCTATCCTTGAAGAGGATTTGAAATTCAGAATTTTTTCTCTATCGTCAAATAAAAACTCAACATCATCCTTAAATCTAAATATTCTCGAAGTAAAAACGGCTTTTACGTAACCCTCTTTTGCCACGACCACTTCACAACCTGGAATGGATTCCAACAGGCCAACTAGAATGGCCTTAGTGTCATCCAGAGTGCTAACGCAATTCGGTTTGTCGGGGCACGGGTTTAACGAAGGGCAAGAATAAAAAGAATCCTGCAACTTTCTTCTACTTGCAACTTTCTTCTACTGGGATAATTCTTGAGTATAATGATATTATATGTTCAGCATCGACTATCCACGGTTATCAATACAAGACCATCATAAGGAGGTCGGCATGAGTGACTCGACTACGATGAAAGCCATAACAATGGTTGTCGACGACGAATAAATTGTCCAGGAAAGTGTCCGGCGGCTTCTGGAAGATCAGGGTTTTAGCGTGGATGCCGTTCCACGAGTTGATCAGGCTTTGGAACTTCTCAAGAAGAAAACATACGATTTGATCCTGACTGACCTGATGATGCGGGGACGAAATGGAATGGAATTGGTGGAAGCGTTGGCCCTCGAATACCCTGAAACTGGAATAATCATGTTTACCGGACATCCAACAGTGAGTTCCGCTGTAGAATCCATAAAATTAGGGGCTTTGGACTATTTGCCGAAGCCGTTCACGCCTGATGAACGAAACTATGATGATAAGGAAATGGACCTTATAGCCAAATTTTCCAAACAAGGTGCCCTTGCCATAGAAAACGCAATTATTTACGAAACAATGCGCAAGGATATAGAAGGAATGAAAAAATAGGTTTCCTGAAATGCTTTTTAATCATTGGAGGTAGAATTCATGGTCTCCGGTTGGTTGACGGGGACCTCTCCACAAATTGTTAAATCAATAGATGTAAAGGCTTATTACAGAAAGTGTAGTAATAATGCATGAATAGCCAAAAAGGAAAAATTCTGGCGGTTGACGGTGATGAATCTGTTCTCTCAAGTGTTTCGCGCCTACTTGGGAGTAAATATGAAGTCGAGACGTGCTACAAAAATACCGAGGCCTTACGGGCCTTGCAATCACTGAAATCCGATATTCTTATAATGGACGCTGGAAAGGTCAATGACGAAATCAATTTACTGTCATCGTCATTGGAGTTTGACCCTAACCTTAGAATTATCGTTACAGACTTTGCGCCATCGGTCGAGACCGCCGTGAAGGTTATGAGGGCAGGGGCTTTCGATTACCTATTCAAACCGATCAGCGCCGAATCGCTCTCAGACAGTGTGGCAAAGGCATTCGAAGATCGGAGGAATCGGTTGGAGAAGAAATACCTGGAAGACGTTTTTTATGAAGTGAAAACCTCTGTAGCATCCTCTCTGAATCTCGAAAAGGTTCTGGATTCCATCGTTCAGGGGGTCGCGAAAGCCATGAAAGCCAAAGGCTCATCCTTGAGTCTGTTAGATAAGAGTCACAAGAGGCTAATGGTAGTTGGGACTCATGGCCTGAGCCGGAAATACGTTTCGAAAGGACCCATAGACGCTTCCAGGAGCATTGGGGAGACGATTCTCAAGGGAGATGTCGTCTGGGTCAAGAACGCTGCAGGCGATCCTCGAACACAATATCCTGAGGATGCCTTGAAAGAAGGTATAGTATCTATCCTTAGCGTACCACTTAAAGTTCCAGGAAAGGTAATCGGGGCGCTTAGGGTCTATTCCGGCGAAGAAAGAACTTTCCTGCCGCAAGAATCACGAGTATTGAAAGAATTCTCCGATCAGGCGGCCATGGCCATTCAAAATGCCCGTTTGTATGAGGATGTCAAAAACGAATACGACAATCTCAGGGAAGACCTCAGGATGTATTTTGATGAGATAGGTTGGGACTGACCGGGAAGAATACGTTCAGAAAGTCGATCCTCGACAGGACCGGTTCCACGGGGAAGTCAAGATGGACGAATTTGGCAGAACTCAGGATCATCCTCACATGGCGCATAGCCGCAATCGAGAAGCGCAATCTTTCTCCGCCGGTTTGAAGACTGCGGTCCCTATTGTTCACCACGGACCGGACCTCATTGAAAAATTTCTTCAGAAAATTGAACATCTTCTTCCTAACAGGGTAAAACGAAGGGCGTTGTCCTTGGTATCTTTCAGGAACAGGATACTTGCCAGCGCTTTCCTGATTTTCGCAGGTGTAGTTCTTACGGTTGCCGCTATCCTGGGAATCGCAATATTCCCGCTCTTAAGCCAGGACCATGATGTAATTCAGCATCTTAAGTTTATACACCTTTTTGCGAGCCTGATCGTCATCGCTATTGGATGGTTGTTCATTGACCGTATTTCACGAAAAATTGCGGAACCGCTCAAGGAACTCACTGAGAAGGCCGATCAAATCAGTAGGGACAGTTCATTTATAACTGACAATCATATCATAGGCAAAGCTGAAGCCTCGAATGTTGATTGCCGGGAAACTCCGCCAGAGTTTGATGTTAGTGGCAGGGACGAGATACACCAACTGACGACCTCGTTTAACCGTATGCTAATGAATTTGAAGGCGTCGGAATCGAGGTTGATCGAATCTGAAAAACGCTACCGGTTTCTTTTCGACAATGGGCCGACTCCTCTATTTGTAATTGATAGAGAGACGATGAAAATTCTTGATGTCAATGCGCGCGCCGAGGAGGAATATGGATTTGTCAGAGGAGAGTTTCTACTGATGAATTTTGACGACTTGGCCCCGGAGACCGATCGCGATCCTACCCGGTCTCTTTTGCAGAATCTTGATCTGAGCGAGATCGCCCCGCTCCCGATATTGAGGAGAAGGCGGAAAAGCGGGTCAGTCTTTGTCGTCAATTTTAATGTCGCGGCCGGCAATTATGAAAACCGCCCGGTTCTTATGATAGCCGCATGGGACGCTACAGAGAAACTTGAAAAACAGGCAAAACTGATCCACGCAGGCAAAATGGCTACGCTTGGCGAGATGGCCACTGGAATTGCCCATGAACTCAATCAACCTCTTTACGTGATACGTATAGGGGTTGATTTCCTGTCAAAAAAACTGAGAACCACAGGAGATATTTCTACGGACGAGTTCTTTAAAGTGGCGCAGGAGATCAATGATGGTGTAAGTCGGGCGACAGGGATTATTAATCATCTGAGAGAGTTTGGGCGAAAAACAAACGAAACCGCGGGGCTCCTGGACATAAATGAGCCCATCAGAAAAAGCGCCTCACTTTTGAGGAGCCAACTGGAAACTCACAAAATAGAATTTGCGCTCGAACTCCAGGACGAACTTCCGCTCATCAGGGTTAACGCAAACAGGTTGGAGCAGGTCTTTATGAATTTGATCGTGAACGCTCGCGACGCTATACTGTCGAAACGCCAAGGTGATGAAGAGCACGGACCTCTGGTTACCGGCGATCGCGTATTAGTGAGATCAGGAATTGAAGAGGACCGGGTAACAGCCACAATATCCGATACTGGACCGGGAATTCCCAAAAGTCTAAGATCCAAAATATTTGAGCCCTTTTTCACTACAAAGCAGTCAGGCCACGGGACAGGACTTGGTTTGGCGATAAGTTACGGCATTGTAAAAGATTATAACGGTTCTATTGAGATAGTGGAATCTCAAATGCCCGGGACGGTTTTCAAGGTCACTTTCCCTAAAACATCGCAGGGGCGAGAAATATGACAAAAATTCTGCTCGTTGATGATGAAGCCGGCATACTCAATCTTTTAAAGATGAGTCTGGAACTTGATGGCTATGATGTGTTCACGGCTGAAAACGGCTATTCGGCTTTGACGCTATTCCAGCAAGTGACGCCCGACATCGCGATAGTTGACGCCCGGATGCCGGGGATGGATGGAATTGAATTGCTTGGGAAAATCAAGTCATTGAAACCCGAGACGGAAGTCATAATGATCACGGGGCATGGTGACATGGATATGGCAGTAGAATGTTTGAGAAAGGAAGCGTCAAATTTTCTTACAAAGCCGGTTAGTGAAGAGCTTCTGTCTCTTTCAATCAAGCGTTCCCTGGAGAAATTGGGATTGAAAAGGAAGCTGAAAAAGTACACCAAGAATCTGGAAATACTGGTGCGGGAAGCCAATGATGAACTCGAGAGGGCCTACAAATTTAGAGAGAACCTTATAGAGAATTCTCCAGACGCGATAGTGTCTGTGAAAAAGGGTGGAGAAATCGTAATCTTCAACTCGGCTGCCGAGCGATTGCTTGGATACTCAAAGGAGACTGTTGTTGGCGCAATGAACATAGTCAATCTGTATCCGCCTGGAGTAGCCAAACAAATTATGAAAGATCTGAGATCGGATGACTTTGGAGGTAAGGGTGTTCTCCAAAAACGGGAGGTTGAGATCCTGCATAAAGATGGTCGTCCAATACCCGTTTATATTTCCGCCTCAATTTTGTATGAGGGATCCCAGGAGTCGGGGTCTGTGGGAATTTTCACTGACCTGACAGAAAAAAAGAAACTTGAGAAACAGCTAATACGGTCGGAAAAACTCTCCGCTCTGGGGCAACTGTCCGCAGGAATCGCTCATGAGATAAACCAGCCTTTGACAGGGGTCCTGACTTTCGCAAGTCTACTGTTGAAAAAGTCTAGGGATGATGAGCAGACCCGAAAAGACCTTGGAGTGATAGTTTCTGAAACCCAGAGAATAAGAAACATTGTTCACGGAGTGCTCGATTTTGCGAGAGAAACTCCGATTCAAAAGAAACCCTGTTCAATCAATGAAGTAATAGAAAAAACCCTGAAAATCATTGTTCATCAGGAACGTTTCCTCGGAATCCATGTGACTACTGACCTGGAGTCCACATTGCCGTCAGTCCTTATTGACGAAAACCTTATGCGCCAAGTCTTTATGAATCTCGCTTTAAACGCCGCTGACTCCATGAAAGGCAAAGGTACCCTGACAGTAAGGACTCGACTGATGAACAACCGAGTGGAAGTGGATTTCTGTGATACAGGAGTAGGGATATCCGAAGACATCATGGAAAATATATTCGATCCATTCTTTTCCACAAAGACTTCATCCGAGGGATCAGGAGTAGGGCTGGGGTTGTCCGTGAGTTACGGCATTGTGCGCAATCACGATGGAGAAATAATCGTAGCCTCGGCCCCAGGGCAAGGGGCGACATTTACTGTGCGAATCCCTGTTCGCAATTAATATATGCCTTTGCATTCAGTTCATCCAATTATTCAGGACCCAATCCGGAGGATCATTTGATTGAGAGCAAAAAAATAGAAATTTCCTGCGGACAAATAAAGCTTGAAGGAATTTTCGAGTTCCCGGAGGGCGTCGATGATCACCCTCCAGTAGCTTTGGCGCTGCATCCTCATCCTTTGTATGGCGGGAATATGCTCAACAACGTCACCTCAAAACTCGCGTCTGGTTTGCTAAAGATTGGCATAGCGACATTGAGATTCAACTTCAGGGGAGTGGGCGGCAGTGGGGGAAAGCATGGGGATGGCGCAGCGGAAATGGACGATGTCAAGGCCGCGCTAGGTTTCATCGACCGTTACGATGGTGTTGACTCCTCAAACACAATCCTTGCAGGCTATTCTTTTGGTTGCTGGGTGGGCCTTAAGGCGGCGTTCATAGAAGAAAGGCCTATGCGACTCGTAGGTGTCTCCCCTCCTTTAGATATCTACGATTTCAGTTTTCTCGCCGATGAGAATCGGCCGAAATTGCTTATCGCAGGCGACAGGGACTTCGTATGTTCCCAAGAGAAATTTCAGGAACTTGCCGAAAATGTACCAGAGCCGAAGCGGATAATTCTTTTGCCGGGCGTTGATCATTTCCACTTTGGCACTGAAGAAAAGGTTGTAGATAGCGTTGTTGAATTCCTAAGACTTTACCCCCCCTCAATAGTTTAATGTAATCAGTTTTCTCTGTATTGTCAGTTGACCGTGTTTGGTCTATGTTGACCACTTGCGTTGGAGTAAGCTCAAGGCGCATGAATTTGGAGGAACAGCATGGGATTCGCCTCTAGGTCTGTTTCAGTGATGCGATATCGCGTCAAGGGAAACATAGAAGGGTCGTTTTGGGATTCAATCCATGATGGAGTAAAACGCGGTTCATATAGCCGTACTGATCAACCGGGAGAGTTGATTGGATTCGGCTGGACAAGCATCGATGATTTTGACAATTACGAGTTTCACGGAGCGTCTTATGTAAGGTCAAACTACGTGGCTCTGTCTTTCAGAATTGACACGGTTCGTATTCCGCCCAGAATCTTAGAGACTGAAGTGAAAAAAGAAAGACGAAAATTGCTTGAACGAACCGGCCAAAAAAGGATGTCCGCCAACCAAATGCGTGAAATGAAAGAAGCGCTCAAAGAGTCATTGAAAAGACAAGTCTTTCCGTCGATACAGGTTTTTGACCTTGTTTGGGATACCGCAGCGTCTGTGGCCTACCTGTCGGCTTTGAGCCCTAGATCAAGGGAACGGGTGGAAGATCATTTCAAGAAGAGCTTTGGACTCAGCCTAATTCCGCTGCTTCCATATATTCGATCAACGGAAATGGTTGCTACGGAGAAAGATCGTCTCAGTCTGGAACAGGTGAGATCATGCGTTATGGCGCCCTGATTCTACAGCACGATTAAAAAGCGCGAATTAACGAATATCGTCGGAGTCTGACATGGATTTTTTGGATATATTAAGGGAAAAGGCCTTCCTCGGAAGGGAATTTCTAACATGGCTGTGGTTCAAATCGGAGCAAACGGGTGGAAGCATTGAAATAGATGGCGGAAAAGTGATTGAGGTTGTGTTCCATGCTCGTATGACGCTTGATCTTACTGACGTAGATACGCCGCAGATAGTAACAATCAAAGGGGAGTTTTCTGAACTTCGGGAGGGTTTGGCGGCCATACGGGAAGGCAAGAAAATTGAAGAGGCGAAGATTTCAATCAAGAATTCGGAAAACGAATTCTCAATGATAATAAAAGGAAGCTGGTTTTCTTTCGGATCTTTGAGGACCCCCAAGACGGCGCCGTTGGAAGATGGGGGAGACGAAGACACAGAGGGCGCTTTTTTGGAGAAAATGGGCTTGATGGAAGAAGGGATAGGGCTAATTGACTCTTTGTTCGAGCAATTTGTCAAAATCAGAATCTCAGACGACTGGGATGTCAAAGAAATTCCAAAAATCAGGAAATGGGCCTCATAAAGTCTTATGAAATCCAGTAGCAGGCAAGAATTCAAGAGAACTAAAGACTTACACTATTTTTAAACCCCGTGAGAATTTTGGCATTGACAAAACCTCCGCATTCTCTAAATATATAGAGATTGTACGCGTTGCGTCGAAACGTGACAATTTTGAAATTCCCCGATAGCTCAATCGGCAGAGCGAGTGGCTGTTAACCATTAGGTTGTAGGTTCGAGTCCTACTCGGGGAGCCAACCCTCCACCTAGTTTTGATTGCTGGTTTCCCCATTTTCAAAATTATCCATGTCGCAAGTGATTGAGTTTCATCACTTTCATGTCTAGGTCCAGTGATGAAAAGCCCCAAGAAACAAAAAGAGCCGCGTTCCTACACACCCAACGAAACCATCCTCGAAAGCATCTCTGATGGTGTTTTTACGGTTGGTCAGGATTGGCGAATCACATCGTTCAACCGCGCTGCTGAGGAAATCACTGGTGTTCCCAAAAAAGAAGCTATCAACAGTCTCTGCTCGGATGTGCTTCGTTCGAGCATGTGTGGGTCGGATTGCGCCTTGCGCCAGACAGTTGAGACCGGCAAGCCCATCATTGGTAAGTCCTGTTACATTATTAAAGCTGATGGTTCCCGCGTCCCTATAAGCGTGTCAACAGCCGTGTTGAAGGACGGGAACGGTAAACTGACAGGAGGAGTGGAGACGTTTCGCGATCTGAGCGAGGTTGAAGCCTTGCGACAGGAACTACAGGGAAAATTTCGGATAGGCGGTATGACAAGCAGAAGCCCATTGATGCAAAGGATCCTGGAAGCGCTTCCTGCAATTGCCGCCAGTCCGAGTACAGTCCTGATATTGGGGGAGACGGGTACGGGCAAGGAATTAGTGGCCCGAATGATCCATAGCTTGAGCCCCAGGCGGAAAGGGCCGATGGTCGCTGTCAATTGCGGGGCCTTACCAGATGCGCTATTGGAATCGGAACTCTTCGGATACAAAGCGGGAGCTTTTACCGGAGCTGTCAAGGATAAGCCGGGACGTTTTGCTCTGGCCGGTCACGGTACCATCTTTCTGGACGAGATAGGAGAATTAAGTCTCGTTCTTCAGGTGAAACTGCTCCGTGTTCTCCAGGAAAAGACCTATGAACCACTCGGAGCGACACGAACCGAGGTGACGGACGCGCGAGTCGTCGTGGCGACGAACAAAGATCTGTCTGAGGAGATGCGCAAGGGGACGTTCAGGGAAGACCTTTATTACCGGGTAAATGTATTACGGGTAGAATTGCCTCCACTACGAAAACGCAGAGAGGACATACCACTGCTGGTTGCGCAATTCATTGAACGCTTCAACCGTTTGCAGGAAAAATCCATTCAAGGGATCACGGGGGAGGCCCTTTCTCTTCTCATGGCTCATGAATGGCCGGGGAATATCCGGGAACTCGAAAATGTCATTGAACGTTCATTCGTCATGCTCCAGGAAGGTCTGATCGGGATTGGGGCGCTTCCTGATGAACTAACCGCGCACGTTTGGTCCAGTCCGGGGTCTTCGGATATTAAGTCAGCCCATGACCTTTTGGACGCAAAGGCCATACAGTCCGCCCTGGAACGAAATGGCTTCAACAGGCTGGCTGCGGCCAAAGAACTTGGCATTCATAAAACCACTCTTTTCAGAAGGATCAGGAAACTGGGAATTAAACTGCCAAAGCTGGATGGACGTCATGGCGTCCCCCGAGTAGAGTAGCATATATGATACCTAATACTAGCGATATAGTAGCTAAATGGCTACCATATCGCGCTCCACGCTCAAGTATTCTTAAATAACAACTCCTTTAATATCATTAACCTAGCTATTATAAAGGCCATGCGCCAGCATTGGCACGCTCTGTGCTAAATCATGCGGCAAGAGACTGTTCACAGGATTCAAGGTTATGAAGGCGGCTTTTTCTTACATGGATAATCGCATTGCGCCTGTCTTTGATACGGCACGTAATGTTTGCGTGGTTGAAGCGGTCTCTAGGAAAATAGTATCCGAAAGAGAAGAACTGCTTGCGGACAACCTTCCGGTTCAAAAGGCGATTCATTTTGTCGAACTGGGACTCGACAGCCTTGTGTGCGGGGCCATTTCCAGACCTGTATACGATATAGTTGTCGCGTACGGGATTCAGGTGGTCCCATTTGTAGCGGGAGATTTAAAGCAAGTGGTAGTAGCATGGATTAACGGCAGGTTGCGGGAAAAAGGCTTCACAATGCCCGGTTGCGGCGGGATCGGTCGACAACGATTCCGTGGAATGCAAGAACAGGTTGAGGAGAAAAAAATTATGAATGGAAGACAAAGTGGCGGAGCAGGAGGCGGAACTGGTGGAGGCCAGGGAACAGGCGGCGGTCGGGGCCAGGGCCAGGGTAGAGGAGGCAGAAGGGCAGGCGGCATGAGTGGCGTTGCTTCTGGCCCTGGTGGATATTGCGTCTGTCCGTCATGTGGCGAACGAGCCGTCCACGAACGAGGGGTCCCTTGTGTTGATCAAAAATGTTCCAAGTGTGGCGCTTCGATGATGAGAGAATGAAAGAGAGCAAATGAGAAGGAGGACATTACTATGCCAAGAGGAGACGGCACAGGACCAATGGGGATGGGCGCCATGAGTGGCCGAGCGGCGGGTTACTGTTCAGGCGCAGGAACGGCGGGATACGCCAATCCCTTACCAGTGAATCGTCTAGGTTTGGGAGCGCGTAGGGGGTGGGGACAGTTCGGCGGTGGAAGAGGATGGTGTCGATCGAATTACGCCCCTGGAATTCAAAGCCGGCCGCCATACGGCGTTTATGGCCCCCCGGTTCAGGGACAAACACCCGACAGGGAAAAGCTGGCCCTAAAAAATCAGGCCGAAGCCTTGAAATCCCAGCTTGATCTTATTATGAGACGTTTGGAAAAACTCGAAGCCGATACCAATCGTGAGTGACAATAAAATAATCGGAAGGTATTCGGTGAATGCGGCTGTGGCTCAATTTATGAAGAGGTTTCCATAGCCGCTTTAAAAATGGTTTCCGTGAGATCAAAAGGATTAATGATCCCCCAGCACAGGAGACGAACCAGGTGAAATCTAATTTATCAATAACCGTTTTAGTCGATAACAGGGCCGGGGAGGGACTGGTAAGCGAGCACGGTTTTTCATTGTGGTTACGTTTGGGCGATAGGCGCATTCTTTTTGACACAGGTCAGGGTCAGGCTTTAGCCTTCAACGCCAGGGAACTTGGTGTAAGCCTGAAAGAAACCGATATAATAGTTCTCAGTCATGGACATTACGATCACACTGGTGGAATCTCCGGCGTCTTTAGGCAATCTCAACAAATGGAAATATACTGCCATCCTGGCGCAGTCCTCCCGCGATATGTCATCCGAAACGGAGTCTCGCATTGCATTCAGATGCCAAAGGAATCAATCATCGCTATCAACAGCGTTCAGGAAAACAAGATCCACTGGGTATCATCTGAACCTGTCACGTTTATGGAAGGGATGGGCATAACCGGCCCAATTCCGCGTTTGACGGATTTTGAAGATGTTGGGGGTCCCTTTTTTCTGGATGAGAAAGGCGGTCGCCCCGATCGGATTGACGACGATCAGGCCCTTTGGGTCAACACGGGCGCCGGCCTGATAATTTGTTTGGGCTGCTGCCACGCCGGACTTATAAATACTCTTGATTACATACGCCGCTTTACAGGAATTTCGAGGGTCCGAGCGATCATTGGCGGTTTTCATCTGCTGAATGCGGACGAGCGTCGCCTCGAAAGGACAATCTCCTCACTCAAGTCATTTTCTCCGGAGTTGATTGTTCCCTGCCACTGTACAGGCGAACAAGCTACACTACTCCTCAGCGAAGTTTACAGAAA
>Ga0194044_10001508_pt1 | contig 11810 bp, 8 predicted proteins | sample JunL4417m_MetaG_FD_155460 | JGI IMG/M metagenome (GOLD analysis project Ga0194044, IMG submission 155460) | Anoxic zone freshwater microbial communities from boreal shield lake in IISD Experimental Lakes Area, Ontario, Canada - Jun2016-L442-17m | ecosystem: Environmental > Aquatic > Freshwater >...
GCCACGTTTCAGGCCGTCCCAGATATCCTGGGATCTGAAGAGATAGGGCTGACTGCTTTTCAAGGGATCATACAGGCATATACCGCCATCTGTCCGGATGTAAAAAACCGCAACTGGATCAAGTGACCTCTTTGAAGGTAAATCCCAGGTCTGTTTTTCAAACGAAAACCGTAATTTCTCGGGATTAGAAAACAAATCGTCATCATATTGAAAGGAGATTTCCGGGTGTTCCGGATTGTCCGGGTCGGGCAGAGCTTGCAGATCAGCCCATTTTCTGGATAGGCACCACCAGGCGACATCCATGATGAAGGTTTTCCCCAGTCCATTGTCTCCAGCCAGCAAATTGAGCCGAGGGGTAAAATCCACCTTCATGTGTCGTGATGGGCCAACATTGTATAATTCAATTGATTTCAACATGGCTGCTCTCCGTTCTAACAAAAAGATTGTCCGGACAATCTGTGTAGTCTATAGCGGTGCTAAAAACTCCGCAAACGGCTTTTTGCCATTATCCAGTTCGACAAACTCAATTATCAGTTCAACTTTCCTTTCAGTTACTATCACTGGCTTTTTCGGAGGGGTAATTTTCTGGCACATCTTTAGCCATTTCACAAATCATCGGTTGCTCGTGGACGATGCCAGGGATTTCATACTCTATCCGATTATTTTTCCAGACTGGTATTTTGTATTGATTCTTTCGTGCATCATCAGCCACTTTTCTGGCAGCTCTTTGCAACGCTTGTAATCCAATAATAGCATATTGACTATGTTTTTTCATATCCATCACTCTGATTCATCAAGAAAAACCGGCTGGTTATCCGAAGTATCAAAAATAATCCACGAATCCGCCAGATGTTTGTAAAACAGGTTGAAGTTTATCCAGCTTCTTTCGAAACGTCGTCGAATATCCTGTTCAGGAACATCATGGCCGCCCATCACAACTCTCAACTTCACCCGTTCAATTGCGTACTCTACTGAAGGAAGTTTCAGAAAATAAATGATCACCTCATATCCCTCATTTTTCCAGTTCATTATTTTGTGAATGTATCCTTTGCCGCTAAGCGTTGTTTCAAAAGCGAATGATTCGTGCTTCCGTACACATTCATCCATATGGCTAATCATAAATCTACCAGCCTTGATTGCCATTTTTTCCGGCTGAAAGGGAGAAATACCTTGAGCAATCAAGTCAGCATTGATAAAATTAAGACATCCTGCTTCAACAGGAAGAAATTCGTAGGCGAAAGTTGTTTTTCCTGCTCCATTCGGTCCGGCTATAATGTAACACTTCTGATTCAATTTTAAATTTTTCCTTCAAGTGGCTGGTTCGTCAATACAAATAAGGGTTGGCGGCGAAGGCATGATGCATGACGTTGCCGTGGATGTATGAACATCACTTCAATTACACACTTCCCGCAGCCCATTGTACTCACTTTTTATGAATTCAAACTCTGCCCGTAGCAATTTTTCGTTGTCATTCAGACCTGATTCACATAAAGTTTATGGAGTTGGTTTTGGAGGTAGGCTTGTTCATTTTTTAAGAATTTTAGTTCTTCACAGATTAAACCGCGGTTGCATTGAAGCATTTGAAGTTCAGTTTCTGACTTTTGCTTTTCATTGTACTGAGCCTGAAGTTTTTCCTCAATAGATTGAAGTATATTGTTGAGTGATTCCAAACTTTTTTTGTGAACATTCTCCCCACATTCTTTAATATTGTTATCAAATTGACTTTTTATAATTTTCACAAGGGACGTTTTTCGTTCTTTTTTATCATTATACCATTCATTATTAAACCGTTTGACTAACTTATCTTTTACATCACTTATTAACTCGTCAATAGGTTTTTCATATAATACTCCTGTAAAGCCCAGAATTGCCATCACAACTAACCCAACAAACAATATGGGGTTGGAACAAGCAGTTATTATGGCAGCAATACTCTTACCTCCGTAATAATCCCATCCTGCCATAGCGCCCAACACGAGAGTAGCTGTTCCTATAAACTTTATCGCACCACCAATACCTCCAAAAAGTCTATTATCCATTTCTAATTCCTCGACCAAACCATCATACTCTAACACAAGCTCTAACGAATTAATCCAGAAAGTATCCCCAACGACGAGGTCTTTCTTTTCGAGTTCAACTTTGTTTCCATTGAATTCATTACTGATGCGCCTGTCAATTTCATTGAACTCAACCCCCAAAGCCTGTTCAATGCTGATATAGCTTTTCTCCACAACCTCTTTAATATGAAGTTTGATACAGTTTTTGATAATATCGTTTTTGGCCTCTTCCGACAAATGATGCGTTAGGATTGATCCCACCGCTTCATAACCTTTCTTTTTAAAATTAGTAGCTACTGATTCACTAAAGTTAGTAATTCTGGAATTAAATGTATCGCATAGCGTTTTATTGATATTGAATATATCATAATTTACACTTTTGTTATAAATAAGCTCATAATTGTTGAGATGGCTTTTGATGCTTTCATGCTTTTCTTGTTTATCCTTTTGAAACTCTGCTATTTTCCTTTCTATACCTCTTAGACTTTCATCACGTTCTTTTAACTGTTTATCCAGTCCGCGTATCAATACATCAACAACACCTCCCACAATTTTGTTGGTATTTGCCAGAAAAACGGCATCCTTATCTGCCTGTAGAAAATAGTTGAGCTCCGTGGTAAACTGCTCCAGATTCAATCCTGTTTTACAGGATATAGGGTAAATCTTTCGCGCCTGGTACCTGCCCTTGAAATACTTTTCCATCCGTTCTGTGATTTTCTGGACAATTCGTTCCGGATTGTTATTGTTATCGGATAAATCGGTTTTATTAGCCAATAGAAAAAGGTTGTTGATTTGCCCACCAGTTGCATGTTTACCGATCAAGGCCAATAAGTTAGATTCATCGAGCTTGCTGATTGGAGCATTTGCCTCTGTCAGAAAGAGTAATGCATGGGATTTTTTCACCAGATTATGTGCCAGATAGGCATCCCGCAGATTCACCGACCCAGAACCAGGTGAATCAATAATCTGAACATGACGCAGCAGGGGATGTCCATGATAAAATTGCAGGCACTGAACCAGGGTAACAGCCGGTTCATCCTGCATCAGGCTTTTCAATTTACTGCTATCAAGAATTTTGTATTTTTCCTGAAGATGGTGATATTGCGGCAAGCCCTTCAACAACGCCAATGCAACCTGTTTTTTCCGTTTTTGATCGTCATTCAGGTCCAAGTCCCAATCATCCCGTTTATCCAATTCCTCTTCAATCTTTTTGAATTGCTGAACATTCTGCTTGACCCAATCCACCAGTTTCCCCTCGTCTGTCAGTGATGGAAGATTTTCCAATCCAAGGTCCAAGCCTTGCACGCAGTCCCGCAAATCCTGCAACAATAGTGCAACCGTCTTCCATTCAATACGAACTGTACCGGAAGGATTCTTGTCGTCTGCCTGTTGAATCAGGGTATATGCGGCGGTACAACGGTCCTCATCTACGGGTAAGAGATTTGTATTTCCGAGCAGATGATTGATCAGTGTGGATTTTCCCGAGCTGAAGCTTCCAAAAACACCTACTCGAAATACGGAATTTTTGATATCATCGATTAGTGTATTCAGCTCGTCTTTTTCACGATGTGGCATTGATTTTTCAAAAGAAATCAGTTGATGAGTATAACGCAGGATATTCACCAAACCTGCCTTGATGGCTCTGGATTCATAAAACCGTTTGAGCAAGTTGAAATCTTTTTTGTTTCGATTGGCATCCAAGACATTAATATTATCGTCTTTTTTCTCAAGATAGGACTTATGCAATTTTTCAATTTGTGGTGATAAGTCGGACACTGGCAGCATGGTTGAAGCTCCTGAATGATGATTTAAAAAAGTGGAAAGTTTTTGCCCTAATGCCTGGCCGCGCTGGCGGATACGCTGTTCCTGGATATCGCGGTAAGCATTAAAAAGATGGTTATACAGGTAATTATTCAATTCGTTGAAACGACTTTCCTCGATTTTTGATGCATCTTTCTGTTGCCGTCCATCAAAGGCTAATTTCGCCGAAAGCAGGAACACATGCTGAACAATTCCCTGCAGTTTGGTGCTGACCGACTTAAAAACATCGTCTTTTTCATCCGCCTCCAGCGTATCAATCTGATTGATGATGACAATCAGGGGGCTGTCGGGATTTGCTGCGTGAAACCGGCTGATATTGTCCTTATCTTCTTTGCGTAAACCTTCGTTGTGTAATAGCCAGATGATGGCATCGGCCTTTGCCACCCAATGCAAACTGGTAGCGCTGTCTTGTTTGCTATGATCCAAACCAGGGGTGTCAATCAGGGTGAAGCTGTCCAGAAAAACTTGATCAGGACAGGCAATTTCGATATGGGCAATGGATTCATGTTCCTTTTCCATGAGAGAACGAATTTTTTGATTAATGTCGAAGTCACTGGCATACTGGGTTGGCGCATCGCACTTACCATTTTTCCTGAAAACCATACACTCTTTCCGTTTTCCTGCTATCAGGCAGTTAACCGTTGCAGTAGCTCGGATTGCTTTCACCGGCATGATATCGCGATTAAGGAGTGCGTTGACAAACATTGATTTTCCCGCATTGAACCCCCCGGCAATCACCACCTTGATGGGTTGATCAAGCTGGGTGATTAGAACTTCAACTTCATCCAAAAGCTGTTGACGTTCTGCTTCAAGATTTTTATCCGAAAAGAATCTCAATCGTAATTGTTCTTCATAACCGTACATTTGGTTGATAAAAATTCTGTCGCCGTGCGGACGGTTTGTAAAACGGGGATCGATTTGATTGTCGTTCATGCTTATAGCCCATGGTGGAAATTGGTGTTTCAGTGGTTAAGCCGGGATCAATTTGTTCAATCTGTCCAGATAAACGTTCAGGTGATTTTCACTGGCCGAATAGTCATCGATTTGGCGTTGCAGAATTCGGATATCCTTTTCCTCAATCACCGATTCCAATTGGCGCTTCTGTCGGCCGGCTTCATTTTTCAGTTTATACATGTATGTATCGATTTGTTCATTCACATAAACCTGGATATTGCTCCGTATCTCTTTTTCGGAATTTTTCAACATCTCTTTGATAACTTTCAATGATTGTTCCCGATTATGCCGAATTCCTTTTTTTTCCATTGATTGGTAAATTTTGTAGCCAAGTGCAGCAAGAATCAAGCCACCTCCTATAAACGGCGCAGCGGCAGTCACACTTGCCAATATGGGTCCAGCGGCAGCCCCGCCAGCAATCCATGTCCAGAACAATGGCACAGCACCCTGTTCCGCAAGGGCAGTTGCTGCCATTGTGTAAGCGGTAAATGCTTTTACAGCACCCAAACCCATCAACACACTACCACCAACCCCACTGACCCCACCGGTCAATTTTGCCGCATTGTAAACGGACCAGTTTACATTCAACGATTCGATTCTGGATGACATTTCATCGATATCTATGTTATGCAACCATCTGCGCACTGCTTTATCCAAATGTGTGCGCAGTTCACCCTGCAATTTTTTACCCACTTTTTCACAAATTCTGACCAACTGATCCAACATATCGGTTATCATGTCTTGCAGCTCATCTTTATCAGCAGGCCGAATTGACTGGCTCATGCGATTTTTGAGATCATCAATTTCATACTTCAGGTTATTTTTGCCCTGATCAATCAAATCGTACTTCATCGTCTCAATTTCATCTTCACGAACATTTAAATCTTCTTCAAGACGTTCAATCTCTTTTTGCTTTTCGCGCAATGCCTGTTCATCACCATTCTTTTTCTTCTGCAAATCCTGTAAATGGCTTTTTACCTGGTTGGCCACCACATTCAGTGTTTGCTTTAACTGGTGAGTATGCACCAGTAACAGCTCCTTGATGCGGTCATTTGCGATAAAATCCACCAGACGCTGACGCAATTCATCCAATCCTTGTCCGGTTTTGGCGGAAACCATGAAAATTCGATCTTCAACCCGGATACCATGTTCCTTAAAAAATGGTTGAAACCGCTTCTTAAAATCCACCAAAACTTCATCCCTGTCCTCATCCGAATCCATCTGGTCGGAACGGTTCAATATGATAAATAATTTTTTTCCGGTTTTGGACAGATACTTTTCTATAAAATCCCGCTCACTTCCTGTACCCGCCTGTTTCATATTAAACAGAAACAAAATGGCGCTACCCCGTTCCATCTCCGCAAACGTTTTTTTGATATATCGCTCCTCGGTATCCTCAGTACCGATGGTATCAACCAGTACTATGCCTTTTTTCAATATTTCCGGATCATTCCATTTCAGTTCAAAATGCTGATACCGGTCATGATCATCACCATATTGTGCGCCATACTTCTTTAGGGCATCCCCTATGTCTTTGAATTGATCGTCACCAACGGCAGTATCCTCAGCCACAAACTCTGCATTTCCCTCATTATCGCGCAGAATAAGCTGATTTTTTTCACCGAAAACAATGTGTACAGGATGACATGTAACCGGTTCATTCTTGTAAGGCAAAATATCGGCTCGTAAAAAAGCGCGATTAATCAGTAATGATTTCCCCGCAGAGAACCGACCCGCCACCACTATACTGAACTGTTCCTGTTCCAGTTCTAAACATGTCTGCTTTAAATGGGTTTTTCTATCCTCTAAAAAAAGATTGTCAGGATCATTTATCAGGCATTGATAGAACTCTATAATTTCCGATTTTCGAGAAAATAAATCCATGTAACTATTTCCTTTTCCGGTTTTGATGGGTGTCAATTTTCATGGATTCGCTCAGCACGGTCAGCATTCAATAGCGATTCAGTTTTATCCAGACAAATTTCCCTCTCAATTATCTCCTTGTCACCTTCGCCACGCAACCTATGCAGAGTGTTTTCAAGGCTCTCGACATAGTTCACCTGCTTGAGCGCTTGTTCAGTGACTTTTTCCAGTTCTGCACGGAAGTAATCGGTGATCTGATTCAAATAGTTGTTCAGGGTTTGTGCCACAGTCATTTTTAGAGCCTGTTTATAGCTTTTGGCCGCGATGTCTTTCAGCTTATCAATCGCTGTATCCAGGATTCCAGTTTTATCTCCATAACGGGTCAACCCAAATTCTCTTGCCTTCAGTGTCAGGTAGCCCAAAAGAAAAGTTGGAATGCTCAACCAGCCAAACATGACAATGCTTCCCAAAACAGCGATGGGCATAATTTGCTCGGCAGTAATACGGGCCAGGGGAGAAGTATATTCCGGCAGATGAATAATATCAACCAGCAAGTCAGAAGAATACCTCTGTCCTTCCTGAACCTCTCCCTGTATGGTTCGCAGCAGATTTTCCAATTTGGTCTGCACCGCAGGCTGTATTTGCTGCTCAATAATGCTTTGAATCTTCTGCTGGATATAACCGCGCTGCTGAAGCTGGGATGTCTGGCTGGATTCTATAAAATCTTCTACGTTGTCAATGCTTTGCTTCATCAGATCACGCACTTCCTGCAATGCCTCACTCAAGCGTTGGCGGCTGCGCGCACGCAATTCGCTTTTCTTGGCCGTTTCCTTGCCGCGAGCCTCCCGGATTTGCACCAGAAGCTGTTCACGTTGATCGGCTGTTTGCGTTTTATACTGCGTCAGGGCCATGCGCTCTATTTTGACCTTTTTCTCCAATTCATCGCTGATCTGTCGGAAATGGCGGTTACGACGATATTCCAATAATGACACCTGACGTTCGGTGATGTATGCGTAAAACGCCTGCCTGAATGCCTGAACTCCGTCTTGATCTTTGTTCGATAGAAAAAAGACGCGATTCGAGCCAATATGACTGCCCACACGTTGCAGCAGACTTGCGCGTTCTTGCACGTCTTTGACCAAATCGCTATGCGTTAGCACAAAAAATATATCATTCAGATCGGCTTTGCCCAGAATGACCTGCTGGATAAAATTGATCTGTGTCTGATTGATCGCCGAAGCATCGGCGCTAACCACAAATACCACGATATCCGCCGACACGGATTCCGCACGAGTGCTGGCGGTTTGATCCGTATCGTTTATTCCGGGAGTATCGATAAACAGGGTGTGGTCCGGAATATCAAGATTGGAAGCCTGATATTCAATTCCAGGTATATTTTTTGTGGCATTCTGCAACGCATCAATTGCATCCTGGCCGGTATATCGAAGAATCTCGCCATTATTGTCATGCACACAGGCCACAGGCGCCATGTCTTTGCTTCGGGATAGCCGAACCACGGTTTTGTTGGTTGGGGTCGGTTGACTGGGTAACAATGGGAGTCCGACCAGGCTGTTGATCAAAGCACTTTTACCATGACTCCACTCCCCCACGAAAGCACAGGCCAGTTGGCCCTGTAAAGGTGGGATTTCCAGATCAAATTGCCGGGCGATACTTAACAGCTCTTGTTGATGCGTCTTCATTAAAGTGAACTCCTTTTTAAAATCGCCTTTTCATGGCGTTTGTTCAGAATACCGACAGTTTTCAAATTTTAGGTTCCTGCTATTGTATGTGATAGGAGAGTAGTCGAACTGTCTTCTTTTCCTCGAGTCCGGTCGAGACATCAAGTCCGATTAGCTCTGATTTAACCGAGCGCCGCAGTGCCGGGACATACCAAGAGATGTCGGTTCCAGGGGATACCTTGTCACCATCTTTGTTTACTTCCAGCAACACAGGGTGGCGAAACAGGCTGGAGGTTGTCATTATTCAGAAAGATACCGGAGATCTGATAACAACAAAGGGTTTGCCATGTAATACAAAAAAAGATCATTATCTTTTCACCATAAATACCAATTGAACGGATAAGAGACAAAAAATCGTCTCGTGACCATTGTACAAAAAACACAAGCTGTCAAGCGAAAAAATCCTTGTATAGAAATGATGAAAATATTAAAAAAAATAAGTGGTTACGCTGCTCTGAAAGAAGCCATAATTGGCAGTTTCAAATAATTCAGGGTATGATCTTCGCCATGCCACAATTCCTGCATTCACGTCAGGCCGTCAGGCTTTCAAAGATTAACGGGATATCGCTTTTCAGCCTGATTCCCATTCTCCAATTCAAATTGTTTCGGATCTTCCAGAATCAGCGTTTCGAATTCATGGAGCTGAAGATTGGATTGCGTTGCAACATCAATCCTGGCATTTTTCAAGGCTGTACGGATCATTCCTGCCAATTCAGCAATGGCGGCAGAATGCAACCCCGATTCCGGCTCATCCAGCACAATTGTTTCCTGCAATACTGTAGGATGTTGCAGCAGCAGGCTTGCCAAAGCCATGAACTGTAAAAATGAGACAGCGATACGCTGTACGTTCCGGTTGCTTCCGCTCGAGCTCCGCCTCTCGCTTCAGCGCCCTTCACTCAATCCGGCGCTAAATGCTCGGAAGAAGGCCGGAACTGGCCTCTCCGAACTGGGAATGCAGCGAGGCGCAAGCCGATGAAGTAGTTGCGGGAGCCGGGGACGAACCCGTTGCGGTAGGCTGACTGGCAGTTCCCCGCGTCGTGGCGCCAGCAACCGCCGCGGAGCACACGGTAGGTACCTGATGATGGTCCAACAGGATCGATCACTGAACCAGGCGAATAGCCTTCATACCAATCTTGGCACCACTCCCACACGTTGCCGTGCATATCGTACAAACCCCAGGCATTCGGCTTTTTTTCCCTCACTGGATGTATTTTACTATCTGAATTGTTGATGTACCAAGCATATTCTCCCAAAAGCTTTTTGTCATCCCCAAAACAATAGGTTCCGGAACTTCCGGACCGACACGCATATTCCCACTCTGCCTCTGTTGGCAGCCGATACCGGTTTTCTCCTGTTCTTTCATTCAATTTCGTGATGAATTCCTGAGCATCTCCCCAAGAAACCTGATTAACTGGATGGCTTTCTCCCTTGAAATAGCTTGGATTGTTTCCCATAATGGCTTGCCACAATGTCTGAGTAACTGGATACCGCGCCATATAAAAATCTTTGGTTAGGGTCACCTGTTGCTGCTTCCCCTGCTTTCCCATAAGAAAAGTTCCGGCCGGTATGCGACAAAAATCCATGCCCGCAATGACCGGGCCATTAAGAGAACGAATTTCAAGCCGTTCGACAGCAATGGAGTATTTCTTCAATATTGTCTTTTTCACCATGCCTGTTTTGGTTTCCATCCGGTATTCAGCCTTCCGGAAAAACCAGCCGGGTTTGACGCACACTTTTTCTCGATACGTTTCGACTTCCTGTACTACCTGTTCAACAGAGGTGATAATGTCCGGCAGTTTTGAGATCAACAGCCACTCTTTTTCGGCTGTCTCCTTCCATTCGGCATCCAATCCCAAAATATCCTTCAACGGCCAGGATGTACCCTCAGTCAGAAATTTTTCAAATTTTTCTTTCACTCTGACTAAGCCATCGGGAATCTCATATCCGCGAAGGGTTTCCAGAGCCATGGTGATTGTCAGTGTCAGTTGGCGATGCTTTTTTTTCCGACTCATGGCATCTTTTAAGAAAGCACGCAGTTTTTGCCCTAATGCCTGACCGCGCTGGCGGATACGCTGTTCCTGGATATCGCGGTGAGCATTAAAAAGATGGTTATACAGGTAATGTCTCAATTCATTGAAACGACTTTCCTCGATTTTTGACACATCTTTCTGTTGCCGTCCATCAAAGGCTTTTTTCGCTGAAAGCAGGAACACATGCTGAACAATTCCCTGCAGTTTGGTGCTGACCGACTTAAAAACATCGTCTTTCTCATCCGCCTCCAGCGTATCGATCTGATTGATGATGACAATCAAAGGGCTGTCGGGATTTGCTGCATGAAACCGGCTGATATTGTCCTTATCTTCTTTACGTAAGCCTTCGCTGTGTAACAGCCAGATAATGGCATCAGCCTTAGCCACCCAATGCAAACTGGTAGCGCTGTCTTGTTCGCTGTGATCCAGACCAGGAGTGTCAATCAGTGTGAATCTGTCCAGAAAAACTTGATCCGGACAGGCAATTTCGATATGAGCAATGGATTCATATTCCTTTTCCATGAGAGAACGAATTTTTTGATTAATGTCGAAGTCACTGGCATACTGAGTTGGCGCATCACACGTACCATTTTTCCGGAAAACCATACACTCTTTCTGTTTTCCTGCTATCAGGCAATTAACCGTTGCAGTGGCTCGGATTGCTTTCACCGGCATGATATCGCGATTAAGGAGTGCGTTGACGAACATTGATTTTCCCGCATTGAACCCCCCGGCGATCACCACCTGAATGGGTTGATCAAGCTGGGTGATTAGAACATCAACTTCATCCAAAAGCTGTTGACATTCTGGTCCAAGATTTTTATCTGAAACGGATATCAACCTTAACTGTTCTTCATAACCGTACATTTGGTTGATAAAAATGTTCTCGCCGTGCGGACGGCTTGTAAAACGGAGATCAATTTGATTCTCGTTCATGTTTATAGCCCATGGTGGAAGTTAGTGATTCGTTGGTTAAGCCGGTATCAATTTGTTCAATCTGTATAGATAAGCGCTCAGGTGATTTTGTCTGGCTGAATAGTCATTGATCTGGCGTTGCAGAATTCGGATGTCATTTTCCTCGATCACTGATTCCAATTCCCTATTATTTAACGATTATTTCATTAATCTCTTGAGAAAACGGCAAACTTATGGTTCCATTGTTTCGGGTAGCGAATGCTGTTTCTGCATTTCCCATATAACTTCAGCCTCCCCAAAAACCATCATAACCAGGATATTTTATGAATACAGTCACTTTTGAAAGTACATTGTTATCAGACGGTCATCTGTATTGTCCGAAGGAATTCGCCCAAAAGAAAAATGCTCAGTTTAAAGTGGTTGTTATATTT
>Ga0194044_10001509_pt1 | contig 11809 bp, 12 predicted proteins | sample JunL4417m_MetaG_FD_155460 | JGI IMG/M metagenome (GOLD analysis project Ga0194044, IMG submission 155460) | Anoxic zone freshwater microbial communities from boreal shield lake in IISD Experimental Lakes Area, Ontario, Canada - Jun2016-L442-17m | ecosystem: Environmental > Aquatic > Freshwater...
GTGCTGACGGCATTGAACTCGACGCCGTTGCCTTCTTGACGTGACCGCCGAGCTCCTGGCGTCCATCGCCGACTACGAGGCGTTCATCTACGGCCTGCCCGCCGAGTTTGCCTGCATCCGGATGTTCACGCTGGTCGTCGTGCAAGCTGGTCCGCTGACCGCGAGCGTCAAAGGGGAGATCCATTTCGGAGGCGGGCTCGTGCTGCGCGTCCTGGAGGTCGTACATGCCCGCCGGCGGCGCATCGAACGCTACGGCTACGAGCTCTGGAAGGGCAACGAGGAGCTGTGGCGGTACGACTCGTGGCCCCATCCCGATCGGCCCGAGCCGGTCGGCTCGCATCCTCATCACAGGCGCGTTCCCCCGGACATCAAGCATCACCGCGTCCCCGCTCCTGGTCTCAGCTTCCAGGTTCCGAACTTGCCGTTCTTGATCCGAGAGGTCGAGCGGGAGCACCTGGTGCGATAGGCGAGCCGCCGCTGCTCACGGGCCGCGCTCGGGATGCTCTGGAGTGAGGATCGCCTCGGCCGCAAGGATCGCGGCCGAGGCGCTTCCCGGATTCGGGGGTGAGCGATGACTCCTGCGCCGATCGCCACGCTGGTCGAGTTGCTCGAGTCTTTGCCCGCTCCGGCGGAGGAGCAGGTCGCGGAGCACCTGCGTGAGTACCTGCCGGACCTCCAGGGCGAAGGGCGCTGGGAAGAGCTTATCCCGGAGACTCAGCCCAGCCCGGTCGAGGCGGCGCGCGGGGCCGGAATGACACGGTGACGTGGTTCGGCGTGGGATCCGACAACGGCTACGAGCGCTTCTTCTCATGACCCGCGGCGCGGCCATTGTCCGCGAGATCGAGGGCACGATTATCATCCTGCCGTTGGTCGCCGGCGGCGGAGGCCGGGGGATGAGCGCCGTAGCCAAGGCTCTGATACCGGTTCGACGGGCGGCGCGGCCTCGCGGGCGTGGTCGCTGCCCGAGCCGAGCCCAGAGTACGAGGAAGCCGAGGACGGCGCCATGGAACGCGACGTGCTCGGCCTCGTCGCCGAGCTCCTCGCGCGCCGCCTGCTGGTCGCCGCCTGAGGCGGGGCAAGGCCGGCGCCGCTTCTGCTTCGGCGCTGCGCGCCGCGTCGCAGCGGCTCTGCTACTTGCCCCCCCCCGATAATGGAGTACGGTCCGCGGCGAACGCGATGACCCAGGAGCAGCGGCATGGCCGTCGCCAGAAGCAGGAGGCGCGAGTCCATGGACGAGCCCACGAGAAGAACATGGAGCAAGCCCGAACTGATCGTGCTCGTGCGGAGCGGGCCGGAGGAGGCTGTGTTGAACGCATGTAAGAGCGCGACTGCTCCCGCATTGGGCGCGGGGACCGGTGAGGGCTGCCAGGGTCATGCGGATGGCTGTTTTGGGTGCGAGTTCAACGAGGCGTCCTGACCCCCCACCCCTTGATCCCTTGGCCCTCGGGAATCCGTGAAGGAAGGCGGGGTCCACGGACGGCGCCGCGGAAGGCAAGGGGCATGCACTCCTCCGGCTTTGTGAAAGGGGCGGGCGGGGACCCCGCAGAAGGGCTGCCGCCCGCTCCGTGATGCTCCGTCGGAGCGCAGGTGGCTTCGCCCCGCCTGCGCGGCCCTGCGGGCGCGGAAATCCATCTGGGCCCCGGAAGCCTCCACTTCCTCGGCCATCTGCAGCACCTGCTCGCTGCCGGCGCCGTCGAACTACTCCTCGCCACGCGTCGCGCAGAGCATCGCCGGGACGTTCTTGACGACGAACGTCAAGCCATCGCGTTCGAGCGTCACCGTGGTGGCGCCGGCGCGGTCCTCGCCTTGCCGGCAGATGGGGACACACCGTGTTTTTCTGCTTGCGCCGCGGCCAAGCCGCGCAGCCTGCCTGCTTCAACGTTCGCTCGCCCGGCGTGGAGAGTCGGCGCAGCGCATCGACTCGGATGACGAAGCATGCGACAATCGAAGCAGGCGCGCACGCGGGAAGGCTGCGGCGCGGCGACCGCCATGCACGCGGCACCCCCGCGTCCGAAGCAGGAGCGAGTCCATGGACGAGCCGACGAGAAGAGCCTGGAGCAGACCCGAGCTGATCGTCCTCGTGCGGATTGGGCCGGAGGAGGCGGTGCTGACGGTCTGCAAACAGGCCAACGTGTCGTATCCCAACGTGCATCCCGACGGTGCGTATACGTCGTGTCTCGACACGTACCCGCTACCGTGCAAGGACACGTGCTCCGAACAAGCTGCGTCCTAGTTTGGCCCTTGATCCTTTGGCCCTTGGCCCTTGGGAATCCGTGAGGCAAGGTGGGGTCCACGGACCCCGCCGCGGAACGCAAGGGGTATGAGCTCCCGCGGCGGAGTGTGAGGCGCCCCGGCTGGTCGATCGGCACCGCGCCGCGGCCGGCACCGCGTCGCGGCCGGCACCGCACCGGTCGGCTGGGGCGGCAGTCCCCTGCGCGGCCGTGTAGGCGCGGGTTTCCACCTGCACCGCGGAAGCCGCCGCTTCCTCAGCCATCTGCAGTACCCGCCCGCCGGCGCCGGCGCCGGCGCCCGTCTCGCCTTGCCGGCGGATGGCGCACGGCATGACCTTCTCCTCCTGAGATCGTCGCTGCAAAGGGCAGCGTCCGACTCGCGGACGCCGATGACGATGAGCTCATCCTCAACGGCGTTGTCGGCAGACATCATGGAGAGTCCCCAGGCGCGGCTTGAGCTTTCGACCCGGACCATTCGTTCGATCTGGAGGACCTTCGGGGCGTCGCCCGGCTGGGGCAGCCGCAACTGGCTCGCGAAGACCTGAGCGGCCTCATCGTCATCGACGAGATCCAGCGCGCCCCACGGCCTCCATGACGAGCTGTTCACCCCGCACGACACCGGCAAGGCGATCTGGGAGCAGTTCGACGGACGGTGCAGCCTGAGGCGGGGCAAGGCCGCCGCCGCCACCAATCCGTCGAGGCTGCGCGCCGCGACGTAGCGGCTCTGCCACTTGCCCCCCCCGATAATGGAGTACGGTCGGCGGCGAACGCGATGACCCGGGGGCGGCGGCAGTGCCGTCGCCACAAGCAGGAGGCGCGAGCCCATGGACGAGCCGACGAGAAGAACCTGGAGCAAGCCCGAACTGATCGTGCTCGTGCGGAGCGGGCCGGAGGAGGCGGTCTTGGAGTCGTGCAAGAGCGAGGCCACCGGCACGTGGGCAGGGCACGATCTCTTCTTCAACGGATGCCACATACTCGTGTGCGGCACCAACTGCGCCCCCCACGTCAGTTCGTAGCCCCTTCCCCCTTGATCCCTTGGCTTCTGGGGATGCGCGAGAGAACGCGGGGGCCACGGACCGCGCCGGGGGCTCTTCCCCCTTGTGCGCTCGACTTGCATCATGCCCGGCACGTCACGGGCGATCATGGACCTCGCCTGCGCGCTGGTGCTTGCGGTCTACCGCACGCTTGGTCGTCCACCGGCCGAGATGGACAAGCTCGCGGCCCTCGCCGGTGACCGCGGGTCTGGCTTCTCGAGGCCGTGGCGCAGGCGACCGGCGGTGCCCAGAGGGGCAGGCGCGGCGGGGCGCCGGCCAAGGCGGGCATGCTTGATGGCCGGCGAAGGCGGCATCGAGACGCCTCGCGCTTCTTCATCTGCACTTCCCGCCGACGCATGAGGGCGCTCGTGGATTTGCCGCCCTGCCGGTCGCGAAGAGGGTCGGAAGGTCGGGGCCGACCCAGCCGAAGCACCCGCCGCGCGGCGAGGAGGACAGTGCTCGCGGCGCCGACGCGCACCCCTGGGCGGCGTCGTAGCCGCCTCATCTGGGGTGCCGGCGACAGGTCACGGGGTTGAGGCGGCAGGCGCCGTGCGCGCAGCGTCGTCGCCCCCGGGGATCGCCTGCGCTCCCCCTCCACCGTCGCGGCAGGGTACGATGTGCCGCGAGATTCGTGGCGACCACACAGAGGATGCATGCAGAAGCACGACACACGCGCTGGGGAGTACGTCGCCGCGGCCGCCGGCACGCTGACGCTTTCCGGGGCGGCCGTGCGTGAGTTTCTGGCCGCCGTTCTGGAGCGCGGCGCGCCGTTCCGTTTCACGGCGCGCGGGTACAGCATGCACCCCTTCATCAGGGACGCCGATGTGATCACCGTCTCGCCGCTGGGCGGACGCGCGCCGCGCCTCGGCGAGGTGGTCGCCTTCCGCAGCGGGGAAGACCGGCTGGTGGTCCACCGGGTCGTTGCGGCGGGCAGTGCTCGCGGCGCCGCGGCCGCGGGCTGCCTCATCCGCGGCGACAACTGCCCGGAGGCCGATGGGCGCGTGCCGCGTGAGGCCGTGCTGGGGGTCGTCACGCGCGTCGAGCGCGCCGGACGACCCAGGCGCCTCGGCCTCGGGCCGGAGGGCGCGCTGCTCGCCGGCCTCTCGCGGGCGGGCGCGCTGCGCCCCGCCACCGCCTGCGCGTACCTGCCGCGGCGCGCGGCCGGCGGGGCGCTCAGACGGGCGCAGCGGGCGCCGGCCTGCCGGCGCGTCCTGCGCCGCCTGCGCCCCGCGCTCGCCGTCGTGCGCGCCGTGCCCGCCGACGAGCCCGAGCTGGCGCGGCGTTTCGGCCTCTTCGCCAACCTGCGACCGCGTCGCGGCGGCATGGAGGTCACGGCCTTCGTGGCCCGCCTGCGCGGCGATCACAGCAAAGCCGGCCGCATTGTCGGCTTCGTCGAGCTCGTGCGGCGGGAGTCGACGGCCGCGCCGTTCGACGGCTCCTGGATCCACGCCACCATGGTGGCCACGCGGTATCGGGGGATGGGCGTCGCCGAGGCGCTCATGCGGCAGGTCCTCGCGGCGGCGCGTGAGTCAGGCGCCGTCGAGGTGCGCCTCACGGTCTTCGCCGACAACGCCCCGGCGCTGGCCCTCTACCGCAAGCTGAGCTTCTCGCCTGGCGGCTCGCCGGCGCTCGCCGAACGGCTGGACGCGGATGCGCGCCACTGTGGCCGCCGCCAAGTGCCCCTACGGCTCACCCTGAGCAGTGCGGACGTCGAGCAGGGCGCCGTCGCCGCACCGGGCGGCGTCGAGCCGGGCGCCGCCCTCGCGCCGGGCCACGTGGATGCGGCTGAGGCCGTCGCATGACCGACGCCTTCGTCGCCCGCCAAAGCCTCCCCGACCTTGGCCTCTGGAACAAGCTCAAGGAGCGCCGCCGGCCGATCTCGTTCGACCTCGAGATCACGGCGCGCTGCAACAACGACTGCCGGCACTGCTACATCAACCTGCCGGCCGGCGACCGCGAGGCGCAGGCCCGCGAGCTCACGCTCGCCGAGATCGAGCGCCTCGCCGGCGAAGCCGCCGCCATGGGCGCCGTGTGGTGCCTCGTCAGCGGCGGCGAGCCCCTGCTGCGCAGCGACTTCGCCGAGGTCTTCCTCCTGCTCAAGCGCCAAGGCCTGCTGGTCAGCGTGTTCACGAATGCCTGCCTCGTCACCGCTGAGCACGTCGAGCTCTTCCGCCGGTACCCGCCGCGCGACATCGAGGTGAGCGTATACGGGGCGACGCGCGAGACGTATGAAGCAGTCACGCGTCGCCGCGGCTCCTTCGACGCCTTCACGCGCGGCCTCGACCTGCTGCTGGGGAGCGGTGTCAAAGTGCGGCTCAAGGCCATGGCCCTGCGCGCCAACGCCCACGAGCTGCCCGCCATGGCCGCCTTCTGCCGCGCCCGTACCAAGGACTACTACCGCTTCGATCCCCTGCTGCACCTGCGCTTCGACGGCGACGAGGCGCGCAACGCCGAGATCCGCGGGCAGCGCCTCAGCCCCGCCGAGATCGTCGCCGTGGAGCGCGGCGACGAGGAGCGCTTCGGCGCCCTGCAACGCGGCTGCGACAAGCTCATCGGCCCCGATCACGAGCACGTCGCCTGCGACCACCTCTTCCACTGCGGCGCCGGCAACGGCAGCTTCAACGTCGGCTACGACGGCACGTTCCGCCTCTGCAGCTCACTCTGGCACCCGGATGCCACCTACGACCTGCGCAGCGGCACTCTGGCCGAGGCCTGGGACGAGGTCGTCCCGCGCGTTCGCGACCTGCGCTCGCAGAGTCCGGAGTTCCTCGAGAAGTGCCGCCGCTGCGGCATCATCAACCTCTGCCTGTGGTGCCCGGCGCATGCGGCGCTCGAGACCGGCAACATGGACGACTGGGTCGAGTACTTCTGCGCCGTGGCGCATGAGCGCGCGCGGGCGATCGGCGGGGGCGAGACGCCGGCCGCTGGGGAAGACGCGCCGGCCGCGGGCGGGGCGCCCGGCGGGGAAGACGCGCGGACGTGAGCGCCGCGCCGCCGTTGCCTAATGACCTATCCCGCCAGGTCTGCACGCACGGATGCGCCCGTGGACACATCGCGGCTGCGGCCCCTCCCCGGATCCCCACGTAGCTGGGCTACGAGGGAACCGTCTCGTGACCGCCCCGCTCGGTCCCCGCACGCCCCGCACGCACATCCCTATCGGGATAGGCCCTACACCGTCGAGGAACTGCATGCGCAGTGCCCCGGGAATCAGGAGGAGGACGCGGACGGGGGCGGCGGCGCAGCCGCTCCCGGGCTCAGGCGAGCGGGCGCAGGCCGATCTCGCGTCGCTCTTCCGTCAGGTGCGCGAGCTGCGGCGGCGCTCCGCCCTGGCCGCCGCCGCGGCCGCTCAGCTGAGCCTCGAACTCGTCGTCTCCTACACGAGCGACGACCTCGCCGCGGCCCAGGACGCCCAGCGCGCCCTCGCCGCCGTGGCGGCCCTCTCGCCACGCCGCCCCGGCCCTCACAGCGTATCTTGAGGTTGAACCTGACCATGGAAGCCGCGCTGCCTATGTCGCTGTGGGGGTGCACATGTTCCCAGCGGAGAGTGGCGACAGAAGACGCAATCACGTCACCACGGTGATTCCCCCGATGAATGCGAAGAGGCTGAAGCGGAGACTGGAGAAGGTGCCTCATGTGCTACCTTCGGACGAGAGTGCTTGATTTGACTCAGCGACTCCGGCGCGGTCGAAGCGGCGCTCGCACGACAGGTCGCGCGCTACATCGCACCGCCGATGACCGTGGAGGATCTCCTGACCCGGCACGCGCTGGGCCTGCCCCGCTTCGTTGCTGCGGTGCGAGCTCATCGCAGTTGACCGCAGACGTCGAGGAGCGCCTCGCCGGCATCGCCTCCGGGCTGCCGGGGCACAGGTCACCACGAGCGAGCCGTAGCATCCCTTCATCGTCCATCTCTGCGTTTCCACGACTCGCCACTCGACACCGCGCGTCGTGGGGCAATGCTTTCATCGACTGGATGTCGCCGGCTTGCTCCCCTCTGGTTGGGTACACGTGGCTTTGTCACAGGGTTCCGGATATCCTCACCCCGGTCTCGGTCGAAGCCGTTCAGTCCTGAAAGGCAGCGTGGGGAGGCGCTACGTCGTGAGACGTCGATACGCTCGCATCGTTGCGTCGGCGATCGTCGCACTGTGCCTGGTCACGTCCCTCGCCGCGAGCTCCGCCGCGCGAGCCCGGGCCGCGAGCCTCGGCGCCCCCCACGCGCACTCGGACCTGGTCAGCGGCAAGTACCTGCCGATGGGCAAGGCGCCGGCCACCGCGGAGCTGGTGACCGTCGGCGCCTACTGGGTCAACATCTATGGCATCGAGTTTCAGTCCAGCACGTGCTTCATCACCGCCTATGTCTGGTTCAAGTGGAGGGGCGCGGCCGACCCGACGGACACGCTCGAGTTCGCCAATGCCGTCGAGGACTGGCAGCTCAAGACGACCAAAGCCTTCGTGAAGCCGAAGACGCTCCCCGACGGCTCCAAGTACCAGGAGATGCGCGTCAACGGGCGCTTCTACCAGCCGTACGATCTGCGGAAGTATCCCCTGGACAGCCAGCAGATCGCCCTGTATATGGAGGACACCCGCCGCACCGTGAACGAGGTGGTGTACGTCGCCGACACCGAGAACGCCGGGGTGGACGCCAGCATGATCATCCCCGGCTGGACGGTCTCGAGCCTCACATCGCAGACGTTCGTCCACGACTACCAGACCAACTTCGGCGACTCCTCAGCGGGCCTGCGGGCGACCCAGTTCACCAGCCTCGTCTACTCGGTCGAGATCGAACGGGACATCAGCTACTTCTACTGGAAGCTGCTGTTCCCGCTGGTAATCGTGCTGCTCACGAACTGGCTGGCGTTGTTGCTGCGGCCGCACTGGATCGATCTGCGCACCGGCATGCCCGCCACTGCTCTGCTGACCACGGTCTTCCTCCAGGTCTCGTACTCGTCCAATCTGCCGGAGCTCTCCCACCTCGTCCTGATGGACAAGATCTACGTCCTCGCCTACGCCATGATCATCGTGACCCTGCTGCAGATCATCTGGAGCAACCACAGGCTGAAGCAGCATGAGAACGGGGTCGTCCACAGCGTGCGGAGCCTGGACGTAGCGAGCGCGATCGTTCAGTTCTCGGTGTTCTGCGCGGTGCTGGCCTATCTCATCATCACCAGGTAGGGGCTGCGTCCAGGTTGACGTGGACGGGCCGCGCGCATCGCCGCCGCGCCGGCTGGACTCGGCGGTCGTGCCGTCCTCATGCTAACGTAGCCTGAGCCGCGCGGACCTCGGTGTGGGGAGCCGCGCGCCGATCGACAGGGCGACGGCACGGCGGGCGATGGGAGGCACGGTGGCGACGACGATGCAGGGCGCGAGCGCACCCGCGGTGAGCGCGGACGTGGCGGAGAGGCCCGCGAAGCAGAAGCTCGCCTACCTCGAGGTCGTGCGCGTCTTCTGCATCTTCTTCGTGGTGGTGGCGCACGCCACCGACATCTCTGCCATGCGCTCGGGCCCGACCGGCGTCACCGTGTTTCTCTCCACGCTGATCCGCTTCGTCGTCCCGGCGTTCTTCATGATCTCGGGCTACCTGATCGGCGTGAAGCACCGTGACCCGGCCTACCGGCTCGATGCGCGGCGGTTCTGGTCGTCCCGGGCGCTCAGCCTCATCCTGCCGTTCTTCCTCTGGAACGTCGTCTACTTCTGGATGTTCACGCTCGCCAACGGCGGCTCAATCCGCGACCCCTGGGCGCTCTTCGGCCTGCTCACCGGCGAGATGCACCTCTACTTCATCTTCGTGCTGCTGCAGTTCTTCGTGCTGTACACGCTGCTGGCGCGCTGGTTCGGGCCGCGCCTGCTGGCGTGGGTCCTCGGGCTGTCGGCCGTGAGCTCGGTGGCGTTCTACGGCGTTTCGGAGTACCTGCTCTGGACCTCCGGCGCGGACGGCCACGCGTTCGAGTGGCACTGGGGCAAGCTCTGCCTCGCGTGGGCGCTGTTCTTCGTGTGGGGCATCTGGCTCGGCTACCGCCCTGGCGCCATGGAGTGGATGCGCCGCCGCCGCTGGTGGCTGCTGGCGGCGGCCGGCGTGCTCTTCGTGCCGTACTACCTCGAGATGCGCTACCAGGTGGCGCACTTCGGCGCGGCCTCGCGCGACTACTTCCTGCTCAGCGGCCTCCCCTACCAGCTCGTCGGCGCCTGCGCCCTGCTCGGCGTGTTCGCCGGGTGGGAGGAGGTGTGGCGGCGGAGCGTGGCGGGGAGGACCATCGTCGCTTGGGGCGCCCTCATGTTCGGCGTCTACGTCGCTCACGTGGCCGTGGTGCACTACGCCGACCCGCTCTGGCAGAAGGCCTGGCCGCAGGCGCCGCAGCTCGTCGAGATCGCGCTGCTCACCGGCACGGCGTTCTTCGTCACGCTGGCGATCGTGTGGGCCTGCGGGACGCGGTACCTCTGGCCGGTCGGGCTCGTGCTGTTCGGCGGGCGGGGAAGAACGCGGCGCGGCCCCGCATAGTCCGTGTCCTGCCGCGCCCGGCGCCCTACTGCGTGGCGTCGAGAACGAGGTCAGCCGGCGCGCCGAGGTCCTTGAGCTGCTTCGCCGTCCAGCCGGCCTGCCCGGTGTCTGAGACCACCGACCAGTTGCCGTCCGCCTTGTGGACGAGGAAGAAGACCCCCCTGCCCTCCGCGTCGGCCGGGAACGCGTAGTCGATCTCCCAGCTCGGGTCCTCCTTGCTCACCATCGGTGGCTCGCTGTCGGCGTCCTCGGTGTTGACCACCATGTCGGGGATGTCGATGCCGGCCGCCGTGCAGTACGCCACGATGGCCTGCTTCTGTGTCGCCGCGGGCTCCCGCGTCGGATCGATGATGATGTCGGTGGGCGCGCCGAGCTCCTTGAGCTGCGCGGAGGTCCAGCCGACCTCCTTGGTGGCCGCGACGACGACCCACCCGCCGTTCGTCTCGTGGAGCAGGAAGAAGGACCCCGCGCCCTCCTCTATCGCGGGGAACGCGTAATCGATCTGCCAGCTCGGGTCCTGCACGCTCACCGTGGGCTTGTCGCCCTCGCCGTCTTCGCCCGAGACGACGAGGTCGGCCATGGTGATGCCGTTCGCGTCGCAGTACGCCGTGATCGCCGCCTTCTCCGTGGCGGCGCCTTCCTCCGTCTGCGCCGCGTCGCCGCAGGCCACCAGAAGCAGCCCCGCGGCGAGCAGGGTCAGGAAGAGGACTATGGACTTGTTGCCTCGCATGATCGTTCCACCTTTCTCAGCGCTGCCGGGAGGCCGACGCTCGGCGCCCCGCCGGGCTTGCCTCTCAAGTATCGACAGTGGCGCCCCACTTCTTGAGGATGCATGCACACCGGGTGAGCGCTCGAGGTGATGCCGCACCCGCGCCCCGGGGAGATCCCCGCGTAGCCTCCTACCCCGTGATCCCGTGATCCCGTGATCCCGTGAACCCTGGCCGTTGGCGCTTGGAAATCCGTGAGGGAAGGCAAGGGGAAACGGTGTACAGTGCTGGGCAGCAGCGGCCACCATGCAACGCAGCGCGAGAGGAGCACCTGATGTCGGTAGATCAAGCCAAGGCGTTCGTCGAGAGGATGAAGAGCGACGAGGCCTTCAGCGCCAGAGTGATGGCGGAGGAGGACGTGGAGGCGCGGATGGCGCTGATCCTCGCCGAAGGCTTCGACTGCAGCGCCGAGGAGATCGCCTCGCTGCAGGAGCTGGGCGATGCCGAGCTGGACGCTGTGGCCGGAGGAAGCTGGGGATGTGACTACACATCTTGCACCGATAGGTGCAGCCCGTATAGAAAAGCCTGATGCATGCCCCCCCACCACCCCTTGATCCCTTGGCCCTTAGCCGTCGGGAATCCGTGAAGGAAGGCGTGGTCCACGGACCCAGCCGCGGAAGGCAAGGGGCATGCACTCCTTCGGCTTTGTGAATGGGGCGGGGACCTGCAAGAGGGCTGCTGCCCGCTCCGTTATGCTCCGACGGGCGCGCAAGGGGGCTTCGACCCCTGCGCCCCCCGACTGCTGCAGGAGGCCGCCGCCGGCCCCGCCTCGGCCGTTGGAAAGCCCGCCGTCCACGCCCGCAAGGAGACCCGCCCATGGAGTGGTCCCGCTACAACCAGCTGTTTGAGTCCGAGCGCTTCGGCGGCTTCCTCTACAACGCGCTCTCGAACACGATGCTGGAGCTCGACGAGGCGCACTACCGCGTGCTCGAGGGCATGCGCGAGCGCGGCGGCGCGGCGGGGGACGCAGCCGCGCTCGGCGCGGAGCCGCCCGCGGAGGCCGCCGCCGACCCCGACTTCCTCGCCCTGCTGCGCGCGAACAAGGCGCTCGTCGAGGCGGGAGAGGAGGAGCGCCTCCTGCGCGCCCGCCACTACGAGCGCCACGCGCGCTGCTTCGACTCCTCGCGCCTCGGGCTCACCGTCTGCCCGACCCTCCGCTGCAACTTCCGCTGCCCCTACTGTTTCGAAGCGAGCCAGGAGGGCGGCGCCACGATGACGCCCGAGACCGTCGCGCGCCTGCTCGCCTTCATCGAGAGCTACAAGGACGCGCGCGCCCTCTCGCTG
>Ga0194044_10001510_pt1 | contig 11806 bp, 12 predicted proteins | sample JunL4417m_MetaG_FD_155460 | JGI IMG/M metagenome (GOLD analysis project Ga0194044, IMG submission 155460) | Anoxic zone freshwater microbial communities from boreal shield lake in IISD Experimental Lakes Area, Ontario, Canada - Jun2016-L442-17m | ecosystem: Environmental > Aquatic > Freshwater...
TTATAACATTTTTTAAAATTAAAAAAGGCCTACCAATCAAATTGCGATTGATAGGCCTTATTACTAATATAACATGCATTAGTTGTTATTATCCGATCCGGCACCATCGCTACCACCGCCCGAACTGTCTGCACCGCCATCCCATGAGCCGTCACCGTCGTTGCCATCATAACAATTGCCAATGGCACTTGAAAAAACAACCATATTAATGATATAATTAGCTTACTTTTCATAATCCAAAACAAAAATGAAACGACTTTTAACAATCAAAACAACAAAACCAAACAAAGAAATGGAAACCTTTCTTGGCAAGACTAAAATAGAGCTTGATAATTTTTTTGGTTTTAAAGCCAAAGAACCTATTATTATTTTTTTAAACTCCAGAGAGCAAATGGATTTAATTTGGGGACAAAAAACTCAAGAATGGCAAACTGGCGGTACCAGAACATTAAACAATACAAAAAATGGAATTATTTTTATTTTGGCTCCAAACGTTTACACAAAAATATCAAGCCACAAAAACAAAGCTGATTTTTGGAAAACATTAAAACATGAATATAGCCATATCTACTTCAGGCAAATTACTAACGGATCATACCCCTTGTGGCTGAATGAAGGGCTAGCCTGCTATTTAGCTGAACAGAAAAAAACTTGCAATAACCCATTGGATGTTTTCTCTTTTTTTAATAAAGCAGATAACAATATTTACGGCATTGGCTATTTTTGGACGAAATTATTAATTGAAAAATTCGGCAAAGTTAAATTACTAAAACTCATAAAAGAACTAGAAACAAAATCAAACCTAACAGAAAAAATATTTAATGCAAAATTTTTTAGAATATATGGTTTTAGTTTTAGCAAAAACAACCTTACTAAACTAATAAAATAAAAAATGGGCTAAATCAGTAGATTTAGCCCGGAACGAGGGGGAGTGGGTGGTGCTAGAGGTTGTAAAATATGGGAGTGGGCGTGTCAATTGGACACCCTGCCGATATTGATCGCGACCTATACGCGTTAGGCCGGCCTCACGACTGCTCGCTTTCCCTCCCAAGGAAAGCCTTATTGAATAAAGACCTACTGTATGAATGACCTATGATACTTCCATTATATAGTAAAACCTTAATTTTGTCAAGCCCCCTCCCAAAACCCCATTGACAACAGCCCAAAACAGTGATAAATTAAGCTTTCACTGAAACTGACTTCTAAAGCTGAATTCAACCCGTACAGGAGGAATAAAAATGAGAAAAATCGCTCTTTACATCACTGTTTTACTTTTGCCGGCGCCTGTTTGGGCTGGCGGACTCAATGTTATTGGAGGACGTGGAGGCGGTGCAGACATGAGTGGCGCTTATAATGCCATCAGCGATGATGCGTCACTATTCTACTACAACCCTTCGGGACTGTTGCAATTCAAACGGCCATATTCGGAATTAATCATTGAAGTATTAAAATTGACTTTTACTATCAAAGATAGTTCTGGCCGACACACTTCAAAAAATGATGTTGTTCATCTGCTACCGCTAGGTTGTTATATCCATCCGCTCAATGATGAGTTGGTGGTTGGCATTGGTTTGTATGTGCCATATGGACATGGCGCGGTCTTCAAAGAAAAATGGCCTTTTGCCAAAAGCGACACTTTGATTTCTTTGACCAATATTTCTCCGGCCATCGGTTGGCAAATCTGCGACAAACTGTCGCTCGGTTTGCAACTGAATATCGGTATTGGCCAAATGAAATACCAAGCCAATATACCAGAGGGTTGGCTTTTGTCCATTCCAACTAACACCACGGCTATAGGTATCGGATTTGGCGCCACTATCGGCACCAAATATCAGATAACCGACGAGTTAGCTTGGGGATTGACATACACCACGCCGACTCATGTCAATCTTTCAGCCAGAACCCACATTGCTTTGGGCGCCTTATCTTTTAACAAAGGCGCTGACGGCGACATTACTTTTCCAGCCAAAATAGGCAGTGGTATTGCCTATCAATTAACAGAAAAATGGTTGCTGGCTTTTGACGCCAACTATTATTTTTATGAAAGCGCCATGAAAAACATACCGCTGAAATTTCATGGCTTGCCACTGACAAAAAACACCGTGCTCAAATGGAAAGATAATTACAGCCTTCACTTAGGCAGTAGATATCTCGTCAATAAAGATTTGAGTGTCAGCGCCGGCGTGGGCTATCAAACCGCGTCAGTGCCTGATGATACTATCAGCCAACTAACTCCTGATGTCACTGGTTGGGATGTGGCCACTGGCATTGTTTACAAAAAAAACAATTGGAAAATTGACAGCCATCTGATTTACGCTTGGGGCGACAGAGAAGTCAAACCAAAAATCGGACGCATAGGCGCCGGACATTACTCGGCACAAAGCCTCACTCTTGGACTAAGAGCAGGCTACTCATTCTAAAAATACAAACAAAAAACAAAAGCCGTCTCAATTGCATTGGGACGGCTTCTTTATTTTTAACAAAATTATTTTGCGAAATAATCAAGCTTCATGGCGCGTCGCACTTCAGTCAGAGTTTTAGAGGCTCTGTCTTCGGCTCTGGCTGTGCCAGCTTTTAAAATTTTCATCACCTCCGCCGGATCAGTGGCAAACTCTTCGCGTCGTTTTCTGATAGGCGCCAAAAATTCTTCTAAGACATTCAATAATCTTTTTTTCACTTGCACATCACCCAAGCCACCATGGCGATATTGTTCTTTTAATTTTTCTAGTCCTGCCTGATCAGAATCAAACACAGTCAAATATTCAAACACAGGATTACCTTCGGTGACTCCCGGATCTTCCACTCGCAGATGTTTTGGATCAGTGTACATGGTTTTTATTTTTTGCGCCAAAACTTCAGATGAGTCTGACAAAAAAATCGCATTACCCAGTGACTTGCCCATTTTGCTCTGACCGTCCGTGCCAATAAGTCGCGGAGTTTCAGAAATCAAAGCTTTGGTTTCTTTCAAAACGTCACCACCATAAATCCGATTAAATGTTTGCACGATTTCATTGGTTTGTTCAATCATGGGCAATTGATCCTCGCCAACCGGCACTAGGTCAGCTTTGAAAGCTGTGATGTCTGCCACTTGACTGATAGGATAAGTCAAAAAACCGACCGTGAGTTTGGCGCCCATTTCTTTGTCTTTGATTTCAGTTTTGACTGTAGGATTTCTTTGCAATCTGGCGAGCGTCACCAAGTTCATATAATACATAGTGAGCTCGGCTAGTTGTGGCACTAGTGACTGAATAAAAATAGTGGTGACTTTGGGATCAAGCCCAACCGCCAAATAATCAAGCGTCACTTGCAAAATATTATCGCGCACTTTTTGCGGATTATCAAAATTATCAGTCAAAGCCTGCATATCAGCTATGATAATATATTCGTCATATTCATTTTGCAATTGCACACGATTTTTGAGCGAGCCAACATAATGTCCGAGATGCAAGGGGCCAGTTGGCCGGTCGCCAGTCAAAATCACTTTTTTCATAAATTAAAGGTTTGATACTTATGTTTTAATTTTTTCATTTTATGAAAGAAAAGTCAATTTATCGCTTAACTCTTTTATCAACAATCTCCTTCTCCAATCTCACCACTTCATCAAAATCATCTTCTTCACTAACACGATTATTTCTTTTTTCACCGCAAGTTTCGCATAAATGCACAATCACCCAAGTGCCTCGCTTGCGCAAAAAAATATCAACCGGCTTCATGAGTCCACCACATTCTTCTTGTCTATCGCCAGGTTGCACATCAACATGTTTGGACCACAAACATTTGGGACAGTGATTAGTATAACCATTTCCTTTGACGCTGGCACCGCAATGTCCGCAGACAAAATCCTCTTTAGTTCTAATAAAAGACATATATAATAAGTTAAAATTTAACTCCATTATGTCCCATTGACAAGATTTTGTCAATCTGTTAAAATGAAAAATGTTCTAATAAACAACCCGCAAACCCAAATTTAATTAATAAAACGCGGTGCTCCCTGCTTTTCTGGGGGTTAAACAATAAAACCATGAATACTACACCTAAACTAGATTCAGCCATGACCAAACTGCTTGACGAAAAGCAGTATTTTAATTTGCCAAAAGTTGGAGATTTGGTCAAAGGCACTATCATCGCCGCTGAAAAAAATGAAATCCATATTGACCTCAGCGGTATGGCTACTGGCATTGTCCGTGGCCGTGAATGTTATGGCGAATCTGAAGAATATAAAAATTTACAACCGGGCGACGAAGTTGAAGCCACAGTGCTTGATGTAGAAAACGAAAATGGCGAAATGGAATTATCCTTGCGCTATGCCGGACGCCAAAAAGCTTGGCAGATTATCCGCGATTATCAACAATCAGGCAAAATCTTGCCAGTCCTTATTACTGATGCCAACAAAGGCGGTCTCATGATCAAGGTTGAAAACATTGCCGGCTTCTTGCCAGTCTCCCAATTGTCACCAGAACATTATCCACGCGTTCCAGGTGGTGATAAAAATCGTATTTTGGAAATTCTCAAAAGCTACGTAGGCAAAAAATTTGAAGGCAAAATTTTAGACATTGATGAAAAAGATGAAAAATTAATCGTCTCCGAAAAAACTGCTTGGGAAGAAACTCAACATGATGTCATTAGCCAGCACAAAGTTGGCGATGTTATTGAAGGCACGGTGACAGCTATCACCGACTTCGGCGTGTTTGTGGAATTCGGCAAACTTGAAGGCTTGATTCATATTTCTGAAATTGCTTGGCAAAGAATTGATGACCCAAATGATTTTGTCAAAGTCGGACAAAAGATCAAAGCTGAAATTATCGGTATTGAAAATTCCAAAATTTTCTTGTCCATGAAAAAATTAGCCACTGATCCTTGGCACGGCATTGAAAAGAAATATAAAATTGGTGATAAGGCCAAGGGCACTGTCATCAAAGCCAATCCATTTGGCTTGTTCGTAGAAATTGCCAAAGACATCCAAGGCTTGGCGCATATTTCTCAATTGTCATCCAAACCAAATACCAATATTGAAGAAATTGCCAAAGCTGGCGACGTACTTGATTTCTATATTGTATCCATGGATCCAAAAAATCACAGACTAGGATTAAGCTTAATGAAACCAAAAGAAGGCAAGGTGGTTGAAAAAGCCGAAGCCAAATCAGAAGTCATCACTGAAACTAAATCAGAAGAAACTTCAGCTGATGAAGCCGAACCAAAAAAACGTGGCCGTAAGAAAAAAGAAGAAACTGCTGAAGCTGAAACCACAGTTGAAGAAAAAACTGAAGAAGTTAAAGAAGAACCAAAAACTGAAACAGCTGAATAAAATATCTCAAAAACATCCTCGGAAATTTCCGAGGATGTTTTTTATTACTCTTGACAAAATAAAACTTATCCTATATAATAACTTGTTGCTCATTTTAGAAGAAAAAACAAACAAACCTATTCAACAAGGAGGACACACAATGACACAAAGACGATTCACCAAAAAGTTTGAGGACGAAATCTGGCAATTTTTAAAACACGCCAGAGCCAACACCTACGCTAGTGGCACCCCAACCAAACCCGACCTCGTCAACATTGGTTTTGAAATGTACGAATTCAAATGTGGCGTCTGGCTGTATCGCGATCGCTTCGCTGGTTCGCGACTCGCCGGTGGCCAAGAAGTGGTTTGGTATCGCGGACGACCGGTGTGGTACATGAACTATGGTGGTGGTATGGGCGATAACTACCTCAGCGATCGCAAAAAAACCAAACCAACCTTCAAGTTTTTGAAACAAGTCATACTGCAGGAAAGCGAAAAATTCCAACCGCGCGGACCCGCCGAAATAAAAATCGGCGATTGGCGATATGAATGCTGGCAATACATGACGGAATACATGGCCGATGCCAACATCGTAAAAAACGCCGATGAAGACGAGTGGAACATACGCGAATTTTCCGGATATGAAGTAATCTTTGGTCCAGAAAGTTGCGCCTTTGCTCGTTTTATTCACCGCTTCCATGGTGGAATTATCATGCGCTAAACGCACCAAAAACACCCCCAAGCAAATTACTGCTTCGGGGGTTTTCTTTTTCTTCCATAAACAACCAACAACCCCACCACCCCACAAACAATCATCACATCAGCCAAATTAAACACACTATAATATTTCAAATCAAAATAATCAATCACCTGCCCCAATTGCAACCTATCTAGCAGATTAGAAAACGCGCCAGCAATCACCATTTGCAAACACAAAATAGAAAAATATTTTTTCTCTCTATATATTTTTATCAACCACCAAATCAAAGCCAATAGAATTAAAATATAAATAAAAATTATCAAATAGTAATTTACAGCCAGTCCAAAAGCAATCCCCGGATTGAACGCCAATTTTAATTTCAACCAATCAGACAAAATAAAAAATTCCTGTTGAGGGAATTTTTTATAAAACAAAAATTTTAATACTCTATCAATTACAAACAAACAAAAAACTAAAACACCGCTTAAGGCCAATTTGTATTTGGCTGACATAAAATTATTTGCCGCTTTTTAATTTTTGTTTGCAAGCCACGCACGAGCCAGACTCGGGACGAATTTTCAATCTTTCAATTTCAATGGCTTTACCGCAATGACTGCATTTACCATAAGTGCCGGCTTCAATTTTTTTTAAGGATTTTTCCACATCACCCAATTCTTTTTCCAAGTCCCGCTCCAGCGACAAATTCTTGGCATAATCAGCCACTTCCAAAGCACTGTCCTCAATAGAAGCAGAATCATCATAATCAGGAAAAGTGGCATCAAAATTATTGGTACCGCCAGCGGAGCGACTGCCAACACTTTCCAAATCTTTGATAAGTTCTTCTTTTTTAGCTTCTAATTGAGCTTTTATTTGTTTTAAAGTCTTTTGATCCATAAGTAAAATTTAGGTTTTTAAAGCCGGCGAATTGTGTAGCCGGTACTCCCCTACTATAACAAATTTTTGAAAAAAAAAGAAGGCGTAAGTATGTGTCCCCCTGATTATATAAATGAGTGGAGAATGCCTTACGCCTACGGACCAATGGTCTGTCTTGTTTTTCGTTTTGTTTGTGTTTAAAACAAAATACAAGAAATTCATAACCTTTGGTTACTTTAAGTTGTCTGAATGTGCATGGCCTTCTACCCAGTATTGGTTTGTCGCAAACCTTAATTCCTCCTTGGTTTGGGATAACCTAATTGTTGACTATACATAGTCAGAGATGTTGGGTAGCAATAATGCCATTTGGCAGATGACTCTCCCGATTTTTTTATGATACTTAGTAAAAGACGGAAATTTAGCATAAATTAGCTATTTATGACAAGTTTCCTAATTTCTTTAGTTTTTTGTTTAAAAGTGCTTTTCTTAACCTCTATATACATTATAGCAAAAATTTTGCTCTTGGTCAAGATGTCAAATACCTGTAAAAATGGCCTAATATAAAGATAAATCAATAGTTTTCCACAACATTGCACCATAACTGTCAACAAGTATTATCTAAATTATCAACACTTTATCCACAACTGTGTATAAGTTATGTAAATTTAGCCATTACTTCAAAAACAACCCGCCGTCTGACAGGTAAGCCAGATCAAACCCGCTCAAATAGCCTCCTACATAGCCAGTCTTTGGCAAAAATTGAGTCCTTAGGCGCAAGTAATCTTTTTGGCCGTCATTCACACCAAATCTAGTCATGTCCTCGTTGCTAGCCAAAATAAGACGACTAGTAGTGGCTAAATAGTATATTCCCACCTCTTTTTGGCCAAAAACCAAAGAGTTTATGCCTTTTTTATCTATAAAATCAAATTTCCTGATATCTGGCCGAAGCTCTGTAATGAAAGTATTATCATCCAAAACCACGGTTTTGGGCGTAGGATAATGCCAAGCGCATATCAATTTAATAATATTTTCTAATTGTTCGGTGCTAGAAGCATTCAAATCAGTTTTAAAATCAAGAACCAATTGCCAATCATAATCAGCCGGCAACCAGCCAGACTGCTCTTTTTTTACCGTGGCGAATAAAGTTAACTTATTAATATTTTTAAACCAGTCATTTGAAAAATCCAAGCCATACTGATTTTGCCAGGTCAGCAATTGCCTATTCCAAGCCGAATCAGAAGTCAGGCTATTTTTTTGATTAAATAAAGAAATAAAATCAGCAGGATTATTCAAAGACAAAAAAATATCAGAAGTAGTTGCCACCTTAACATCAGGAACAGATATTTTTTTATTATTAGAAAGCAATAATCCGCCTTGTCGCACTTTTCCGCTTAAATATAATTCGCTGTTATTATCAGTCAAAAAATTCTGCGCCAAACCTGCCCAGCTATCGCTTGTGGCAGATAAAAAATCTTTAGTTGCATACACACTCAGCGAATTCAAAATTGAAAAATGTTTTTTATATTTTTCTTCAAAGATGCTTTTTGATTTTTTTTGAAAATCAGACAAATTATCTGACGGCGCAATTACTATTGTATCACTGGTTAAAAATTTAAACGATAAATTTTTAGCTTGAAGCGTTTGCTGTAATTGATTGGGATAATCAGTGCGAAGCAATATGGCATATTGTGTTTTATTATCTTTAATTTCACCAACCACGGCTATTTCTCTTTTTATGTCTTTGATTTGTAATTCATTTAAATTATTGTCAGATAAAATTTTCAAAATCAATTGATCAAAACCATCAGACTGACGACTGGCAGGCAAATTGAAACGCGCATAAAAAACAGTATCGCTAGGCACATAAGCCGTGAGACTGTCCGCAAAATATCTCAGCCAAGCCACATAGACAACAACACACAACAAAACAGCTCCCAACAATGTCACCAAAATAATTTTGGCGACACGCGAGAGCTGTTTAAAGCTGGCACTAATTTTTTCAAAGTATTTATTTTTCACAAGAGTGAAAAGAGATTTTTTATTTTTTATCTTCTGTCAAAATTTCCACTTGGCTTGTTGTCATGTCTATTGCCAAAACCATCGCGTCCGCCACTCTGGCCACCACCATATCCACCACCATTGCTTGGACGATCATTGCTTCTACCACCAAAACTGCGTCTATTATCACTGTGTGGATCATAGCTAGGATTGGCTTGTTTGACTGACAAATTAATTCTGCCTTTTTCATCAACCTCAATAACTTTGACTGTCACCTCTTGATCAACTTTCACCACGTCAGTAATCTTGTCCACGCGTTCATTGGAAAATTCTGAAATATGCACCATACCATCACGGCCTGGCAAAATTTCCACGAAAGCGCCAAAGTCCATTAAACGAACAACTTTACCAGTGTACACTTCGCCCACTTCAATGTCTTTAAGCAAATCAGTAATCCATTTTATAGCTTTGTTCACGCCTTCAGCACCCACGCCGGTGATAGCTACCAGTCCATCATCATCAATATCAATTTTAACATTACAAGCATCAATAATTTCGTTAATAATCTTGCCACCCGCGCCAATAACTTCGCCGATTCTTTCGGCATCAATGCGCATAGTGACAATTTTCGGAGCATATTTAGAAAGCTCTGGCTTGTGAGTTGGAATAGTTTTATTAATAACTTCCAAAATTTGAATTCTAGCTTCTTTGGCTTGAGCCAGAGTTTCTTCGCAAAGTTTCAAGGTTAAGCCAGTGGTCTTAGTATCCATTTGAATAGCAGTGATGCCATCAGTTGTGCCAGTCACCTTAAAATCCATACCACCTTCGCCATCTTCTAAATCTTGCAAATCAGTGAGAATTTTATAATTATCACCGTTTGAGGCAAGACCCATGGCAATGCCAGCAACTGGTTTTTTGAGAGGTACGCCAGCATCAAGCAGAGCCAAAGTAGAACCGCAAGTTGAAGCCATTGAAGACGAACCATTTGAACCCATGACCTCAGAAACAACCAAAATAGTATAAGGAAATTCTTCTTTGCTTGGCAACATAGGAATCAAAGCTTTTTCTGCCAGTGCGCCATGACCGATTTCTCTACGACCGGCTGTTTTGATATTACCAGTTTCACCATAGCAAAACGCCAAAGCATTATAATAATGAATATAAGATTTTTTGGTTTCTCTTTCTGTCATTTCATCCATGACTTGGGCATCGCCTGGAGCGCCAAGTGTGACTACAGTGAGTACCTGAGTTTCACCACGACTGAAAAGACCAGTACCATGAGTGCGAGGAAATAATCCAACTTGACCGGCGAGCGGACGGATTTGATTGAGGGCGCGACCATCAACACGCTGGCCTTTTTCTAAAATCGCACGAGAGACTTCTTCTTCCAAATAGATTTCAAAATTATTTTTGACATAATCAATTATCTCTTCGTGCTTCTCTTGAGCATGGAGCTGTTCCACAAATTTTTCCAACAATTCTTTGGCCACTATTTTTCTTTCACGCTTGGTGCCTTTTGGTTGATTGAATAAATATTTATCAAGCTGAGGCGCAAAGAATTTTTTGGCTTCTTCAAAAACAGCTTTTTTTTCTAAAAGTGGTATTTCATCTTCAGCATAAGCCGCTTCCACTAATTTTTGTTCATCTTGTTTGGGCAAACCGATTTCTGATTTTATCTTTTCCATAAAATCCAAAAGAGGCCTAGCCGAATCCAAACCAAATTTAATGGCTGAAAGCATTTCCGCTTCGGGAATTTCTTTGGCTTCAGCGTCCACCATGAGAACTTTGTCATAAGTAGCGGAAAAAACCAATTTGAAATCAGATTCAGCAAGTTGTTGAACAGTCGGATTCAAAATAAATTCACCTTTGATACGACCAACGCAAATACCAACAAGCGGGCCATGCCAAGGAATATCAGAAATATGCAAAGCCAGGCCAGAGGCTGTGAGAGATAAAATATTGGCTGGATTTTCTTCGTCATAAGACAAGGTGGTCGTAATTACTTGCACCTCATTTCTCATTTCTTGATTGAATAATGGGCGAAGACCACGATCAATCATGCGTGAATCCAAAACGGCGTTATCGGTCGGGCGACCATCACGCTTCACAAATTTTGAACCCTTAATCTTTCCAGCGGCATACATCTTTTCTTGCATTTCCACGGTGAGCGGAAAAAAATCAATGCCCATTCTGGTTTCTTTGGCCATGACAGCAGTCGCTAGAATCACAGTGTCGCCATAGCGCACAATGGCCGCGGCATTGGTTTGGTGAGCGAGCAAGCCCACTTCAACAGACAATTTGCGTCCGGCAAAATCCATCTCAAACTTTTTTGGTTGAAACATTTTTGTTTCCTTTCTTGGCGCCGGTCAAATTGTATTTTATTTGAAAACAAATATTTTCTATCATACTAAAAAACAATTGCTCTCAAATAAATACCGCGCTTGGCCGGGACCGATTATTTTTTAAATAACAAAAGAAGAGAAGGATTATTCCTCCTCTTCTACTTTTGATTTTTCAATTTCTAATTCATCTTCAACAACAATATCATCAGGAACCAATCCATCAGCCAAAATCTTTTCTGGATCTTCTAATCTCTTAGCAACTTTTAATTTTAATTTTTTAACCAACTCTGAAAAACTCTCGGCATTTTCTCTTTCCAAATAACGTAAAAGTTTGCGTCTCTCTGATACTTTGCGAAGCAAACCGCGACGGGAAGAAAAATCCTTTTTATGCTTTTTCAAATGTTCGGTCAAATTTTTGATTTCTTCGGTGAGTAAAGCGATTTGCACTTCGGATGAACCAGTATCGCCTTCATGGGTGGCAAATTTTTTGATAACTTGCGCTTTCTTTTTTTTGTCAATCATTTAGATTGTTCCTTGACGCGAAATTTCCAGTGACCGGTAAAGGCTTACCGAAAAAATCGCCTTAATAATTATGCCTATATCTTATAC
>Ga0194044_10001511_pt1 | contig 11802 bp, 8 predicted proteins | sample JunL4417m_MetaG_FD_155460 | JGI IMG/M metagenome (GOLD analysis project Ga0194044, IMG submission 155460) | Anoxic zone freshwater microbial communities from boreal shield lake in IISD Experimental Lakes Area, Ontario, Canada - Jun2016-L442-17m | ecosystem: Environmental > Aquatic > Freshwater >...
ATCAACGAGACGCCCGGTTCATACTCCTGATACGAGGTGTAGATCACCAGCAGCACGTCACCATTGGGCATAACCTCCACCGCCGGGCTGTGGTTATGCTCACGGAAAGAAGGATGCAGACCGGCAGCGTCAATGGCCTTCCGATCGCTGTTTTCGGGCGGGGTCGGCATCATGTAGCGTTTGCGGAAGTAGGGCCTGCCAGGGTCCGGCCCCAGCTTGACCACGCTGTTATCCTGATGCACGCCCTGACTCGCGTACGGAGCTTCGGTGTGCCGGAAGTGCGTCGCCGAAGCGGTCTGGACCACACGGAAACCGATCAGGTGCCGGCCAGGGACTGTAGAGGTCGCGCCGGTGCCCATGGCCAGCGCCTTCAAGTCCTGGACCCCACTGTAAGAGATCGCCGCAGGCGGAACGATCTGCTTCTGCTGTCCGGCCCAACTCCAGGACAGGCGCATCGAGGCATCGCCGCCCTTCTGGGTGAACGTGATCTCGATTCCGTACTTCTGGCCTTTGACCATGTCCACCGTGCCGGTTACTGGAGTGCTCTTCTGGTTCCAACCGCTGATTACCCTCTTGCCCTCCACCATCAGGTCCATGCCGTCGTCGGCAATGCCCTCGAACATGACCCGCCCGGTGACAGGCGCCTGGATAAAACCAAGAAAACGGCCAGACCACTGGGCGCCATCGTGAAAATTGTCGTCCCGGTCCGTCAAATCGAGTTTCTTGATCACCACCTTCTCATGCGGCTTAGTGAGATCGGGCTCGCCGAACAATCGGCCGACCAAGCCCGGAGAGAATGTCTCCGCCGTGGCCTTGACATCCGATGGGCTTTCTTTCGCAGCGATTTCGACCGGGTAGGCGGCGAAATCGTCACCCATCGAGCCGCGCGCGGCCGAGCGGGCGTATTCCGACTTGTTCTCGTCCATGCCGCCGCCACGGAAAACGCGTGTGTTGCCCCGATCCGCACCGGCCGGATCGATCTGCGCCTCAAGGGGGTACTCGCCATAACGGTCGAAGCACCATTCGCGCACTCCCGTGTGCATGCCCTTCAGTCCCCAGGAATTAGCCGTGTCGGGCGTCGGTGGCTGATCACCCGAGGAAAACGGCGTGCTCGTGCCCGCTCGGCAGGCGTATTCCCACTCGGCCTCGGTCGGCAGGCGATAGGGCTTGCCTTCCTTCTTGCTCAGCCAATCGCAGAAAGCCGTGGCATCCTTCCAACTGACACCAGCCACATAAGGATCACAGCCCGGACTGACATCAAAGCCAGGCCGGAACTGATGGAAATGATCAAGGGTCACTTCGGTCTCCGACATTAGGAACCCATGGCTGATCGTGACCTTGTGGGCCGGTCGCTCATTCCAGTTGTCATCCCTCGCCGTGGATCCCATCGTGAAGCTCCCCGCCTTGATCAGAATCATCTTCATGCCGATCGAATTGGTTCTTGAATCGCTGGCAACCTCCGCAAAGACCTGGCCGGCGATCAGGACGGCCAGGGCTTCACTAAGTGCAGTCTTGAACAGTAACATGTGTGATCTCCTTTCTCGGGTATCTTATTGAATTATTCCAAGTTCCAATCGCCCTTGGCCGGTTTGGGCGGCAAACGAACAAAATGTAACGTCAGCCGCAGCACCGATCATGGCTTTGGGTTTGTGGTGCGCCTTGCCGCAAGTTGGGCGGCGATGTGGATGGCAGAGTACAGACTTGTCGGGTCGGCTTTGCCTTGCCACGCAATGTCAAACGCCGTGCCGTGATCCACCGATGTGCGAATGATGGGCAACCCAAGCGTGGTGTTCACGCCGGTGTCGAACGCCAGCATCTTGAACGGAATATGCCCCTGGTCGTGATAGAGGCAGATGAAAACGTCGAACTGCTTCCGCCCGCCAGTGGTGAACGCCGCATCCGGCACAAGCGGCCCAGTTGCGTCAATGCCGCGCTGCTTCGCCTCGGCGACGGCGGGCGCAACGAACTTTTCCTCTTCGCCCTGGCCGAACAAACCGTGCTCGCCGGCATGTGGATTCAATCCGCACACCCCGATGCGTGGCGCGCGGCGCAACATCCAACCCATCGCTTCGGCGGTGAGTTCAATGGTGCTTAACACACGTTCGACAGACAGTTTGCCCGGCACTTCGTGGTAGCCGATGTGCGTGGTGACCATGCTCACAGTGATTTTGTCCGAGTAGAGCATCATGCAACTGCGCTTCGCGCCGGTGAGCGCGGTGAATATCTCCGTGTGCCCGGGATAATTCACGCCTGAGAGGCGCAGCGCCTCCTTGTGGATAGGCCCGGTGACAACGCCGTCAATCTGCTTGGCGAGAGCCGCCCGGATGGACTGTTCGATGTAGCTGTAAGCCGCCTTGCCGCAGGCGGCGGAAACCTTGCCCGGCTCCATGTTGTCCACGTCGAGGGCGGCGCAATCGACAACAACCGGTCTCGTCGGCGCGGTGGAAGCATTGAATTCGGCGAGTGAAACAACCCGCGCAGCAGCCGCAGGGAAACCCTTTTCCGCCAGGCGACGCAGCACGCCGGCATCCCCGAACAACACCGGCACGCTCTCGGCAAGCACGGAAGGTTCGCTCAACGCGCGCAAGCAGATTTCCGGACCAATGCCCGCCGGATCACCCATCGTGAGGCCAAGAATCGGTCTATGGTTCATGCCAGCTTCAATCTTGCCAGTTCACCGCGCAACGCATCGAGTTCAGCCGCCGACATCGGCAACAACGGTGGAAAGACGTGCGGTGAACAGATGCCGCGATGATGCAGCAGCCCTTTCAGCGCGGCGAGCGATTGCGCGAGGGTGCGGCCCTTTTGATACACTGCCGCGACTTCGGCCTGCCGCACGGCGATGGCATCCACCGCCGCCCAGTCCTGGCGACGCGCGGCCTCGACTTGTTCCTGGCAGTCCTTGGGAATCAGATTGCCCACGCTCGGCACGATGCCGTCAGCGCCCGACTTCAAGCCTTGCGCCATGAGCGCCCCAACGCCGATAAAGATGGAGAAATCGTTTCGGCGGCCAAAACGCTTAAGCAATTCCTCATGTCGCTTGGGGTCGTTCTCGGAATCCTTGATGCCAACCAAACGTGGGTGGCCGGCCAATTCACCAATGACCTCAAGCGGAATCGAGACGCGCGTCGTGAGTGGGATGTTGTAAATGACAACCGGGCCGGGCGCGGCGTCGAGCAACACCCGAAACCATGCGATCAATTCAGCCGGGCGCGGCGGAAAATAAAATGGCGGCAACGCGGCGATGACCTCCGCACCCGCAGTAATAAACTCCTTGGCACTGGCGATGGTGTCGGCCAGAGAGTTCTCTGCGACATTCGCATAGATGAGTATGCGTTTGCGCGCGGTGCCAACGGCGCGCTCAATGAGTGGCCGGCGCAGCACCCGCGGGATGCACGGACCTTCGCCGGTGGTTCCCAGGATAAGTATGCCTTCCACGCCACCACGAATCTGGGATTCGATCAGGCGATCTAGCGCAGCGAAATCAACCTGAGCGTCGGAAGTGATGGGTGTGACCAGCGGCACGACGGCCCCGCCAATTTTGGTGGTTTTACTCATTTAAAATGCTGCTTCATAAATTGCCACGGCATCCGCTTCGGTGACGGGGCGGAGGTTGTTCTTCAAAAGGCGCGCCACCTGCATGGCAGCTTTGGCCAGGGACGGGATGGCGCCGCGCGGGATGTTGATCTCAGATAGTGTCTGCGGCGCGCCGCAGTCGCGCGAAAGTTGCGCGAGAAATGCCACGCCGCGCTCCGCGGTGGCGGAGGCACTCGCACCGGGTTGCACACCGAGCGCTAACGCGACTTCCGCATAACGTTCCGGCGCGGCGGGCGCGTTGAACCGGATAACGTGTGGCAACAACAGCGAGTTGGCGACGCCGTGCGCAATATGAAAACGTCCGCCGAGCGGGTAGGAGAGTGCATGCACTGCACCGGTGTTCACCGGGCCGAGGCACAGCCCTCCGTAGAAACTGCCAAGCGCAAGCGCGGCGCGCGCCTCAATGTCTTGTCCATGGCGGACCGCCCGCTCAAGATTGGCGGCGATGAGCCGCATGCCTTGCAGCGCATAAACGTCCACCACCGGATGCGCGAACTTGTTTGCAAACGCCTCGATGCAATGCGTGAGCGCGTCGAGTCCCGTTGCCGCTGTGACGGCCGGTGGAACCGATAGTGTCAGCAGCGGATCAATGAACACCGCATCCGGCACGAGATGCGGACTCACGACGCCTTTTTTCAGTGCGTCAGCTTCATCGAGCAGGATGGCGTTCGGCGAAACTTCCGCGCCCGTGCCCGCCGTCGTGGGCAGACAAACGAGCGGCAGCGCGCGGCTTGCGAGCAGATTGATTCCGAACACCTCCGCGATGCTCTGTGCTCCGCAAGTGAGCGCAGCGCTGAGCTTGGCAACATCAATAGCGCTCCCGCCACCAATGCCGAGGACCGCTTCGATCTTTTCCTGGCGCGCGAAGGCGAGCATCTGCTCGAACACGCTACGCGTCGGCTCGCTATCAACGGGCGTCGCTGCTACGACGGCGATGTTCGCTTTCTGCAAGGCCCCCAGCACGCCGCCGAGCGCGCGGAGCACGGGCGTGCTGGACACCAGCAAAACGCGACAAACACCCCGTTGGGTTAGATATTCCGCGCATTGGGGTGCGCAGCCGTTGCCAATCGCAATACGAGGCGGTTGAAGCAGTGTAACATTATTCATTTTGTATGCGGCAAAAGTGTCTTCCGTTTCTCAAGCCAACCCCACAGCGTCATGCTGCGTGTGCCTTGTTCCGGCGCGGGGAAGCCGTAGCTGGCGACCCATCCGACGACCAGCACGATGACGTGCGCGCCCACGCCGATCATCACGCTTGGCCAGGTGTAGTTGTGCTCGTGCAAATCCAGGATGATCTTGGAACCTTTCGTGACCGGACTGGTCAGCACCGCCCACGCCGTGAACAAGAGTGCGACGACGATGCCAATCCAGAGCCCCTGCTTGTTCGCCCGGCGGCTTAAGAATGCCAGCAGGAACATCCCCGCCAGGCCGGCGGACAAAATCGCCGTGGCTGCATAGTAAAGTTTCAGCGCGCTTTCGCCCCGCCACGCAATGAACGCGCCGATGCCGACGGCAATCGCGCCGCAAATGCCAACGATGCATTTGCCCAGCAGCAGGCGCTCCTTGTCAGTCGAGCTTGGACGCAGCTTGCGATAATAATCTTCAACGCCGACGACCGATAGGCAGTTCAGGTCCGACGCCATCGTGGACATCGCGGCGGACATCAGCGCGGCCATGAAGATGCCGGCGAGTCCGGCGGGAATCTTCGTCGTGAGGAAAAACGGAAACACGCGGTCCGCGATGACTTTCCCTTTGTCGTCGAACAAATGGGGCGGAAGCACCTCGCCGGAGAGTTGGTAGTAGGCCCAGAGCAGCGTCCCGACAAGCATGAAGGCTGTCCACGCCGGCACGCACAACACCGCGCCCAACGCCGTCCCTTTGAGCGCGTCGCGGTCGTTTTTCGCCACGAGGTATCGCTGCACGAGGGTCTGGTCGGCGGCGTATTTTTGCAGATACCAGAAAGAACCGTAGAGCAGCATCACCCAGAAATTTCCGTTCTGCGCAAGGTTGAAATCAAGACTGCCCAGGCTGAATTTATGCTTCCCCGCCGCCAGATGAAACGCCGCGCCCGGACCGCCCGGCATAATGGCGAGCAGCACGCCGATAACCACCACCACGCCCGCAAGTTTTACGATGCCTTGCAGCACCTCTGTCCAGATGACCGCCTCCAAGCCGCCGATAAGCGTGAAGAATACCGTCACGAAACCGACACCGACAATGACCGGATATTTATCCCAGCCGGTCATGCCGCAGATGGCCGTCGTGATGGTAAAAAGCACGAAACCCATCTTGGAAAAATGTCCCGCTGTGAACGCCATCGCGCTGTAAGCCCGCGCGCCGTACCCAAAACGTCTCTCAAAGTATTCATAAGCGCTCATCCCAACGGCATGGCGGAAAAACGCGACCAACGTTGTGCCGGCCACAAGCAACACGCCCACCGCCATAAAACCGGGGACCAGTAGATTCCAGTTCTCTTTGTAGGCCGCGCCGGGATACGCGATGAACGTGATGCTGCTGATGAGCGTCGCGAAAATGGAAAGGCCCATCGCCCAATGCGGAATGGAACGACTCGCGACAAAGTAAGCCTCCGTCGTGGTCTGCCGCCGCGAGAATCGGAAACCGATCCACGCCACACCCGCAAAGTAGAGCGCGATCACGAACAGGTCGAGCCAGCGGAGTGACATCATTGGGCGGCTCTACGGTTCGGGTTGACTGCTGCGGTCACTAAAGCTGGTGCGGACCTGGCCGCGCCGGGGGCTTCGTCTGCTCGCAGAAAATATCCCGTCTTGGTAAACTCCACCAAATGGGCATCTCGGACCTTCACCACGATCTTGCGCACCAACTCCTCCCTGTCGCCTTCCAGTGCCAAACAAGGCGCATGGGCGTCCTCGGGCAAGAGCACTGCCACATCTCCAGCGCGCAACAGCAGCCGCGAGTGCGCTTCGGTTCCCATAGGGATATAGAAATTCCCCTGAGTGTCGTAAGCCGGCACATTTGGCTGTGACCGCAAGTCGCAGACTTCAATGCACTCGCGGCCACTCCAAAGGTACTGCAAATCGGTGTGACGCTCGTGGGCTTCAAACCTGCCTTCATCCCGCCGCTTCGGCTTGTAGCATTGGATGAGCAAATAAAGGGCATCCCCTTCCAGGGAAATCCGGATGGTTTCCCCCGGTGGCAGGGTCGAGACTTGGTTCACAACCTCAGGCAATCGGCCAGCCGCGCAGTCCTGAAGCAACTCAAGTCCCCGCCTCAATCGGCTGTTCGGGTGGACAAGGCGGACGATCTCCTCAACTTTGCCTGACATCGACATGGCTTCCCCCTTTCATTGAGATCAGCGCATAGCGGTCATCCGAGGTCTTCGGTCCCCAAACCTTGCCCATGCCGCTGACCAGCCACTCGGGCCGCACGGGTCGAGCCACAGTCCGGGCGCCGTCGGGCGAAATCGTCACCCAACGGTTCTTCCCAACTCCGACAATCGCGCCCTCTTTGCGCTCGAAGAAACACATCGCCTTGCCGAAATTGTCCGCGGCCTTTTTCAACGGCGCGCCGCCCTCCCACTTCTTGGGGTCGCTCCACTTCATTCGTTGCGATGGATCAATCACGTCTTCCCTGCGCCATCCCGGCAACTTCCGAAGTTTTACGGCGTTGTTCCCGTCTGCAAGGGATTAAAGAGGGTAAAAGGACATTTCTGAGCCGTGAGCTTTACCACCTCGGTATGACCATCCAGGAACGCCAAAGCCGTGCTCCCCGCGTGCCGCTTGTCATCGGCTTTGATCATGCGCGGATTCGGATTGGGAAGTGACTGGGGACTAATCGTTGGGTCGGTCGTCTCCCAAATATTCCAACCCATGAAGTCTTTCGGGCCGAAGGGCGGATCACTGCTGATTTCAGCAAAATAGACCACCTTGCTCGGGCCGACCGGCAGGTTCGTAAGCTTTTGGTAGGGAGCGGGGGCGTATTGTTTCTTGGACGCGTAGAGGGCAAAATCAATCGAATTGACGGTATAATTCAGCGTATAAGGTGCCGTGGTGATCTTGGCGCTGCGAAACGAGGGACACTGGTAAACGCCAATGCGCGAATAGTTCGTGTGCATATAAATGCCGTCATACACTTTATTGCCTTCAATCCTGACGGGACCGACATAAGGCGCTAACATGTTACCGAAGAAAAACCCCTTTCCAAAGTCATCGCCCGGCACGTAGTCATTGTTGTCGGTCGCATACAGTTGGGTGGCGAGCCCCAACTGGCGCATGTTGCTGAAACACTGGGTGGTCTTCGCCTTCTCCTTGGCCCTGGCCAACGCCGGGAGCAGCAGCGCCGCGAGAATGGCGATGATGGCAATGACGACGAGCAACTCGATCAGAGTAAATCCGCGCCGCATTTGATGTCCATTCATAATATTCAGGTTCATAATTCTTTGTTTTCTGTGCTCAAAGCCAACGCCGCTTGGCACTTTCACTGGCTTGACTGGCGTTGGCAAACCGACTTGGCTGTTGAGGCCGGGACTCCCTTGACGTCCCGGCCTCGATTTCAACCCAACCCAACCACTATTGCGGCCACTTGAGGCGGTAGAACAAAATGCCACTCCCAATGGTATTCGTCGCCGGGTTGCTCGATCCGCTGGGCGCGGTGACCCATCCGCCCGGGTTGCTCAAGCTGGCGTTTTGCTGGAGCACGAACCGGTTGTCGCTCCAAGTCAACACGATCTTCCCAGGCGCTGCGGCGCCAAACAGGATCGTCGGACTCGCGGGAACAATAGTCCCCGACCAATCCACGACATAGTTCGCGGTGAATGTGACCGCCGATTGGTTTCTGAACAGATCACCGGCGACGGCGCCATTCTGGATCTTGCCGACATTCAGGGTCAGCTTGTTGATGTCGCCATTTAGCTGGGCAGCGGGCCCCAGCTTCAGGATAACGCTCTGGCTTGAGATGGTGCCCCAAGTCGTGTTCGTTTGGGGAGTCGAGCAGCGCAGGTTGCCCTCTGCCTCAATGGTATTGGCGGGCGAATTATTGACCCCGTCTGTGGGGCTGTAGGCGGGCGGAGCCAAGGCTTTGAGCGTAATGTTCCCTACGTTACGAAAACTGGCCGTTCGGAAGCTGCGCGTGTCAATTCCATTGACCTGAATCTCCTTCGCAATCACGCTCACGTCGTTGCCTCCATCGCCGCCGCCGTCCCGATCGCTGTTATCAATCCCGCTGGTGATTGCAACCTTTCCATTGGCAACAATCGTCAGAGGCCGGCCCCAGTTGTTCGCATTGCGGACTTGGACGTTGATGTCGTACATCGAGACATTGTTGACGTTGGTGATGGTCAGGATACGGGGGGTATCGTTATCAGAACAGTCAGGGAAAATAATAGCATCCACACGATTGCCGAGGCCGACGATCCGGCCCTGGCCCACAATGCTATTGGTCCCGTTGAAATCCAGAATCAAGTTCCTCTGGCCAGGGCCTGTGTCGCGGGCATGGACAGCGGTGACGAACGCGTTGTTGTTGGAGGCCATGGTCAAATGCCCCTGAATGTTGAACTTGATTTGCAGCGCTGTCCCTCCCGATTCCGAACCTGAGCCAGTGGGTTGACTGGTGTAAATCTGGCCGTTCCCGCTGAGGCTCAACCCCCGGGGCACCGTGTAGGTGGCCGGATCTCCAGCGGAGCCGTCACCCGTCAGCGCCACGCCATCGCTGGCATGAGGATTGGCCAGTCCATCCCAGTATTCCCTGCTCACCACTTCAACGGAGCCGGTCACCACGCCGGACAGTACGACAATTCTCAGCGTGTTGGTGGTGGCCGGGTAGCTGCCATTGCTGGCCGTAATCGTCCAAAAGTTAGTGCCGAAGTTTGGGGCAGCCGGAGTGCCAAAGAGGGTGCCACTCGCATCCACTGTCAGCCAATCGAGTCCGGGACCGCTGCTGCCGACTTTGGCAAAGGTAATCGGCAAACCCTGGGGATCAACGGCGGTGCCGGCCAGGGTCGGCAAACCGACGCTGTAATCAACGCCGATACGCGCATTAACCATGGTGACGGGACTGGCGGGGAATTTGGGACTGCCATTCACCCAGATGCGGAGAATGGCATCGTTGGTTTCAGTGCCATCGGTCACACAAACAGTCCAGGCATTCTCCAGCACGTTGGTTGTGTCCGGGGTGCCGGAAAGTGTGCCATCGGCCGCCACGTTCAGCCACACCGGGCCGTTGCTCTTGACATAAGTCAGCGCCTGAGAGCCGCAGTAAATGACGTTGGTCGCCAGCGTGCCGGCATACGGCGTGTTCTGCACGGCATCCGGGTAAAAGAAATCGTCGTTGTTGTCATTCCAGCGCGGCCCCGCCACCACGAAGATGCTCAGAGTGGCTGTGTCAAACCGCGTGCCGTCGGTTACGGAGATTTGAAAAGTATTGGTGCAGGCGTTGACCAGGGTCGGCGTGCCGGACAAGACACCGCTCGGGGTGATGGTCAACCAGGTTGGTCCGGAGAATTTGGTAAATGTCAACGGGCCACCGTCTCCACCGGTGGCGCTGCCGGCCAGCGTTTGGGCATAGGCCACACCCTGCGTGGCATCTGGACGAATAACCGGTTTGACCGTGAAAACAGGTGGATTGCCCGGCGGCGGCGTGAAGGCGCCACCCCATTGAACACCATAGGTAACGGGCTGCCCACTGCCGGAAACATCCACAAACAGCCCGGTGGCGGATGCGCCGCCACGGACCACTCCGACTTGAAGCGTTTTGCTTGCTCCGGGCGGAATTTCGATGACGCCGAATACCAATTGCAGAACCACCGATTGCAGGGTCACGTTGCCTTGACTTGTTCGACTATCCACCCCGTAGGTTCTGATTGAGCCGCGAACCGTCAGCCTGTTCGTAGAAGCATTGTTGACGCTGTCGTTCGGATCATAATTGCCAATGGGCGACAAAGCCTGAAGCAGGACGTTGCCGCTATAGGGAGCCCGGCCCGACGGATCGTTGCGCAGACCGCGGGTGTCAATATTGTTGACGTCAATCGTGTTGGCCTTGACGGTAACGCCCCAGCCACCATCGCCCCCGCTGTCCTGGTCGCTGTTGTCAATAATGCCGCTAACGACCACCGCGCCACTGGCGGTGATGCTCATGTCTCGAGAATCACTGGCGCCGGTGTTCACATTCCGGGTTTGCACGTCAATATCGGCAAAGCTGACATTCTTGACGTTTTGAATCGTCAGCGCCCGGGGACATGAGTCAACATTGCTGATCGGTCCAATCTGGCCTGCGCCCGTAATGCTATTGGTGACGCTCAGGTCCAGAACAAAGTCCCGCCTGCCAGTCCGTACCGCATACCGCTCAATATTCAGAATCGCGCCCGCATCCATCTGCAGGTTGCCTCCCTCGATCACGAATTTTATGTCGGAATCACTCGCACCATGAAGGCTAATCTTGCCGGCAGACGTGATCAGCATCCCGTTGGGGATGGTGTAAATGGCCGGATCACCCGTCGTGCCGGTACCGGTAAGCGTCACGCCATCACTGGCGTGAGGATTGGAAACGCCGTCCCACGTCTCCGCGGAATTGACGGTAACAAGCGTTGCGCGGGCGCTCGCCGCGAGGCCAAGCGCCAGAAATAAGCCGAGAGGAATGCTAAGGGTCTGCTTTTTCATAACATGGTAGTCTTTTTGCTAATGGTTTCAACGGTTGTGAACTTTGATTATCGCGTGCTACCATATTTTTCCCCCTCCGATTCGTCCATGCCAACTCTGCCCGAAAGAATACGAATTCTGCTTGTCACCCTCCGTCCCGCCCCAACCGCGCGTTTGCAATGGATGCGAACCGCGGAGCACTTGTGGCCGCAGTGGACACACGGCATGTCAATCTGCTAAACCCTTTCGCATGTCAAAGTCTCTGGGCCCATCTGCCAAGCTGATGTTTGTCGAGCCTTCGCCGATTGCCCGGCGCCTGCTCTGGCATCTGTTCTCGATTGGAACGCGCCGGGTCGTGCAACCGGATCACCATGCGCCGTTCGAGAAGCCAGGCGCGCACCTCTTCTGGGTGCAGTCGGGCGAAGGTTCCCTTCAGCATGAAACCGGGCACTTCGCGCTCACGCGTGGTCGCAAGGTCTGGTTAGTGGACATGAGCAAACCCCGCACGTATCTGCCATCCCCCCGCCGCCAACTGACTTTCACCGGCTTCCGATTCGGCGGGCCGGCCTTGGAGTTCTGGCATGAGGAAATCAAG
>Ga0194044_10001512_pt1 | contig 11790 bp, 13 predicted proteins | sample JunL4417m_MetaG_FD_155460 | JGI IMG/M metagenome (GOLD analysis project Ga0194044, IMG submission 155460) | Anoxic zone freshwater microbial communities from boreal shield lake in IISD Experimental Lakes Area, Ontario, Canada - Jun2016-L442-17m | ecosystem: Environmental > Aquatic > Freshwater...
TCGGTGACTGAGGGGTAAGACCAGGTGACCGGGGGAGCCCTCGATCCATATTCTATCCGCTACAGACGGACAGATGTGCGATAATCTGACCGTGTGGGACGGATAGATGTGATTGGTTGGAGGCGGTCATGGGCGACATGACATTTGTTATCAGTGAATTCCAGGATGCTCAGATTCCGGTTGGGACCCGTCGCGATCTTGTGCTGCCTGACATTCCCCGCAAGCCTACGATCGTGGTGGGAATGCGGAGGACCGGCAAGACATTCGTGCTCTATCAAGAGATGCTGAGGCTGCTCGCGTCGGGATGCGACAAGCGCGACATCCTGTACGTGAACTTCGAGGACGACCGGTTGCATCCACTTTTGGACACGGTTCTCGACGACATCCTTGAGTCGTTCTTCCGATTCAACCCCGACGCTCGTACGAGTGGGTTTCACCTCTTCATGGACGAGATCCAGGTCGTTCCAGGGTTTGCGCGATTCGTCCGACGCGTGATTGACACCCTTCCTGCTCGCATCTATCTCACGGGCTCGTCGGCCAAGCTGCTCCACACCGACGTCGCCACGGAGTTTCGAGGGCGTGGATTTGCAGTCGAGGTCTTTCCCATGAGTTTTGTGGAGACCGCTCGTCATGCGGGAATTGCAGTCGAAGCGAACGGACCGATTGGTCCCAATATCAAGGCGCACCTTCGTGCGCATCTGGATCGGTTCCTCGAGGCGGGGGGTTTCCCGGAGATTCTGGATGCTACGGTGCAGCAACGCCTCCAGACGCTTCAGGACTATGTAGAACTCGTTCTGCTGAGAGACGTCATCGAGCGTCACAAGGTTGAGAACTCCATGGCAGCGCGCGCATTCTCTCGGCTGCTGCTGCAGTCCTCAGGCAAACGGTTCTCGGTCAACAAGGCGCACGCGGATCTACGCTCGCGCGGTCTTCGGGTATCGAAGGACACCCTGCATGCTCTGCTTCACTACTTCGAGGATTCATATCTCCTGCAGTCGGTACCGGTATTCAGTGCATCGGAGCGTGTGCAGGCGAGCAACCCTCGTAAGATCTACGCGATTGACCAGGGTCTGGCCTGGGCAATGTCGCACGTCACTGCGACGGACGTGGGCGCTCGCCTCGAGACGGCAGTCTTCATCGAGCTGCGTCGACGCGCCGGGAGGCTGCTCGGCGGGCAGATATCTTTCCATGTGACTCGCGCGGGTCATGAGGTGGACTTCGTGGTGGGCGATCCGTTCGAGCGCCAGGTTTCGCAGCTGATCCAGGTGTGCGTGACGATTCAAGACGAAGCGACTCGAGAGCGCGAGGTTCGAGCGCTGCGCGATGCGATGGAGGAGTTCTCGGTAGATTCCTCGACCATCGTCACCATGGATGAGTCGAGGACGATCGAGGTTGGCTCGGGATTGATTCAAGTGGTACCCGCATGGGATTGGCTGCGCGGATAGGCAATCTCGGCAGGCCCATTTCGCTTGACCGTTTGCCTAATCGCTGACAGGAATCACGGTCCCTGGCACGGACTATGTGGCCTGCTCAAGAACTCGGGCCTGAAGAGACGACTGAGCCGCGCTCGAGACATGCTCCCGCCGCCGGACCGTGCAGGTCTCACATGCACTATCGGCCGTTGGGGCGCACAATGGAGACTGGCTTCCGTAGTCCGTTGGGGAGGACAAGCATGCCAGCGAATCACAGCGTAGCGAATTCCGCGCAGCTCCTGTTGGGGAACCAGTGGGCCGCGCAGCTCGAAGCAGAGCGCGATCGCGCCGACCAGGCCGAGTCGGCACTCCACGCCACACAAGTTGAGGCGGCTGACATCATGCTGCGTGCGGCTGAGTCGGCGCAGGTCCTTCTGACATTCGCGCAGGACGCTGCGCAACAGCTTGTCCGAGCCGCTCAAGAGCAGGCAGTGGGTGTCTTGGCTCTCGCGAGTGAGACTGCAGAGCAGCTCCTGCGGGAGGCGGAAGGGGACGGCAATCTGAAGTCGTCCGACGCCGTGCATGAGCCGTACTCGGAAGGGGCCCAGCAAGCGGAACGTGTACTTGAGGAGAGCCAGGCGGCCGCGCTGACCGAACTGAGACTGCAGCAGGCCATCGCGGCCGAGGCTCTGGAGGCAGCACGGGCGAAGGCAAGTGCGATCTTGGAAGTCGGGCGAACGCAGACTCGGACGGACTAGGTGCTAAGGCCGTGAAGGCAATGCGTTTCATAGGCCATGTCGTACTCTGAAACTGGCTGGAGGACTTGCATGCAGTTGGCCAAGCCAACAGTGGCTGACGTTTCCCAAAAGCGAGGCGAGTCGTCGTGAGGATGCTACGCATCCGCCGAGGCGAGCCCACCGAGACACGCCGGCTGGGAGCCTTCAGCGACAGCGTGTTCGCGGTGGCCATCACGTTGCTGGTGCTGGACTTGAGCCGGATTCATGCGAACCCGTATGCCACTCCTCCGGTGAGCCTCTTCCAGAGCATGGCATCGGACTGGCCGACCCTGCTCGCTTTCGCAGGGGCGTTCGGCTTCATCGGAGTAGCGTGGACCCACCACCACGGAGTCTTCGTTCGGGTCAAGGGCGTCTCACGTGCTCTCAATGCGGCGAACCTGGTCCTCCTTGGGACCATCATCATGGTCCCTTGGGCAACGTCGTCCCTTGCAGCCGCACTGGGAGACTCGGCGGACCCGGCCGCTCGGCAGGCGGTCCTTTTGTACGCGGCGGTCATTATGGCGTGCGCCCTGACCTGGGGGTTGCTCTACCACGTTCTGGGTTCCAACCCCGGCCTGCTCTCCGACCCGACGCACGCTCCGGGGTTCTTGGCGGACCGGACCGGCACGCTCATCGCCCTCGGGACGACCGCGATCGCAGCCGCGATCGGCTACTTCTGGTCTCCGATTGCCGGGGCCATCCTGTTCGCAATCGTCCCTGTGATCTTCGCGGTCGCATCCGAGGGTTTCTTTTGGGACGAGCAGTCAGGTGTGACGAAGTGAGCGAAGACGCGGGGCACTACTGCGCCCATCACGGGCAGCAGCGACGGCGTCGGGAAGCTTCAAGCTGAGACTCGGAGGGGGAGTTGGCGGCTGTGGGCCCATGCGCCGCTAGACGCCGCGCACTCAAGTCCAGCCGAGCCCGCCACCCAGTTTTCGCAGCACGGAAGTTTAATTTTGGCTGTCTTCCCCTATTCCGAGAGTCGAGTCACCATCGACCACGCGAGCTGGCATAGAGTCGACAATAGTTGTTGATAACTGTGTGCGGTATGACTTTGACAGCTGAATTGTCACGCCGTACGATTAACGTGCTTTGTGGCGACATGATAGGTGTTCGATATGACAGTTCGAGACGTAACGAAAGCATTGGCCCCGTTGCTTGAGCAGCTTGAGCTGGAGCAGCCGCGCGTGGTCACGAAGGTCGAGCTGGAGTCCCTCGCCACATTGGCGGGAGTGGACTGGCCGGTCGAGGTCGTCGTCCGCCGTCTGCGGGATGCCGGGTGGCTCCTCGATCTCAAGACTCGCGGCGTTTGGGAGTTCGCTCCCGCGGCGCGGGCCGGAGCGTTTGGTTCGGGCGACCCGCTGGTCGAGCTTAGGGCTACGCTCGCACGAGGCGGTGGGTCACCGTTTGCTGTGGCAGCTGAGTCCGCCGCTTACCTCTCGGGCCTAGCCAGCAGACGTCCAGACCGAGAAGTGATTGGCGCGCCCGCAGGCGTTCGAGCCCCGAAGGCGCTAGGCGATCTCAGGGTCGTTCACTGGACTCCGCGCGCCCAGTTCGTCGTCAAGGACGGACTGCCGGTCTGGTCGGTCACAACACTTCTCGCGTTCATGGCCTCCAAGCCGGGTGGATATTGGGATTGGCCGAACGTCGGGGAGTGGATCGTGCAGGCGGCCCGGGTGAACACCCTAGAGGCGATCGTCGAGGAGCTGAGCGGTCATCCTCGCGCCGCGTGGGCTCGCGCCGCGTATCTTCTCGACAAGGGAGCCGAGTCGGGCGATGCGGTGCGCCTTATGGAGCTAGCTCCTTCAGGTGTCGGGCCGTTCTATTTGGGAAGGCGTTCAGTCTCGGGGCGCTACGACGGGCGCTTCAACGTCGTTGACTCGACTGGTCTGGAGGTGCGAGCCGAGTGATCACCGAGGGCTATCTGGTCCGGCACTACCAAGGCAGGCGCGGCGGACGTGGACCCGCCATCATCGACGTCGCCCAGGATCATCTGCTCTTCCACTTGGCCAATGCGGGCATCTTCGATCTTGGTGTGTCGCTCAAGGGCGGCACTGCGATTCGGAAGTTTCGGGCAGGCAATGCCGGCCGATTCTCGACCGACCTGGATTTCGCGGGTATGGATGAGGCTGCGGCAGACCTGCTGGTCGAAGTCGTCGACGGAGCCACAGTGGGTCCCTTCGAGTTCACGCTCAAAGCACTTGATGGAACTCGGCGCATGCGGCTTTCTATCGCCAGCCCATTCGGCGAGACCGAGGTTCCAGCCCGCCTCGACCTGGGACGACGAGCGCTGTGGCTTCCGCCGGAGATGCTCCGGGCCTTGCCGTTACCGATTCACGCACGCTACGGCTTCGAGCTTCCTGCAATCCCCATCGCTCGGGTCGAGGAGGTCATCGCCGAGAAGCTCGCTCGTTACCGGCGCGGAAGCCTGGCGCGCGACCTGTACGATCTCGCATGGCTCGCGTCTCGCCCGTTCGACGAAGCGCTTGTACGAAGAGTTATGGCGCTCAAGATCTGGAGTGACGTTGTCGACGACGGCTTGGGGGACAGGCCGTGGGATCCAGATGAGATACTGCGCCCCCGTGCAGAGGCCGAGTTCATTCCCGAGGCAATCGGCTACCTGACCACTCCGGTTGACATCGTCGGCTGGGTTCGGGTCGTTCGCCAGCGATTCGAGTTCCTCCGCGATCTCGATGATGTCGAGACGAGACTGCTCCGCTGCAGCCTTGCCGATGAGTGGGACGTCCGGCAGATGATCGAGGTGCTTGGGCGCGAAGAGTGACAGTAGGGCGGTTGTCGAGCTACCGGATTAGCGCTCCTGGACGCGCCACTTGAGGGCGACAATCAGCGCACGGCGCCGCTCGTCCAGTGGGAGCGCGGGGTCGATTCGCTCGGCGAGTCCCAGTTCTGACTCGAGGCGCGTTAACAGACCCGGCGACGCTACAAATTCGGTGGTTCTGCCCGCGCCCCGCGTTGCCAGCAAGCCGGCTGCGGCCAATCGCGATAGATCGGTTGCGGCCGTCACCGAGGACACTGTCGCAATCTCTCGGTAGTAGCGGTTGGTCACGGCTCTTCCCAGGAAGGCGTCGTAGAGCGCTTCGACGCCGCGTGAGCAGCCGAGCTGCTCGGCGAGGTTGTTTAGTGCGACCCAGATGTCCGCTTGCACGGCGTGGTCCACCTCGTACGCTTCGACTTGCGCGACATGTGCGCCGAGGTGCGCATACACGAAGCTCGTGATGTCGGCGCCAACGTGCCACTCAGCGCCCAGCGTCTCGAAGGCGGCGTAGTAGTCGTCCGGATGAGTACCCCACCACTCCTCGAGTGAGGTGAACTCGGGACGGCAGTAGCCACCGCGCAGCATTGCGAGACTCGCCACAATCCGAGCGGTCCGGCCGTTGCCGTCGGCGAACGGATGAATGGCGGCGACGCTCACGTGCGCGACTGCCGCCAGTACGGCTGCGGGCACATCTGAGCGGCCGAGGTCAGCCGTGGCATCGCTCAGCAGGCCTGCGACGTGCGCCGGGTCCGGGGGCGTGAACTGCAGCTCACCGCTCCGACCATCCACGATGAACACCTGCTTGTCGCGCAGACGCCCGGCGCCCAGCGCGTACGATCCCCCGAGGACGCGGTCGTGGATTGCGCGGACAACCTCGGGATGCCACTGGAAGTCGAGGTCGTCGGCTCGGCGGAGTGCGTACGTCATTGCATCGCGGTAGCCGGTCACCAACGCGGCGTCGGATTCCGTGACCTGTGCGGGGCGGTCGGCGGCCAGAATGCGGCGAACGTCGTCGGCGGTGACTCGGACCCCCTCGAGCGCGGTCGAAGCGGCAATGGCGCTGACTTCCATCTCGCGTCTAAGGCGCCCGGACCATCGCCGGGACAACGTTGCACCGGCATCCAGCCGAGTGCGCAGGATCTCGAGCCGGGTGACGAGCGATGCGATCTCGGGGGTGGCATTCAGGATGAACATGAGTGCTCCAAGAGGCTCAGGGATTAGAGAAACATTCAATCGTTTGAATGATTGAATGATAGCATGGATCCAGCGGCGCTAGCAGAACGCGTTCGCGAGTGTACTGATTATCAGGTAATATGATTATCGGATTTGAGAGAAGGAGAATCAGATGATCGAGACATTGACCGTCACCGAGGTAGTCCGCCACTTCGCCGAGTACGTGAACCGAGTCATCTATCGGCGAGAGTCGTTTGTCCTCGTGCGCGGAAACAGAGCTGTTGCGGAGTTGCGACCAGTGCCGTCGGGCAAGCGATTGAGCGAGTTGCCGGGGCTGTTCGCCTCGCTGCCGCATCTCTCTGCCGACGAGGCCGGTTCATTTGCTGATGACCTCGACTCGGCCCGCAACGAGATCGGTGGGCTGGAGGTGCGCGACGCATGGGGGTCCTGATCGACGCCAGCATCCTGATCGAGGCCGAGCGAGGGCGGCTCAATCTGGAGCCCCACGTGGCTCGGCGAGCGGACGAGGAGTCCTTCCTGTCCGTGATCACGGTGAGCGAGCTGCTGCACGGGGTTCATCGAGCCGTGGAGCCTCAACGGCGTGCCAGGCGCTCAGCGTTTGTGGAGGGTATTGTTGAGCGGTTCCCTTTGCTGCAGATCGATCTGGCGACGGCGCGCGCGCACGCGCAAGTGTGGTCGGACATGTCGGCGGTGGGCACACGGATCGGTCCGCACGATCTGTGGCTCGCTGCGACGTGCATCGCGCATGGACTTACCATCGTGACCGCTAACGTGCGCGAGTTCGAGAGAGTCCCCGGACTGCAGCTGGAGAAGTGGAGCGACACGGTCTGAGGCCATGCGCCGTAGGCCGCGGACCGTAACCCACGTCCGATTCTCGGCCGGTAGAATCCCAGCAGAATCTCGTTGCCGCTCGGCATACACGGTGCTACACTAGCGCGGCTGTCCTCAAGGCCTGGTCGGAAACCAGGCCGTTATCGGAGGTGTTTGTAGTGAAGCAAGGAATCCACCCGGAGTACGTGGAGGCAACCGTCCACTGCTCATGCGGTAACACGTTCCAGACTCGTTCCACCAAGTCCGATCTGCATGTCGAGCTTTGCTCGGAGTGCCACCCGTTCTACACCGGCAAGCAGAAGTTCGTCGACACCGGTGGTCGCGTCCAGCGCTTCAGCGACAAGTTTGGCAACGCTGCCGCAACCGTTCGCGAGAAGGAAGCTGCCGACAAGGTCGCTCGCGTGAAGGCTGCCGACGAGGCTGCCGCCGCCGCCAAGGTCGTCAAGGAAGCCAAGGAAGCCGAGAAGGCCGCCAAGGCCAAGGAAGCCGAGAAGGTCAAGGCGACTCGCGAGGAGAAGGCCGCGCAGCGTGAGGCGCGCGCCGACAAGTTCGACGCCGAGGAGACCGTCACCGAGATCGTCGGGGTTGACGAGGCCGACGGCCTTGTCGCCGACACCATCATCGATGACGTCGTTGTCACCGACGAGGCGACCGGCGAGGTCGTCGAGGAGATCGTCGTCGAGGACACCGTTGTCACCGACATCGAGACCGGCGAGGTAGTGGCCGAGATCATCGAGGAGGTCGTCGTCGAAGAGGCGCCGGCTGACGCCGAGGCCGCCGAGTAGGTTCGCGATCTTCGCACACGCTGACTAGAATGGGGAGGCGAGGCGACTCGTCTCCCCATCTGTTTCTCCCGCCGGCCAACACAGCCGGGCCCGACTTGGAGGCACACGCTCACATGGACGTCCGGCTGCTGTCGCACACCCCCGAGCCCGAGCGGGCGATCGCGGCCGCTGCGCGCCTGTGCTATGCGCCGGTGGGTGCAGCCGAGCTGCTCGAAACCATGGACGCCGACGCGGTTCGCAAGGTCCTCAAGATCATCATCACCAGCGGGCATACCTCGGCACTTGAGCATGCGAGCTACTCGTTCGCCGTCGACGGTGTCTCCCGAGCGCTTACGCACCAGCTGGTTCGGCATCGGCTTGCGAGCTACAACCAGCAGTCGCAGCGCTACGTCGCCTACACCGACGATCCCGCATTCATCATGCCGCCGGCGGTAGCCGCGGATCCCGAGGCCTCCTCGGCGTTTCTCGAGTCGTGCGCGGCGTCGTTCCTCGCGTATCGCGCTCTGATCGACTCCGGCGTGGCGCCCGAAGACGCGCGCTATCTGCTTCCCAGCGCGATGGAGACCAAGATCGTCGTCACCATGAACACTCGCGAGCTGCTGCACTTCTTGGAGCTGCGCTGCTGCAAGCGCGCGCAGTGGGAGATTCGCGAGCTGGCACTTACCATGCTGGAGCTGGTGCGACCCACGGCTCCGTATATCTTCTTGGACGCTGGCGCATCGTGTCGCCGCGGCCCCTGCCGAGAAAAGAAAATGACCTGCGGCGAACCCTACGAGAGAGCACCCCAACGTGACTGATGTAGCTGCAAAGATGCCCCCGATCGACGGCCCCGTTGCGCATACGCACATAGGCGGGCAGGCGGTTCTTGAGGGCATCATGATGCGCGGGCGCTACAACTGGGCGGTCGCGGTTCGCACACCCGACGGCGACATCCACTTTGAGGAGCACGACCTTGCCTCCGGTAAGGCCAAGGCCGGATGGATGCGCTGGCCGATAGTCCGCGGCTGTGTGGCGATGGTTGAGACGCTGTCGTTGGCGATGAAGGCCTTCTCGGTGTCGGCCTCGCTGGCCGGAGAAACCGATGAAGAGCAGCTGTCCGCCAAGGAGATCAGCATCACCATGGTGCTGGGTGCGGGACTGGCCATCGTGTTCTTCATCGTGCTGCCGGCGGTGCTCACGACGCTCATGGTCGGGTCGGCGGCGGTCAATCCGTTCCGCTGGAACATTGTCGACGGCATCCTGCGCGTAGTGGCCTTCTTCGGCTACATCTGGGCGATCGGGCGCATGGGCGACATCAAGCGCGTGTTTGGCTATCACGGCGCCGAGCACAAGACCATCCACGCCTACGAGCACAACCTGCCTCTCGAGACTGATCTGATCCAGCGCTACGAGACGCTTCACGTCCGCTGCGGGACCTCGTTCCTGCTGATGGTCATGATTCTGGCGATTCTAATCTTCTCGCTCGTGCCGGTCCGACTGATTGCGGCCAGTCTCGGGGTGAGCAACCGCATTGGCATCACCGCGATCGCCATCGTGGCTCGCCTGATCTTCTTGCCGCTCGTCGCTGGGCTGGCCTACGAGGTCACCGTCAAGTGGGCGGGCAACCACTCCGCCAACCCGTTTGTGAAAGTGCTGCTGTGGCCGGGCATGCAGCTTCAGCGGATGACTACCCGCGAGCCTTCCGACGACATGATCGAGGTCGCCGTGGCCGCTATGGTTCCCATCATCGCCCGTGAGGAGCGCGAGGTGCGCATCGCCAAAGGCGAGACGATTCCGGGAGATTTGCCCGACGACGCCCTCGAGGTGCCTGAGATGCCGGTGCTTGAGGCGCTCCCAGGCTCGGCCTGATGGTTCGACGCCGACCTCGCCATTCCCGACCGAGCCCGCACCGTTCCTGGATGATTGCGGCAGTCGTGGTGGTGGGAGTGTTGTGCGTCGGCGTGGTGGTAGCTGTGGCGCGCGGGTTCTCCTCGGCGCCGAAGGTCGTCAGCGCGCCTGCGCAGGTGGCGCCTGCGGTACAGACGGGGCAGGCAGCGTCGGCTGAGCAGACGAGGCAGCCAGCGAGCGAGGCGACATCCAAGCCGACGGCGCTGAAGACCACAACCCCGGTCCAGCCTGCAGCCGCCGCGGTTGCGCCGCTGCCGGACTTCTCGGCGAAGCGCTACTTGGGCAATCCTTTACACACGGTGCCCAACAGCAAACACGAGATTGCGCTGACCTTTGACGACGGTCCGGGGCAAGACACTGGCAGGGTGCTCGAAATCCTGGCAGAGCACAAGATTCACGCGACGTTCTTTGTCGTGGGTCGGCGGGCGTCCAAGCTCAAGTCGGCTGTCAGTGACATGGCGGCGCAGGGGCATGAAGTGGGCAACCATACGTGGACTCATCCCGAGCCCGGCGCGGTGAGCGAGGCCGACCTAGCCAAGCAGTTCGACCGCAACCAGAAGCTCATCACCGATCTCACGGGGAGCACGCCGCGCTTCGCTCGGACACGAGGCGGCAAGTTCACAGACGCGACCATGGCGAACCTGACCGATCGCGGGCTGATTCTGGCGCTGTGGAACATCCACTCCAACGACGTCGAGCCGAGTCCGTCGCCCGAGCAGATCGTCAAGAATGCGACCGCTGGGGCCACCTCGGGTTCAATCATCCTGCTTCACGAGACCAATCCCAACACCGTCGTCGCCCTCCCCGCCATCCTCAAGGAGCTCGAGCGCAAGGGGCTGCATCCCGTCACGCTCTCGCAGCTGCTCGCCGACGGCTCGCGCGCGTCCAACTGACGCCTCGGCTTTGCGCGCGGCTGGGCGTTGTGTGCCAGGTGCTAGACTCTCGGTTTGCAGACACCACCGACGTAAGGACGCGTTTCGCCGATGCGAGCCAAGCTTCAGAACATGCTCGACAGCTACACCACGCTGACCGCCAAGCTCGGCGATCCGGCGATTCTCGCCGACCAAAAAGAGTACACGCGGCTTGCCAAAGAGCAGGCCGCCCAAGCGCCGCTTGCCGAGAAGGCCCGCGAGTTCCTGACAGCCTCGGCGCAGCTTGACGAAGCACGCGAGCTGCTCAAAGCGGAGAGCGATCCCGAGATGAAGGCGTTCGCTGCAGAGGAGATCAAGGAACTCGAGGCGCAACTGCCGCTGCTCGAAGACGAGCTCAAGGTGATGCTCCTGCCTGGCGACCCCAACGACGACAAGAACATCATCGTAGAGATACGGGCCGGGGCCGGCGGCGACGAAGCTGCCATCTTTGCTGGCGACCTCTACCGCATGTACACCCGCTATGCCGAGCTACAGAAGTGGAAAGTCCAAGAGATCGACTCCAGCCAGAGCGACTCGGGCGGCTTTAAGGAAGTCTCGTTTCGCGTGGCCGGCGCCAAGGTCTTCTCCAAGATGAAGTTTGAGTCGGGCGTGCATCGCGTTCAGCGCGTTCCCGCCACCGAGGCGCAAGGTCGTATCCACACCTCAACGGCAACGGTCGCTGTGCTTCCCGAGGTTGAGGACGTCGAGATCGAGATCAAGCAAAACGAGATTCGCATCGACGTGTACCGCTCAAGCGGTCCGGGTGGCCAGTCCGTCAACACGACGGACTCGGCAGTCCGCATCACCCATCTGCCTTCCGGAGTCGTGGTGCAGTCGCAAAACCAGAAGTCGCAGCTGCAAAACCGCGAGGCCGCCATGCGCGTTTTGCGCGCTCGGCTCTACGAGTTTGAGCTGGAAAAGCAGCAGGCCGAGCTGGGCGATACGCGTCGCAGCCAGATCGGATCGGGCGACCGCTCGGAGAAGATTCGGACCTACAACTACCCGCAGGATCGCATCACCGACCACCGCATCGGCCTGACCGTCCACAACATCCCCGCTGTCATGGCCGGCGAAATCGACTCACTCGTCGACGGCCTCGTCGCCGCCGATCGCGCCGAGCGCCTCGCGGCCGCCGTCTAGCCGACCCCCCAGCCGCCGATGCCACCCGCAGAGCAGGTCTGGAGCGTGAAGGCTGCGCTCGACTGGACCACCACCTTC
>Ga0194044_10001514_pt1 | contig 11786 bp, 16 predicted proteins | sample JunL4417m_MetaG_FD_155460 | JGI IMG/M metagenome (GOLD analysis project Ga0194044, IMG submission 155460) | Anoxic zone freshwater microbial communities from boreal shield lake in IISD Experimental Lakes Area, Ontario, Canada - Jun2016-L442-17m | ecosystem: Environmental > Aquatic > Freshwater...
TCCTGCACCTGCGGCAGATTCTATTGCACTCACACAGTTAGTTCATGGTGCAGAGCAAGGTTCTATTCTTGCATATCAAGGTGGTACTTTTATTCCTACTGAACTTTTACATGGTGCAGCAGGACAATATTTAATGAGTGCCGGGCATGGTGCAGATGTGGCTTGGGGAGACATCACAGTTCTCGATTGTGGAGTTTTGACATAAGGAGTTCTCTATGATAAAGCTCCAATTAAAGCGTGGAACTGAAGAAGTAGTAGACGCAGCTACTCTAGCTACAGGCGAAATTGCGTTTACTACTGACACTAAGAAGATAGTTGTCTTCGATGGTAGCACCAAGCAAAAGTTCACTACTGTTGGACCACAAGGAACCCAGGGGAATACAGGAGGTGCTGGTACCCAAGGAAATCAAGGAAACCAAGGATACCAAGGAACCCAAGGAAATACTGGGGCAGCAAGCACTGTAGAAGGACCACAAGGAACACAGGGGAACCAAGGAACTCAGGGGAACCAGGGGTATCAGAGCGGAGTCCAAGGACCACAAGGAACACAGGGAAATACTGGTGCTGTTGGGCCACAGGGCAACCAGGGTAACCAGGGTAGTCAGGGAACACAGGGTAATCAAGGGACTCAGGGCACTCAAGGAACTTCTCTAACCATAGAAAATGTTCAAGATGATTTAGGTGGTACTACTGGTGGTGACGGGTTTATTAAATCAGCTAATAGTCATCTTACAGTTACTTACGATGACGCTGGAGCTGCATTAACGCTTGGTGTTGTGTCTAATGTGCTATACGCCCCAGTGGGTATTGAATTAGGAAATGTTGGGCACACTTATGACATAACAGGCAATACATGGATTACTCCTGTAGCTGGCGGGACGCTAGGATTTATCCCTGATGAAACGGTGACTAATCATAAGTTGGCTAACTGCTTAACTGCTATAGCCACAGCTCGCGATAACACTTATTTGAATGTTAGAGAAACAGCAGATACTGCATCAGCGGTTGCACCGCTTACTGTTCAGTTCTTGTTCACTGGCATTACCAGTTTCACAACCATAGATACTCGTTCATATTATATTGGTTCTGTTAATCATACTATGAGTATCCAGTTGTGGAATAATAGTACTGGTGCATGGGATACATTCGCCACATTCTCTGGCGAATCAGGTTATATATCTAGAAGTTTGGTAGTTTTCAATGGTGCGCCATACATTAGTACTGGGGCTGTAAAGCTACAATTTATTCATCCTTCTAACGGTGTTACAAGCCATCAATTAAGGTTTGATTATATAGCACTGGCTGATGGTGGTGGAGGTGGTGGTGGTGCTAGTATTGCATCAGCAGTAGCGGTAACTCCTACGGGCGGTATCTTAGCTACAAATGTTCAGACTGCATTAGCAGAACTTGACGCAGAAATTAGTGCTCTTGGTACTATAGATGGTGGATTATTAGAATAAAAAGCTTGACAAATAAGATTATTTATGTTATAATATAGTTTCAAATGAAGAATTAATGGGAGGCGAATAATGGAGACATCTAATATTACAGTACATTGGCACGCGGTAGTGCGTGGTAGGGTAGATTATACTATCAGTGCAATGAATTCACTTCAAGGACTCTATGACAAGATGTTTATTGGGGTTGATTCTCGAAGTGATTCGGACGCAGTATACGAACTGTTAAAACATTATCCTAATGTGACTTGTTACCGCCAAAACTTTGAAGATTTCCGACATTTTGGTAGGCTGCGGCAGGATGTATTGGACAGAGTTCCACCCGCTGATTACGTCGGTAGATCGGATAGCGACGAGGTATTAGTATCTAATCCATTACTAATAAGACAATGGCTTGCCGAAACTAGACCAGATGCAGTTAACTTTGCTACCCATTACCTTCATGATGTAGGTTGGAATAAAGCCGGTACAATTGTAACAGAGGGAAGTGTAAGAATCTGGAAGTATGGTACGCGTAGGTGGGGAAATCCTGTCCATGAGTATCCTTATCCATTAAATTATATAGACAATCCTGTAATGAGTGACTTCGTTTTTGAACATATCAAAGACAATCCGGCAGAATACAGGGTAGATTTGCATATTGAATTGTATCAACAGTATATAGATAATGGAGATATTAATTTCTTATTCCTTCAGGCTAAAGAGTATCTTGTCAAAGAGGATGTCAACAAAGCTATCGAGTTGTGTTTTCAACTTCTAAAATACGGGCAAACTGACGGTCCCTATTTTGAGGCTAGTTTACGTGGTATGTATGAGTTGTGTAGAGGGCAGGGAGACATGAAGGGATTGCTTTGGAGACTACAAAAGCTAGTACCTATAATACCAAATCATCCTGGATTGTTAAAACATATTGAAGAGGTAACAGAGGTGTTAGGTGACATCTAATATCTCAATTGCTACGCCAACACATAATACGCGATTCCTATTAGATACTTATAAATCTATACAAAGTCAGGATTATTTAGAGTGGGTTTTATTGCCCAATTCAGGTATTACTGTTAATGATATTCCACAAGAGATTAAGGATGACCCCAGGACTATTATTATAGACGATGGTTTTGTACCAGTTTGCACTAATGGTTTGCCTAATATTGGGTCTTTGAAGAAGCATGTTTTCAGCGCGTGTAAGGGTAGTTGGGTGTTAGAACTCGACCATGATGACGAATTGGTAGATGGTGCTATAGATAAGATTAGTGCTGCGGCGGAAGATACTGATGCAGTTTTTATATATGCCAACGCTGCGAGCTTTAATGATGATGCTGGCAGAACGCCACGCCTGTTTGGTAATGCTACGCCAGAAACTAACTACGATTCGGCTTACAACTGGGGCTACAAAGACTTCTGGTACAATGGCGTTTTGTACAAAGAAACTATCTGTCCTGAACTGAGTCCCTATCATACATCACTGATTCTATACCAACCTGACCATCCTCGTGTGTTCCGTAAATCGGTTTATGATAAGGTTGGTGGACACGATGAGACCCTGAATGTGCTTGACGACTCGACGCTTATGTGCGAGTTCTACTTGGAAGGTAAGTTCCATTTCATCAATGATTGCTTATACTTATATCGTGTTTACGGCTCTAACAGTTGGTTACAGCGCAATGTGGATATTCAAAACCAGATGCACAGTATACAGCAGAAGTACATATACCAGATGGTAATAACGGAAGGCAAACGAAATGGGCATATGATGTTGGATATTGGGGGCAGATTCAATTCTCCCGAAGAATTCGTTTCGGTTGATATAAAGGGAGCCACAATTAACTGTGATTTGAACAATGATTTTCCGTTCAGAGATAGTAGTATCTATTGCATACGTGCTTTCGATATAATAGAGCATCTGTCGGATAAGAATCACACAATGTCGGAGATTCATCGTGTACTTCGCCCTGGTGGTTTCGTGCTTATAAGTGTCCCCAGTACTGATGGTAGGGGAGCATTTCAAGACCCTTCTCATGTAAGTTATTGGAATATAAATAGTTTCTGGTATTATACTGATAGGGAATATGCGAAATATATTGATAACACAACAGTTCGCTTTAAGGCGGTGACTTTATTCCAGCACTTTCCCAACGATTGGTGTAAGGATAATAATATTCCTTACGTTAGCACTATTTTAATGTGCCTAAAAGATGGTTATAGACCACATGGAGAGCTGACAATATGAGCGTTACTGTGGGGAGACACACCTTTGGACACCAGAGGATTGAGATTCTTTATGGAGAATCTTTTGGTGGCAGTAATTTATCCATAGGTAGCTTCTGTTCCATAGGGGACGGTGTTACAGTATTTCTTGGTGGGAATCACAACACGAGGTGGGGGACTACTTTTCCATTTGGGCATACGGCTAAGGCAACATTTCCTTATCACGGTAAGGGACATCCCATAACTAATGGAGATGTAAAGATAGGAAATGATGTATGGATAGCCAACTGGTCTACTATAATGTCCGGAGTAACTATCGGGGATGGCGCAGTGATTGCTTGTAACAGTCATATTATAGAGTCTGTTCCACCGTACGCTATTTATGGTGGAAATCCTGCTAAACTAATACGCTATAGATTTGAGTCAGAAATTATTGAACGGCTATTAAACGTGGCTTGGTGGGATTGGGATGATTCTAAAATCAATGAGCACTTGCATCTTTTGTGCTCTCCTGATATAGTTAAATTTTTGGATAGTGCGGAGGCTTGATGGGTTATATAATACTAGGTAATTGTCCTCAGTGCTTTGCTCCTATATATACTTTTGATAGTTACCCATTAGATAATTTTCATATAAGTTGCACATGTCTTGGAACTGTTTTATTAAAGATGGGAACTCCACACTTAAACCAGTTACCAACACCGTTCGAAGATTCGATTTATGAGGAGGAGGGATAATGTTCTCAAGGATATTTGGTAAGGATATTGGAGAACAGGTTGTAGGCGTTGCTATTTTTGTTATAGCTGTTTGTATGCTAATAGTGTTCGCCGTTATAATAATATCTCCTCTACTCGGTGATAAAAAAAGTGAGACTACTATTTCTATTGAGGTAGTAAAAGTACTCATTGGATTAGTTTCAACAAGTTTTGGGTTTTTGATTGGTAATATGTCTAAGAAGAAGGAGGAAGATTAGAATGTGGATAGCACTTAAATTAGCACTGTCATGGTTGATAGGAAATGCAACTGTACAAGCGGTAGCGTTAAATGTAGTTAAAGATTTGGTGGCACACGGGAAGGTATTAGTTCCTATAGCATTGGATGGTATTCGTGACGCTGCTGCTAAAACAGAGTTGAGTGGTTCTGAGAAGTTTTCGTTTGCTGTATCTAAAGTTACTGAGAACTTCCCTACTATTGAAAGGAGTTTAATTGATACGGTAGTTCAAACTACATATCAAGCATACGCTAACCCAGAAGTGAAAGAGCTTTCATAACCCCTAATTTTATTAAGGGTATCGTTGAGTTTTAACAAGAAGGAGATTGATTAATGCCTAAGTATACAAATACCTCTGATGAAGTGATAGTAATTGGTGGTATGACATTTTTGAGTGGTGATACTAAAGAAACAAGTAGATACTTTAGGACTAAGCCCTCTACTCTTACTGGTGCTATAACTGCTATAGATGCAACACCTGCTGCTGGAGGTACTGGTTACCATACTGGCGATGTCCTTACTCTCGCGGGGGGCACTGACGGAACTGTGTCTATAACACAATCGCAAGGGGTTGTAACCGCAGTTGAATTGGTTGGTGGTGGAACTGAATACTCTGTTGGCATTAGACCAACAACCGGTGGTTTCGGCGCAAATTGTAGAGTTGAGATTACAGCAATAGAAGGACTTATACTTACAGATGATGTGCCATATGTAACACCGCTTACTCTAGTATTGAGCGAAACAAGCTTCCCAACTGCATCTGTTTTAGTATTAGCGTATCCCGCCTTGTATATTTACAACGGGACCAATGCTGCGGCTGGGATTCGGTTTAACGGTGCTTCTGCTAATGCTATAACAATACCAGTGGGTGAAAAGGTTATAGTTAGAAACGACGAAAGTATAAACTCGATGTTAGTCTACTCAGGGGGGACCGGAACAGTAGCTGTGTACGGGCTTCGGAACAAAGGCACAATACTATAATGGTGTGATTAGCTTTAATGGGCTAGGATTCATGGTCCGAAAAGTGGTCTTCCTGAACCACCTGCCCATTAAATAATAAAATCAGGGCTATACTACAGGAGGTAGTTATGGGGAAGTTTATTGACTTGGTTGGGCAGAGGTTCGGTAGGTTGGTAGTTATGGAACTCATCGGTAGGATTAATAATAATATTCGTTGGAATTGCATTTGTGATTGTGGAAAAACAACAATAGTTCAAGGTGGTAATTTACCAAATGGGAACACAAAATCTTGTGGGTGTTATAGGAAGGAACAAACTTCGGAAAGAATTACTATTCATGGGCACTTAAAGAACAAATTGATAACTAGGATATATAAATGTTGGCAACATATGATGGAGCGGTGTTACAATTCAAGCTGCAAAGAATATAAATACTATGGGGGCAGGGGGATCAAGGTCTGTGAAAGGTGGCACAAATTTGAGAATTTCTATAAGGATATGGGGAATAAACCCGAGGGTATGACACTTGATAGAAAAAATAATGACGGTGATTATTGTTTAGAAAATTGTCGATGGGCAACTAAAGAGGAACAAGCAAATAATAAGCGAAATAATCACTGGATTGAGTATCAAGGAGAAACTAAAACATTGGCTCAATGGGCAAGAAGTTTGGATATAAAGGCAGCTACTCTGGGGAGGAGATTACGCGTGGGTTGGAGTATTGAACGCGCACTGACAACGTGAAAAACAAAAATACTATTGAAGTTTAAACGCGCAGGTACCTTGACTTTTTAGATAATTTGTGGTATGTGCTTGCTGTTAGACGGCAGCTTCGGCTGCCGAATTATTCTTTAGCGGGGTTATTTAATGGGAGTATATGAAAATTTCATCTATCTCAGGACATACAGCCGTTTCATCCCAGAACTTCAGCGGCGTGAAACTTGGGAGGAAACCATTGAGAGATATTGTACCTTTATATTCAACGAAACTAAGAACTGTCAGAATATTCCCGCCAAGACAAAGAAAAAAATTAAAGATTATATGCTTACGAAAGGTGTTATGGCAAGTATGCGGCTTGTTTGGTCTGCGGGAGAGAACGCAAGACGAGATAATATAGCTGCGTACGGTTGTTCAGGCTTTTGCTCGACCTCATTAGAAGGCTTCGGCGAAGCAATGTATATTGAACTTGCCGGTACTGGTGTTGGGTTTTCTGTGGAGGCGAAGTGGTTAGAGCAACTTCCTGAGATAAAGAAGCAGAGGAACTTGCCTATATTAAGGCACGTTGTTGGGGATAGTCGTTTAGGGTGGAAGAAGGCAGTTGATTTTGGTATACAGGAATGGTTTAGTGGCAGAGATGCAGTGTTTGATTACTCTCAAGTAAGACCGGCAGGAACTCCTCTAGTAATCTCAGGGGGTTACGCGTCCGGTCCAGAACCTCTAGCGCGTTGTTTGGAGTTTTTGAGAGAAGTAATTATAGAGGCACAAGATCGTAAACTTAAGTCTATAGAAGTTTTTGATATGATGTGTGAGATAGGGTCTGCTGTTGTATGTGGCGGTGTTCGTAGGACTGCTATGATATGTTTATGCGATGTAGATGATGTAGATATGCAGAACGCAAAGCAGGGTAACTTCCATCCAAGGAGATTCATGGCAAACATCTCTGCGGTTTATAGAAAGAAACCTGATGTCCTCAAGTTTACTCAAGAGTTCATAGATATGGCTAAGTCTGGCTCTGGTGAGCGTGGTATATTTAATTTAGTGGCGGCGAGAAAACGAAGCCCGAAACGTAGAGATAAGAGTGCCATAGTAATATCAAATCCTTGTCTTCGTGGTGATATGAGATTATTCACGGATAACGGTTACATTCCAATTAGTGAGTTGGACGGGGCTTCTGTGAATGTCATCAATAAGGATGGTGCCATTTCAGTGGGAAATGTTTGGTGTAGTGGTGAGAAGAGAATGATAGAGCTTCGGTTTGGGGGTATCGACGTAAATTCCATCTTCTGCACACCAGACCATAGATTCATGCTGGATAGTGGTGAGGAGTGTGAGGCGTCTGACACGAAGGGAAAAAAACTCAAGCCATTTTATACTATGAAAACTGATTTTGATAAAGATGACTTCCTAGCTGGTTTCATTCAAGGTGATGGTTGTACTAACCGAATAAATTCACCCATCCATAGGGGTCTAGAAGTTAGGTTTGGTGAGAAGGACTTGGATGTGGCTAACATGTATGGACAGGTGCGTGGTATTTGGTATTCGAGAGAGGCTTATGATGTGGCGGCGGCTCATCATCTCGACGCAATTCAGCTACCATTCAGGAAACTTCCGCCAAGAGAGTTTATGTCACCTAATTTCTTGTCTGGATTGTTTTCAGCAAATGGGTGTGTGATAAATGGGTATCGTGTGGCTATAAAGTCTACATGTTACGATATGCTGCATGAGTTAAGGGCTATTCTGGCAGATTGGTTCGAGATAGAAAGCTATATCACCACTAATAAGCCGACAATGGTCAAGTTTGAGAATGGTGACTATCTCTGTAGGGAAAGCTATGACCTTAATATTAGTAGATTTAGGTCTATTGTGAAGTTTGCTGAGAATATATCCTTTGCACATAGTTATAAAAGGGATGCACTCACTAAACTAATAGCTGATAGGAATCCCACAATAAGAAGTGTGAGGGATGCAGGTAGTGATTTAGTATATGATTTTTCTGAGCCACTAACAAATTGGGGGATTGTAGAGGGATTTGTCACACACAATTGCGGGGAAACACTGCTACGTGATATGGGTTTATGTAATTTAACTGAGGTAGTTATTCGAGCAGATGACGATTTTGATAGTGTAGCAGACAAGATACGAACAGCGACCTGGATGGGATGTATTCAGTCTACACTTACATACTTCCCTCATCTACGTCCTGAGTGGGCTAAGAATGCAGAAGAAGAGAGGTTATTAGGGGTATCGCTCACAGGACTCTGTGATAATATAAATCTGATAACACCAGAGACACTACGCCATTGGCGTACTACAGCCGTAAAGACCGCTAAACAGGCATCAGCAGCACTTGGTATAAATATGCCAGCAGCTATAACGCTAGGAAAGCCTAGCGGCACTGTGAGCCAGATGGTTGATTGTTCTTCCGGTATGCACTCCAGGTGGGCTAATTATTATATACGGCGCGTACGTATCTCAATGCATGATGCTTTGTTTAGAATGATGGTTGATCAGGGTATGCCTTATGAATTAGATAAAGGCAACCATGATACAGCGATATTCTCGTTCCCCATGCGTTCTCCAGATGGAGCGAAGACTCGTGAGCAGGACACAGCTATTGGTCAACTTGAGTGGTATAGAATGTTAGTGGAGAATTGGGCAGAACAGAACATGAGCTGCACCATCTTTGTTAAAGATGATGAATGGTTAGAGGTTATAGCTTATGTGTATAAACATTTTGATACTATTAATGGAGTTGCTTTCTTCCCATACGAGAACAAGTCGTACGCGCAAGCTCCGTATGAGGAAGTATCAGAAATAGAATATCATAAACTGTTGAGAGAACTCCCAGTCCTTGACTTCAGTAAGCTTTCAGAGTATGAGAATACAGATACTACCACAGGGAGCAGAGAATTTGCCTGTGCTGGTAACTCTTGTGAGTTGTAATGAATAAAGAAAATAATCCCAAATACATTCTGCAGCCAAATGTGATGCTTAAGTTATGTGAATCGGATGAAGGGAAACGGTTGGTACGTGAGACAGTTAGCAATGCGCGCACTGCTATGGCAACACAAGGCGTGTTAAATTATCTGGCGTATGAGTTGAATCTGATTTCACGTCAGATGAATCCACAAGAACAGCAGATGGTTGCTAATATCATTTATCACTGTCTCTTTGTTGCTAAACACGGGGATTTATTAAAGTATCTTGCGACTATTCCTGATGACCTTTGTGATTTTGGTGAGGTTGAGCAGCCTATGGGTAACGCCTGATGGAGTATGAACAGTGTCAATATCAGATAACACAGCACTTCAATTACTCCGAAACATGGCGGGGATAATTGTTCGATTAAAGAATTTAGATTCAAAGGTAGACGTTATGCTTGTGGAGTTAGTTGCTTTGAAACAGATTGTTGAGGATATAACTGTTGATAAGGATGTAGCATGACTTGGTTCTCCATTACACCATTTATTATACTAGCTATCGTGCTACTGCCTGTCATTACTTACTTGGTTTACCATCGAATAAAGGACGTGAGGGTTGCCAAAGATGAGGTTCATAGCAAGATTGACCAAATATTGGAATCCACTCTAACACATGACGCGTACTTGCGTGCCTCAGATTCTCAAAGCAAACAAGTTCTTGAAGAGATTCGTGGTAGTACTACGTCTATTTCGGATAAACTAATGAGTGTAATAGATAGATTAATTAATGGGAAGAAACATGATTAGAAGAACAATCTCATGGATAGTCGGCATCTTTTTCATAATTGCTCTGGTAGGCATTGGTTACTATTATTATGTTTATCAAGTGGATAGTGCTTATGTGGTACATGAGCATACTCAGATGGTGGCTAAACGTATCCTAGAGTTACAGGAAAAACTTGACAGGAATGGTGTATTAGCTACTGAGATATTGAAGAATAACCACGAATTACTAAAAAGACTTGACGAAGGATTAGCAAATCATATGCTGGAGATGAAAGCCCACCGTGCTTTTATACTAGAAAGCCATGAAAATATTCATAATGATATAGAGAGTGTGTTTGAACGGCTGAGTAGTGAGTTTGAAAAGAATCGTGAGCTTCACCGAGCAACCCAGAGATTTTTGAAAGTACCACAAGAGGGTAAGTAAATGAAAAAAACATTAGTATGTATTGCGATTATCCTCTTCAGTTTTTCTCTTGGTGGGATTGCATATCACGGATATACTAATTTTGCTAATACAGGGGATACTTTACTCGATAACACATTTCAAGCGTTGGATAGAGCTGAGAAAGTAAGAGTAAGACTAGAAGCAATTGCCGAAGCAGTAAAAGTTAGGTTGGACGTTACCAATAAAGCGCTCATAGACAACCAAGAGAACCTTAAAACTGAGGTGGCTGAAATAGTTAGGCAACAAATATTAGCGGTTGCAAAAGACTTGCTTACACAGGAAACTTACAAGAAGGATATCAAGGAATTAAACGCTAAAATTGACATGCTGTTGGAGAAACGAAAGTGAGTTCAAGTGCTATTATAATTAGTAGTGATTCGGACCTCAATATTTTGGATTGGTGCTGGAGTTATGTGTCAAGGTTACTTGATGTACCCGGCCAACTGACTATCCTGCTGTTATTGTTGATAGTATTTGCATTAACGCTATATAAGATTCACAAAGATTCTTATTTGTGGTCCCAAATTGTTTCGTGGGTGAGGGTTAGCATTGGAAGTATTATATTGGTGGTAATAATGATTTACATTTCTCCTATAGTTCTTCCGACGGAAGACCCTTGGGCTCTTTATAGGGTTGTTTTGTTACGCACCACATCTTTCTTAATGGGACTTACATTACTTACAGGTGGTATCTTGTTTGTTGCTTCGGTATTACCACCAGGGATTATAAAGAAGGTAGAGGATGCGCCATATGGACCTACAATTATCATTGCGACGATTGTAGCTGCGTTGGCTTATTTGATCACATTCAGTTAGGGACTAGGGATGTACACCCGAAAAGTAGAAACCTCATCTACCTGTCCCTTGGGATGCTAAGAAATGAAGATGGATGATAAAGAGTTCGCAATTTACTTGGGCGCTTTGGTATTTATAATCATAGTGCTGCTATTCTTATGGTGCATTCCTGCAAAAATGTGAGTATAATAACAATAGAGGCTAGGGCAACGTACCCGAAAAGTCAGTATCCTAGCTGACCTGCCTCTAAGAAATAATCTAGGATGCACTAATAGGAGGTGCGAGATGATTTGGAATAGGCTAAATTTAGTAGGACAAAGGTTCGGTAGGTTAAAAGTGATTACAGATGCAGGCAATAAAAAACAGCAATCATTATGGGAGTGCCTTTGTGATTGTGGTAACACAGTTAAAATTACAGCATCGTGTCTTAGGAAGGGGCATACAAGGTCCTGTGGTTGTTTAAAAACAGACATGCACACTATACACGGTCAGGCTAGAAGAGGAC
>Ga0194044_10001517_pt1 | contig 11771 bp, 10 predicted proteins | sample JunL4417m_MetaG_FD_155460 | JGI IMG/M metagenome (GOLD analysis project Ga0194044, IMG submission 155460) | Anoxic zone freshwater microbial communities from boreal shield lake in IISD Experimental Lakes Area, Ontario, Canada - Jun2016-L442-17m | ecosystem: Environmental > Aquatic > Freshwater...
AAGTTAAAGCTGAACAGACCATTGCGCCCACAATAACTAAAGCAACCGCTAAAAAACCAAGCCCAGCTCAGAAAACTCCGAAAAAAGCACCCGTCGAGGCTACTAAACCGGTTGTGGCAATGCCAGGCATGACCATGCCTGAGCAGGTCGGTTTAGCCGCAGGTAGCATTTGGCATTACTTGGTTGAAAATGGTGCCACCTCTGTGGCCAAATTGCTTAGAGAGCTTACGGAAGAAGAAAAAATCATCCAACGCAGCATTGGCTGGTTAGCTCAAGAAGGCAAAATAACTCTCAATGTTATTGACCGGGTTGAGACCATAGTGCTGAAAGAATAACTTGCTATTAGAGAGCCTAAGCCCACACATCAGATTGTTTCAGACGTGATAATTTGACGCAGTTTCATTAAGTTTATTAGCAAAACAGCCATATTTCGAATTCAGTGCCGACACCAAAATGACATTATCAAAGAGGGTACAGCATCACGGATTGAGCCCTTAACTATAACCTAGCTGTGAGTATGGCGATTATAAGCTTGCTGAAAGCAGACAGTGGCAATAACTGATGACGACAGACAGTTGACGGCCATTATGACAAGTGTCTTTTTATGCACAGTGATTTGCCGCGAGCGAGATATATCCTGGGTTAGAAGCATCAATCCCACTCGCGAGCTTTGCATAATTACAGCGATTTCAAGAACTGGAGCAGGGAATCTGGAGCGCGATACCGTAGTGTCGGCATACCGGGATCCTGAAGTCTGGCTAGTGCCCGTTCTTTCATTGCCAAATCGGCTTCGACATACATGTATGTGGTTTTTGGGCTTTCGTGTCCCAGCCACAGCGCGACCACGCTAATATCGACTCCGGATTGTAACAGGTGCATCGCGGATGCGTGCCGAATGCAGTGCGGAGAAATGTGGCGTCCGGACAAACGGGTGTTCGTTTTGGAGGCCGCAGTTACTGCCAGACGCACGCGCTGGGCGACATTATTTCGCGTCATCGCTTGCCCGTCGCGGTTGGGCAACAAGGCCGAATCGTTTCCCATCTGTGGATTCAGTCGCAGCCACGCCCGGATTTCCTGTATCGTCGATTTCCATAATGGCACCGCACGGTGCTTTCGCCCTTTGCCATGCAAATGGACACAGGCCACGCCGTCAAACACGATGTCCGCCACTTTCACATGGATAATTTCCGATACCCGCGCCCCCGTATTGTAAAGTAACCCCAGTAATAAATGATCGCGCCGACTAATCCAACTCGTTCCGGGTGACCCGATTATTGCGAGCATTTCTTCCCGTGAAAGAATTTCCAGTTTGGGGTGCTCGAAGCGTTTCATGGGCACGGCTAAAGCTTGCTCAATGATCTGTAAGGCTGATGGATCGCGGTGTGAGGCGAACTTTAAAAACGCCCGTAACGCCGCGAGCCGGACATTGCGGCTGCATACGCTGTTGTGTCGCTCCTGCTCCAAATGATCCAGGAACGCCAGGATCAAGGCTGGTGTGATGTCGGCCAGTTTCATCGCCGCTGGCCATGTGCCCAGATGTTGGTGGGCAAACGTCAAGAATAGTATGAAAGCGTCCCGATAACCCGCCACGGTTTGGGGGCTAAGCGCTCGTTGCTCGATGAGGTAATGGGTGAAAAAGTCCTGAACCAGTGCTGGAAAAGAGACTGATGGTTCTGCGCCGGGTGGTTTACTGGACATAGTCCACCTCCTTGGCCTGCGCAAAACGCTCGAATTTCGCAGCCGCCACTGCCATCAGTTCCGGAACTGCGGTCAAATACCAGTAGGTATGCGATATCTTCGCATGCCCCATGTAGGTGGACAATGCCAGCATCGCCTGATCAATATCAGCGCCCTGTTCGTGCCAAAGCAGCACGCGTCGTACCGCGAAGGTATGCCGAAGATCGTGGATGCGCGGGGCATCGTGGGCACTGCGGCTGATCCAGCCCAGTTGCTTACGCAGCCCGTCGAAGACTCGCTCCACTTGCCGCAACCCCAGCTTTTTGCCGAGATGTTTGCCGCGCGTGCCCACGAAAAACGGCGCTTCTGGACGTTCCTGGACAGACTGATGACGGAGTTGCCGGTAGCGCAGCAAGGCGGCTGTCGTACTTGGGTGCAGTGGCAACTGGCGAGACTTGTTGAACTTGGTTTGCCGAACGGTCAGCAGGCCGGGCAGTAAGTCCACGTCCGCATCGAGAAGATGAACCGCCTCGGACAACCGCAGCCCGGTTGAGGCAATCAACCCGAATAGCGTTTCGTAAGTGGCGGCACGCAAGTTGCCGATAGGGCCAAGTCCGCGTGCCGCTGCGAGCAAATCAACGATCTCCTGGTCACGATAGATATGCGGCATCAGCCAGCCCGGAATCGGGCCGAAAACGGCTTCGTCCGGCATAGCTGTTGCCGGTTCGAACTGCTGCAGATAACGGGCAAATGGCCGCAACAGTTTGAACCGCCGTGCCGACGTCGCGGGGCTATGACGTTCCTGTTTATCCTGCCGTGCCCATTCGATCATGACTTCCAAAGTCAGCGGGCCGGGCTGATCCAGAGCATCCACGAACTGTGCAAAGTTCATCAAAGTCCGGCCAGCAGACTTCAATTGAAAGCCAAGACGACGACGTTCGTCCAGATAATCCTGAACCCTTGACTGCATAGTGGCGAGCGCGTTCATGTCGCACTCCCCGGCCAAGGCAGCGCGACGGCCGAAAGCCGCCGGCTGTCCAGCTTGGCATAGATCAGCGAGGTGTCGAGTGAACGGTGCCGGAGTATGTCAGCCACCTCCTTCAACGAACTACCCTGATCTAATAACTGGCGTGCCAAGGTATGGCGCAGAGCATGAGTCCTTCCATGTTTTAGTCCGATGCGCTGATAAGCATCCCGGATAAGGCGGTGTACCGCGTCAGGGCTAATGGGAACATCGTGTGGCGCAAGACGGCGCACAAAAACCGCCTGATTGGTCGTCCGTGGCCGTTCGTAGCGCAAGTAGTCGGCAATCGCCTCGCCGGTGGCTATTGGCAACGGCAGGACATCCACGCGCCGCGATTTGGTACTCCGCAAGGTCACTGTGCCCGCTTGCCAATCGATGTCGGTCAAGGCGAGTTTGGCAATTTCGCTGACGCGCAATCCCAGATCCAGTGCGCAACGAACCATCGCGTAACCCCGCCGACAGGAGGGCAGTTCCGGGGGGAACGCATTGAGCAGGCAATCGACTTCATCATCGGAAAGCGACCTCGGCAACGACGCCAGACGCCAATGGGCGGGTAATACGATAATGCCCTTGAGTGCATGGACATCATCGCCGCAAGCGCCGCGATAGCGAAAGTAGGCGCGTAAAGCGGAAGCGATTTGGTGGGCCTTTGCGGGAGTCGCTCGATGCGCCAACTGGTTAGCGATAAACTGACGGACATCGGCTGGTTGCAAGGCCGGAAATACAATCTCCGCAGTGCCAAAACGAGCTTCCAGCAAGCAACGCACGATGCGCCGATAATTACGGCACGTATCACCAGCCAGACCTCGTACGTTGCATAGGTATTCAGCAAAGCAGTCGACTTCTGCATCTAAGGGGAAGGTTGGGGTTGCAGGCTGTGGAATGACGCCGCGATCACGCAGAATATGCAACAAATGAGCGCAAGCTGCGCGAAGGTCAGACCGGGTTCGAAAGACAGGTCGTGGGCAATCACACGTTGGCAAATGCTCATCAAGGAATCGGGTGACCGCCTTTTCATCGAGTTGCTCGATGGCAAGGTGGCTCTGACCCATCCATAGTCCCAGATGCGCGATACCGGCCATATACTTTTCGGTGGTTTCAACCGCATATCGGCACTGAACCAGATGGTCGAAATAGTCTATGACATATGGCGTGAGTGGACTGTTGCGCAACCAGCGCTGGGTGGTTGGGGGAATGTGAATTGTTGAGTTCATGATAGTCTCCAGAAATGGAACAAGGAATGTCCACTTCAGACGACTATAAAAATTATGTCCAGCTTTTCAAGCGAGGTACCATGCTCAAGCCTCGTAGCTAAAGGCTTACAGTCATTCACAACCAAGCCACTGTGCATAAAAAGACACTTGTCATAATGGCCGTTATGCAAAGCTTTGCATAACGGCCAGGAAGAGTCATTCACGACCGTCCGCTTTATGGCAAGCAACTTTGCGACATGGAGTTCATCTTTGTGCCAACTGCTGCCGGTCGATAAATGTAAGTGGGCGTCTGCTTAACCTTGAAAAGCTGTCGTTTAGAGATCATCAATGATCGCCAGTCACGTACTCTTTACGGCGGTCAGTCTTTGTTACATTTCGTTACAATTTCGAACTGGTTTTTATTTCACATTGACATTAATATACTCACCGAAGTTAACAGCTTTGGTCATTATAAATACTGATTTTTTTAACTTTAACCGCGTGCAATCAAGTTATATCCACAAAATCCATTCACGCTACTACTCGCCTTAACGAGGTACTTATGATGCTGTCTTCGTTTATTGCTATCCATATATTTTAACAACCTATTAGATTAACTCAATGAACCGTATCTTATTAATCGCCGCCATTACAATTAGCACCTTAATGACTTATGCACAAGCCGGACCCTTATTAACTGAGGCATTACTGTTGGAGGGCTCAAAAAAATCCACAGCGCCTGCGCCGGCAGCACCTGCGACCTTACCCGCCGCTGCGCCTGTAAGCACAGGAAGCTTAAATTTTGATAACGCAAAAGCCAAGTGCATGGCCTTGGGGAATACAGAGGGCAGCAATGCATTCAATAATTGTATCGTTACTTTAATGCAATAAGTTGGATATTCTTTAAATACAACCCAGTCAACCGTGTCGGCTGGGTCGATCTTCGCTTAAACAGGACTGACCTCAGGGCCAGCGAAACTAATTACAACTTCACGCCCGCCTATACAAGGCATTTCACTTGTTTTTACGGTTGCGCCGTGCATTTCAGCAATTCGTTGGACAATAAATAACCCTAGTCTGTTACTATTACTAACTACCCTTGCACTTAGCGATTGAGGTGAACAAGAATCAGCCTTCGCACAGACATCAGCACCCGTATTTACAACTACAATAGCCGGTATGCCGCAATCTATGCGGGAACTCAGAGTGACTTGGCCTTCACCATCATGCTGCAGGCCATTATCGATCAAATTATAGAGCAAGCGAGTCAACGCCAGTATTTTGAAACGAAATTTTGGCATATCTGCCAAATCCAACTTTAATGATATTCCCGCACGCTCATATTTGTTTTGCACATCCGACAATAATTGATTGATATCACCTTGCACCCAAGGTTCATTTGCATCAATATTGGAACAGGCCAAATCTATAGCTTGCTTTAGGATGATATTCATTTCCTCGATATCTTCCTTCAAACCCTCTATAAATTTTGATGAATCAGGGTTAAGCATCTCTACTGCAATTCGTAACCGGCTTAATGGCGTACGCAAGTCATGGGAAATTTCAGCCAGATAATCTTCACGCTCTTTTATCATTCTTTGGATATCAGTATGCATTTCATTGAGTGAATCAGCAAGAGCGACAATCTCAATGCAACTGCCCTGGTCTGGTGTAATACATTCAATTTTTAGATCTTTTCCCATTCGCATAGCATCTTCAGCGAGCTTAAGCAGTGGTGTGCTAATGCGTTTGGCAACCCACCAAGCCATAAAAATCGCAGCAATAAATAGGATAAATAGTGTTGATAGAGTAAACCTTTGCATAAATTTATTACCCACAAAGGGGACGCCAAGGGCGAAGAGGGGCGGCTCTTTTTTTTGCACCCAAATTATAGGCATAGGATCAGCCTGGTAGCTGATGGACACTTTTCCTTGCCACAATTGATCGACTGTTTTTGCCGCAGCAAGCAAGGCTGGATAATGTGGCAGCTTGTCGGTTGTATTCTCAACCGTTTTAGAGGCCAGCTTAAAGAAAGCATCCTTGTTTAGCGCTTCAGAAACCTGCCTTATCAGAACAGGATCGGCTTGACTAAAGACAATATCGACTACCCGCAACAAGACAGAAATATTAGTACCGAATCTCGTTCCCACATGCGCAGCGCTTACCAGAAAAAAAACGCTTATGACGATAATTTGCGTGACTAGCAATATCAAAACAAACCGCCGCCAGATTTGACTAACAAAAGTTTGTGGCCACCCAAATTTCATGACGCTAACTGATTCGTAAAAACATACCCCGTCCCTCTCACAGTTTGAATGTATTTAGGCTGCGATGAATCATCCTTAATCCGTTTGCGTAGGCGCGACACCAGCATATCGATGTAGCGCTGATCGACATGTTGATCAACCCCCTTAATTAGATTGGCTAATTGATTCCGTGATTTTGGCTTGCCGGGCGTGCTTGCAAGAATCTTAAGTAGCTCAAACTCATCGAAGCTAAGCGATACAATATGTCCATCGCACAACAAACTCCGAGATAGTATATCCAGCAGAAAGGCTCCAAATTTAACCTTTACCAACTTTGTATCGTGAACATTTAAACTTTCGCCCGAAACCCGACGCAAAATTGCCCTGACACGTGCGACCAACTCAAGAGGTTCAAAGGGTTTTACCAGATAATCGTCCGAACCACATTCCAAGCCAAGGATTCGATCATTGACATGGTCTCTTCCAGTCAAAAACACTAAGGGCGTCATATCACCTTCAGTTCGCAATCTTTTACAAATTGAGATTCCATCTTCTCCCGGCAAGTTTATATCCAGCACCAAAAGATCGCAACGGAATCGTTCCTGTTGTTTCTTCATTTCAATAGCATCTGCCGCCATCAGAGTATCGAAACCTTGGGTTGCAAAATAGTTCGCCACTAAATTACGATGACGGTAATCATCGTCAATAATTAAGATTCTCTGTTTCATACTTCAGACTTAATAAGATTAAGATTGCCTAACAAGTTGACGCTATAAAAATAATAAAATTTTTAATATTACGTGACCCTCAGGCGCTTCGAATACCCTGTTAAATTTTCTATTGATTCCTTTAAGCGGATAGCAGTGCCCATATTATTTTGTAACACAATGTGACAAGTTCCATTGTGTTACACGCAATTATAAAAAGGCCACAAAAACATTAAATATAGTAGGTTCTCATATTTTTACCATTTTATTGTGAGAAAAACCGTGTACTGGTCGCACATAAAAAACTCGACAATAGGTTTACTTAAAAATATATAAAACCCATATAATTCAATATCAATAACAACTAATATTTTTAAGTAATTCAACATTTTTTTGCTGAATGCAAAGTATTATTAGCGTCAACTGCTTTAAAAAAGCGTTTTAAAAATCATTTCGCGTTAGTCAAATATCGTATCCTACCGAAAAACCTGGTCACCTAATAAATAACAAAAAATCCTGGTTGTCACAATTCGTTACAATTTTATACTTGTTATCATTTTATTTTTTACTTAGCCTGTCACTTCCAAAAATAACAATCCCAGGATGCAGCTGTTAGCTTTTGGTATAAGGGATGTAATCACAACTGTTGTGTATCTCCCTCCAGTAAAATCAAAAGTTAAGGTAAAAAACATGAAAACCCATAAGTTGACAGAGAGTCTCACCATCATTAGTCTTGTTCTTTTAGCGAACGGCATGGTGCTGGCCTCTCTTCAAAATAATGATGTCGAAATATAAAAGAGTTGCCCCCCTTTATATCCACAATCATACCTACTAATTTTTTAAGGTACCTTTATGCCTACCCTTAATTCATCATTAAAAATATTGGTTGCAACAACCTATGGACTATTGACACAAACTTGCTTAGCAGAGAAAGAGGCGCAACAATATTGCCCCCCTAAAGTTATTAAAACAGCAGTTAGAGAAGCCAGTGATCAACCACATAGTATAGTTTTAAGTGGAATTTGTCTTGAAAAAGTCACCCATATCTTTTTTACCAAAAAAGAAATGGGTGCAACCGAAGAGACGGTAATTAGCTTCGAACAACATTCGGCATACAAAACTGATCTCGTCTTTCCCATCCCCAAGCATGCCTTGCAAAAAAACACCGATGACTCGCAAGTGGGCCAGAATTTATTACAGCTAAAGAGCTGTAATAATTCCGTTTTAAAGTCGGACTGTGACTCATCCGTCGAAGTCATGATGCCCTCCTTCTAGCCACAAGCATATGCCCTATAGCATTCTTACGGCTCCAATTTTTCATAACTTTCTATAACCCAAACAAAATGTTTTCTTATTTAAAACTTGATAATTATGCTGTCGGCGTTCCTTTTATTGTTTCGGTTGTTATAACGTCTGTTATAGGACTGGTATTCGTCAGGCGGCTTTTTCGCAAAGAACAAATAGAAGCTTGTCATCAAGTTGGAGGAACTATTATACAAGTCATGGGTACGCTTTATGCAGTTACATTAGGACTTATTGTTCTTGATGCCATGGCAAAATTTAACGCTGCCGAATCTGTCATTTTAAATGAATCACAGTCATTGTTGGTTGTATTTGAACTTGCCGAGCAGTTTAAGGATCAGGGCAAGGGAGATGCAATTAAGCAGTTAACCGAAGAGTATATTCATCAAGTGATTTCTAATGATTGGGAATTGATGAGTCAAGACATTTTTAATTATAAAGCACACGATATTCTAAAAGAATTAATTAATGTTGTTAAAAAGATTGAACCTAAGACAGAAAATGAGAAACAAGTGCTACCAATTTTATTACAAGAATCTATATCCGTTTGGAAATATAGAGTTGCAAGGGTTAATCAATCACAATATGGGATTCCTCCAATCGAATGGGTCATGCTTTTAACAGGTGGTGTGATAACGATAGTATTTACTTACTTTTTCAGAATTGAAAATCAAAAAGTACAATCCATTATGACGGGTTTGTTTACGTTAATCATTGCCATGAATTTGTATATGGTTCTCTTATTTTCTGAACCCTACACGGGTAATTTTCAAGCATCAAAAACATCATTGATAACCATACAAGGGGTTATGAGAGGCATTTACTTTGACAAAAGTAATAAGGATTAATAGAATCAAGTCATGTAATTACAAACTTGGGACTTTGAAAGCTCTGTTCTAATCGGTGCCTTTTTCTACGGACTTTTTGCTACTTTGTTTCTTTCTATGCGACCTAGATTGTCCGAATGATAATCTTAAACCCTCAAGAACTTGTTACGGTCTCATTCCTGTTTTCTTTTTTACCCACATGGTTTTTCAATATGAATTTTGCAAACAAACTCTAGATACCTTTAAGTCCCAAAGACCTTTAAAAATGAGTCAAGTTTAAAAACTCGGGCAAAAATAGACCTACCCCATGAAAAAAGGAGTTTGCCTAGAAACAGTCGTGAGTTGCACCACTTACGGATATTGCCGGGAATAGGCGCTGGCGGATTAAACCGCGACAGCGTAACGTACATAAGTGTACGTTCATGAGTCCGATTTACAGGAATTACATGTGCATCCTCACGAAGTGTCAGCCAATGTTGGCTAAGTCATAGTTTACCAATAATCGAGCCAACTCACGACTCGTTGGTCTGAGGCGGAGCCTCGTTAGATTTATAGCGCCTAGAAATTTTTTAACGAAACCTTAACTTGTCCACCTATGATGCATTGGTTCAGTCAAAAGGAAGATGGTAAAAGTTCTGAGGTAAGATGGATCAATATGGTTCCCAAGTCTATGCATAATTCACATTATTTAAAATCAAACCCGGTTAACTCTTTTAAATTTATCAGGATTTTTCATATTTTGATTAAACTCAAATATTCGCCAAATGGATTTTTCAATTTATGAGTATTGATGTATCTTTGTCTAATCCGAATGGGAAAGCAGATAAGGCTAAGTTAAGCTTGCTACAGGTGGTTGGGCAGTCTTTCTCTGTTGGTCCTTTGGTTGATGTAGCATTGTTTTTGGCAATTGTAGCTGCTACAGCAGGTGCCGTTGGACCATTGGCTGTTTTGTTGGCATCAATTGGTATGGTGGCATTCTCGATGGTAGTGGCTTTTTACGCCTCAGAGACGGGTGGCGCGGGTGCAATTGGTGATTATATTGAGCGTGCATGGGGGCGTGTAGCAGGCGTTGGAGCTCTTGGAATATATATCTTATCTCTGGTTTTTTCCGGTGCAGCAGGCTTTTCAATTGCAGTAGGCGTATTGGTCTCCAAGTTTTGGGTACTTTATTTTGGGTGGGACTGCCCGTGGTGGCTTGGTGCCCTGGTAGTCGTTTTATCAGCTTGGGTTTTGAACTTGCGAGGTGCTGCTACAGCTACAAAAGTGCAACTTTTATTGATTTCGGTATCGGTAATTCCCTTTGTATTAACCGCAATTGCAGCGATTATACAGGCAGGATCGGAAAATACCTTGGCTGTATTTTGGTGGGGTAACCCTTATCATGGTGATCTTTTTGAAGCCCTGCTTTTTTCAGTTCTCCTTTTTGGCGGTTTTGAAACCGCTGCTGCGCTGGCGGAGGAGACCGATAATCCAAAGCGCGCCATCCCGTTAGCCTTAGTGGGGACAGTCGTGGCAGTGGCTTTACTGCTTATTCTTTGCTCCTATGCAGGGACTATGTTTTATGGTCAAGAGCATGTTGAAAAAGCTTGGGGCAATATTATGGATGGATATGCACAAATGGCAGATAAACTTTTGGGGCCATGGGCTGCTTTATGGATTAGAGTGGGCGTGTTAATAGATTTCTTTGCTATTTGCGTCGGGTTTACTTTGGCAGCAGCACGCGGGTTGTTTTCACTGGGGCGTGCAGGGTTATTGCCAGCGGTTCTTTCCCGTTCTAATCAGCTAGGTGCTCCATCGGCCGCGGCTACGTTGATACTTTTTTTTGCTTTACTTACAATACTGGGCGGATTATGGGTGCCAAACGAGATTCGGTATGACACAATTTTTGTAGCTGCGACCGGTCAAGCGCTCTTACTGGTGGTGGTTTATAGCGCTTTATCTTTTGGGGCATTGCGTCTTCTTTGGCGCGCTGGAAAGCAGCCTTGGTGGCGTTGGTTGGTTTTTGTTCTGGCTACTGTCGCACCAATACTAGCTTTCTATGGGACGGTTGTGCCGTTGCCAGAGTATCCGGAGAAAGTGGGTTTTTTTGCGGGCATATTTGCCATAGTTTTGGTGATTCTGTGGTTAAGCTGGATAAGACGTAAAGGTTTGTTGTAAGTTTTTTGGTATCTACAGAAAGGCAGGGTAAATCGCACATCCACAATGGTGGAGGGTAAAAAACATCGGATCTGCAAAATAGCGAAGAATTTGGATAGACTGGAATACACAACACTCGGTCAGCAAATAATTTGGAGAGTAGCTGCAGTGATCTCAGCTTCCAGAAACGCGCTACCGTCCTAGTAGAATAACCATGTTAGGCATCTGCATAAAGATGGGCAACGGTGCCTTTTATGGCACATGCGGCATTGGTCTGTACTGGCAGATTAGCTTCTGCCAGAAACAGGGATAATTCGATAAGTTGTTTGGCCGCTTCTTATAAAAAATAGCGAAATCATTTCGTCCAGTAAAACGCTGTCACGACCCAGGTGGTAAATGGCTGACTGATCCACTTGGCACCCTAGAAGCGACTGACCGCTTTACGTGAGCATGCTGCCATTGGTAAATCTAAGTTCTATGACAGTTGTGGGTCGATAGTGCTACTTTGCCAACGACCGGTATCGGGAAGCTTAAATTCATACCTGAATGTCGGCAAAGGGTCGTAACCGGACGACCAAAAAACTAAAATTTGGTCATTGCCAGTGACCGCTTTTAAGCAATTTTCCATAGCTGGACTTCCATAATAATGAGTGCTGGTA
>Ga0194044_10001519_pt1 | contig 11762 bp, 11 predicted proteins | sample JunL4417m_MetaG_FD_155460 | JGI IMG/M metagenome (GOLD analysis project Ga0194044, IMG submission 155460) | Anoxic zone freshwater microbial communities from boreal shield lake in IISD Experimental Lakes Area, Ontario, Canada - Jun2016-L442-17m | ecosystem: Environmental > Aquatic > Freshwater...
AATTCCAATTCCATACAAGTTTCTTTTTAACGGTTCAGCCGACGTGGTCGGAGATTATTACACCATCAAACCCAAAGAAGTTGACCTGTGGGTTGGCGAAGCGTCAGTTCAGGCTGAGTTCAGTTCGGGCATTGCGGTATTTACCACAGTTTCGGGGAACATTCTGCAGAGCGCTCTCAACAACTGGTTTCCTGAGACTCGCGAAGAGGCGGAACGCCTCCTCTGGAGACAACGAGAATTCTTATGGATGGAGGCTGATTTCGGTTTAATTCAACCAGTGTTGGGTCCCCTTTGCATGGAAGTTGGTCTCAGGTACGATGATTTTCGATTGGTGTTCAAAGAGCCCTATGAGACACGAACTCTAGGTGGATCAAAAATTTCTTCGGTCAATCTAAGAGCCTATGAGGCTCAAAGCAGAACCTGGATTCCGTATATAGGGATTGGATTCAATAGTTGGTCGTTGAAGGCTTTTATAATTGGCAGCCTGTTTGCGCCGTCAAAAACTAGACTAGAAACGAGAGTGTCCGCCAACTCTTCTCAATTGTTGGGTGTGTCATGTTTCACAGCTTTTACAACAGGTGAACCCGCCACATACATAGAGTTGAATGCGCAGTATCTCATGAAGTGGATTCCCCTGGTTAACCTGAGCATTTGGGGAAAATCCGGTTGGTTGCAGGTGTCTGGCAGAGGCGAAATAGACAACACCTGCTCATTTTCCCCCGGCTTTTCAGTCCAACCATTCGAGGAGATAACTCTAACGGTTAACCGATACGATATTGCCGCTGGACTTTCGGTGAATATAGTTTTCTAATTAACATGAACCATGATCGAGGAGCAGTTCAACACTTTAGTCAGGAAAGAGAGAAGCGCATTTATGAATCTAACCGAGACCCTATTGGAAATACGTGATGGAATCGCCACTGTAACCCTGAATCGACCAGATCAGATGAACGCTTTCACTCTGACTATGGGCCAGGAACTGGAGATGATCTTTGAAGAGGCCGACAGGGATGACTCAATCCGGGTGGTTGTAGTCACCGGCGCCGGCAAGGCTTTCTGCGCAGGGGCGGATCTTTCGTATGGGGCCCTAACCTTTGACGTGTCCAGACGGGAGGGCCGAGAAATTGCCGTAGACGAACATAGAGATGAGGGAGGCAAAGTAGCGATGGCAATCTGGCGATGCCGTAAGCCCGTGATCGGCGCCATAAATGGTCATGCGGTAGGTGTGGGGATAACCATGACGCTTCCCATGGATATGCGTATCGTAGCGGCGGACGCCAAGATAGGGTTTGTGTTTACCCGAAGAGGAGTGGTCCCTGAAGCTTGTTCATCATGGTTTCTGCCCCGTTTGATAGGAATGTCCAAGACAGCGGAACTCGTTTACACAGGCAGGGTATTTCGAGCTTCGGATGAAGCCGGTTCTGGTCTATTCAGCTATGTGCTGGACAAAGGCTCAGTGTTGGATAAAGCCTTAGATATTGCGGTGGAGATTGCCAAGAACACGTCAGCGGTTTCCGTCGCCTTGAGTAAAGGCCTTCTTTGGCATGGGCTCACCGAAAAAGATCCGGAGACAGTTCATTTGCTTGACTCTCGATGTTTCTACTGGAGTGGTTTTCAGAAAGACGCCTTTGAAGGTGTCATGAGTTTTCTTGAAAAAAGACCACCCAATTTCACAATGAGCCCAACGGCGGATATGCCTTCTTTCTATCCCTGGTGGACGAGTGACAACGAACAGGTGTGACCTCGATCCAAAGAAGCTCAATAGAACTTTTGAATCTCCGTTATCTTTGAGGTGATGTAATTTTGAGGGAGATCATTCAGGTTCGTCAATGAATTGGTCAAGTTGGTCCTGGGTTGTGTACCAAACTTCCCCTTCATCAGTCTCTATTTTGAGTAACGGACCTTCTATTCCAAGCAGTTTTACACGTTGTGTACGCAAGGTGGTAACTTTGCCGGCTTTGATCAAGTCCGGCAACAGTGATTGTCGTTTTTTCGGCCCGTAGTCGGGATATTCCTCGACAATCTCCTGATAGGTCTCAACGCTGGGGAAAACAATTGCGCCATCACTGGCCTGATAAACTTCAATTTCAGGATTGCTGTCGTAGTCAATCAGTATCCATGACACACAAAATATGCTCAGAATTATGAGCATGATCACAGCCAATGGAATCAGTCTGTTTAAACTCATGGTTTGTTCCTTTGACAAAACCTTGTTGATTCTGTATCACAAGTTCGTTCTAAAAATATTTTCCGGCAGTCGTGTAGAGGTCAAATAGAATTTGGTTCAAGTCACGGCATCGAGGCTGTACAATGATGACTTGTTAAATCTGTAAAGCCTCTTTAATGGAGATTGTTCATCAATCCCAGGTTGAAAGTCAACAAAGCAACGCTATTGACAGGGTTCGTCTTGAAATAACGAGGAGGATATTTGAATGGCCTACCAAACAATTCTAGTCGAGAAGTCAGGCAGCCACGTAGGGGCTATAACACTCAATAGGCCCGACCATCTAAACACTTTCAGCAGCCAAATGGCTCATGAACTGAATGACGCATTGCTAAGCCTGGACAACGACCCAAAGGTCAGGGCAATCCTGATAAAGGGTGCCGGTAGGGGCTTTAGCGCTGGAATAGACGTCAATGAGATGTTTGGAAAGTCCACGACTGAGCATCGAGATTGGGTCCACAGCATGGAAAAGCCTTTGATTACATTAACGGAATTGAACAAGCCAGTTGTGGCGCAAGTCCATGGGGCCGCCGTTGCAAACGGAACAGGACTGGTTGCCGCCGCAGATCTGGCAGTCGCTTCCGATGACGCCCGATTCGGATTGACAGCGATAAGAATAGGGCTGTCTTGCTTGGGGCCAATTATTCCGGTAATGCGCCTGGTTGGACGTAAACAGGCGCTGGAGCTTTTGCTCGGTGGGGATTTAATAGGGGCTCAGGAGGCACTGCAAATGGGACTGATAAATAAAGTAGTCCCTAGGGATGAGCTTGAAAAAGTATCCTGGAGAATGGTAGAGAGGCTGGCAAGCAAAAGCCCATGCGCCATGCAAATCAGCAAGAGATCTTTTTACGCCGCTGCGGAAATGGATTATCGACAGGCCTTCGAATATATGAACGAAGCGTTTGCGCGGCTTTGTTCTACTGAGGATGCGCAAGAAGGAGTGAAAGCCTTTTTGGAGAAAAGAAAACCATCATGGAAAGGGTGTTGAATTTTATATCACTTCATTGTTAACGCCATGTAAATTTCCTGACGATCTCGCTCTGGGAATACTCATTTATTGGAAATCATGTGAACGTCACGCTGAGGGAAGGGCATTGAGACGCCTCTTTTCCTGAATTCTTCATAAATGTCCCTATTAAGTTGGGCCATAGCTCGACCCCTGAACTCAGGAAGACGAATCCAGCAGAGCAAAGAAAAATTTATAGCCGAATCTCCAAAACCAATGAGCCTGACCAATGGGGCCGGTTCTGACGAAACGTATTCGCTTCGGGCCGCCACCGCAAGGAGAGCATCCTCGACTGCTTTGGGATCGGTGCCGTAGGCCACTCCAACTGGTACATGTATCCTGGATTTTGTAACCGGAGCGCTCTGGTTGACTATCTTCATGTTGGCGATGGTCGAGTTGGGAATTGAGATCAATATCCCATCCCGGGTTCGAATTCTTGTGCTCCTAAAACCTACCTCAGTGACCGTTCCGTGTTCACCGTCACCTACAACGATGAAATCACCAGGTTTGAATGGCTGATCCAGGATAATCATGACGGTTCCGATAAGATTGGACAACGCTTCCCTTCCCGCCAAAGCGACAGCGAGGCCGCTGATCCCAAGGCCGGTAACCATGGAGTAGGTGGGCAGCCCCAGCCTGGCTCCAAAATCTATCGCCAGCATGCCTATAATAATTAAGCCAACGATTTGAAATCCTAGCCGAATGAGTTGAGTATCCATTCCTCCTTTGGCGAAACCCCCAAGGAAAATGACCGCACCTGAAACCCTGTTAAGAATGGCGCTTATGAACCATATCCCACCGGCATATAGCAGGATCAAGAAACCAAATGCGGTTGGCAAGTAAATGTCTGAGTTAAAAATGTGCAAACCGTAAACGACGAACCACAACCCAATCTTAGGAAAAAAGATTAGGCCTAACGGTAGGATCAATCCGCCTATGACATGTTCGAGACCCGAGCCAATCCGCCTGTCCAGCGCCGCAAGAGCCTTGCGACCGTATATGTATGTCAATAAAGTCGACAGAACTGCGCTCAGGACAAAGATTATCAAACCAATCCACTGCCAAAGTCGCAGCCCGAAAACACTTGCCATAGCCCAACCGGGATATAAACTGATAAATCTTCTGGACAGAAACAGGCCACCATGTGAGGTCAAATCAGCGTAAAGATCCATTTCCTGATCTCCCCACACATAAGGGAGATCCTTAGTCTTTCGATAGAATGCCGACGACTTACTCACCATTTCGGGTGTAAAAAGGAACTTAGTCTTAGATGGGCCATCTGTCCCAAGAGCTATAGTAATTTCAGTGTTGGGGATGGTCCAACTGGTAATTTTCTGATCCTCAACGGCGTTCTTGTCAGGGATTTGTCCGTACGGCGGTATATCAATACGATGCAAAACTTCCACCAGATAAAGCATGGATTCAAATCCAATAGCTTCCTTGAGATCCGGTAATTCCTGATCAAGATTGAGAGTTTGAAGAAGGCGCCTGGCAAATTTTTTCGCATCATGATAATTCCCGGCTTTGTACGCTTCGGCCGCTTTACGGGAATTCTGAATGAATGATTCCAATGTGGCTCTAGGACTCGAGACGTCAACAGGTTCCAGAGGATGAATTTCCGACCCGGAAAAAGCCGACCCAGCTAGAATAACGAACATCAATCCGAGCAGCGCAATCCAGATGAAAGCTTTTCTCATTTTTGTGATCCTCAATCTTAACCTGCAAGGGCCGATTTTGTTGAGCCTAACCAGCCCATCATTCGATCGGACAAGAAAGTTCATAAGCGATTGAAATCCTCAAGCGAGATTGTCATTATCTAATACGCTCTGATTAGTCCACTTTTTTTACTATTGATCAGCCAATTTTGTGGGGAATCCCTCAATTTATTTCAAGATAAAGGGAAAAGATCGTCAAACCATCGACCACAAAGTGGAGCTGGAGTTTTCAGTCAGCGACACAAGGGTCGCAATCCTTTTGACCTGAAAACTTGATTCAGCTATATTGCCAGAAAGTGATCGATGAAAGGGAATTGAAATGAAAAAACACCCCGTTTTATCTGTGGTAGTTGCGTTGATTTTTATAGGTTTGCCTTTTGCGGCATCTTTTGGAAAAGGAACCGATGTTTCAGCCGAAGCGGCGCTAAAGGCCTTGAAAGAAGGCAACGAGCGTTACACACAAGCTAAGCAGACTCATCCAAATGCGGGAAAGGATCGAAGAACAGCGACTACAGTTAATGGCCAGTCGCCCTTTGCAAGCATACTGTCGTGTTCGGACTCCCGAGTTCCGCTCGAGATGATTTTCGATCAGGGAATAGGAGATTTGTTCGTTGTGAGGGTAGCGGGAAACCAGACGAATGTCCTTGAGACAGCGTCCCTCGAGTTTGGAACCGCTCATTTGGGAACACCTCTCATTCTGGTCATGGGCCATACCCATTGTGGAGCTGTAGTGGGGGCCATTAAGACAGCTGAAGCCAAAGGCGAGGCTCCAGCCCTTCTCAAAAGTATCATTCCCGCTGTCGCCCAGGCGAAGAAAAATGAGCCCAGCGCCTCCGGAGAGGCTTTGGTTAAGGCGGCGACTGAAGCCAATGTATGGCAGGCAATAGCGGATCTTTTTCAATCAAGTCCCACTATTTTAGGCAGAGTCAAAGCGGGTAAGTTGCAAATTCAGGGCGCCATGTACGACATTGAAACCGGTAAGGTGACATGGATGGGCCCCCATCCGAAACAGGACGAACTGACTTCATCGAAATGAAGTGGCAGGAAAAACTGAAAAAGTTTCAGTCACAATCTGGAACACAGCGCCATATTGAGACAAACTCACATATTTCATTCCAATTGTGCAAATTGTTTTGCGCCTGGACGCCTGCGCCAGCCTGAACATCAATTGAATCGTGCAATTAGCGCCTCCATGTATCGTGATTTTAACTGAGTGTTGGCAGCGGCCCGCTTGATCGGGGGCAGTTTCAGAATGGCGCCGAAGAACGCCGCCAAGGCTCTGTGACTGAGCATTGTCTGATTGTCGAATATTAGGTTTTGGAGGGTTCCTCTCTCGATCGCCATTATTACGGTGCGATGCGTGGTGTCAACTGGGGTGATTACCCTGTTTGGCCTGGATTTGAGACTTAAGGCGCCAGTTGGACAGTTGTTTACACAGACCCCGCATCCCAAGCACATTTTCTCGTCGAGGAGCGCTCGTTTCTTTGGTTTATTTTTCCCATTGGCTATGTTCTCAATGGTTATGGCTTTAACAGGACAAAGCTCGGAGCATTTCCCGCAACCTGCACAGAGGTCTTCCTTGATTTCCAATATGAAGTTTGAGTGAATCGGACGAACCAGCCCGAATTTCTGGATGGCAAGCAGCGCTTCGCAACAACACCCGCAGCAATTACAAATAAAATTCACACCTTGGCGAACGTTTTCACCGAACTGAACCAGATTGTTGGAATAGGCGGAACTAAGAAGATCCAGGCATTCAGATTTTTCTACGGATCTTGCGTGGCCATGCCTAACAAGTGAGGCTGCGGAGGTGTTAAAAGTCATGCATATGCCTAGGGGCGCGTCACATGCTCTGTTCATGTGAGACATTTTGTGTCGGCAATAGCATAAGCTGACGCCAATGTGACTTGCTGTCCGTATAACCTCTGAGGCTCGCTCGTAATCGAGGACCTCCAGCCCACTTTCTTTGAGAAGCGCCGGTTCCTGCGGAAATATCCGTCCAAGAGGCGTTTCACCGTCCAGTATGAGCGCCTTGATGAAATCCTCTTCGGTGTTAATGTATTGATAAAACAATTCGCTCAATGCTTTTTGGTTCACGTCGTTACGCAATCTCATCATGGAAAATTCAAAAAAACCCGCCATTGGAGGAGGAAGACAATAGAGGTACTCGCCGTTTTTTTCGATGTCCACCAGAATGGCCCTACTCGCAAGCTCGTCAAGTATTTTTCTGGCGGACTTAACGTCCATACTCCAAGCCTTTGCCGCCTTATCCGCCTTGAATGGCCGTATGGGCAATAGAGACACCAACTCGGCTTCCTTCTCATCGAATAAAGTAGCCAATATCTGGTACAGAGTTTCTGAAGGCGGAGCCCCCTGCGGAAATTGGTTCAGTCTTTGTATGAGGTTTGAGTATGCTTTTCTGTCGAGATGGTGAGCCATTTTTCATCCCCACCTAGCAAAATAATACGTGACAATGTATCATATTAGAAGATAAGGATAAACGAAAAATCTGATTTATTTAGGCGGTCTAAAAAATGCCCCATATTATAGTGAAGCTTCTTCCTGGAAGAACTGAGGAACAGAAACGACTTCTGGCCGAAGCGATCACCAGTGATGTCGTGCGAATCGCAAAATGTGACGCATCTTTAGTCTCTGTAGCCGTTGAGGAAGTCGAAGCCACAGAATGGCCGGAAAAGGTCTATAGGCCAGATATACTGAATGCGAAAGCCAATCTCTATATAAAGCCCGGCTACAATCCTTTTGAATAAATTCAGATGTTTAATCGTAGTATAATCAAAATGCGTTGGTTGACCTTATCTCCATAGCGTGTATAATCCAAGGCAGCTTCTTTGAATAAGCGCATTTGCCACCGGGGTAGAAAGAAAATTCATGTCCAAAAAGAATCGAAATCATACAAATTCAAAAAAAAATCATAGCTCCGCTATGGTTGAATTCAGCGGCAGGAAACTGCACAAGGACTGGAGAGCATGGTTGGTCGTGGGATTTATGCTTGCGGCCATTCTGATGTATGTTCTCTCCCTGGACGATTCCGTAATTCCCGGCAGTTTTAGAAATTAATACCAGTTCAACTGGAAGCGCTTTGGGTTGGTTACAAGATTTAGAGCCGGAATTACCTATGATGTGGCGCCGTTTCCCGGTTTAAGACTAGTAGGTCTCTCAACAAACAGTAGTTGGGACTCTCCCCAAAAGCCAATCTCATCCAAATGGTTGTTGATAGTCATTGTCACATATTTTCTGATCAAATTGTGCGGAACACGGCGCAACGGCGCCGAATGATCGGAGAATTAAAACTGTGCGTTATTGGGTCAGAGGTCAGATTGTCTCCGGAATCCCTTGACATCTCGGCTCAGCGAAATGGCGTCGACATTTGCGTGATTCTGCCGACAGCCCCTCCCCATAGGGTGATGGAGGAAAATGACAGGTTCATGGAATTGGCTTCCACCTCAGGGAGACTGCGAACTCTAGCCACTCTGCACCCACTCATGTCGGGCCTCTCCAATGAAGTCAGACGCATGTTTGACGCCGGTATTCCCGGATTCAAGTTTTCAAGTTTCTCACAACGCTTTGACCCTTTGTCGATCGAAGTTTTTGAGATGTTGGATGAAATAGAAAAACTTGGGGTGAAAAATAGTATAGTCCCTGTTGCAATTTTCGATACATTCTGCATGGCCGACATATACTACGACACTCATTCGGAACACGTCATGAGACCACAGAAAATGGCAATCTTAGTCGCCAGATACCCTGGAATAAATTTTGTCGCAGCCCATATGGGCGGACTGCTTGCCTCTTATGATGAAATCCGTAGAGAATTGACCCCGTCCCCCAATTTGTATCTGGACACTTCAAACGCTGCGCATACTCTTAGATCGGATCAGTTTATCGATTTGCTAAAAACCCACGGGTCGGACCGCATACTTTTCGGCACAGACTGGCCCTGGTTCATGCACGAAGAGGAGCTTTTGAAAATACGCGAACTAATACTTAGAGCCGGATTCGATGATTCGGATAGGGATGCTGTTTTTGGAGATAATGCTCTAAGACTTTTCCAATTTAGGATTGTTTAAAAAATTCCTGGAAAAGGAGGCTCACGCAATGAACCTCGGCAGAAATTCTGTTATTGCGCGGTGTTTACTTATTGTCTCAGCTCTAATTCTGCAGATTCTTCCTGCCACATCTGATTCATGTTCAGCGGAAGAAAGCGGTTCTAACGGACAGACCATCTATGTTTCCGGCTATTCTGCGGCCAGGATAGGGGAACGAGGACTCTCCCTCGACCTGGTATCTACGCTGTTTGTCAGGAATACCGATCCCTCGCGACCCATAACTCTTTTGTCCGTAGACAGTTATGATTCAAGAGGAAAGAAACACAGGTCCCATTTGAAGAAGAGTATGAATCTTAACCCCCTGGCTATCGCGAATTTTCATATCTCTCCACAAGACCTCCCTGATGGATTGGCTTCTTCTTTCCTTATCAAATGGCATTCCAAAGATCGGGTAGCGGAGCCCATTGTTGAAAACGTGATGGTGGGAACTCGAGGAGGGCAGGGTGTGGCTTTTGTATGTTTCGGCAAGGTGATCAAAAATACAGTAGACTAATTAAATCTGATCTTCGAAAAGGCATACCGACGCCTCCGGCTTGTCGGACATGAACTAGGCCACTATTTCATTAGGAGCAAGCTTAAGGCCATGACAAGCATTCCAGCGACCAATCCCAGAAGGCTGTCGTGTCCCTTGCCGTAGGCCCTGCTTGTCGGAAGCAGTTCATCAAGGCTAATATATACCATGATGCCAGCTACACCACCGAAGAGCACGCCCATGACCTGAGGCGGAATCATGCCGTAATCACCTCCTACGAAGACATGAAGCGCCAAGAAGGCAATTACCGCCCCCACAGGTTCCGCTAATCCGCTGAGCATAGAGTATAGAAACGCTTTCTTACGGTCTCCGGTTGCGTAGAAAATGGGAACGGAGACGCTTATCCCTTCAGGGATATTGTGTAGAGCAATCGCTACGGCGATTGCCACACCTAGGCTCGGGTTCTGCAAAGCGGCCAAAAACGTCGCCAAGCCTTCGGGAAAATTGTGGATTCCTATTGCCAACGCCGTAAATAAACCCATCCGCATAAGTTTTTGATGATCGCTGGTTGTTCCCCCTGATCCCATGCCTTTAGTTAAGGCGGTTACGCATTCCGGCAAAGGCGCTAATGGATTGTGCAACGGCATGGTCTCCTCTTCGGTGTGCGTCTCGTGCGGGTTTTTTGCAGCCGGGATCAGGTTGTCGATCACTCCAATTATCAACATGCCGCCAAAGAACGACGCAGTGTTTATCCAGTGTCCCCAGTAGTTACCATATCTTCCTGTTAGAGATTCAACTCCCTTGAAGAAAATCTCTACGAACGAAACATATAGCATTACACCTGCCGAGAAGCCCGTTGCCACAGAGAGAAATCGATAGTTGGTCCTTTTGGCGGTAAATGCTATCACGCTTCCGATTCCGGTAGACATGCCCGCAAGCGTGGTAAGTCCCATAGCAATCCAAAAGTTCTCCATTATGAAGTCACTCCTTGGTCACGGCTTCGTTCCCGATCGGCAGTTCGGCGTTTCCCCACAAGATGGTTTTGTGATCCATGCTGAGGCTTCTGGTTCAATGTCGCCAGATTTGCCGGTCTACAGTCGGCTTGATATTATTAATGGATCTTCTTCCGCTTATCAATCACAAAAGCCGAGAACCGCTCATTGCGAACATCTGACTACTGGTTTTCCAAAATTGTGGATTCGATTAAATTTTACCTAAATCTAGACGCTTAGTTCGGGAAATCTAATGGTCCTGCTGTTTGTGAGCTATCACATACACCTCGCTCTGCGAAATCCATGACTTTAGGACTCTGCGAAGTTCAAGGTCATGAGACTCTTCAACGAGAGCTAAAGTTGCCCGTCTAGGAACATAGTCAGCGTCGATGCCGAGGAGTAGAGTCCCTTTTGGTAGCAGGAAGCTGCCCACATTGTCCAGAATGGCTCGAGTGTGTTCCAGACCATCGTGACCACCATCCCATATCTCCGGATGCTCGTGGGAATGCTGACTTGAAGCGCCTACGTCCGTAGGAATATAGGGAACATTTCCGAAAATCAAATCATAAGATCCGTCAACATTTGAAAACCAATCGCTCTGCCGGAATTCAATGGTAGGGGCGTCACTGGCCTGAGCCACTATCCTTGCGTTTTCGATAAATTCATCATTAACATCAACGGCTAAAACACTCACTTTACGTATGCGAGAGCAATAAATCGCCAAAAGGCCTATGTGTCCGGTCCCAAGGTCAAGAACGCGATAGTCGTCTCTTAGATATTTACGAATCGCTTTGTGGAGAATAAGTGAAGTGCTGTCCCAAATGTGATCGTGAACCAAACTGGTTGCGTCAACCTGAAAGTGAAGACCTGCAACCGCCAACCTCAACCATCGAAGCCGAGGTATTCCATATAGCGGCCTCAAAAAAGAATGCCACGTTTCCAATTCCGCCGTTCTCATCTGATAGCCTCCGTTAATGGAAAAACGAACTATCAAGAAAAAGACTATTTGGCGCCTATATCAAAATAGGGAGGCGGCTACTTGGCAGACTCAAAGAGCGTCAGGCGTTGCGCTTCCTCTTTATCCGAGGAGACTTTTCGGACCACACGTTCGCAGGGAATTATTTGGTGTGGCTGAATAAAACTTGCGAACACCCCGGATCGGATCGAAACAGCGCGGAATGACCTATGATCCGAAAGCATGTCCGGGATTACGCGAAAATCATAAC
>Ga0194044_10001520_pt1 | contig 11761 bp, 8 predicted proteins | sample JunL4417m_MetaG_FD_155460 | JGI IMG/M metagenome (GOLD analysis project Ga0194044, IMG submission 155460) | Anoxic zone freshwater microbial communities from boreal shield lake in IISD Experimental Lakes Area, Ontario, Canada - Jun2016-L442-17m | ecosystem: Environmental > Aquatic > Freshwater >...
TGATTTCATATTATACTATTAATAATATTCTAAAAAAATAATTAAGATTTTTTTTAAAAAAAAGCACTTGTTCCAATACCTTGATCATTTACTAACGATTTGTAACAATTAACACCATCATTTTTAACTTGATATTTATTAGCCAATTGAGGATTATTATCATTTATTAATTGTCCTTGACCACATGGAGCACATGGAGAAACATTTCGAATTGCTGCTTCTCTATCTAATCGAACTATTTCATCATAATTTTGTTGCAAAGCTATTCTCATTTCATAGCTAGAACGAATCATATTATTATCATTTAATTTATTATTAATGAATGAAACAAAGTCGCATTTAGGATTATAATTTGTAAATGATCGTCCGTCAGACATTCTTAAAGGGCATTGTATGTTAGGATATTTTCCGGAACAGCAACTCATTATATCTTCTATTGATAATAAATATAAAAATAATTAAAATTCATGTTCATAATATAAATTATGAATAAATAATTGTGATTGTCTTCCAACTCTTTGAGCTCTTCCAACAGCCTGTTGTTTATCTGAATCCATTTTATGAAATATTATTATATCAGTAGCACAACTTATATCAATTCCGCTTCCAGCATACTGTGTATTTAATAATATGATATTTACTTCACCAGATTTAAATTTATCTAAAATATTCATCATATGACTAGTATTACCTTTTAATAATTCATATTTAAGATTAGAATTTGATAAATTTTGTTTTATTTTTTCAAAACTATTTTCATTTTTACTAAAAACTAAGAATCGTCCATCTAGTTTTGATTTAATAATTTTTAATAATGTATCTTCTTTACTTAATATCTCATCAACTTCTTCTTTTTGAATATTATTTTTATTAACAACAGCGATTAATTTATCAGCTGTTGGTATTGATAATCTACAAATTGGACAATTTTTATTAGTTTGTAACCATTTAAATAAACAAGTTCCACAAAATACATGTGTACATTCTATTAAAATAGGATTCGACATTAATTCCATACAAATCGAACAATTATTTGTATTTATAGATGTTATACGATCTGTTAAATCTTTTATTTTTTCTTTTTGTGTTTCAATTTCAGCATCAATATTTTTTAATTTTAAAGCTTTTTGTTCAGGTGGAATATCAAGAGTATTTATATAATTTCTTTCAGTTTCTTTATTATATAAATCTCGTCTTAATTCTTTCGAAACAAGATCAATTATATCATCTTCTGTTTCATTTTTTCCACCTAATTCTTTAATTGCGCCTGCAATATCATTTGCATTTATTCTATCAAGTATGCTATCACTTAAAAAAGTCATAATAATATTAATATTTGCTGCCAATTTACATAAATAATATTTTTCGTTTGGTTCAGGAATATTAAAACTATTTTTAATAAAATTTTGATTATTTTTAACTAAAATTAAATTAATAAATTCAGTATTTAATAATTCTTTTGCTGTATTATTATAAATGATTGAATTATTTGAATAATATACCTTGTTTAACAATTCTTGATAAGTTCCTGAAATCATCCATAAATAATAATAGTTAATATATGGAATTGAATTAATAATATCATGAGCTTCATCAATAATTATTCTTTTCCAACTATTTATAATAATACTATGTTCGTGATAATAATAATTAAATAAAATTTTGATTGTTGTATTTTTAATTAAAACAATATCATAAGCATTAAAAAAATTAATGATTTCTTGTTTGTTTGTACCATTAAATTTAGGTAAATTTTTCTTAATACAATTTAAATTATCAATTGCTAAAACTTTAAGTTCTGTATGTGTATTAATCATATTTAACCATTGAACATAAACTGGACCACGTGGAACAATTATCAATGTAGAATTTATTGTAAAATCATTATTAGGTATTAAATTATTTTCAGATGATATATTTAAATAACTATAATTTCGATTATTATTAAATGTTTTTGTAAATTGATTATTAATATGAATATCATTATTTGTAGCAATTAATGATAATGCTATTAGAGTTTTACCATATCCAACCATATCACCAAAAATTCCAACATTTGTCTCAATTTTAATTATATTATTATAATTAATTTCATTAAATCCATGATTATTTATATATAACATATTCATGAGACTTAAAAATATTTTCTTATTAGAAATTTTATATTCAATTATTCCATCTTTTTCCATTTCAATCGCTTTATTTAAAGCTGTTAGCTGATGTGGTTTAAGTTTTAATTTAATCTTTTCATTTTGTTGAGCTATTTTATTATTTTCATTTAATTCAATATCATAATAATTAACGGTTGTCATTATATATAATAAAATTAAAAATATATAAGGAATAAAAATCTATTTTAGTATATATTAATATTAATGAGTGCGACAGATAATGAACAAAAGCAAAATTATGAAATTATTAATCCTGAAAGTGTTGAAACAGTAGCTACACCTACTGAGACTAAAAAGAAGATTGTATTTGCCCTTCCTGGTGATGTTTTTTCATCTAAATTTCTTTTATCATGGACTGCTACAATTAATTCTTTGTGGGAAACTAAGAAATATGATATAGTTATTAGTACTGGTGTTAGTTCATTTGTTACATTTGCACGTATGCAAACATTAGGTCTTGATGTTCTTCGAGGAGTAAATCAAAAACCATTCGATAATATGGATTTTGATATTTGGCTAACAATTGATAGTGATATTATATTTACTCCTCAACAAGTCATCGATCTTATAGAATCAACTGAACAACACCCAGTGGTCGCCGGAATGTATCGTATGGCTAACTTAACTTCTTATGCAATTGTTAAGGATTGGGATACAGATTATTTTGCTAAGAATGGAACTTTCCAATTTTTAACTCCCGATGATATTACTAATTGGAAAACTGAAACATCCCTTAAATACCTTCCAGTTTATTATACTGGTCTTGGATTCTTTGCGATAACAAGAGATGTTCTTAAAAAGATGGCTTATCCTTATTTTAATGCTGATGTTCAAGAAATAATTACAGAAGATGGTAAGATTCTTAGAGATATTTGCTCAGAAGATGTAGCATTCTGTAAGAATATTCATAAACTAGGTGTTCCAATTGTTGTAAATACAGATATTCGCGTTGGTCATAATAAATTAATTGTTATATAATAAATAATGAATTTATATTATATTTTTATTATTATATTATTTTTAATAATTCTTTATTATTCAATTAAATATATGTTTTTTGTATTATTGGGAATGGTTTTATCATTATATTTATCATATAAATATTTATTACCAATAATTAAAAAGATTTAATTTTTTTTACACCTCCTTTTATTGTTTTGAAAGAAGAGAAAGACATCGAATTATCATCTAATGATGAATTATAATAACGATTACTATAAACTGATTTTGTTGGTAGTTGTGGTTGTGAATCATCGCCTGAAAAAATAACAAGAAAAATAAATATAATAATAATTATTATTACTGATATTGAACCAAAAAATAGAACATAAGAAGTTATATTACTCTGTAATGGTTGTTCAAATCTATAATATTTTTTATTATCATCATCCATTTTTTAATCTATTTAATTAAATGAAAAAAATATTAACACTTATAAATAGATATGAATTTATATAAAAAAATTATAGTTAATAATTGGATTAGCAATTCAAAATCACATAAACATGAAATTCATATTTATGAAGATGATAGTTTAGAAAATGCGATTGCTAAAATTGCTTATAATATTTCAACTGATAAAGGTCGTTTTTATGCGTGGAAATTTAATAAATCAATTTTATTTAAAATAAAAGAAATAAAATGGGATGGATATTCACCAAATCCTCTTGAAGCAACTAATTTAAAAAGTAATCAACTAAAAGAACAAGTTATTTATAATTATAATTATAGTTTATTTCCATTTTCATCAATAAATATAATTTTTGAAAAAGATTTTCCAGAATTGGCTAATAATCCTTATTATTTTACAGATAAAACTTTTTCATCATTATCAGAATTAAATAAAAAAGAAAATATATTAAAAAAATTAGAAAAAGTTGATATCAAACCAATAATAGATACAACATTAAATATTCATAGATATGAACTGATATCTAAAATAAATAGACCAACTAAGACAATCTTATTAGTTGATCTATTTGAAAGATTAAATACGACATCAACTATTCAATTTATTCAATGGATTAATGACAATTATAAGATAATGTATAAATTATTGAAAATTAATAAATTATCGAAAGAAATGTTACAGAATTGGACTGATGTTAAAAAGATTAATATGATTAATTGTATTAATTGTTATTCAGTATTGGCAAGTGGAACATTTGCGAAATTAACAATTAAAGATACAATGGATGTTACATTAAGTTATACTATTAATTTGCGTAAGAATATTAATTGGACTGAAATTTATACTAATATTAATGAAATTAAGCTTTATTGTAGTTCATTTATAAAAAGTAAATTAAATTTTGCTGATTTAAGTATAAATGCTAAATTAATTATTGAAATTGAAAATGTTTCAATGCAAAATCTTAAAAAGAAAATAAGTGAATATGTTGATATTTTTGATATATTAAAATCAAATAAAGAAACTATTAATCTTATTTATAAAAGATCATCTAATTATAGTAATCAATGTTTTGATGCCCATTTATATGTTAAAAATTGTTTATATTTAGGTATTGAAGATGTTGATATCATTGAACAACTTACTATTTTAAATAATATGACAGAGACAGAGGCTAAAAAATTATTAAAAGAAGAACAAGAATTGATTTATGAAATGGAACAGCAAAACATAAAAAAACAAGAATCAATCAATAAAATAGATACAATTGTTATTATTAAATTATATAAAAATGGATTTTATTTAGAAATTATAAATATTCCAAATAAAAAAGAATTAGAAAATATAATTTATTGGATTTCTAAAATTATAGCTTCCGCAGTTCAAAAAACACTTAAAAAGAAGAAAGAACAAGAACCAGATATTGTTTATAATAATAAATCATCTTCTCCTCCTCAAAATGAAGATGAAGATGATATTGGTAAATTAAGTTATTCTTCATCTGATGATGAAAGAAATGGAGGAGCATTAGGTAAAGATAAACATAGTTATTTTATTAATTTATTACAAAAAGCTGATAAAGATTTATTTTTAAATAATTATGCCAGAACAAAATGTCAAGCTATTAATCAACCTATTGTATTTACAGAAGAATATAGAGATCAACTTAAAAAAGATGGAAATTATCATTTTGATAATGAAATTGTTTATGGAAGCAAGCCAACTATTAAAAATGTTTATACTTGTCCGCGTCTATGGTGTCCTCAATCAAAGATTCCATTAGATCCAACAAAAGATGATCAAAGTTGTCCAATTGAAGGCGAAGAACCAATGGAATTATTCTTTGATAATGATAAAAATAAAAAACGATATATAAAACTTATTAAACCAGATGAAAATAATATTTGTGCACCATGTTGTTTTAAAAAGATGCCAAAAGAAGATGAATTAACTAAATGTAAAAATTATACAAAAGATGATAATAAAGATGATAATAAAGATGATAATAAAGATGATAATAAAGATGATAATAAAGATGATAATAAAGATGAAAATTATTTAGTTAATGTAGCGCCAGTTCGTATTGGACGCTTTGGAGTTATTCCACAAGCACTTCATGAATTATTATTACCTGATACAAAATATTCAATATGTTCTAAGATGCTTAATAAAAGTGATAAATGTTTTGTTCGTAAAGGAATTCCACATAGAACATCAAAAAAACTTAAAAATATTTATAATGATAGTATAATAAATGCGATAGCATTAGGATTAGGGTTTGAACCAAAAGAAGTAACACGAAAAGTTTTTCAAAATATAAAAGATAAACAAGAATTAGTTGATAAAAAATTTATAATAGATGCAAAAGATATATTTATAAAAGATTTAAATAAGAAGTTGGATCTTATTACATTTTTAAGTTTAGAAAATGGAAATGTTTGTAAAGCATTCATGGATAAATTACCAGTAATTCCAGAAAATAATAAATTATTAATTACAGAATTAGAAAAACATTTAATAAAATTTAAATTATCATCCAAAATATCATCTATTAAGAAAAATAATTATAAATTATCGCGTCTTTTAGGAATATTTAAAAGTTATAAAAAATTTATGAATTATTTAAGTTCTAATGATTATCCTACCAGTAAATCGCCATATTATTTATATTCTTTATTAAGTAATATTAAAGAATATAATGTTCTTCTTGTTATTTGGGAAAAACAAACAAATTTAACAACTATCTTATGTCCTTATTATGTTAGTTATGACGATTTAATAGCATCAATGGAACTTAACCCACAATTATTAATGATTGTAAAAGAAAAGAATTATTATGAACCAATTGAATTAAAAGTAAAAGGAAAAGATGGTGAAAGATTAGTAAGATTAAATGATTATAAACATATTAAAAAATTATTTAAGGAATGTAGCATTGTTAAACATGATTATGAAGAAAGTAATATACTTTACAATAATATTTATTCATTAAATACATGGGTTAAATCAAGTATATTAGCAATTAAAAACAAATATTTAATAAATACTTTAATAATAAATAGTGATTTATCTATAACGCATTTTCTAACAAAGGGAGATGTTCTTGTAATTACTGATAAAATTAATATAAGTTTCTTGCCAAGATTTATAAAAGATTTAGAAATAGAAAATATAGTTTTTTATGATGATATAATTGGTAATACATATGATAATAATAGTTTTTTAATAAAAGATAATAATTTATTTATAGATAAATGTAAAGCTTTATCTATTAATTATGATTTTGGAGAAATCAATCCAGATTATACAACTGCGAAGGAATATTATTATTCGTTGACTATTAAAAAAATGCCATTAACAAATGATATAATCCATTCTCGAATTATAGATGATTTATATAAATACGAATTAGTAAATTCTAAAAGAAATAAGAAATGGTATCAATTACAAAATATGATTTATATTAAAATTATTAATTTATCTGATGATAAGTTCGATAACTTATTAAAATTACCAAAAAATGAAAGAATATCAGAGCTATTTAAAGAACTTAATTTAAAGAATGTTCCAGAAAAAAATAAGATTCGTGTAATATTAGAAGAGGTGCCATTTATATCAAAAACTCATATTAAAAAACATTTAAATGATTTTATAATTTATTATAAATATGATTTTTTAAATTCAACAATTAAAGAAACTAAGAAACAATTTATATTCTCTCAAATATCATTACAAAATTCTATACCATCTCAATTAATAATATATCATTCATCTACGCCTAATACTGTTTTTAATACATTTCAAACAAAAGATTATATATTTAATTCAAATCAAGAAATAGTCGTAACAGAATTACCTGAAATTTTTAAAGGTAATTTTGAAAAACTTAATAGTAAATGGAGTATGCATAAAAAGTCAAAATGGAGTACTATGGTTTATATTAAAAATGATAAATATAATAAAAATTTTATTAAAGAATTTTATTTATGGTTAGCAAATCTTTTAAATATTAAAACAGATTATAATGATCTTATTTTATCTGCTTATGATAAAATTAAGACTATATTCACAACTCAATTAGCTAATAAAGATGAATTAAAAAACTTATTTGAAGATCCACGATTCTTAATGTTATTAAATAAAGCATTAAATAAAAAATATGTAAATTTTAATATTTTTTGGGAGAAATATTATAGTGTTGTAGATCTTAATGATAAAAAATTAATATTAAAAAAAATATTAGAATCAAATGAATTATTTCCAAATGATTTTTTTATTTTAGCAATGTCAAGTATTTTAAATATTAATATTATTACAATTCATAGAAGTAAATATGGGGCTAATAAAGATGATAAAGAAGATGATAAGATTATAAGAGGAGATATAAGTGATTTATTATTATCATCAACTTTTTATAAAGCACCTACAAGTAATTATGAAAACCGTCCTGTTATTCTTTTTAATAAACAAGATGATGGAGCAAAAATAATTTATAGTTTAGTGATTGATAAAACATTACCATTAAATGAAAAAGCTATTTATATTAAATTAAATGATTTACCAACTGAAATAAAAGATTTAGTTAATCAACATATAAAACAACAGTATTAAAGATTAATAAAAATATATAATTAAATTAATGAACATCGATATTCTTTCAGACATTTTAACAAATACAAATAATCCAGATATTAGCAAAATTAATTATACAGAATTTATTAAACTTGCTATGGAAAGTGTAGAAAAAATTGAGACTATAAAAGGTTCCGAAAAACAATTAATTGTAATTAGCGTTCTTCAAGATTTTATTAAAGATAATGAAAGTCTTTTAGCATCTGATATAAGAGATGTAATTGATAGTGGTGCGATTGCTTATATAATTGATACAATTGTTTTTTCAACAAAATCAATTATCAATATTAATAAACCTGTTAAAAAATCTAAATGTTGTTTTTTCTGTTAAAAAAAGATTTGTTTTATTTTTAAAGATTTTCATAAAAAAAATGAAGATTTATTAACAATTATATATTATACAATCTGATGGTATATAAAATCACAAAATCAAAAGTTTATGATCTTTTCGAGAATTGTGAAATGGTTGAATTCATTGTTCTCGAAATGCCAACAAAAGATTTATTAATTCATGTTGAGTCTGTTGAAGGCAAAAAGATATCAGTATTGGCAGAAAATTGGACTGATCTGATGTCTGCTTTTTAAAAGGATGATTAGTTATAAAAACAAACTTTTTTGTTTTTTATTAGTATAATGGAAAAAAGAAAAAGAGAAACAAAAAAGCAAAAAATATATAGTAATTCAATAACATCTTTAAATAGTATTTCTGAAAAAGATACAAAAATTAAAAGAAATATACAAGAATTTTTTTTTCAAACTAGCAATCAATTTAAATTAGCTGAAAAGTTAAAAAATTATTATTTAAATAATAATCCAAACACAACATGGAAAACTATATTTCACGAATATAATTTTTTTGAAAAATTTAAATTAAAAATAAAAGAATATCGTGAAAAACAATTACTATTTCCTTCAACATTGCTTCAATTTATGTCATTAATTAATAATTTGCACGATGAGTTTTTTTCTAAAAAAGATTATGGTACAGATCAATTAACAATATTATCATATTTTTTAACTATTGTAGATACTATTAATATTAAAGTATTATATGTTATATGTAGTGGTAATAATTATTATTTATCACCTTTAAATATTAAAAAGATTAGAACACAATTAAGAAAAAAAACAATTATTTTAAATCGTGAGAATATTTATGATTTTAATGAACAATTAAGAATTCAATATAAAAATTTTAAAAATGATAATGGAGTATATATAATAAATGGAGAAAAATATGATTTTGTATTTATTTCAAATGCATTTAAAAGTTTTATTAAAACTACAAATAAATTACAAATTTTTTTAGGTAATATTGATTTAAAACAACATTATAAAGCCAGTATATTAAGTAATAATATTCATGCAATTTCAATTAATAAATGTAATCAATATAATATCTTAAATACTACATGGAAGCCATTTAATATATATAATATTACAGATTTTAAAAATAATCGTTTATATATTGATGATGATGAAAAAATATTTTTTGTAGATAAACCAGATCCTGCAAAAGAATCAGAATATTATTATTTGAATCATAAAATTGATCGTAATTTTGAATATAGTTTATTTACTATTAATTTATATTCTAATAGAGTTTCATTAAAAAGTAAAATTTATAAACAAATTGAAGGTGGAACTAATCAATTTAAAATAGAACAAAATATACCAGAGGTATCTATATGTTCTAAAATATTTTTTCCACATAATTTATATGGTTTTTGTTGGTTTTCATCAATCATCAATAGTTTATTTTATACTGATGATATAGCTTCTATATTTATTAATAAAAGTATAAGAAATATGGATAATACATTAAAATTTTTACATGAATTTTATTCAAGCAAATATAAAACGATTGATTTTACAAATCAAAAAGAATTAAAAAAAATATTAAAACATCTCATATATCTAATGTCTTTTATTTATTGTTCATATAGTATTTTAAGTAAAAATCAATTAGATGAAAGAATAACAAATAAAAAGAAGTGGTATGAGATATATGAAATAATAACAGACAAAGAACGATATAAAATAATAGCAACAATAATATTAGGTTTATCAAATATAAAAAATTTTTTGTAATTATATGATAATATAATGTCTATTTTCTAAAAAAATTTTGTTTTTAATTAGTATAATGCCAGCAAAAAGAAAAGCATCTACAAAAATTGATACAAAAACACCTAAACCTAAACTTTATAGTAATTCAATAACTTCTTTAAATAGTCTTTCTGAAAAAAATTCAAGAATTAAAAAAGGTATAAAAGATTTTGTTCTTCCAAAAAGTAATCAAATAGAATTAGCAGAAAAATTAAAAAATTATTATTTAGATAATGATCCAAATGTGACATGGGACACAATTAGTAAAAAAGATGATATTGATGATAATCAATTTGACTTTTTTCAAAAATTTAATATTGATTCAGAAGAAGATTATAAAAAACAATTATTATTTCCTTCAACATTACTTCAATTTATGTCATCAATTAATAATTTAGAATTAGAAAATATAAATTCTAATAATTTTAGTGCGTTTCAATCTAAAATATTAGCATATTTTTTAACTATCGTAGATACTATTAATATTAAAATATTATATGTTATATGTGATGGTGAAAATTATTATTTATCACCTTTAAATATTAAAAAAGTTAGAACATTATTAAGAAAAAATAAAATTAATTTAGATCATAGTGATATATTTTATTTAAATAAAGAATTAGCAAATCAATATAAAGACTTTAAAAACAAAAGCAACTATAATATAGATGCATCTAAATATGATTTTGTATTTATTTCAAATTCATTTAATTTATTTAATGATACAACAAATAAATTAAATGTTTATTTATCAAATATTGATTTAAAACAACATTATAAAGCCAGTATATTAAGAAATACTAAACACGTAATATCAATTAATAAATGTAATCAATATAATATTTTAAATACTACATGGAAACCATTTAATATATATAATATTACAAATTCAGAAGATAATGATATATTAGATATTATAAAAAAAGAATTATATTATGTAGATGAACCAGAAGATGAATTTACAAATCAATATTATTATTTAAAACATAAAAATGAAATAACTTTTAATAAAAGTTTATATACTATTAATTTATACTCTAATAGAGCAACATTAAGAACAAAAATTTATAAACAACTTGGCGGAACTGATGTAGAATATATACCAATTAGTGACATATGTTCTAATCTTTTTTTTCCAAATAATTTATATGGCTATTGTTGGTTTTCATCAATCATTAATAGTTTATTTTATAGTGATGATATAGCAGCTATATTTCTCAATAAAAGTATAAGAAATATGGATAATACATTAAATTTCTTACATGAATTTTATAATCTTGAAAAATATAAAACGATTGATTTTACAAATCAAAAAGAATTAAAAAAAATATTAAAACATCTTATATATTTAATGTCTTTTATTTATTGTTCATATAGTATTTTAAGTAAAAATCAATTAGATGAAAGAATAATAAATAAAAAGAAGTGGCATGAGATA
>Ga0194044_10001524_pt1 | contig 11748 bp, 8 predicted proteins | sample JunL4417m_MetaG_FD_155460 | JGI IMG/M metagenome (GOLD analysis project Ga0194044, IMG submission 155460) | Anoxic zone freshwater microbial communities from boreal shield lake in IISD Experimental Lakes Area, Ontario, Canada - Jun2016-L442-17m | ecosystem: Environmental > Aquatic > Freshwater >...
GGCTCCAGCGGCACGGCTGGCTGGACCGCCAACGGCGGCAACTGCTGGATCGAGATCAACCCTCCTGTGGCGCACTCCGGAAACAACTACTACAAGGTCTGGGGGGCGTTTAATGGCAGTCCAAATCTTCAAGCTCTGTGGCAGGACAAACCTTGTCTGCCGACGGCCGTTTTTCAGGCCGATGGGTGGGTCTATACTTTGTCCACCGACAATGTGTGGAGTGGTGATGGAGCCAACCTCGCCTGGATTGAAGTTTCGTTCCGTGACGCCGGCAACAATATACTCGCGCTGTACAAGTCTGAATCATTTAATGTGACGAATTATTCTCCGGACATTTGGTATGATCTGCCGGTGACGAACGTTTGCGAGACAAGCCCTCCTTACGGCATAATCGGCACGACAAATCAACTGGTGGCTCCGGCCGGCACGACATACGCGCGCTACCAACATAACCTCTCCCAGGTTCTATGGGGTGGAGGTTCCACATTTTTGGACGACGCAACTTTGAATCAGGTTTCCGGGCCGGTTCCACCCGCTATCAGCAGTGTTTACCCGGGCAACATGCTCCAGGCCAGCAATCACATCAGCTTCAACGTGACATCGCCCAGTTCTACACCGATTAACAATAGTGGCATCCAACTGGTTGTTAACGGAACCGATGTCTCGGGCAGCCTGACGATCACTGGAACAGCTTCCAGCAAGAGCGTGCTTTACACAGGTCTAACGCCCAATACGTTCCCTTATACGGCCTCGATTTTCGTGACGGACGCGGTTGGATTGACGGCCAGCACGACGATGAATTTCGATACGATACACCCGTCTTACTTATGGGAGGCTGAAGATTATGACTTCACGAGCGGGCATTATTTGAATCACCCGATTCTTTCCTCCACTCCTCAATCAGAGAGCTATTTTGGGACGGTGGGTGTGTCGAATGTTGATTACGGCAAAGTTGGTACCAGCGGCGGGCATGTTTACCGCTCGGGTGACCCCACCGGGACGGGTGCGTCGGGAGACTATGCGCGCCAGAACTTCCTCGATGCCCAAGTGACCAATCCGGCAATCATCGACTACACTGTGGGCTATATTGCCGTTAACGACTGGTTAAATTATACGCGGGATTACCCGACTGGAACTTTCAACATTTATGCCCGGCTTGCCGGCGGTTCTGGAGCCACGACGCTCAGCTTAGATGATGTGACGACTCCTGGAGTTACGAACAACCTGGGGATCTTTGCCTTCTCTGGCAGTGACTGGGGCGCGTATCAGTATGTCCCCTTGGTGGATACGAACGGGAACCTGCTGCCGTTTCCCTTCAACGGACATCGCATTTTGCGGACAACCCTCACGAGCGGCGGCGAAAACCAGAATTTCTTCATGCTGGTGCCTGCACAGACGGGCCTGCCATTCCTCAGCAATATTTCTCCTGCGAATGGCACGAGGTTCGCGTCGGGCAACACGTTCAGTTTCACGGCGGATTCCGCCTCGGGGATCAATGCCAGCGGCATCCATCTTTTCTTGAATGGCGCCGATGTGACATCGAGCCTGGCGATTTCCGGCAGTGCCAACACCAAGAACGTCAGTTGCGCGTTGCTGGCGGCCAACAACCCCAGCTACACCGTCGTGATTGCCGTAACCAATACGGCTGGATCGGGAGTCACCCGCACGGTCCAATTCGATACGATGAGCACGGATAACTTTTACGTCAAGATTCAAGATTTCGACCATGACGGAGGGCAGTGGGATACCGTGAACAATGGCTTGTTGCCGAATGGTTACATTGGACAGAACAATAACATTATCAACTGTGACTACTACCACTCAGCCACGGGCGGAGGAGCCTTTCCCTACCGTGGGCCAGATGCACTGGCCACTGAAGTTACGGCGGACGTTCCGCTTCCGGGATTCGCGGTCGGCACCGATTACGACGTTGGGAACTTCAACTCGGGAGATTGGGGCAACTACACTCGCAATTATCCGGCGGGCAAATACCTGGTTTACGGACGACTCGCCGGTTATAGTCTGACCGCATATTTGGACAAGGTCACGAGCGGCTGGGGTAGCACCAATCAGACCACCCAAAGACTCGGCACGTGGAAAGCTAATCCGAACGGATGGCAAAATTGGGCATGGGTTCCGCTAACGGATTCAGGTCTGGTCGCACCGGTGATTGTGACCGTTGAGGGGACCAACACACTGCGGGTTACCTCCGGCGGCAACGCTAATGCGAACTACTTCATGCTCGTAGCCGCCCAGGGTATCAGGCTCTCGGCAGCCAAGTCGGGGAGCAATATCGTCATTTCCTTCCCAACTCAGGCTGGCGCGAGTTATCGGGTCTTTTACAACACCAGTTTGACCAGCGGAACTTGGACGCTTCTGACGACCGTCCCCGGTGACGGCACGGTGAAATCGGTGAGCGACCCTGCGACGGGAAGCCAGCAGTATTACAAGGTGACATCTCCATAGATGAGACTATTGGGCCGGGCTTAAGGGCGGTCTTCCGGCCCTTGGCCCGGCCCCCACTTATTAAAACATGTCGTTCTTCAACCAATCCGTGACCTCCGAACTTGGTGCGAGCCTCTTGGAAAAGGATACTTGCGCCAAGTCTCCAGGAAACTCTTCAACCGCATTACATGATACGTTGTTCAATCGCAACCAAACTCCGATTTTCAATTCCATGAAAACTAAGAATTCAGTGTCAGGAAAGACCGTTCGTCTTTCCGGTCCCGCCGCCTTTACCTTGATCGAACTGCTGGTGGTCATCGCCATTATCGCCATTTTGGCGGCGCTCCTGTTGCCCGCTCTCACCCGGGCCAAGATGAAATCCCAGGGGATTTACTGCATGAACAACACCAAACAAATGGCGTTGGCGTGGATTCTGTACACGGATGACAACAATGGCCGGCTGGTTTACAACCGGGATGGCGGCAACGTGGGGAAGGGGCTGGGGGACGAAGCATGGGCCGGCGGTTGGCTGGATTTCACCGGCAGCTTGGACAACACGAACGTCGGGCTCCTGATCAACCACGATAAATACCCTTACGGCGCCTATCTGGGAGTCTATGTTGGGAAAAGCGCTCCTGCTTTCAAGTGTCCGGCAGACAAATCTGTGACCCTGGTCTATGGCAACAAAATGCCACGGGTGCGCAGCCTCTCGATGAACTGCTTTGTGGGGGAGAAATCGCGCTTGTGGACCACTGGCGGCAAATATCCGCTCTGCACCAAAATGGTGATGATCAAGTCGCCGGTGAATATGTATGTATTTGTCGATGAGCGGGAGGACGGCATCAATGATGGCTGGTTTGCGCAGAACCCTGACAGTCGGTTTAACATCATCGATTTCCCGGCCAGCTATCATGGCAGCGCCGGGGGCTTTTCGTTCGCCGACGGTCACTCGGAGATTCACAAGTGGCGGGATGGGCGCACGATGCCGGTGCTCAAGCAGGGACAGGATTTGCCGCTGAACCAAGTGTATTCTGGCAATACGGATGTGGATTGGCTGGCACAGCACTCGGCAGGATTATCGTCATATCCATAACAAAGGCCGCCCTCTTCGAGGGCATGGTCCCCATCCCGGCGGGGTTGTCCAAATCCCTGCAGACAGATCTACGGCCCTGATGCTATCCGCAATCGGACGCCTCGAACCGAGCGCGGTTCATGGTTGTCGAGCCGTCCGGGCTTGCTAAAGTCTGACCGTTGAACCGGCCGCGAGCCAAACTGAAATCGGAACACCGGAAAGTCCATCGGGTCGGGACCAAGGGCTTCGATCGAGCGCAGCCAACTTCCTTGTCGCCAACCCGCGTCAGGAAGTGGCTTTTTCGCGCGGCGGCGGCATTGCTTCCGGTGTTGGCCCTGGCGGTTCTGGAAGTTGCTTTGCGACTGGGGGGCTACGGCTATTCCTGCGGTTTTTTCAAGCCGTTGCGGATCGGCGATCAACATTTCCTGGTGGAGAACGACGCCTTTGGTTTCAGGTTTTTCCCGCGTGACCTGGCGCGAATGCCTCTATCGCTGCGGATGCCTGCGAAGAAAACCGCCGGCACTTATCGGATTTTTATCCTCGGCGAGTCCGCGGCGATGGGCGATCCGGAACCGGCTTTTGGAGCCGAACGTTTACGTCGAAGCCCTGCGGCTGGCTCCGAATGATTATTTCATTCGCGAGAATTTCGCGGACTTCCTCCAGACCACGGGTGACATCAAACCCGCCATCGAGCAATGGCGGCAAGTGCGGCAGCTCATTCCGCAGGATCACGCGGCCTATTACCAGTTGGGCCGGTTGGCGGCGCGGCAGGGGCAATTGACCGAGGCCAAGGCATTTCTTGGAGAGACGGTGGCCATGCGACCCAGTTTTGCTCCAGGCTGGTTCGAGTTGGGATCCGTCCAGGCCGCATCCAGCAACTATAACCTCGCGGTCACGGCGTTTGATCGAGCGTTGCGATTTGACCGGGAGAACGCGAAGTATTGGTTTTACGATGGACTTGCTTTGGCGATGGTTGGGCGGAGATCGGAAGCCATCGAACATTATCGCCAGGCAGCCCGATTCGACCCGAGCGATTGGAAGGCCCACTTCGAGTTGGGCGGACTTTTGGGCCAGGACGGCAACATGCCCGAGGCTAAAGCCGAATCGGAGGCCTCCGTCCGGCTGAATCCGGCTTTTCCAACCTCGCACCTGAATCTTGGTCTGGCGTTGGTAAAGCTCGGCAGTCTGGATGAAGCGGAGCGGCAATTTGAGGAAACTCTGCGGTTGGAACCGGGAAACCCTCGAGCAGCGGATTACCTCGCTCAGGTCAGGACTTTGAAAAAGGATAAGCACCAGCGGGAAGGCTCCAAGTAGGCGGCGTTTCATTGGCCGCCACGAGAGGATTATCAAAGCGTTGCAGGAACCGCCCCATCATCGACGCCCAAACCGGGGGTGCCATTTCGGTTGACGTCGGGCGCGGCGCGGTCGAGAATCAGCGCCTGTGAACCAATTCCGAAGAGCCGCCGCCGTCTTTCTTTCACTCTTTTGCCTTCCTGCCATTGCCCAGGAAAAAGTCATTCGAATTTATGACGGGCCGGCACCCGGATCGGAGGACTGGAAACAAACTGAGCAGGAGAGCCGGACCAATCTCTGGCAGACGCGAGTGGTGTTCAATGTGGCCAATCCGACGTTGACCGTTTTCCAACCTGAAGCGGGCAAAGCCAATGGGACCGCTGTTCTATTCCAAGGGTGGACACGGTTTCGGCATGCGCCAACAGCGCTTGCCGTCGGACCATTGGATCGAACGCTTTGCGGACTGGCTGGATGTGCAGGATTTGTTAAAGAAGTAAGGGCCTGCGTCAATGCATGTCAGTCTGCTTCATCCGATACACCACGGCGTAACTGATGGTGAGTTTGTGGCCGTTGCTGCGCGGGTCGGCGTCGTTGCGCATGACCAGTCGCAACGTATGTTCGCCGGGCGACAGGCCGTGAATGCGCCACAAGTCGTTGTCGTGGGTCTTCGGCACGATGTAGGCTTCGGCAACCAGGTCATTTTTCGAGTCGTCCAGGTAAACATCCGCGCGGCCACCGGATTGAGAAAGGTCACCGACCAGGGCCAGGCCGGTGCCGTTGAATTTGAGGGTGACTTCACTGCCCTCGCCCTCGGCCACCCGCGTCTGAAGTTTGTCAGACCAGAGGTAGCCATCCTTATTCGCCCAATTACCCTTCCAATTCCATGACTCGTCCTGGCACCACAGCACTTTGGCGGGCAGGCCAAAGTCGGATTGTTCGAGGGGCGGAGGCTTGGGTTCTTGCTGGGGAATCACGACTTCGGTTTCGCTCACCTGACCGCCGGCTTGCTTGATCACGGTCAACGTGCGCGCTTCGGTGGACTTCACGATGTCGTTGAAGGAGTATTCGGTGAAATCGAATTTGGTGTCGGCGAGCTTGCTCAGTTCCGTCCGGTAGTGGTCCGGGATTTTCGCATAACCGAGGATGGCCCCAAGCACACCGGTGGCGCTGGAGGGATTGCAATCGGCGTCCTGGCCGCATCGTGCCGAGATGTCCATCGTCTGGCGCCAGTCGCTCTGACCGTAGAGGAGACCCATCGCGATGTAGGCACCGTTGAGCTTGGCGTCGATGTTGAAGGCGCGAAGCGCGCCGTCGGGGCAGGCATCATCTTTGTCCCACTTCTGCTCCAGTTTCTGCCATGCCTTGCGCCAGTCGGTGGGTTCCTGCGCTGACCAGGCGAGCAGGTCGGTGATGAGCTTGGAATAGGAGCTCCCGTGGGGGATGCAGGCCAAGCCAACAGCGACAACCTTGCGTGGGTCGCTTTCAAAATAGGCCGCCGTGTACATGCCGCTCACGAACATGCCGCCGTAGAGCCCGTCGCCATAATTCATTACTCGGCCAACGCGATCGGCGTATCGGTTCGAGACCTGTGGCAGGCCGGGGCACATGATGCCGATGAAGTCGGATTCGATCTGAAAATCAATATCGTCGGCGTGAATGTTGTAACGCGGATGGCCGGACAGCGGGGCGGAGATGCCGCGGTTGAGATTGCGGCGCGCTCCCGCGTTGGCGTGCCAGAGTTCATATTTCGAGTTCTTGAATGCCTCGCCGTAGTCGGCGGTGGTGGCGTTGAGGCCAACGGTGTCCATCACGCGCGCGAACGTCATCTCGACGTAGAGGTCGTCCTGGACGATGGCGTTGGAAAGCGGAAAGGGCTTGATCTCCCCCTCGTTGATTTTACCCAGAGATTGGAATTCAACCGGCGCGCCATAAACGACGCCGATCATTTGTCCGGCCCACGCTCCGCGAATCTTATCCAGCAGCACTGCCCGCGAAAGCGTGCGCGACTCGGCGTGGACGAAGCTGGGTTGAGCGGCAAGGCAAACCACGGCGGCGAATGCGGTGAGCGATGTGAGCGAGCGAGCTGCCCGCGTGGTCAAGTTGGTAGATGATTGTTTTTTCACGACGAATAAAGCAGGAGTTTACCACCAGAATGTGGGTGATCCGGAGGCTGGGTCTGTGCGCGGAAGCATCGGGTATTTAAATCTTCGCCATTCAACGTGTCCATCCAACATCCCGACATTGCCGCCCATAGGACGATTGTTTATCAGGTGTGATGTTTTGTGCAGTTTGGTCCAGCCGCCTTGAATTTGCGTCCAATTGTAGTTGCCTTGATAAGCTGGAACAGGAGAATTCTGGCCAGGTTGGGAAATCGTGCAATCAGCTATCAGGGGGCGGTCGGACGGGGCGGGCGGCGGAAGGGTGATCGTGCCGTAGCGTATCGGTTGTGGACTCAGCTTGTAGTTCCAATTGGTGGACAAGATACCGGGGGTGTTCGCGAATGTGAACGCATATCCCGTCACGCGATAACCGGTCGAGGGGTTCCCGGGGGTGACAGTCCATTTCCACAGCTCATCACAATTCTGGTCCGGGTTGGCCGGGCAGTACAAGGTCCCTCGAACGCAGCCGCTGGACTGCATGGTTTTCATCAGCGGGTCATCCGGGACGTCCCAGGCCCAATAGGCCGTTGCACCCTGGTTGTAGGCAAATATTTTGTCATTGTTGTCGCTTGCATAAATAAAACACGCCATGCCGAGTTGCTTAATGTTGCTGGTGCATTTTATGCGGATACCCTTCTCCTTTGCTTTCGAGAGCGCCGGGAGGAGCAGGGCCGCGAGAATGGCGATGATGGCGATGACCACCAGTAGTTCAATCAAGGTGAATCCCGCGCGAATAGGTTTGCCGCATTTCATAATTCCAAGCGTTTGGCCGAGCAACCGTTTTTAAAACCGCAGGGACGAATCAGGGGTCGCTCATTTGATTTTGGCTCATTCCTCATCATCCTGCCTGCTGCGAGGCTTGAACGAGCGACCTTTGTTTGAACAGCACTTGATACTAGATACTACTCACCGGTTCGAAGGGGAACCGTCACCGGTCCTGACGGTTCCCCGTTGATTGGCACAGTCTATTTAATGATGGTGCGGAAGAACTTCTGCGGACCGGTGGGTGCGAAGGTATAGGGCGAAGCCGCACTATTCGTGGCCCACGGGCCAGCTACGGTGGGGGCTTCCAGCAGCGTGCCGGACGGCCAAGTGATCCGCAGTTGCCCTCCATCAACGAGTTGCGCCTGCAGAATGACTGGCGGCACATAGTCGCTCAACGTGGCCGCATTGATGGTTACGTTGCCGCCGGCCGTATCCCACCATCTCACGATCAAGCGCTTTCCGGGTGTCGGGCTTGAATACCGGAAGCTGTAACGGGCGGTGGGGGCGCCCGATCCGCTGAAAGAATCATCGGCAAATATGGGAGCGCTATTGTCGCTCATCATGGCCTCAACATGCATCGTAGCTTGGTAAAGCGCACAATATACATTGAAGATTCTTTCAGATGCTGTCGCCTCCGAAGTCAACTCAAACCCGTTGGGGGCCGCAATAATATAAAGCCCTTGGACAGTGTCTCCAGTTGCGTCAGGCGTGCCGTCGGTCCAAGTGCAATGAATGCCATTGCCGCCGTAGCTGTAAACGGGTCCAATCCCAATTATGGAGTATTGGCTGATCTGACCGGCAAGGGGGAACTTTTGTTCATAGCCAAGAAGGCCCCCATAACCCCACTGCGCCCAGTCGATGACGCCTTCGGCGGTCAGATCGACGATCTGTCCGTCAAAGCCGACTCTGCTGGCCGACAGGGTTGACGTGGCAGATATCACTGTCAAGGCGACCGGGGAGCTGTTGGTGGAACCCGAAATGTCGGAGACCACCACCCGATAGTGTTTGCCGCCAAGAACTGCGCCGACGGAGGTTGTCACCTGAGCATTGGTCGCACCGGCAATGGCGACATAGCCGCTGCCCGAGTCCGCCTGCCATTGATAATGCAACGGAGGGACGCCACTGGCTCCCTGCGCTTGCAGGGTAATCGAGCTTCCGGCCGGAACGATGTTGGTCGGCCCGAGGATGGGCGTGCCGATAGCGAGTGCAGGCATCCCCTGCAGCGATGCGGCTGAGAGGGTGACATTGCCGCCGGAATATATGGGGTCAAAATACAACCTGAAAACCAGGCTCTGTCCAGGCGAACCGGCGGCAAACTGGATGCTGTATCTGCCATTCCCGCCGTAAGGCAAGGACTCATCAATCAGTTTGATCGCGCTGTTATCGCTCAGGAAGGCCTCCACATGAGCGACGGCGTTATACGAGCCGATGTAAACGTGCAACAGCCGGTTCGTCAAGGCCGCAGCAACATTCAACTCAAATCCATTCGGCCCGGGATAGCGATAGACTCCGCCATTATTGGTGGCCACCAGGTTGGGCGTGCCATCCGTCCAGCGGTAGCTAACCCCGCTGCCGTATCTGGCAAGGTTCAAGCCGGGTCCGAACAGTGTGAAGTTGCCAATGAGAGTTCCGCTGGTGACTTTGTAATCCCAATCGGTCGCGCTGGAAAATCCCCAATGCGACCAGTCCAGGCTGCCCTCTTGGGTCAGGTTTGCGCCCGGAACCGATGGTTCGAGGGCAAGAATCTTCAGGATCCCCGTGGCCAGAGTCCGGGTCAGCACCACCGGGGCACTGGTAATCGAACCTTGCGAACCGGTAATGATCACCCGGCAGCTTTCACTGCCGACCGAGCTGTCCGCAAGGAAAGATGCGGACCTGCCGGTGTTGGGAAGGTTCGCATAGCCGGTCCCGGTGTTCCGCTGCCACAAATAAGTGAACGGCCCGGCGCCTTGAGGCTGGAAGGGCGCAACGGAAACCACCATGGGCTGGTTGACCAGCACGTTGGTGCCAGGGTCAACGACCAGGGCGGACATGCTCAATGGGGGAACGGGTTGCAGGGCGGCCGACAGGAGCGAGATGCTCCCTTCATTGGCCGCGCGGGCGGTTTCCGTGAGGCGCACCTTGAGGGTCTTGCCGGTTGTTGCCGCACTAAAGGCGATGGAGTAACGGAGCGAGCCCTTGGTGATCGCAGGACTATCCGTGAACAGCGGGGCGGTGTTGTCACTCAACGAGGCGGTAACATTCAAATGCGCATTATTGACGCCGACGTAGATATAAACGAGCCGGTTGGTGGTGGCGGCCGGAATGTTCAGCTCGAACCCATTGTCCACGGGCAGGCCGACTCCGAACGTTGTCGCTGAGACTGGGTTGTTGGCGGTAATCGCATCCGTCCAACTGAAGCTCACCTCAGAAGTAAATGGAACGGGTGCATCTGCTCCGATCTGGGTGAAATTGCCGATGGCACCGTTCTTGTAATCATAGTCCGTGGGCCCGAACTGCCCCCAATGACCCCAATCAATCACCCCCTCGGTTGTGAGATTAACGTCCAAAACCGTGGTGTCTGGGGAGACGGGCCCCGGAATAACATCGGCGAATGCGCCGAGCGTGCCGGTGGGCGTCGTCACCGTGATCGCCACCGGGGCGCTGGTCACGGCGGCGCCCAGAACGCTGTTGGTGATCACCACCCGGTAGTTGTGGACCCCCACACTGCCAGCCGTGGCGCCATTATAGGGATTGTTCGTGGCGTTGGCAATGTCCACACCATCAACCTGCCATTGGTAAGCAAACGCCGTCGCGCCATTGGCGGCGACACCATGTGGATTGGCCAACAGGTCAAAAGTGCTGCCCGCCGCCACCGTGCTGGGGCTGCTGAGGGCAGGGGCGCCGACGCTCAACGGAAGAGACGCCGCCGAGGACAGGGACATGGCTATCAGCGTGATATTACCACCAGTGCCTGGAAGGACATTTTGCCAGGAGAATTCGAGGGTCGTGGCCGCATTGCCAGCAAACGTGATGGTGTAACGCCTGGTTTGGTTTGGCGCCAAGGTAAGCTGTACCGGCGATGCACTACCATCACCCAAGGAAAGGTCCAGTTGTCCGGATGAATTATACGTGCTGGTATAAAAATTCAGAACCCGGGGCGTCGCCGAGGCCGGAATCGTCATCGAGTATCCGTAGCCTACTCCGCCCTCATAGATTCCATTCGCTCGGTTGATCATTATCTTATCGACCGTGCCGTCCACCCAACTGCAATTGGCTGCAGCCCCACCAAATGAACCACCATAGCCCGAGCCAATCGGGGTAAAGTTGGGAATCTGCGAGACCACTCCGGCTTTGTGGTCATAGTCGGCGAAGGTGAAACTACCCCAATGCGCCCAGTCAATGTCGCCTTCGGCGCTCAAATTAACCGGCTGGCTTATGGGGGCACTGGTCACGGTCAAAGTTCCGGCTGTGGCGCTGCCTGCCATAAGGCAGGCGAGCACCGCAAGAATGGGGGACCAGCGCCAATTGCCTGGCGAGCCTGGCCGGCCGTGTTTCTGGATGGATTGTGTAGTTTTCATGTTTGTCTTTATTAGTTGTTACTGTTTGTTTGAACTGGAGCTGTTACTTCATACGTTGTTGTGACATTCAAGATTGCATCTGGCCGCAACGCCTGGAGTTTCTGGAGCGCTTCCTCCGCTGCCCCAAGCGCCCAGACAACGGCAGTCTTCCGAGCGCTGAAGTATGCCGGCCAAACTCGTGCGCACGCCGGAGTCATCTTCCACGATGGCAATCGAGATTGGCATGGCCAAGAGATTACAAATGGCGAAAAGAGACGTCAATACTGTCAAACTCCGCACATCCAAGCCGCAGGGCGGATTCAAGAAAAAGAGGCGTGCTTGGGTAGCGGGATTGTTGTGGCGGGCAATCGAGGCTCTGCGGCGCTAGAGCCTGGGCCAGGTCGCCGAGGGCTTCTGGGAAATCCAAGGCAAACCGAAATGTTGGCGGTAGGAGCACGAAAGGTGAAAAGGTATC
>Ga0194044_10001525_pt1 | contig 11739 bp, 7 predicted proteins | sample JunL4417m_MetaG_FD_155460 | JGI IMG/M metagenome (GOLD analysis project Ga0194044, IMG submission 155460) | Anoxic zone freshwater microbial communities from boreal shield lake in IISD Experimental Lakes Area, Ontario, Canada - Jun2016-L442-17m | ecosystem: Environmental > Aquatic > Freshwater >...
TCAACCTGCTGAAATCGCTTATCGACCTGTTCGAATTGCTTATTCACGACGGTTCTAAAGTCATTGAGGTTCTGGTCCGACTTTTCGAATCGCTTATCCATATCCGCTTTCAAAGAGGAAAACTGACCATCGACCTGTTCAAATCGTTTATCGACCTGTTCGAATCGTTTATCGACCTGTTCGAATCGTTTATCGACCTGTTCGAATCGTTTATCCATATCCGTTTTCAGAGAGGAAAACCGACCATCGACCTGTTCTAACCGTTTATCGACGTCACTTTTAAATCCTTTAAGAATTTCATCCGATCTTTCAAACCGTCTTTCGACCTGATCCTCCAGTCGGATAATCTGGAATTTTACTTCACTTTGCCCTTTTTGCAGCAAATCAACCTGCACCTGCAGCAGATCAAACCGGCTGTCGAAATACCGGGTGTTGGGAATAAATCCCGCGATCATCATTTCCATCCCTTTGGTTAAGGCGACGGAAGTAGATTCTTCAGGCTGTTTTACAGATGTGATATCGTTTGACATGGAACACCTCATGATATGAAGGAAGGTTGCTGTCTGAATCCAAGTTGCAGAAATGATCATAATCCCAATCTGGTATTTTTGCAAATCCTTCGTGAAATGGTAACCGTTCACTCCCCCCTCCCCCCACAATCTGTAACTATTTGAATTTATTTAGGCCGACTTTGAAAAGGAGGGGGGGGAGTGAACGGTTATGTGAAATGTTCTTGACAGCATCTTGGACAGGTGCTACCAAAAACTCTCAGTAAGTGATTTCTTGCCAAATTTGTTAGGATATTCTACTTTTGGAGCCGTCGATCAACAATCAAAAGCAAAGTGATTTAAGTTCCAACGCTATGTGTGTTTATTGTCATAGTGTGAACAGCCGGCCATTGTATGACACCGTCAGTACTGCAGGCGGCAGGTTTACCCTGAACAAATGCTGCTACTGCAACTGCTGTTTCCTTTCGCCCAACCCGACGAAGCAGCAGCTCGATGCCGCATATAACGATTCCTACTATGGGCAAAGCGAAAGCAAGTTTCCAGGTTGGATCGAAAAAGTGCTTGATCACTTCCGCTCTCAGAGGGCCAGGACTGTAATGCTGTATGTCAAAGCTCCTGCTAATGTTCTCGATATAGGATGCGGTAATGGGCGATTTCTCCAGGGACTTATCGGTAAAAATTTCAACTGCTATGGTGTTGAGCTGCCTTCGAAGTCGGCGGAAAGGGCGTCGAGGATACCTGGTCTGAATTTGAAGACAGGCCAACTATGTGAAAATGACTTCGGAGCGCATTTCTTTGATGCGGTGACTATGTGGCATGTTATCGAACATTTGCCTGAACCGCGGGAAACGCTGCAAGTCATCGGAAAAATTTTAAAGCAGGGGGGCTATCTGATGGTCTCGCTGCCCAATATAGACAGTTTTCAGAGCAAACTGTTCAGGGGCGGATGGCTGCATCTGGACCCACCCAGGCATCTGTTTTTCTTTGGCGCATTGGATATGATAAAAATAATGCAAGCATTCGGCTTAGAGATCGTGACAATAAAATATTTCTCGCTGGAACAAAATCCGTTCGGCATGCAGCAGAGCGTTTTGAACTGTATGCTCAGAAAACGTGAAGTGCTTTTTGAAGTTTTGAAAGGCAACAGATTATATGCCTGTGAATATTCGAGCGTCTCAATTCTGCTTCAGAAGATATTTTATATTACTACCTTTCCGCTATTTGCCATGTTGAGTGTGATAGAGGCTTGCTTGAAAAAGGGTGGTACGATGGAAATGGTTTTCAGGAAGATACGGTGAAACAAGATCATGATGATAGTTTCAAAAAAATTAAAACAACAGATTCTCATACCAGCCTTGTTGGTTATTGCAGTGGTTGTGTTGGGAGGAGTCAAGATACTGCAATATATAAAATCTCCTGATGTTCTGTTTCTTGCTGACCGTGCTGGGGCTCAGTGGATCAAATACGATTCTGAATTTCAACTAAAAGCAGTTACGGGAGGCCAACTCAAATGCGAATTTCGATATGGTTTTAATGCAGATAAGACAGTTGACAATGTTCGGATCTCTGTGCAGGCACTGAAGCAATTCCAGGTTGTTATTGATGGTGTCGTTATCTTTGCTTCAGCTTCTGAATTTGATAATTGGAAGCAGATTACTGATATCGCTGTGCCATTTACGGTCAATGCCGGCCCGCATGAAATCAATATAATTGTCACGAGTAAAAATTCTCATCCAGCAGTTATCGCATATAGTGACACATTGCCTATATGGACGGACTCCGGATGGCTCGCGTCGATCGATGGCAAAAACTGGCAGCCAGCCGTGCCTGCTTCGCAGATAAAAGAGGCGGCAGTGTCTCGTGAATTTCCAGCCGCTGTTGATGCACTTATCAAAACAATGCCTTACCTTGTGGTCGTTTTTGTAATGGTGTTTATCATTTCGTTGCTTGGCAGCCTGTATGGGGACAAGTTGCCGGAACTTTCACTTTCAAAATGGTGCTTTGAACCCTCTCATGTCAGACTGGCTCTACTTGTTTTATGGGCGGTATTGGCAGCTAACAACATGTTCAAGATAAATTATCAGATCGGCTATGATATCAAGGGGCATATTGAATACATCGCGTACATAGTGGCAAAAGGAACACTGCCTCTGGCCTCAGACGGCTGGGAGATGATCCAGCCGCCGCTCAATTATATCTTAAGCGCTCCCCTCTATGCATTGCTGATAAAAAGATTAGAACTGCCCTGGATCGTCCGGTCGCTGCGTATCATACCGATTATCTGCGGACTTCTGCAGATCGAGATTGTATATCGTGCGGCGCTGAATGTGTTTTCGCAAAGAAAAGATCTGCAGATCATCGCCTTAGTCACCGGCTCGCTGTTGCCGATACACACATATATGTGTCAGTTTGTGGGCAATGAACCTCTCGCAGGATGTTTTATATCACTTGTGGTTCTTTTTTGTATGTCACTTGTTATGCCTGAACAGAAAGAGCGGGGTCTCAGTTTTTTTGTTCTTATGGGTTTTGCGTGGGGACTGGCGCTTCTTTCAAAAATGACAGCAGTTTTGCTTGCGCCTGTTTTGATCATTGCTGTGCTTGTTCACACAAGGGCAGTCAAAAAGCCATTAATGTCGGCGGTGACATCAACCGTTACAGTCTTCGGCTTCTCGACATTGACAGCGGGCTGGTATTATTTTCGAAATTACATTGAATTCGGCAATCCTATTCCTTTTGTGGATATGTACCTGTCAGGCGCGAACCAGTGGTGGCAGGACCCGAGCTATAGAACATGGTCGCAGGTCTTGTCTTTCGGCCAGTCGCTTATCTATCCTATGTATGCGGGTGTAAAAGGTTTTTGGGATGGGCTATATTCGACGTTATGGCTGGACGGTTTTAATTCAGGAATGATAAGTTTTAAATATCGCCCCCCTTGGAATGAAAACTTTATGGCTGCAGGGGCTTTGCTGGCTTTGGTCCCGACTATTTTTATTTTGACAGGTGTGGTTGTGGCAGGTCTAAATAAGACGGCAGTTTACAGAAACGCAGCTATCCTTTCCCTCGGGGCGATAGCACTATTTTTGGCTGCGATGATGGATTTTTACTTAAGTTTTCCGAGCTATTGCGTCCCCAAGGCCAGCTACATGCTGGGTCTGCTGCCATGTTATGCGGTACTTACAGCCGCTGGTGCAGAGCCTTTCCTTCGATACAGAATAGCCCGCTCTGTGGCCATCGCTGCCTTTGCCTGCTGGGGGTTTGCAGCATATACTGCTTATTTTGTTATTGGTTTTCAGCAATGACACTGCCGTTTATTATCAGCAACTATCTTTATTTTTCAGGCTATTGAAGGATACAATCTCGGCTATGTTAAACGGACAGAAGGTGATGGTTATTATGCCCGCATACAACGCCGAGGCAACCCTGAGAAAGACTCATGAAGAAGTCATGGCGCAGGGAATTGTGGACAGGGTTATTGTCGTTGACGACGCGAGCCATGATAAAACCATGGAGATAGCCGCCTCACTTCCTGCCACGGTCGTACACCGACATGAGAAGAACCGCGGGTACGGCGGCAATCAAAAGACCTGTTATAAGATGGCAATTGCGGCCGGTGCGGATATTGTGATTATGGTGCATCCCGATTATCAGTACACGCCAAGCCTGATACCAGCGATGGCATCGCTGATCGCCAATGGCCTTTATCATTGTGTGCTGGGGTCAAGGATACTCGGAGGCTATGCGCTCAAGGGCGGAATGCCTGTCTGGAAGTACATCGCAAATCGTTTTCTCACGCTGGCCGAAAACATTCTTATCAGCGCAAAACTCTCCGAATATCACACGGGTTATCGAGCATTTTCGAAAAAGCTGATCGAGCAACTCCCCCTTGATCAGAACTCGGACGATTTCGTTTTCGACAATCAGATGCTTGCACAAATATTGTGGCAAGGGTGGCAGATCGCAGAGATTACTTGCCCGACGAAATATTTTGAGGGCGCCTCTTCGATAAATTTCAGCAGGAGCGTAAAGTACGGGTTCGGCTGTCTTGCTACTGCCATGAAATATCGCCTGGCTAAAATGAAACTGATCAGATCAAAATTGTTTCCTGGATATGACATGCAAAAAAAACGAAGGTCAGTGGGCGTACTTTAGTACTTCGTATCAAATGGTTATTCCAATTTTTCTGGAAAAAATTTTGCCATACTTATTCGGGCATCGGGAAAATCAGGGTTTATCCTTAAGGCTTCTTTAAAAAGCGCAAGTGCTTCATCAGTTTTTCCAATTAACGCAAGTGAAATACCCAAATTGTTCAGAGCCCCAACATGGTCCGGGCGTATTTTTAACGCTTTTGCGTAATGTATGATGGCATTATCAATTTGTTTTTGTTCAGAATATATATTCCCTAACATATAATAGGAGCGTTCGGAATTGGCATTGTATGCGATTGCATTCTGATAGTGGATGGTGGCCTCTTTAAAATTTCCCTGTTTGTATAATATGAGCCCAAGGTTTTCGAGACTATAGCCAAATTGTGGGTATATTCGAATCGCTTCGCGATAATGCACTATAGCTTGTTTGTAGTTGCCTTTTTCAGTAAGAGCGAAGCCCAAATTGTTGTGCGCCACATAATTTTCCGACGTTGACTTTAGGGCATGCTCAAACAGTGTAATGCTGTTTTCCCAATGTCGAACCTGAAACGAGGTTAATACCCAAAGAATAGTCAATATACCGGCAGCGCTTACTGAAAGGGCCGTGGTTTTGTGCTTCCTTGATTGAACCATTTCGGGAACCTGCCATGCAATCATAATAAACAACCCGATAAGGGGAATGTAGGTATAGCGGTCAGCATATCTCTGTACACCTACCTGAACCAGTCCAATAACCGGTGATAGGGTTCCGATATACCAGAACCAGCCAACAGCAAGCCACGGTTTGTGTTGGAGTTTTCGAATAGCCAGAAAGGATATGGATAAGACAACGAAAAGAGAGGCAATAACCTTCCATAAATAAATTGTTCTGGGAAAAGGGTATATTACGGTAAGCGGAAAAGGAAAGACCATTTTTGTTAGATACTCTGTGTATGATATTACGGAATTTGCGATTCGCGGTATCAGAGGGAATGCTTCAACAGGTATAATAGTGCTGTGTTGCGCTGCAAGGGTTATCCAGCAGGAAAGAAATGAAAGCATGAAAAAGGGAATTTTTTCAACCAGCAAACGCCCAAAATTACGCTTGTCATGAAGCGGGATTTTTATGGAAAACACTTCGGGAAATCTTTTTAATGGCCAGTAATCCAGGATGAGAAAAACAAAAGGCAGTGTTACGATCATGGGTTTGGCCATAAGCGCACAGATAAAGAAAAACAGAGATAATAAATACTGCTGGCGATTCTGTTTCTGGCAGTAACGAGTGTAAGACAATAAAGCCAGAAAGCAGAAAAATGTACTCAATACATCTTTTCGTTCTGCAATCCAGGCAACAGATTCCACATGAAGGGGGTGCAGCGCAAAAAGGGCGGCAACAAAACTGCTTTTCCAGAACTCTCCTGTCATTGTGTTCAGCCAGATCAATAACAGGATGGTGTTCAGTATGTGAAACCCAACGCTGGTCAAATGATGGCGGCCAGCATTCAGTCCGAATATTTGAATATCTGTCATGTGGGATACCCATGTAAGGGGATGCCAGTTGGATGCTTCAAAAGCTGTCAGTGACCATAAAATATTCTTGGATGTTAATCCTTCCTGAACTCTGGAATTATTGAACACATACTTGTCATCATCATAGACGACAAAATCAAAGCTTTTGACAGGTAAATATACACTGAGAGTAGCTAAAGCAATCACAGAATAAACGAACACAGTCCCGAGCAATGCAGGTTTTTTTATTATTTTATCCATATATTCATCAGTCATAAGAAAGGCTTTCAATGTTTATGCTTATTTTATGATCTTGGCAAAGACATGACCTGTCCATCTGTTGTCATTCCATTTTTTCCCTGAAAAATTTTTCCATATTGATTCGACGGACATCGGCAAAATCAGGGTCTATTCTTTTGGCTTCTTTAAAGAGCGCAAGCGATTCCTCGGATTTTCCAATTAATTCATGTGCAATACCCAAATTAATCATGGCATTAACATAGTTCGGACGTATTTCTAAAGCTTTTTCGTAATGTATGATGGCATTATCAATTTGTTTGAGTTCAAAATAAAAATTTGCCGTAAAATAATAGGCTTGTGCAAAATTAGGATTGCACGCTATTCCATCTCGAAAGTGCAAGATTGCATCCTGAATATTTCCCTGTTTGTATGATGCGAACCCAAGGTTGTAGAAGGGATCACAAAAGCCAGGACGTATTCGAATCGCTTTATGATAATGCTCAATTGCCTCATGGAAGTTGCCTTTTTCAGCAAGTGAAATGCCCAAATTGTTGTGTGCCACGTAATTTTCCGACGTGGACTTCAGAGCATGCTCAAATAGTGTGATGTTGTTTTCCCAGTGTCGAATCTGAGACGAGGTTAATACCCGAAGCACGATCAAAATGCCTATAGCGATCACCGAAACGATGATGGTTTTGTGTAGCCAAGATTGAACCATTTCGGGAACCTGCCATGCAATCATTATAAATAAGCCGATAAGGGGGATATAGGTGTAACGGTCAGCATATCCCTGAACACCTACTTGAACCAGTCCAATAACCGGCACCATGGTTCCAATGTACCAGAACCAGCCAACTGCAAGCCAGGGTTTGCATCGGAGTTTTCGAATAGCCAAAAAAGATATGGATAAGATAACAAAAAGTGACGCTGTAAGCTTCCATAAAGAATACACATGGAGGGGATATAAGACAGCAAGAGGAAATGGATATACCATTTTTGCCAGATACTCTGTGTACGATATTAATGAATTCGCAATCCGAGGTGTCATGGGGACTATTTCAATAGATGCGACAGAGTTGTGCTGCGCTGCAACAGTTTTTAAGCAGGAAAGAAATGAAAACACTAAAAAAGGAATTTTTTCAACCAGTAAATGCCCTAAAACCCGTTTGTCATGAACCTGGATATTTTTAGAAAACACTTCGGGAAATCTTTTTAATGGCCAGTAATCCAGGATGAGCAAAACAAAAGGTAATGTTACGACCATGGGTTTGGCCATAAGAGCACAAATAAAGAAAAACAGGGATAATAAATACGGCTGACGGGTCTTTTTCTGGCAGAAATGAGTGTAAGACAATAACGCCAGAAAACAGAAAAAAGTACTCAATACGTCTTTTCGTTCAGCAATCCAGGCAACAGATTCCACATGTAGGGGGTGAAGCGCAAAAAGGGCGGCAACAAAACTGCTTTTCCAGAATTCTCCTGTCATTGTGTTCAGCCAGACCAATAACAGGATGGAGTTCAGAATATGAAATCCAACGCTGGTAAGATGATGACCGCCGGCATTCAGCCCGAATATCTGAATATCTGTCATGTGAGATATCCATGTAAGGGGATGCCAGTTGAATGCTTCAACTGCTGTCAGAGACCATAAAATATTCTTGAATGTTAATCCTCTCTGAACTCTGGGGTTATGGGTCACATATAAAGGATCATCGTATACGACAAAATTAAAGTCCTTAACAGGTAGATATACTGTTAGAGTTGCTAAAATAATAATAGAATAAACGAGAAAAACCCTAATTAAGTCAGATTTTAATAATATTTTACCCATGTTTTTGCTTTATTTCATGTTTTTGCTAATGGTGAAACCTTATTGTTTTCAGATAATTGCCTCATCTTACTCCGTTCGCAATAAGATGTCGTATCGCAACTTGAGATTATCGGCAATGAAAGTTGCAATGGTCTTGGAAGATATGGGAACCATTGATTTGCTATTGGAAATTTGCTGAAGTGTATCTTGAATATATTCAATGCTGAAGTTTTTGAGCAATTCATTCACATCAACTTTTAAAGCATCGCTATTTTCAGCTTTGATATGATTGTCCAATAAACATAGTAGTGGAATGATGTTCCCTTTTTCCATCTGATTCGCTTGTTTCAAAAACCAGTTCGCTTTCTGGTATTGTCCCATTGAGCTCAGGGTAACGCCGACATTGGTCAAAACCATCGGATTCCGGGGCGACACTTGATTGGCCCTTCTGAAATATTCCAGGGCTTCTTCCGGAGAATCTTGTTTCATCAGAAGAAATCCCATCAGATTCAAATCATCCCATGTGCTATTTCCCTTTGAAAACAGAAAAACCATGATTTCTTTTGCCTGATCCCATTTTCCCAGCGTTGTCAGAACCTTGGCTTTGTCATTGAGAGACTTGAGATACAGGGGATCCATTGCAATGGAGCGATCATACAGCACCAGAGCTTTTTCATAATTCTGATGGCTTGCATGGATACCGGCCATATTCGCAAGGGTTATCGCGGCGTAGGAAGGCTTTGCCCACAGTTTCGACAAGGATGCCTCATAAAGCCCCATCGACTTGTTGTATTGCCCAATCGTTTCGTAATACCATGCAAGGCGACCGTATGGCCTTGCGGAAAGATGGGCTTTGAGTAAGGCATCTTCCCACAGGGTTTTTTCCGAAACCCAAGCTCGATTTCGAAGGTGGGTGGTGATGCCAAGTGCAACCAGAAACGAGGCCATTACTGCAAAACAGGTCAGAAACATTGCCCGTCTCTGCATCCTCTGATAATAGCGTAGTCCCTTTACCACCGCCAGAGCAACCGGAAAAAAAACGAAGGCGGATGGCAGATGATTGCGATGTTCAAATACAAGCTCCAGGGGAATGACGGTCGATTCAATGATATGGTTCAAAAAATAGAATAGAATGCTGAAAGAAAGAACCGGCAATTTTCGAATTTGAAAGAGTGCCAAAGCCAATAGCCCTGAAATCAATGACATGGTGCCTATGGTCGTGATGGGATTAAAGAGGGAAGTTGATTTGCTGATATAATGTTCGATGGAAAACTGGCTGAGCAGGGGGTAGAAAATCTGGGTCAAATACCCGATAACAACGCGGGGCTCTGTCAGCAATCGTTCCGCCACGGTAAAGGGGCGATCGTATGACAATCGGGCAATGAACGCCAGGGGATCCGAAAGGATGGAATAAGGAAGAAAAGCGGCAAGTATCCCTGTCGCCGCAATCGCTGCAAGAAGGATTTGAATACAGACTTTGAGACGGACTCGATTGGAAAAGTTTTTAAAAAATACGATTTCGATAAGCGTCAGAGAAAGGGGGAAAATAACGGCATTTTCCTTGGACCCCATTGCCAGCAGCATGCAAAGGAAGCATCCTGAAAACAGGCCGAGGCGTAGCGGCCTTTCGGTACGGTTCCGGGCCTTAACATAGCAGAGCAAGCCGGAGAGGTAAAACAGCGTGGCCAACAGCGTCATGCGCTGTACAATGTAAGTAACCGCCTGAATTTGAATTGGGTGAATGGCCCATAGAACGGCGGTCAGCAGAGCGATATTTTTTTCATCCCCCTGATAGAACCCCAATAAAATGGGTGTGTGAAACAAGGACTGCACCAAAATATACAGTACTACGGCGCAAAGCAAATGAATGCCCACATTCACAATATGGTACCCCAGGACATGATCTGTTCCCGCATACCAGTTCAAGGCAAATGAGAAATAAGCAACAGGCCGAAATGCAAGACCGGAAACACGGATGCCGTGGGTTTGAAACATCCCGGTCGCTTGAGATAGGGAATCTAAAGAAATATCTGAAATGTGAACAGCCGGATTTTTAACAATATTGGGAAAATCATCCAGATGCCAGGCGCAGTCAAAAGAATTGGAATAGGGTAGAATGCAGATTAGAAGTATGAGCAAATACCCTAAATAATCAGACTGTGTCGTCCTCTGAGCGGTATTATTCCCATGCATGAATTTTTATGATTGTGACTTTGAGGTGAATTCTCAATGATGAAAAAAATTAAAGAGGAATCCACAAACAAAAAGGGAAGATTCTCCTCTTTTGTTTGTAGATTCAATAAGCAATTGGAAAACATAGAATTAGGTAAGATTATGGACTGTTAGCTATAGCCCAAGGACTTTAGTGAAAACACCGGCACCACTCCATTCCGTATTCGAGGCCTGATAATCAGTGGGGCATCTTGTGCTGACATCCGTAACGGCAATATTGATGGTGAGATTGGGGTCGCCACCAATCGTTCCAGTATTTACGGAACCGGTAGGTCCAGACATTTTGACACTTAGTAGAGCTGGTGTAGTTGGTAAACCGGTATGGCTGGGAATGGCAAAGTAGTCAGCTAAGGCTGAAGCGATGGCGTTTGCGTCACTTTCTGCCGCGCTGCAAAAAGCTTTGTTACGATAAGCGATGAAGTTGGGAATGGCGATCGCCGCCAGAATACCAATAATGGCGATAACGATCATGAGCTCAATCAGGGTGAAACCTTTTTCGTTGATACGGGTCATTTTTTGTAGCATAGTAAACCTCCTTTGATGAATGATGAATAATGAGTGGAATGCCAGGTTTTTTCTGTTTTCCTTTGTCAAAATGCATAAGCAATGAATGTGCCATAAGCTTTTAAACGAGATTGCTGCAGGGCAGCACTTCTTACCCGGTAAGGCTTGGGCATGATTGGATTAAAGTTTCAGGTTTTATGTGTCGAGTTTTAAGTCCACTAATTATCAAAGAACTTTCATCGTTCGGTGCGACCGGAACGATCATGGTGTTTTGTCGGAATGCCAATTTTTGTCACTTGCTTGACAATTTTTGGCAATGATAGCTGCTAACCGCATTGCTTCACTTGCTATGTCATATCTGCCAAAGATTTGCTCTTTATGCAAGCAATTTCTTCTGGATTTCTACACAAACCTGTTATCATGAACTTAACAATTCATCCCAACGAGTTGGATTTTGGACAAAGTTTAAAAAAGCTGGAATCCTGGGGCATGTAAAGCTGTGGTGATTACCGAAAAAGATATATTGGACATCTTGCAGAAGGAAAAACGATATCTTCATGAGAATTTTGGATTGCTGTCGATCGGGCTATTTGGATATTATTACATGTAATAGGTCAATAAAAATCCAAAAAAAATCATGAAAACAAGGTAACACTTTCTGTCGTTGATTTTGGGTCCAGAATGGATTGAATCATGTTCCAGACCTGTTCCTGCTGATTTAAATCCAAATTCCTCAGTGAACCGATAGCGTCAATGATTTGCTTCTTTAACGAGCCGATATACTTTTTTCCCTTCAACAGTTCCTGCAGAC
>Ga0194044_10001527_pt1 | contig 11732 bp, 11 predicted proteins | sample JunL4417m_MetaG_FD_155460 | JGI IMG/M metagenome (GOLD analysis project Ga0194044, IMG submission 155460) | Anoxic zone freshwater microbial communities from boreal shield lake in IISD Experimental Lakes Area, Ontario, Canada - Jun2016-L442-17m | ecosystem: Environmental > Aquatic > Freshwater...
GACTTCTGCCACTGTTCCAAGAGCCACGTGCGATCCGTGTTCAGAAGATCATCAGCATTAGCGTAATGGCTGGCGTAAGGGTAACGGGCAAGGAGTTGTTTAATTCCAGTTGTTTTTCCAACCTGACGCGGCCCTACCAGAACCTGAATGCGAGTGTTTTCAGTAACCAGTCGCTGTTCGAGTTGGGAAACAAATGAGCGTTCATAGATATTAACCATGATAGGATCTTACCACATCACGCAAGGCGTGTCTATCATAAATAATAGATACGCCTTGCGATCAGACAAGTATCCTCAGGCAGAGAGGAAGGTATAACGATTGCTGGCACCTCGAAGTGGCCTGATCGCAAATGATTATGGACCTTCTTCGCTATTGTCAGGTTTTGTCAGATTGGACGTGGGGAACGACGAAATAGATTTGATTGCCAACAGGAACAGTAGCGCAAGCGGCTATGGGGACCATGAAAAAATCGTTGGGAGCATTTATCCCCAATCATGATTTTCGTTTCCCTCAGTTCGTTCAAGCAATTTTAAAGCTTCATTAAAAAACACCCCTCATAAGGCCTGCATTTATTAATCAGTTTCTCCAAGATTTCAATTATATCTTTTACAAACAGTAACTTATAATACTCCATATCTACATCACAATACTTGGCACGCTTTACGCAATATATAAAATCAAACGAAACAAATAAAAAAATAGACATAGGAGGACACAGATCATGAAAAAGACATTAGGAACGATGGTAGCGGCAATGGTGGTGGTTCTTTTGACGGGAACTTTCGCGATGGCAGAATACGCAGCAGCCGGTGTGGCTAACTTCCCCTACTTCCAGCTTGGATGCTTGATTATCGGCGGGATGACCGTGATCAGCCTGAAGCACAAGTATGAGAAGATGTACACAGGTGAAGTGGCTGGAGTTTTCGCCCTCTACACAGTCCTGATCGCTCTCTTCACCAATCCGGTGATCGAAGGCATCAAGAACCTGGTTGGCTAAGTAATAAGATAGATAAACTGAGGAAAGGAGGAACAGACCATGGCAACACTGCAAGAGACAAAAAGGCCCCCGTTAAGCAAGTTTAACCCAGTTATGATCGTCAGCGCCTACGGATTCGTGATTGCCATTGCCTCCTTAATGTTCTTCTACATAGGCTTCAGGATCGACCAGTATTTTGGGACAGCGCCAAACTTCATGTTCGGGATGTTCTTCCTGACCCTCTTCCTGACCATCGGCAGGCTCTATCAGGAAGCCTGGCTGAGGCGAAACGAGGTTTGATAATTCTTCTGGATAAATAAAGACACGCCTTTTGAAAGTCTGTGTCCCTCAAAAAAGCCCTCTGACTAAACCGGAACGTCAGGGGGCTTTTACTTATGAGAATGATCGTTCTTTTAGCTACGATTCATCAACACCGACCGACCCGCTTTTCAAGAATTATTTTAGTCACTCAGAAATGTGTATTTTGATGTCCTCAGAGTCCGGAAGCAGGACCACTTTATGTGAAGACACCCATTAAATCTACATCTACGGCCACCCGATATCACACATCAGTGAATGTATTTATAATTTACATTGTCCACAAATAATCCTTGACTAAATAATAAGTTACCTATATGTTAACCACCATTGTGCACACTGAACAATTGAATTGACATAACTACCTATAATAAAAGGAGCCGGCGCTCCTCACCATGGCTTACGCGAGAGGTATCCGCGCCGGGTGTTAAATAGATGATCATAATCGTCATCAACAACAAAGGGGGCGTAGGGAAAACAACCATAACAGCTAATCTCGCCCACGGACTTGCAAATCGTGGCAAAAAGATTCTCGTTGTAGACCAAGACTCTCAAGCGAACACAACCAGCATTTTGTCTCCCCCAATAGGTGCGAATACTCTTTATAGCCTATATTCAAGCGACGAACCAGTATCAAGCTACGTTTACCCTACCCCATACGAAAATCTTGATCTTATTCCAAATGAGAACGCTACAGCCACATTAGAGCTGGAACTCTACGGAGACGTCAAGACGAGCTATCATCTGCTCCGTAACAAGATACGTAAGTATGCTGAAGATAATTATGACCATACTTTAATTGATAGCCCTCCTAATCTCGGGATCTTTGTCATGATGGGCCTTATCTGCGCAGATGCTGCAATCATACCAATCGAAGCAGGCAGCCGCTATTCGATCGATGGTTTTGTCGCTGCTTACGAGGCTATTCAAGCGGCATCTCAAAAAATCAACCACGACCTCAGGTTTCTACGTGCAGTTGTAAATAAAGTAGATATGCGAACATCCGTATCAAAGACATCTGTTGAGTATTTAAAACGCCATTTTGGAGATAAATTATTCAACACAACAATCCCAATTAATACTGAGATCCAGAGGGCAGAAATGGATCGACAGACTGTTATCAGGCATTCTCCACACAGCACTGGTGCAAAAAAATTCCGTCTTCTAACGGACGAACTTTTGGGAATGATTGACAAATAAAGGCGATAATTCAATTCCGGAAACCGAGGCGTCCGCGCTAAATGAGGATTTAAGTCAGCGACCCCACGCCTGAAGGCGGGGGCTTGAAGGAGCCCTGAGCTGACCCAGACAATCGGCGCAAGCCCCTGGCTTCAGCCATGGGGTCAAGCCGTTTCAAAACAGTTTTTGCAGTATGAGCAACAGAGGCACGAATAGTGAAACGCACAACAACGCCATCTTTCGTTCTTGAATTACCGCTGGTTGTCACGCCTGGCGACGAAAGGATACTTGCGTCCAGGTTCGAGACAGCTCGTTGGTTGTATAATGCTGTTCTGGGCGAGGGATTGAAGCGTCAAAGGTTGATGCGAGAATCCCGGAAGTGGAGGGATGCCTTGTCTATTGCGGACAGGAAGGAACGCACTCCGGCACTGAGAAGTATTTGCATGAAATACGGGTTTACCGGAGCGAGCCTTTCCTCTTTCGGAACGGAGTGTAAAAACGTTGCCGGGTGGCAGGATCTATTGGGTGCTCATGAGACTCAGAAGGTAAGCGAACGGGCTTTCGGCGCTCTCGAACAATACGGGTTCGGCAAAAGGGGGAAGCCCCGATTCAAGGGAAAGAACCGCCCTCTGCACTCCATCGAAGGTAAATCCAACGCAGCAGGTATTCGGTGGAAGAGCACGACACAGATGCTCGAATGGAATGGTTTGCACCTGGCGGTAAAGACGGCGCCTGCGGGGAAAGATCCCTTGCAGGAATCCGCCCTGGAGCGGGTCACAAAGTATAGTCGCATAGTATGGCGCAACCAGAAGGGGATTCGTCGCTGGTATGTCCAACTGGTGCAGGCTGGCAGCTCTCCACGCAAGGACAGTAATTACACTGCTCCCGGCATGGTAGTCGGCCTCGATGTGGGGCCTTCGACCGTGGCCGTCGTAGCTCGGGAAGATACCGCGCTCGTTTCCTTCTGCCCAACAGTAGATCAGCCGTGGCAGGAAATGCGTCGCTTGCAACGGCGACTGGACCGGTCCCGACGTGCTACCAACCCTGGCTGTTTCAACCCGGATGGAACGTGGAAGAAAGGCAAGCGGCAACAGGTGTTCTCTTCCCGCTATCGTGCCACTCGTAAAGAACTTGCCGAAGTGGAAAGAAAACTTGCTTCCGAGCGGAAGCGCAGTCATGGAGAATTGGCAAACGACATCATCTCCCATGGCAATATCGTTCAAACAGAGCGTCTGTCCTACAGGGCGTTCCAGAAGATGTATGGACGGAGTGTGAAGAGGCGAGCGCCTTCGATGTTCATCACCCTGCTCAAGCGCAAGGCTGAAAGTGCCGGCGGTGAGTTAACGGTTTTGCCAACAGAGAAGCTCAAGATGTCTCATTACGATCACCCTACCGAAACGTACACAAAGAAACATCTTTCCTGCCGCTGGCATGTACTGGGCGACGGGAGCGGCATAGTGCAGCGGGACATATACTCGGCATTCCTCGCCCGCTGTGTAGTTTCAAATCAACACCATCCTACCACAATCGCTGAGATGTGGTCAGATCAGGAACCTGTGCTGAGGCGGACGGGATGGCTGTGTAATCAACCTGCAAGTGGCAATGCATCAGCAGAGCCCACGGTAACGCCGTCAGAGCGGGTCGTCCGCCAAAGAAGACCTGCCATCGATTATAGCCCGGATGCTGTAGCAGCAATGCGAGAGCCGGGACGCACCGATGGGTTCGTCTTTGGAACCCCCTGCCTTTAGGCATGGGGAGGTTCAGCGCTTCGGATTCCCCAGAACGAAGGCCAAAGGTCTTCGGGTTATCAAGGGATTCCGCACCGGCGATATCGTTACAGCAGTTGTTCCGTCTGGCAAAAAGGCAGGGAAACACACGGGCCGAGTTGCTATTCGAAGCCGGGGTTATTTCAACGTAAAAACGCTATCCGGGACAGTAACGGACATTAGCCACAAGTATTGTATCGCCCTTCAGCAGGCGGACGGTTATAGCTACCATCTAACAGAAAAGGAAACGGTGCTCCTCCCCATGGCTGAAGCAAGGGGTCCCCGCGCCGCTATTATTTAAATGGCAAAAAAGAAAACCATGATCGATTTGTTGGAACAAGTCGAAAATGATCCCCGTTTTAATGCTGCAATAAAATCGCTTCACAGCACAACTGATTCCATACCTTCCATTAAAATCGTACCAAAGACAGACCAACGCACCAACAGACCGTCTGATAGTCAAACTAACAGACGGTACAATATTACAACTAACACACCGTCCGATACCAACACCAACAGACTGTCTGATAGTCCAGCTAACACACCGTCTAATACTACTACCAACAGACTGTCGGATAGTCTAACTAACGCACCGTCGGATGCTACCACTAACAGACTGTCTGATACGATATCAGACTATCAAATCATCCCCTTGGATGTTCTTACTCTATCAAATTTACAAGCACAGATATTGGAATTTCTCATCAATAAGATTCTTGATGGACCTACATGCTATGCAGAAATTACCAGATGCACGAATATAAAGCTTAATTCTGTACGCGACGCCATATCCAGACTCATTAAGAAAGGATTCATGCAAAAACCTGTGACAATTAGAACTGCTACTTTCCAGGGTTTTTCATATGTTTTGAATAAATCCCTTTGCGATCATTTTATAAGTTTAGGAGGCTTAAGTTATTATCAATCGCGGTATCAAACAAATAACCCAGCAACCATAATAACTAACAGACCGTCTGATAGTGATACAGTTGGACAGTCGTACAGTCATACTCCCCATAGTAGTAGCAGTTATATTAATTCTCTAACTACTACTCTTGAACCACCAGACCATGATGTTAAATTATCGGTCAATGGAAATTTTGTTCTTTGTGGTCCAGAAATGTCTTATTGGGTAGATGTTGGTCTTCAGGAACGACAAGTCCAAAAGTGGTGCTCGGATTTTGATGTAAGCGTAACTGATTTGCGACAACAACTTTCTTGGGCAAGATGGGATCTTGTAGTAAACGGCAAGGAAAAGGAAATAAAGAAAAGTGTTATAAGTTGGGTATTCGGTATTTTCAGTAAAACTGCGTGCTGCTATCCACGACCAGAAAATTATCAAACACCCATGGAAGTTAGAGCTGCTCAAATGAAGATTCAGCAGGAAAAAGAAGAACAGGCACGACAGCAAATAAAAAACATAGAAATGGAAGAAGCATTTCAGAAAATGTTGGCTGATCCAGACGGAGAGCAATATCAAAAGGTATGGTCAAGCTTGTCAAAAATTGAACAGGGTTATGCAAAGGGAGGGGCAGCGTTTGAACCCGTAATGAAAGCTAAATTTAAGGATATGCTGCAGAAAAATAATTGAAATGAATCAGTTTCATAACAAAGCCATATCTTTAATAAATACCGTAAGCCATTAAGCTTATGACCGAAAATAAGTGGATATAACAAAAAAGTTCGGCGCGCCGAACTTTTTTGTATCGCGGCTGTATCGCGAGCAACAAAACGTGGTTTTTCGTCAGCTTGCGGTCTATTTGGCGTTATAGAGCGGATCAAACGCTGAAAGTCCTGAGTCGAGCGGTATTTGCTGATGAGTCAGTGCACCTGCATTATTGGCGAACAAAGGCGAAAGAAGAAGTAGATCTGGTCATCGCCACTCCCGATCGCTTGCTGCCCATCGAAATCAAAAGCGATAAAAGGATTCAAGCACGTCATCTCCGTGGATTGCGGCGGTTTCTGGATAAAGAAAAGGAGCGTACCGGTATTCTAATGGGGAGATTCGATGATGTGGACCTCATCGAGGAAGCAGGAACGAGGATATATCTGTTGCCATTCTGGATGCTGTGAAGGAAGATTACGGTAGCGAGGCTGATCAATAAATAAGTGTTCCTGCCGGATACCCGGTGCGGTCCGAGGATGAGGCACGCTTGTCGCCGCTCGGTCACGGGCACATCACAACATGCTCGGGCGCTATTCGTTCTCAGTGCCGGAGGCCGTCGCGCGAGGAGAGTTGCGACCGCTGAACAGCGAACGCGACGCATGATCGCCGTGGATAAATTTGCACAACAACCAAGAAAGGTAAGACATGAGAAAGGCAGCGCTGTGGCGATGACGATCTTAATGGCAGGTTGTCCTGGCGCTCTTCCCCTATGTCGGGCAGATCACCGAAGATGCCGATAAGAAAGAGCATTAGCATTGCGTGAAACTGATCAGCTAAGACTGGGAAGCCAAGGGCCTATATGACTAACCATCACAGGGAGGCACAGGTCGGAGCGATGGAACACACGCTCATGCGCTTAAGTCGGTTGGCTGTTCCATTGCTCCCCGAACCCCTGTATTTATTTTTAAAAGCGAACATTTATCGCAACTACTCTTTGATATCACTTCCTATCGTGCAACCAACAGAACAAGCCATATTCTTATCTTTTTCACCAGGGCAGGACCTATCACAATCATCTATGCACCGTAATTAATTTGCATAATTATTACTTGCATAAGTACGACATTTCATTCCACAAATACCGTACAAAGCAGGTTGAGAACTATAATATTGACTGCACTTATCACTACATGCAGATTCAACACCGATTTTCACAGGCCGTATGATCGTCAATAAAATCATAGTCAGGCGGTCCATTCGATTTCTATGGGGAGGTTATTGAGCCAGGGAACTCGAAAAGGAAACCGCTCTCTCGCCATAGCCGAATCTGATCCGCCCAGTAGCTCCTTTTTTCAGCTCTGTTCGCCTGCCATTGTGTCATCGAATTCCTCCTCAAATCTTTTGGAGAATTCCTTGACATAATTTTGTGATGCTGTGAAGATGTGGTTAATTAGACGCTTACGTTTCCGGTATCATTTTCCCCGCCGCTAACATCACTCGCCGGTCGAAATAAATACCCGTCCGGATGGGTGTTTATCCGGCAGGGAAAACTCTTACTCGTATCCTCACCAATTTCGATACCGTGGCGACATTCGCGCCGCCCTTACCGACAAATAGCCCTATACGTTTGGACTTAACGATAACGTGAATCTCTCCCAACTCTTGGAAGTGTATTACTTCCAGGATATCGTCGCTGAAAGCAGGAACAAACGCATTTGAAACATATTCCTCAATGTTTTTTGAATACCTTACGAGGGTGATGGTTCGATTTGTAAATCGCTGCACCGATTCCGGTGTGATGTACGGCAGGCACTCGGTTATCGGATCGTATCCGTTGTCACTTCCTACCGCCACCTTCGCGAAAGAGGCGCCATCAATAGCAGCGGCCTTAACCACCTTAACCTTGTCTTCCATCAGCAACGGGGAAACAAGCATCTCCGTCAGGCGACGGAAAAACTTATCGGTCTTCTGTGTCAAAAGGATGTGTCCGTTCTTAATGGAATAGACTAAGGCTACCGTATGGTCTCCCACTCTCAAATGCGATCCTGCGTGCGCCCGGTCCAACAGCGCTATGTGCTCCGTCCCTGGGATTACCATCAGGTAAGAATCGTAATTCGGCAATGCCTGGATGACAGTTACCGGAACCAGTTCTCCCGTCTTCATCATCATGTTTCAGCCCTTCCCGGCAAGCTCGCGCTCGATCGCCAAAAATGCTCGGCGCAAGTGTGACCAAGAAAGGGACACTTTGCGGTTTTTTTTCATGTAATCGGCGCAATCCCTCCACGACAACTTTTCTTCATCCCGGAGTTTCTTGATAAGCAGATAATATTTCCGATCGAGTACTCCATTATAGTAATATGCGTCCACACTGTAGTCAAGAAGCAAATCATGCGGTACAGGGAAGGCAGAAACAAGAATCTGAGAAAGGAGGTACAACAATGGCGCGAAATGTAGGAAAACAAAAATGGGTTGCGGAACCAGGATTAGCTCGACAGTTCGAGGAAGGAAGGAACCATCTGACCTGTTCCAAGTGCCGTGCATCCCTTTGAGATGCACTGGCAGGAAAAGGGGAGCAAACATACCTATACTGTCCCGGTATGAGGCGCCAACTTATAGCAGGATGTCGGGAACTGACCTGTCCCCGGTGTTCTTTCGCCGTTGGAGAGGTGTACTGGCTGCCCCCGACTGTGGTAGACAGGATCAAACATAACGGCAATCTGGGATGCTCCGGGAGTTAGATTGTGGCCCAGATCACGTCCCATGAATTTAACGTCTCTCGCCGCGCCGTTTGTTCGGGTGATGCCCACGTCATGCTTCCACCCCCCCCGCTCCCTGTCGTTGGGCGGTTAGCTTTAGATAACAGTCTCGGATCCAACCGTGACAAAACGATTGATGGTGATGATCTTGGATATAAGCAGTGACTTCCCTCCACGACAACCCTGCTGCTCTCAGCGCCGTGATTTCTTCGTAGAACTGGATACGGATAAGATCCTTTTTGGGACTGCTTTTCGTTTTTCGCTTGGCTTTCATGCGCTTGATCCGCGTCTCACTGATCATCCTCGACTGCTCCAACGACAGTTGTCCTCGCTGTGACTGTGCTGTATCAATCCATGACATCGACGCGAGAGCTTTGGCGAGCATGGAATAATAAAATTCCGCCCGTAGGGCGGGCTCATACGCAGCCCGATTTTGTTTGATCATATCGTTCTGGAGACGATACGCGTCAAGTCGCGTTTCTTCCCCTTGCCCGGCCAGCCACCGGAAAAGCCTATGCCGATCGGTTGCAGTGGTCGATGTCAATGTGTCGATGTACGCTCGTGGATCCATTTTGTCCCCTCCTTGTTTATTATCCTTCGTATATTATGCATGATAGTTACCATGTCAAGTTTAATTAAGAGTTTATTGAATATTTTCAGGTATAATGATTCCATTGTATTAATTACGAGTAAAGCAAAATTATAGTGGAAATTTACTTGACAACCACGTAAAAATAAAATATCCTTCAGCTAGTTAGTATTTTCCTCCCATGCTCTTTGACAAAGCATGTCGCATAGTCGCACGGCTGCTCCGATTGCACGACAACGGGACAGGTGCGGCTCAGTAAACCCCGACTATATGTGGGGATCTCATTACCACTCAGGAGAGAGGTGATTTTTTCCCGGCGACAACCGACAGGGGAAAAATCGAGAACAAGTTTATGTCGTAGCAGTACGACTCTTACCAAACATGGAAATCAATCAGTTCTGGATTTCCGCCATTACCTTCCAGGGAGATCAGAAATAACCCACCACTCACGCAGCACAGGGGAGATTAATCGCAGATTTGTTGGCTCGAGTGAGAGTGGACACGCCAATTGATCTGCGGGATTGTTCTCTGAGTTGGTCATCTTGCAGCCAACCCACCGAACGTAAGAGAGATGACTTTAAGTCTGGCCAGCAGTGTAAACACTGGCCGCATGACAATGCGAGACACGAAGAGATGCGCCGCTCTAACACTGAGCATTTGCGGCACGGAGAGAAGCCTCTCCCTCCCCTTCAGAGGGGACTAACGGCCTGAATACAGGTCTAAAAATAGCGGATAAGCAACCGCGTCAACAAAAGCGTTGGATTCAAGAAAATTATCCCACTCCGGGGGGCAATATAAATGCCGGAGAGCAAGCAGGTACTTTTGCGAGGAAACATAAACCACCAGGTGCAGCGGCTGTTTCAGACAGTCAATGCAATCGGCTTTAAAAAGCACGATGCTAAAGAAGTGGCTCGTGCTGACGGCGCAAGAAGCTGGGCTGAAGTCGGGAAAAAACTGGGCATTCACAGCTATGCTACTGCGGATGCCTATAGAGACGTGTGGATGTACTGCGCGGATTTCGCGAAAGAAAACCTGGGTATCCGTGACATCGAACGGTTGACCGGGGAAGCGGTCGGATCTTTTCTGCAGTCAAAGGTGGACTCAGGCGTTGCCCATGCGACATTCATGCAGTATGCTGCGGCCTGTGAAAAGTTGGAAACAGCGTTAAACCGCTACGCTGAACAGCACAAGTCAGGTCGTGAATACGCTTTCAAGGAGGGAATGCAGTCTGCTCGTGCTGCAGCTAAGACTTTAGCCCGGTTTCGGGGATCACGGGCATATGCCGATCCCGATCGGATCGTCGCAGACGTCCGGAATGACCTACACAGCTTGGCCGCATCGCTCCAACATGAAGGTGGATGCCGCGTCAAGGAAGCTTCCCACATCACCAAGGATCAGCTCCGGGGACTGCGAGCAGACGAGTACACTGGTCGGAGGAAAGGATACTTCGAAGTACGGGGGAAAGGCGGGAAATTTAGGGACATCGGCGTATCGCCGGCGACGTATGAGCGACTTGAGGCGGCGGTTACTGATAAGCGATTCGAGTTCGACAAGGGCAAATACCGTTATGATTTGAAAAGATCGGCGCACCGATCTGGGCAAGCTTACGAGGGTAGCCATGGCCTCCGTTGGTCGTTTGCACAGGAAAGGCACAGTGAGCTGCAGCAATACGGCTTAACCTACGAGCAATCCCTTTCTGAAATTAGTGAGGAGATGGGCCATGACCGGGCGGATATTACAACTCATTATCTTCGCTGATCTCTTTCAGCAATGAGATTTATTTGACCTACGCTGCTTCGGACAGTTCATTATACTGAATCTTTTTGCTCTTTGACATAATTATTCGATAGATCGCGCTATTGTTGAAAGAATGAAAATTATGGAAGAACTCTTCTGTGTCCTTCCGGTAAGGCTACGTGAAAAATTTTCTTTCGGCGGGTATGATCGGTTATCAACCAAAAAAGAGGATAACGCAGCTTGCATACTGCCGCTAAGGGGAGACTGAACGTATTTCGTTGTAGGGAGAATTAGTCAAGAACTTCTTTTGTAATATAAGCAATAATTACTTTGTCAGAAGCATAGGCAAACTCTGGATTTTCCAAGCGAAATGTTTTTATGTAATTTTGCAATTGATCAACTATCACTTTTGTCTTGTAATATGTTATAATTGCCTCTCGCATTTCATCGATTACATCGAGCTTCAATTTAATATCCTCTGGTGTCTCCGCCGTTTCGCCAAGTTTAACTTTTTTACAATTAGGATGATTTGATGCCCCATCAGCGCACACTTCCGTTGCCACTTTTTTTTCTTTTTTGTTTGAGTCAGCAGTTGCATCACCCGCATAAACAACAGTAAAGAATAAAGTCACAAGAATTAATGCTTTTCTCATAAGTCACCCCCAATTTTTTTTGCTAATTCCATTATGTTTTCAAAATGGCACTAATCCAAGGCCAATTGGTTAATTGGCGGATTGCTCCTTTGTTAGCCGCCATCTCTGCAAGCCCAAGTTCGGCTTGCTCTGTGGCTGCATTCAAAGAATCA
>Ga0194044_10001530_pt1 | contig 11716 bp, 14 predicted proteins | sample JunL4417m_MetaG_FD_155460 | JGI IMG/M metagenome (GOLD analysis project Ga0194044, IMG submission 155460) | Anoxic zone freshwater microbial communities from boreal shield lake in IISD Experimental Lakes Area, Ontario, Canada - Jun2016-L442-17m | ecosystem: Environmental > Aquatic > Freshwater...
CTCTCATGGGGCCCGAAGGCCGTCGTCGGAAAGCAGGGCGAGTACGGGGCCGCACTGTTCACGAAGGATGGCTTCTTCTCGCTACCCGCGTATCCACTTGAGGATGTAATTGATCCGACAGGCGCTGGTGACACCTTTGCTGGTGGACTCGTTGGTTATGTTGCCGCTCACCCTGATCAGGTTGTTGACCATGACCTGCTTGTTCGGGCGATGGCCTACGGAACTGCTCTTGCATCATTCAATGTCGAAGAGTTCGGCACCGAGCGCGTGACTCGCCTGAATCCGCGCGAGCTGCTTGTACGCGTCGCCGAGTTGGAGCGAATCACTCGCTTCACAGATGTTCCAGTCGAACTTCGCGGCTGAGCAACCCGGCGCAAAGACGCAAGCAAGCCGCGTGACATGCACGCCTCTGGAAGCTAAAGTCAGTCGCCGCATGGATATCACGATTATTTACATGGCTCTCGTTCTGAAGATTCCGATTCTTATGATGCTCGGGATCGTCTGGTGGGCGATCCGCTCCACTCCAGATGAGGAAGCGGCAGTTGACGGAGAGGGCGGCCAGAAGACCCCTGCAGCGCCAATTCGCCCTCGTGGTCGTGGTCCGCACGGCGAGCCACAGCCCCAACCGCCGAGTCGTATCCGTACCGGCGCGCGGCGCGCTCCGCTGCGTCGTTCTTAGACCGCACGCCATCAGGCTCGCCTGCGTGGCAGACTTCACGCCGTGAGCGAGCCAAGTTCAGTTCTTTCCGATGGCACGATCCGTCGCCTTGTTGAGGAGGGACGGATCAAGATCGATCCGTGGGATCCCGCGCGAATCCAACCGGCGTCCGTTGACCTGCGCCTTGGCCCGAGCTTCCGCGTCTTCCACAACCACCGAGTAACGGCGATCGATCTTCACAACCCGCCAGAAAATCTGACCGAAGAAGTAATCCTTGATGAGGGTGAGGCTTTCGTAATTCACCCCGGGGAATTCTGTCTCGCGCGGACACTGGAATGGGTTGAGATTCCTGACGACATCGTCGCGCGGATTGAGGGTAAAAGTTCACTTGGCCGGCTCGGATTGATCGTCCACGCAACAGCCGGCTTCTGTGATCCGGGCTGGAAGGGCACGCTCACACTTGAGCTCAACAATCTGACGCGGATCCCAATCAAACTCTGGCCTGGTCTACTAATCGCGCAACTCTCATTTATGACACTCGACCGCGCCGCCGAGGTTCCATATGGCTCTGCCGGGCTCGGCAGCCACTACCAGGGCCAGCGTGAAGCGACCGAAAGCCGCTATCAAGGAGCACCCAAGTGAGCGACTCACTGAACATCACCGACAACCGTTCAGACGAGACCGCTGAGCTGGAGATCACCGACGGGACGATCCGCGCAACTGACCTACTGGCGCTGCGCGACCCCAAGTCTGGTGGCGTGTTGCGCTCCTACGACCCGGCATTCATGAATACCGCGTCATGTCGCTCGGCCGTCACTTTCCTTGACGGTGAAGCCGGAGTGCTCCAGTACCGCGGCTATCCGATCGAACAGCTCGCCGAATCCTCCACCTACCTTGAGGTTGCCTACCTACTGATCCACGGCAACCTGCCAACTGACGCTGAATTGACCAAGTGGACTCACGAGGTGACAACGCATACCTTCGTCCACGAAAACCTCAAGAGCTTCATGCAGGGGTTCAGGTATGACGCTCACCCAATGGGAATGCTGCTCGCATCAGTAGGCGCCCTATCGACCTTCTACCCGGACGCAAAGGAAATCCGCGACGAACAGATCCGCAACAGCCATGTTGTGCGACTGATCTCGAAGATGCCAACGCTTGCCGCATTCGCCTATCGCCACAGCCGCGGTATGCCTTATGTCTACCCGGACAACGACCTTTCCTACGCGGGCAACTTCCTCTCGATGATCTACAAGATTGCCGAGCTCAAGTATCAGCCCGATCCAAGACTTGAGCGAGCGCTTGACATTCTCTTCATCCTCCACGCTGACCACGAGCAGAACTGCTCAACAACAGCGGTACGCACAGTTGGCTCATCCCAAGTTGACCCTTATTCGGCGATTGCTGGCGGAGTCGCTGCGCTCTACGGACCATTGCACGGTGGAGCCAACGAGGCCGTACTGCGGATGCTGCGCAGGATCGGCTCTCGCGACCGCGTTCCTGAGTTCATTGAAGGAGTCAAGAGCGGTGATGAGCGGCTGATGGGCTTCGGCCATCGCGTTTACAAGAACTTTGATCCACGGGCAACAATCATCAAGAAAGCCTGCGATGACGTATTTGAAGTGACCGGCGTCAGCCCACTGCTAGAGATTGCCGTCGAGCTTGAGAAGACAGCACTCGAAGACGAGTACTTCGTCAGCCGCAAGCTCTATCCGAATGTTGACTTCTACTCAGGACTTATTTACGAAGCTCTTGGCATGCCGGTGGAGATGTTCCCAGTCCTGTTTGCAATTCCCCGCACCAGCGGCTGGATCGCCCAGTGGCTCGAGATGGTTGATGACCCTGAGCAGAAGATTGCGCGGCCTCGCCAGATTTACATCGGTGAGCGCAATCTTGATTACGTGCCAGCCTCCCAGCGCAAGGACTGATTCTCATCGCCGAGCGCTGGCGACTGGTCATCCGTGATGGCTCGTCGGTGCGTCGCAGCACCCACTCAACGCTCGACGATGCCCTCCACGAGCTGCAGACTGAAACCGCGGAGGCAGCCTCGCGGCCGCCAGCCAAAGAGATCGATGTGAAGATTCGCTATTACCGGCCAGAGGATCTTGTGCGGATGCGCGCGCAGCTGCGCGGTCCGCAGCGCTTCGTGCCTCAGGTTCGCTGCGGGATTGATGTCCGCGGAGACGGCAGCCTTGAGCCTTGGATTGGTGGAGCGGAGCGGCATGATGTCAAGCTTCAGTCAGGCGAGAACGCTTGGCAGGCTCTGCGCCGTGAACTCGCGAAACGCTGAACAGCAGCTAGATAACTAGCTCTGCGGCGTGGCGGGTCAGCCACGCTCGGTTCGCACGGTGGCTTGGCCAGCGCTGATCAAGCAGCGCCCAGAAGCGTGGTGAATGGTCGGCGACTTCAATGTGGCATACCTCATGCCAGATGACCGACTGGAGTACGTCTTCCGGAGCGAGCATCAATCGCCAGGAGAAACTCATCCGCCCAACTGGCGAACAGGATGCCCAACGGGTCTTCATGTCACCGATCCGTAGCGCTGTCCACTCGACGCCAGCCTCCGCGGTCGCAGCATCAAGACGGGTAGTGATTTCGCTTCGCGCCTCGCGGCGCATTAGCCGCTCAACTGCAGGGCGATACTCACCATCCGGAACCAGCACGCTGTCACCAACTCGCTTTGCCACCTTCAGGCCCGGTTGCTCGATCAGCGGCAGCAGGCGCCCCTGCCACGGGATATACCCTGCTCGTGCAGCTACCGCTTCGGCCGCCAACCGCTGCTCGTCTAGTTGGCGGCGTATCCACGGTTCGAACTGTTCAACAGCCCGGTCCGCCTCAGATTGGGCCAATCGCTGCGGCAGCACGACCGTCACACCGTCGCGATCGACGGTTACGCGGACGCGCCGTGCTCGCGTCGAGCGGCGCAACCGGTATGGGACCGACCCAGGCAGGACCGTCAGGAGCCGATTATGACGGCGTCCGAGTAGGCGGCATCAAGTGCGTCAATGTCAACAATCTCCCGACCGAATGGCAGCAACGAGATCGGAATCATCTTCAGGTTGCCAATCGCGAGTGGAATCCCAATGATCGATAGAAACAATGGGATTGACGTCAACAGATGGCCAATCGCAAGCCACCAGCCTGCGAGAACAAACCAAATTATGTTGCCAATACCCGATGCGACGCCAGCATCAGCCCGCTTGACAACCGTTCGCCCGAACGGCCAAAGCGCGAAGGCGGCAAGCTTGAAGCTCTGGATCCCGAACGGAATTGTGATGATCAGGATGCACATGATCAGACCGGCGAACAGATATGCCAGCGCCATCCAGATACCGGCGAAGACCAACCAAATGACATTTCCAATAAGTCGCATCGCAGGATCATCATTCCAACCTCGGTCGGATCACCGCGACAGTTGGTCGAGTGCCAACTCGCAATAATGGTCCCTTGCCAGAAACGCGCATCAACCTGCCAGCTTCGATAACCGACTTGGAAGGCGTGTTCCTGAACGGCGTTCCGCTCGCCGAAGGAACGGATTATTCAGTCGTCGGTCGCGAGCTAATTATCCATCAGGAGTTGATCAAGGAGGGCAAGCTTGGCTTCTGGCGCTGGTTCTTCGGCGCCTGGGGAGTTGGATTTTATAAGCGCAACGATGTCATCGATGTTCGTCACCGGCGCAACGGTCACACGACCCTCGCTCACGACCTAGCGTACGAGGCGAACCCGGTACCCAACTAGCTGCTGGCTACGGCCTGCCAAGGACGGTGCAGCCTTAACGCAGAGAGAATTGCTCGCGTTGCCGGTGATCGGTTCAGCGTGTAGAAGTGGATTCCAGGTGCACCGCCGGCGAGTAGCTCGGCGCACTGAAGTGTCGCGTAGGCAACTCCGAACTCCTGCACCGCCTCTGGATTATCGGCCCGAGCTTCAAGTTCACTCTGAAGGGCAGCGGGGAGATCGGAACCACACAACTCAGCGATCCTGGTGATCTGGGCGACGTTGGTAATCGGCATTACTCCTGGCACGATTGGGGTCTCAATCCCAATTGCCCTGGCACGTTCAACGAAGTCAAAGTAGAGATCGTTTTCAAAGAACAGCTGTGTAACCAACACATCGACGCCCTTGTCAACCTTCTCTTTGAGGTGGCGAAGATCGTCCTCAGGGTTTGTCGCAGCGATGTGAGTCTCGGGGAAACAGGCAGCCCCGATCGCAAACTGCGGGTACTCCGTGGCAATCAGTTCGACTAGCTCCGATGAGTAGCTAAGGCCACCATCGGTCGCGGTCCACTCGCCGCCCTCAGGCGGGTCGCCTCGCAAGGCAAGGACATTTTCGACGCCGAGCTCGCTGAGACTGTCGAGAGTGGTTCGCAGTTCGTCAACGGTGGCTGCGACGCATGTGAAGTGAGCCATTGCCTCGAGCCCGTAATCACTACGAATCCGATCGACTACTTCAAGGGTCTTGTCTCTAGTTGAACCTCCAGCGCCATATGTCACGGAGACAAATGCTGGGTTGAGCGGTTTGAGCGCCTCCACGGCGGCGAGCAGGTTTCGCTCCCCCTCCTCCGTCTTCGGGGGAAAGAACTCAAACGAGAACAGTGGTTCTTCGCGCTCGGCAAGCAGCGTGTCAATTCGCATTGCCGGTCAGTCTAGGCGGCAGCGGGCGCTTCGGCCTGATCGGGCGTTGTCGCCCAAGTTTCAACTGGGCTTCCACCATCACGAGTCGCTTCGCCAAGCACTTGAAGGTGCTGGAGGTAGGCAAGAGTCTCCGGCAGGAACCAACCAATCCGCGGTTCCTCTGGCATCCCCTCGTAAAGCATTCCGGTCAACTCCCAAGCCGTTCTCGGACCATCGGCGAGTGCCGCACGGATCGCACCAAGGCGGCCGTCAACCGCAGCGCGGTTTGCGGAGATCAATTCGGGAATCGCGCTGACAGGCTTGCCGTGTCCGGCAAGGCAGAGACGCGCGTCAAGCTTGGCGACCTTGGCGAGCGAATTGAGAAATTCGCCAGCTGGATCAGGCGTATAGCCAACGTCGTAGTAGAGCGAAACGCGCCCGAGCAGATGGTCGCCGCTGAACAGCAGGCGCTTCTCCGGCTGATGGAGCACTACATGCGATGGAGCGTGGCCTGGCGTTTCATAGACGGTCAGCTCGCCTAAATCTGATGGCAGCTTCAAACCCTCAATGAGATCGCGGTCCGGATTTGGCACGGCGGCAAAGCCGGTATCGAGGCCGGCGCGAAGCTTCCGCTGGCGCTCAACAAGTTCATCGGGAACGCCGCAGAGCAGCGCGCGATCAAGGCGCGAGTTGAGCAGGCCATCGGGATCGGCGATGTATCCGGTCATGTGCGCGAGGTTTGGGCTCATCAATAGCTCGGCACCGGTCCGCTCAACGATCGTCGCCGCCTGACCGGCGTGATCGGCGTGCGCGTGAGTGCAGACAATGCGATGGACCATGTCGAGCGAAAGCCCGCACTGGTCTAGTGCTCGCTCCAACTCGCGAATCGAAGTCTTGCTGTGGATGCCCGTGTCAACTAGCAACAGACCGCCCCCATCAGCAACTGCGAAGGCATTGCCGTGCGGAACAAGCTGCCATGGCAGTGGCAGCCGAAGGCGCCAGAGGCCGGGCATAACCTTCTCGCCACGGCCAGGCTCTGGATTACGGTTCACGGTGCCCACTGCCGACAACCATAGACCTGCTGGACTCGGGGCGTAGACTTGTCGGTTAAGCGAGTCAGAGGGAGATCAACGGTGGCCAAGTCAGAATCGAAGGCAACGCGTGAGGCGGCGCTCAAATACTTTGATGCAGTTGCTTCGCATGACCTTGATGCGATCGCGGCCTGTTGGGCAGCCGATGGCATTGACCGCCTTGTTGGCATGCAGGACCTGATCGGCCCCTCAGGAGTTCGCGCATATTTCGAGGACCTGCTGAATGCAATTCCCGACTTTGAACTTGAGGTGATCACTGCAAATGCCGACGGTGAAAGCTGCGCCGTTCGGTGGCGCGCAACCGGCACCTTTGCTGGCCCAGGCCGCTTTCAAGGCTTTGAACCAACCGGCGCCTCGCTCGAAATTGAGGGCTGTGACGTCCTGACAATCGAGGACGGTCTTGTTGCCAACAACCACGCCTACTTGGACGGCGCATCAATCGCTCGCCAGATTGGCGCGCTGCCGCAGAGCGGTTCAAGTGCCGAGCTGCGGATGACGGCACTCGCTAACCGCCGGACGCGGATCGGGAAGCGGCTGGCTGCAAGTCCCCCCGAGCCGGTCGCCGACGGCGTATGGGTGATCCGTGGTGGATTCCCATCAAAAACAATGAACGTCTACCTGATAGAGGATCAGGGCGGAATCACAGCCTTCGACGCTGGCATTGCCTCAATGGCAAGACCAATCGCGGCTGCCGGCGCTCGGATGGGTGGCATCAAGCGCGTAGTTCTCGGCCACGGCCATGCGGACCATCGCGGTGCAGCACCGGCTCTGAATGTGCCGATTTACTGCCATCCCGCCGAGCGAGCCGATGCTGAAGCAGACGGTGGAGAGCACTACTTCAAGATCGACCTACTCAATCCGGTTGGCCGCATGCTGATGCCCAAGTTGCTCGAACATTGGGATGGAGGGCCATGTGAAATTGCCGGAACCGTTGACGAGGGCGACGAGGTCGCTGGTTTCAAAGTCATTCATCTGCCCGGCCATGCGCCTGGCTTAATCGGCCTCTGGCGGGAATCTGACCGCCTCGCGCTGGTCAGCGACTGCTTCTACACACTCAACCCTGAGACAGGTGCCAAGGGCCATGCACGGGTTCCTCACTCGGCCTTCAACCAGGACACCGAGCTCGCTCGAGCCAGCATCCTTAAACTGGCGGCGATGGAGCCAGCAGCCGCTTGGGCGGGCCACGCAGACCCGCTTACCGGTGACGTTCGCTCGCAGCTTGAGCACGCGGCCGCGACTACCTGACTATGGGACGGAGAAGCCGCAGGCGGCAGGGCGGCGGCGTTGATGCGGCGCCGACGAGCGTCTACCAACTGCCGGGTGGCGACGAGCTAACCCTGCGTGGCGTGATGAGCGCCAGCACGCGCGAGGAGTACCGCAGAGCCGCCAGCGGCGAAAGTGCCTCGGCGGCGGCAGCTCGCGAAGACGCATGGCACCGCGCGGTTGAGTTTCTGTTCGAACGGCTTGCGACGGGCTGGACGGTTGCCGGGGTTGAGTACAGCGAACAGCGCGAACTGCTGTTGCGCTTTCGCGCCGCTTCGAGCGACGAACGCAATGCGGTACGTGTTGCCCTGCGCGAACATCTTCACGAAACTTTCCCCGAACTAGAAGCCCCTTGACGCTACCTTCCAGACGATGACTCGTTCGACAAAAATCGTTGCCACGATCGGCCCGGCTTCGCGTGAACCTGAAGTACTGGTTCGCATGATCGAAGCGGGCATGGATGTTGCGCGACTCAACTTCTCGCACGGAACACCTGCTGAACACGCTGAGACAATCACTCGGATTCGTGACGCCTCAAGCCGGGCAGGGCGCCCGGTCGCTGTCCTTCAAGACCTACCCGGACCAAAGCTGCGGATCGGCCCACTTGAAGGCGATCGCGTTGAGCTCTTCTCGGGGGAAAAGCTTGAGATCGTTTGCAACACCGAGTTCGAAGGAAATTCGAAACGGATGTCACTCAACTGGCCGGGGCTTGCCGAAGCGCTTCGCCCCGATGAAATTGTCTACCTCGCAGACGGGCTTGTCTGTCTGGTTGTTGAGAGCATCAACCTTGACAGTGGCGTTCTCAGCCTGCGAGTTGAGGCCGGCGGCCCGGTCGGTGGCCGCGGCGGCCTGAATGTGCCCGGCGAAGTTGCCTCCCTCCCTTCAACATCGGATGAGGACATTGAACTGCTGAAACTCGGTGAGGCGGCCGGCGTTGACATCGTCGCCCTCTCGTTTGTGCGCAGCGCCGAGGACATAGCCAAGGTTCGTGAACACACGCGCATGCCGGTGATCGCGAAGATTGAAAAGCCACAGGCAGTTGACCGGGCCGAAGAGATCATCCGCGCCTCAGATGGAGTGATGGTCGCCCGTGGAGACCTCGGAATCGAAATGCCACTCCCCGAGGTGCCGCTTGTCCAGAAGCGCCTGATAGCGATCGCCGGCCGTCATGCCAGACCATCGATCACGGCTACGCAGATGCTCGAATCAATGGTGCTTGCTCCGCGACCAACGCGAGCGGAAGTCGGCGATGTGGCTAACGCAATTCTTGACGGCACCGACGCAGTGATGCTCTCGCAGGAGACGGCAATCGGCGCTCATCCAGTTGCCGCCGTGGCGATGATGGATGCGATCGCTAGGGCAACCGAACCAGACCTGCCGATTGAACGCTGGAATGAGGAACGCGTTGACCACGATCCGACCGATGCGGCCTACTCAATCGCTCACACCGCCGCCGAAACTGCCCGTGATCTGAACCTCAAGGCGCTTGTGATCCCAACGCTCTCCGGGAGGTCGGTGCGACTCGTTTCCGCACACCGTCCAAGAGTGCCGATCTACGCGCTCTCACCCGGCCGCGAGACTGTTCGCCGCTGCAATCTGATGTGGGGCGTTAGAGCGGCGGGCATGCGTCGCCATGAGGTAACCGAAGAGCTGATCGCCGATGCTGCCTCACGGGCACTCGAAGAGGGTTGGGTTGAGGTTGGCGATCGGGTCGGCATTACCGCTGGATTGCCTAGCGGTCGGCCAGGTACGACCAGCCTCTTCCAAGTTCAAGTAATTGAGGCTCCTGCCAGCAGATAGTCAGGCTGCTCGAAGCTGCCAACCTAATCGGCAGCGCTTCAGCAGTCCCAGCCACTTGGCCCGTCTAGCTGTCGAGCGCTGAACCGGCGACAAGGTCGTCGCTGCCGTCCGGCCAGCGAACCCAAGCCTTGTGACCACCGTCGTAGTCGGGTCCAAGCAGAATCAACTCGGCCGGCTCGCCACCGACCGTGCAACTGCCGGTCCCTTCCTCATCAAGCCCCCGCCAAATCCTTACGAAGGCGTTGTTCTCAAGCTCATCGCCAACCGTTGAAGGTTCGCTATGGCCAGGCTGAATCACAGTCTCGGCAGGCAGTGCCAACAGAACATCCAGCACTGAGCTGCGTAGGTCTGCGTAAGTCGTGTGCCCAGGCGCGCGAACGCCGCCGACCGACCCCTTGAAGAGTGTGTCTCCGGTGAATAAATCACTCTGATTGACAAGCAGCGCAACCATCCCAGCCGTGTGGCCAGGCGTGTGAAGAACCTCAACCTCAAGCCCACCAAAGGCGAGCTTTGACCCGGGCAAGAGATCGCCGGTCGTGTGCTCAGTCAACTCTCGCTCAGTCGGATGAGCCAGCACCGGTGTTCCCGGGAATGCCTCCAGCACCTCGCCAAGCTCAGCAATGTGGTCGTAGTGGTGATGGGTAAGCAGTACAGCGGCCAGTGTTAGGTCAAGCGCTTTGATCCGCTCAATCAGTGGCGCCACAGGCCCACCGGCATCCACGAATATCGCGGTCCCGCCCTCCTGATCAGCGACGAAGAAGGTGTTTGACAGCCACTGTGGGTGCTCGGAGCGCTCGATAATCATCTGTTAAGCGTAGCCGCAGAAGCTGCTGGCCGGTTCCGCCACCAGCGCCTCTAGTCTGAGGCTATGCGCCTAATCCACACCTGTTACCGCGTCTTCGATCTTGATCGCTCGACCGAGTTCTACGAGGCGCTTGGATTCGAAGTGATTGGTCGGATGCCGATTGGTACTGAAGCAACCAATCTGTTCATGAATCTGCCGGGCGACGGCGATGAGCCGCGGCTTGAACTGACCTTCAATCATGACCGCAGCGAGCAATACGAGATTGGCGATGGGTACGGCCACATCGCGCTCGCTGTCGGCGACCTTGACGCAGTCCTCAATAGCCTTGCAGAGCTGGGAATTGATCCGGAAAAGCCTCCGTACAGCGTCCGTGAAGGTGGTACCCGTCTCTGCTTCGTCCGCGATCCAGATGGATACCGGATCGAACTTCTCGACCGGACTTGACCGCGTGGAACAGCCACAGCGAACGGTCGTTGAGGATCTAGGATCAAACAGTTTTCGACTCGTTGTTTACGAATGGGAGCCGGCCTGCTGGTGGCGGCGCAGCGATGAGATCGTTGAGACGGTTCGGATCGGTTCTGGGCTTGACTCGTCAGGAAAACTCGGCAAACGCGGCATTACCCGCGGCCTGCAAGCGGTTGAACTGTTCGGCCATGCGAGGCGAGCGTTTGGGGTAACTCCCGAAGAGACGATCTCGGTTGCAACGAGTGCGATCCGCGACGCGAGCAATGGCAGTGAATTTGTCGAGCGCGCAGAGAAACTTGGTGGTGTTCCCGTCCGAGTTCTCTCGCAGTCGGAGGAGGCCCGCTACGGAATGCTCGCCGCCGTCAATTCGACCACGCTGACAGACGGCTGGACGCTTGACTTGGGTGGCGGCAGCTTGCAGCTCTGCCGAGTGGCTGGACGGGAGTCTCAGGAGTGCGGTTCGTGGCCGCTCGGCGCAGTGCGGATGACCGAGCACTTCCTTGCCGATGATGGTGACCAACCAGCCTCAGCGAAGGACATAAAGGCACTGCGGGCGCACGCCCTAAAGAGCCTGCGCGATTCGGGTATTGAACCTGCGGGCGAACGGATTGTTGGGATTGGTGGAGCCGTACGAAACCTCGCAGCGGCCTGCCGGATAGCTGCCGGTATGCCTGCGCTTGGCGTTCAGGGCGTTGAGATTACTGGCGACGAGCTTGACCTTCTGATCGCAAGACTCGCCGAACTGCCTCCGAGCAAGCGCGGAACTATTCCTGGCATTAAGCCCGCACGCGGCGAAATCATTCTTGCCGCCGCAATCGTGATTCGTGCCGCGATGACTGCGACCGGCACTCAAGCCCTCGAAGCAAGTGAGGCGGGTCTGCGCGAAGGACTGTTCTTCGAGCGGTTCCTCGCCCCTGCCGACCCTCCGCTATTCCAGGATGTCCGCGGCGCGAGCGTCCGCAACCTTGCCCTGCAACATCGGGTTGATGTAACGCATGCTGATCGCGTTGCCGACCTTGCGTTG
>Ga0194044_10001533_pt1 | contig 11712 bp, 10 predicted proteins | sample JunL4417m_MetaG_FD_155460 | JGI IMG/M metagenome (GOLD analysis project Ga0194044, IMG submission 155460) | Anoxic zone freshwater microbial communities from boreal shield lake in IISD Experimental Lakes Area, Ontario, Canada - Jun2016-L442-17m | ecosystem: Environmental > Aquatic > Freshwater...
CTGGAATCAACCTAATTCCGTTTCGTTTTCATGGCGAATGGAATTACACAATTCACCCTCGCCAACTAAAGAAGGTGTAAAGGTTATATATTGACGGCACCTAACCACCCGCCAGCGCCGACTTCTGGCTCGGCCCACATGCTTCGGGGCAGCGCAGCCCGGGCGGGGATAGAGGGGGGAACACGAGGATCGAGAGAAGCCTGACTGCGGACGAACAGTGGAGCGGCGAAAGCAAGATGACCATGCCGCCCCTTCGGTCCGACCCAAGCGCGACTTCTGTTGTGCGATGATGCGGTTGGCTTTCTGCTCGGCGGTCTCCCGATGCAATTCTCCGGAGTGATTCTCCCCTGGATTGCCCGCCATCAACTGATCATCTTGTGTTTGAACTCCTCATGAAACCCTGCCGGCCAACAGCATCGACGAAAATGTCTGTCAATTTCTTCTTGCGCGACCGCGGGTATTTCGATATGTACTATAATATTCAGAGCCTTCAATGGTTTATGGGCATGCCGACTGAACTGATAGAACGGGAATCTCGAAACTCAATTCTTGAACTATCACATAAATCAAACAGGAACCCCAGTGCAGCTTCATCATCCCAAGAGAAAGGAAACCCGATGAGCAACCCACCAAATGCGCACGCGCAACCGCCTACCAAATTTCACGGAAGGATAGAACCGAACCGACTTCTGGGGCATCCTCAAGCCGCTGCCAGCGAGCGAATGAATTTGAAGAATCGTTTCCTGCTGGGAATTGTCGCTCTGCTGATGGTTTGTTGCACGACGGTTCTGGCTTCGCCTTTCGCCAAGCGGGTTCCCTTCACGCAGCCGGATGGCACGCCAATCACGCTGTGGGGGCAGGGTGATGAATTCTACGCCGTTTTTGAGACCCTCGACGGTTACACGGTCGTGTTCAGCCAGCAAACCCGGGCCTACGAGTATATGCAATTGTCCACGGACGGTGAGCAGTTCATTTCCACGGGCGTCGCCGTCGGGCAGGGCGATCCTGCGGCGCTGGGTTTCAAGCAGCATGTGCGGATCAATCCCGAGGCGGTTCGCCGGCAGTCAGCGGAACGTTTTGCGCGCTGGGATCAAGGGATGGAGATCACCCGGCGTTGGACTGCACTGAAAGCGGAGCGCCGCCTGGCCGATCTGGCTGCGGCGAAGGGCGGTCCGCAACCGGCCCCGCCGCCGTCCACAACGACCGGAATGAAGTTGGGGCTGACGCTGTTGGTTGATTTCAGTGATGCGGTTCGGACCATTCCACAGACGGAAATCAATAACTTCTGCAACGGCGACAGCTACACCGGGTCCGGCAACAACGGCTCGGTGAAAAAGTATTATCAGGACAACTCCAACAACCTGCTCACCTACAGCAATGTGGTCACCATCTACATCCGGGTGTCCCTCCCGAAGACGAATTACAACAACACCTCCATTGATGAAGGGACGCAGGGGCGAATGCTGCTCACGGATGTTCTCAACGCCATGATGGCTCTGCCCAACTACGCGACGGAAATCCTGCCGCTCTTCAGCGGGTTGACGGTGGACGGCAGCAGCCGGGTGCTGGCCTGCAATGTCCTTTATGCCGGGAGCGATAGCGGCGTTTGGGCTTACGGATTGTGGCCGCATTCATGGTCTTTGGCGAACCCCATCGCTCTCGGTAACGGTAAAAGCGTTTACAACTACCAAATCAGCAATATTGGCACATCGCTGGCGCTTGGCACTTTCTGCCATGAGAATGGCCACATGCTTTGCGGGTACCCAGACATCTACGACTACGACTCGGATTCTATCGGCGGTGCCGGGATGTTCTGCCTCATGGACAGCGGCGCTTCCGATGTCAACCCTCCTCAAATTTGCGCTTACCTCAAACGCGCTGCGGGATGGGCCACGACCATCGACTTTAACAGCAGTTCCAATTTCACCGCTTCGGTCAGTTCGGCGGGCACCAACTTCAACAAGTTTTATCGCTACGCCAAACCGGGAGTGCCCACCGAGTACTTTCTGGTGGAGAATCGACAGAGGACCGGTCGCGACGCTAGTCTGTCCGCTTCAGGCATCGCGGTGTGGCACGTTGACGAATTGGGTGACCACAACAACCAAAGCACGAACTTCAACACCTCTCATCTCAACTACGAGGTATCGCTCATGCAGGCCGACAACCGCTGGCACTTTCAAGACAACAAAAACAGCGGCGACTCCCAAGACCTTTACTACCTGCGTAACAATGCAGTCGGTTACAGCAATCGCTTCAACGATAATACCAGTCCCAGCGCTCGTTGGTGGGATGGCTCGGCCTCCGGCATCCTGTTTCATCACTTCAGTGCCAGCAGCACGACTATGACCATCGGCGTCGGTGCCGAGGGGCCAGTGATCACCGGCCAACCCCAAAGCCGGACCAACTTTGAGGGGACGGCCGCAACCTTCACCGTTGCGACAACCGGCACGTTGCCGCTGAGCTACCAGTGGCGGCGCGACGGCACAAACCTTCAAGACCTGGCCAACATCTCGGGTGCCGCCACCGCCTCGCTCACCTTGGTCAATGTTTCCGCAGCAGACGCAGCGGGCTACACAGTCGCCGTGACGAACATCGCTGGCGCGGTGACCAGCGCGCCGCCGGCGGTCTTGGTTTGGCTGCGCCCGGAATTGCAGATCACCCGCTCCGGCCCCCAATTGCTGCTCTCTTGGTTGACGAATGGGTCGGGCTTTGTGCTGGAAACCAGCAGCAATCTCTCCGCTGGGGCCGTGTGGCAGAAAGTTACCTGCGTCGTGACTCTTTCAAGCAACCGCTTCTGGGTGACGAACTCGCCCGGTTCAAACCCCGCCTTCTACCGGTTGCGTCAGCAAACCAGCATCCCGGTCCTCACCGGCATGGTGTTGATTCCCGCTGGCAGCTTTACGATGGGCGATAACTTTGGGGAATCTCCAAATGGGTTTGAGATCCCTGTTCATACGGTGTACGTGAGTGGGGTCTACATGGATCAGACGCTGGTAACAAAGGAGCTTTGGGACACCGTTTATGCTTGGGCTGTTGAAAATGGTTATACTTTTGACAACCCGGGCCTGGGGAAGGCGGCTAATCATCCAGTGCACAGTGTTTCGTGGTTTGATGCCGTAAAGTGGTGTAATGCTCGGTCGCAAAAAGCAAGCTTAGCGCCGGTCTACTATACGGATTCACCGGGCACGGTGGTGTACAAGAGTGGTCAACTAGCTCCGTATGCTAAACTGGCATCCAGCGGGTATCGCCTTCCGACGGAGGCCGAATGGGAGAAGGCAGCGCGCGGCGGCGCAAGCGGGCATCGGTTTCCATGGGCGGACAGCGATACGATTTCTCACAGTCGGGCGAATTATAATAGCACATGGTCTGGCGGCCATCCGGATTTCGCTTATGACATCAACCCAACCAGCGGTTTCCATCCCGCATTCAACGACGGAGTCTTTCCCCTGACCAGTCCCGTAACGTACTTTGCGCCCAATAGCTATGGGCTTCACGATATGGCTGGGAATGCGTTCGAGTGGTGTTGGGACTGGTTCGATGGTGCGTGGTATAGAATGGCCGGTGCGAGTGAGGACGACACGCTGGGACCAGATTCTGGCACATCTCGAGTGGTGCGTGGTGGACAATGGGGCAGCACGGCATTCAGTGACTGTGTGGCGCATCGGAATTGGAACTTGCCAACCGTGGGGAACAGCTTTTGGTGGAGTTTCCGATGCGCGAAGACGCCTTGAGGGATCGGTGGCGGCGACAACCTTAGCGTGGCCTCTGGGCCAGGGATGCTCGCGTGTGCTTGCGGCAAGGCGGGGCGGTCGCCGCTGACGGAGAGCACTTCAAAACCCAACTCCGCTTCACTGGCCCGGGCGGCTCACTCCAGATCCCCAAGGACGACGAAGTCTGCCGCCGCCTGGCCATGCTCATCGAGGGCCAGTGCGATGGCATCGGTCCAGCCAAGGCCGCTCAAGAATATGATTTCTCCCGCCAACGTTATTACCAAATCCTGGCCGCCTTCTTTGCCCAAGGCACTCAGGGCTTGCTCCTGCAATCCCCAGATCCCAAGACCGATTACTGCCGCACCGATCAGGTCGTCCGCTTGGTCATCCGCTGTCGCTTCCTCGATCCCGATAGTTCGCCTGCCGTCATCGCTCAAACAATCCGCCAATAGTCTCATACCATTGGTCAGCGCAGCATCGAACGGATCATCGCCGATTACGGCCTTCAAAAAACAACTCTACACCATTAATCCCGCCAACCCGCCCCAGTTTGTCCAGATCCAGCGCACCCGCAAAAAACAGCGCTCGGTGGCGGCCGATCCGAAGAGTCTGGAACGGCAAGTTCGCCAAGCATTGGCCGACAAAACCTCGGACAACCAAATCGGCATTTGCCTGCTGCTGCCCGAACACTTGCGCCTGGGCACCTGGATCTCATGCGCTCATGGTCCGGCAGGCAGAGTCTGCCACGCTTTCAAAAGCCGCGCGGTGAGGAAATGACAGAATCATGGGAGGACAGAATCATGTTTTGAATTTGCCGATGAACTCGAAGTCCTTCGCACTGGAGAGTGCTCGTATGTTGGGATCTGCCCGGTTGTCCTTTATGATTCTGTCTTGCCATGATTCTGTAATTATCGCGATCAATTGCACCGGGGCAAAGGGCGGCCACAACGGCCAGGGCGGATTCAAGAACCTGCAAAATCGTAGCCGTCCACGGCAGTCGGCGCACTTTTCCTCGATTATCGGAGTGTTAGCGCCGACTGCCGTCGGCGGCTACGATTTCTTGAAACCACCCTGCACAACGGCGGTGCGAGGAAAAAGGGTTGATTGTCTCCCGAGAACCTTCCACGCTCCAGTCTTGACTTGGGAGTGCCAATGGGCCATTAAGCGGAGCCAAGAACCAAATCGCTTGTCAACCCGATCAATTCATGAACATATTTCGGCGTAAGAACGTTGCCGATCTCCAAGCGGAGGTGCGGATGGACCAGAGTCTCAAGCGGGCGCTCGGCCCCTTCAACTTGACCACATTGGGCATCGGCGCGGTCATTGGCGCGGGCATCTTCGTCCTCACCGGCAGGGCGGCTGCTCAATATGCCGGACCGGCCATCGTGCTCTCCTTTGTCCTGGCGGGCATAGCCTGTGCCTTCGCGGGGCTCTGCTACGCCGAGTTCGCGGCTATGATTCCGATTTCGGGATCCGCATACACCTACGGATACGCGACCCTGGGCGAACTTACCGCCTGGATCATCGGCTGGGACCTCATCCTCGAATACTTGTTTGCCGCCTCCACGGTCGCAGTCGGCTGGTCCGAGTATGCGGTTTCCATCCTTAAGGACATCGGAATAGTGATTCCAGCCGCCTTCACGTCTGCACCTTACAACCACGTCACGCCGCCGGACGCCGGGTGGAACATCTGGCGTTTGTTCACAGAAGGCTGGACCAACACAGGCGCTGTCCTCAACGTCCCTGCCATGGTCATCGTCGGGCTTATTACACTATTGCTGGTTCTTGGCATCAAAGAGTCGGCGACAGTGAACAACATTGTGGTGGCCATCAAAGTCGCTGTCGTCCTCCTTTTCATCGGGGTCGGTGCTGCCTACATCAATATGGAAAACTGGAAACCGTTCGTGCCGCCGGAGCTGGCGCCGGGGCACTTCGGATGGAGTGGCGTGTTGCGCGGCGCGGGTGTGATTTTCTTCGCCTACATCGGTTTTGACGCAGTCTCGACCGCTGCGCAGGAGTCGAGAAAACCGCAGCGCGACATGCCAATCGGCATTTTGGGGTCATTGGCAGTTTGCACCGTGCTTTACATCGCGGTCTCACTGGTGCTGACCGGGATCATCAATTACACCGCGCTGGACGTGAAAGCCCCGATCGCGGCGGCCATCGATTCCCTGGGCCAATCCGTGGCTTGGCTGCGTCCGATCATCAAGATTGGCGCAATCGCTGGTTTGTCGTCCGTCATTCTGGTCATGATGCTCGGCCAGCCCCGCATTTTTTATGCTATGTCAAAGGACGGGCTCCTGCCGCCAGCATTTGCCTCGGTCCATCCGAAGTTCCGCACGCCGTGGTTCGCTACGATCCTCACGGGCGCATTCGCGATGCTCGTTGCGGGATTGTTCCCAATCGGCCTGCTCGGGGAGTTGGTGTCCATCGGCACTCTCCTGGCCTTTGCAATCGTCTGTGCGGGGGTGTTCGTGCTTCGGTTCACAGACCCGCACACTCATCGCCCGTTCCGCACTCCACTCTTCTGGCTGGTCTGCCCCTTGGGTGTTTTCTTCTGCACTTGGCTTATGTACGGCCTGCCGCCAGATACCTGGGCACGACTGATTATATGGATGGCTATCGGCTTGTTGATCTATTTTTCTTACGGCCGCCGCCACTCAAAAGTGCAGCAGCAGGCCAACCAAACCCAGGCACCCTGAACGAAGCGCACAACACGTCGGGCAGATGCTCGTCAAGCTTCAAGAAACCGCTAGCCGCCGACGGCAGCCGGCGCTGATCTCTATGAACGCGGGAAAGTGCGCCGACATATTTGTGGCTTCTTGAATCCGGCGTGAAGTGACTGCCGCCCACTCCAGTTAAAGCTTGTACCTTTGCCGCAATGCCTCAGCTAACTCGGGCATGCCGTGGGCTGCCGCGTACGATCTCAATTCCTGGGGATTCACTTGTTCGGGTGAAGAATAGACACTCTTTTCAAACACCTCCAAGGCCTGCCGCATCCCTAGCGCGCCCAGCTTCGGCTCGTACTTGCCTGTGGTGTTCTTAATGCCATTAATCGCCGACCCGGCCAGGAAAAGGTAGTTGCAGACCGATCCTCGCCGGCTAACGTCCATCAGATTTTGGATAATGTTGCCTTGGTCCAGGCCGCCGGCTCGAGCCATCATCACCACCGCGCGTCCGGCAGCGGGACCCGAGAGAGCCTCCTCGCACTTGCGCCATTCCAGGCCCGTCGGCCGCAGCAGGCTTTCCCCCGTGCAACTCAACGGTGCCGTCTGACGAAAGTCCACCCCGTCCAATCGAGCGAAATAATCCAGCAGTTCGCGATAAATCTGGCGCGTGCGCGCCGAGATGCCGCCGTTATGGCCATAAATCACTGGCGGGTTGGCCAGGCGCTTCAATTGGTCGCGCACCATTCGTACCGTGCCGCCGAGGTAGTATTCGCTGAACATGACGCCGCTGACGCCCTCTTCAACCGCGAGTTCGACCAACGCCGGCAAATGTTGCGGCGGAGCGCCGATGTGCGGCGCAAAAATCAGACCGCGGCCGCCACGTGCCGCCTTGGTGCGCTCAATCGCCTCTTTGGCGTGGCGCAGACGTTCGCGCAGGGGGGCAAAGGCAACCTGGGGCAGAAAGTTCTCATCTTCCTTAACGAACAGAAACAATGGATTCGCGGCAGCCTCGGCAATGATCTCGGCTTCCTCCTGCGGTGTGATGCCCGTGCATGGCTTTAGAATGGTGCCAAACGCCGGTTCAGTTTCCGAAAAACCGGTCCGCTTGCGCACCCCGGCCGCACCATGAGCCGGACCGGGAAAACGGCGCAACGTATCGTCCGACATATCGATCCAGACCAATTTGGTATCCACCTGCTCGGTCAGACCGAACGTGCCTTCGCCGCCGGTAATATGCAAAATGTCTGTGGTGTATAAACTGCCGTCTTCATGCAGTAACATCTTCAACGGAAAGGCCACGCGGACGATGCCGATTCGGCCGCTGGCATCGAAATGCACATAGTCCACTACCTTGCCGCTGCACTGATCAAGCAGCGAGCCGGGCTTGGCCGAGCGCACGCCGCTGGTCATGTGATACCAAATGTCGTTCCCGACCGCCTGCACCGTCATCGTTCGCGCGCTCACAAAGAAGGTCGCCACGATGTGGTCTGCCAAGTCCGGCCGAGGCAAGCCGGCCATTGCTTCATACACATGGCGCCGAATCAGCTCTTCGCGCTGGTCCAAATCCAGCCGCATGGTTTCCAAGCTCTGTAGGTCCACAAAAGTTCCTTTTCTCTAAGTGTCTATAGTTTCCAGTCCTGCCAGGCTTGTTGAATTTCCTCCAACAGCGGGTCATCGACCTCGAGTTGGCTCACCTCACACAACATGGGTTTGAGCCCCTGCTCCGTAATCATTTCTTGCATCTCGACCGACTGAGCATCCGATGGGTGACTATATCTGAGCGCCGCGACGATGCCCTGAACGATGTAGTGTCGAGGGAGACCGTAGTGATGCGCCAGGCGGGCGGGGCCCAGCAAACGCTCTCTGGGCCGAAGCTTGCGCAACGGCTGGCGCACCACACGCAAGATTTGGTCCCGCATCTCCGGAATGGCGCCCCGGTCGTAAAGCTCCTGTTTGTAGGCCGCGATGCTTTCCGGTGAAAAGCCATGCTTGCGCTGCACCACTTCGCCAATCTGGTCGCAAGCCCCCACAACCCGCCCGGCCACGCGCGAATCGCCTACCGCCTCATGGATATACCGGTGGCCGTGGTGAAACCCGAAATAGCCGCAGATGGCGTGGCCCCCGTTGTGCATGAATAGCTTGCGTTCAAGTCGCGCATCCTGGTTGTCCACCAGTTCAAGGGCGGCCAGCCATTTCAGGGGTTGTCCCTTGAAATCCTCGCGGCGAATCGTCCACTCGTTGTAATCCTCGGCTGTGATCACTAGCGGATCGGGCTCGGGCCGCGGCACGACGCGGCTGATCATGCAGTCGGGGAAGCCGAAATACTCCTCGCAATAATCGAGATCTTCACCGCATAGCAACGCGCGCACGTGCCGGCCCAGGGTCGAGGAGCTGTTCTGCATGTTTTCGCAGGCAACGAAATTGAGCGCGACGGCGCGTCCAGCCTGCCGGCACAGCCTGGCGGCCTGGGCCACAGTAATGGCCACGTCGGAAAGATTCTGATCAAAAACCGAAGTCAGCACCAGGTCAGCCTCGATGATCTCGCGGGCGACCTTCTCGCGCTCCTGCGCCGCGAGGAATCGCGCCCCTTGGACATCAAGGGATTGACAGGTCCGCCCGTCATGGAGATTGACCCGATACCCGCCGGCCTTTTGCAGCCGTCCTATCAACCCCTCATCAATGTCGGCAAAGGCCATTTGCGCGCCCGTCTGCCAGACCAGCAGGCCCACATGCCCACGGCCGGTCGCCCCCGCGCCGAATACAACTGCCTTGGGTTTCGTCGAGTCGCTCATATTCAAACCCGGTTGTAGTCGTCTTCCACCCTAACCACGTCATCCATGTGCGGCGTGCTGACCTCGATGAAGCGAACGTCCTCGAGGGCGGTCGTGCGATGCTTGCGTCCAGGCTTGTTTTCGACCACATCACCGGCCTTGAGAATCAGCGTCTCCATCTGGCCCTGATCGTTTTGCCACTCCATCTGGGCGATTCCGCTATCCACATAGATGTGCTCGTGTTTCTGCTTGTGATACTGCAAGCTCGAGCGGCTCCCTTTCTTGAACTCGATGATCTTTAACGCATATTGGTCGGTCACTGCCACCCAGATCTCCCGACCCCAAGGTTTTTCGACGATTTTCATTTTGTTCCTTTCATGATATGCCACCCGTCAAGGGCTCGTAACCGTAGTCTGCACACGTTGGTGACCAATCTTAGCACCTTCTCGATTGCCATCAGGCTTACGATACCGAAACAATGTGATACTTCGCGATCGCACCACCCAGCTTAGCCGTCCAGCGCTGGCCTACTTTCTTGCCCATCAGGTTTTGGCCCAGGGGAGATTGAGGCGTAATGACCGTGATTTCCTTACGCTGGTGTTCGATCTCCAAGCCGCCGTTCCTCGGCCCGATGAAGTAGATGGAGCGCGTGCCATCGGCGTCCAATTCCACCAGAGCAGTTAGATCGATTGGCGCATCGGGAGCAAAATCCCTGGTCGCCAGAGCGCTGTAGATTTCGATCGAGTCCAGGATTTCCTTCGCCTGCCGGGCCTGGCCGCCGGCCAGATAAGCCGCTTCGATCCCGCGGGTGTCGTATTTGCTTTCCGCCTTGCTACTCTCATGCGTGGCCTCCGCATGAGATGCCCGGGCGGCCTTCTCCAAAAGGCCAAGGCTTTCGCTCAGGCTGGCAATGATTTGCTTTATCAACTGGCCTTTTTCCATTTTGAAATCCCTTCAGAGACCTGGTGCCACGAGCGAAAAGCCGCTCACCGCAAGGGTCTCCGGGACAAAGCGGTCCGAAACCGGGCGCAGTTGGCCGTAAAACGAGTTGTCCAAGGCATCGTCCAACAGGACGGCCCCAAAGCACCCCATGGAGAACTCAGCCGGAATCGGCCAATCCGCTTCGAGCAAGTTGGCCGAGAATGACCTCCACCGGTATGTGCGTGGCCTTGATGACAGGGCGACCGCCACACACGGGTGGATTGAATTCGATGAGATCGATCATCGCGGACCAGGTAGCCGAGGATTGCCAATTATCGGGTGCCGAAGTCTCGGCAGCCAAAAGCCGGTCAAGGCATTGTGAACAATGCTGAGAACGGTGAGGTCTGACCGGTCGCCGAAGGCCCGGTGGCGCGGTAGAATGAGGCCGGGTTATTGTCAGTGAAGGTCGCGGAGCCTCCGACCGCCGCGGCAGCCAACAGGTACGAGCCATTCACCGTGGCCGACTTCTGGATGCCGTAAACGGGCCCGGTGCTACCCCTGACGCCGACCGTTGTGTGGCTGCCAGCCCGGGTGATCGGGCCGATGGTCGGCTGGGTATCGCTTGAATACGTGACGGCAATCGTCACTTGAGTGCCATGCGCGATGGCCAAGCTGGCGAGGTTGAAGGTAAACGCACCCACGGTCGGGTTGGAATCCACCGCCGAGTTGTCTGTGAAGCTGCCCAGCCACTTCTGCCCCTGTGGAGGTGCGCCCGAAGTCGAATCCGCCACATAAATATCCACAATCAGCCTCGTGAAAGGAGCACCGAGAGGCTTCCCACAAGTGCCGGTCAAAATGGTTGTAGTCGTGCCCGCGTCGATTACCGGGATGATGTCGAGCGTCCCGTTAGGGCCGCTAACATCGATGAAATTGGTGAAGATGTTCAGACCACCGGCAGCCGTTTGGCCGTCACCAAGCGGAGGGGTGCCCAAAGTCCAGGAGACGCAGTTCGAGAGAGAATTGCCGCGAAACGACAACCATCTCGTGTTGGTCGGAGAACCGTTATCAAAGTCAACGAAACGCGCGCCGCCATAAACCGTGTTTACTTCCAAGGCATCGCTCACACCGTTGAAGTCGCTGCCGAACCGGGCTGAGGATGTGTTATTTAGCGTATGGATGATAACGGCAAGGTTGTCGCCAAATGACCTGCCGTTGATGTCGGCATTGATGGAATTACCGGCCATCACGATGTTGGATTGGGTGCCACTGTAGAAATCCAAATAACGACCGCCGCCCTGGGCCGGGCCGAAGATGTTAGCTTCATCGGCATCATTGATGCCATCCCCATCCGTGCCGATGACGAGGTCGTTACAAACACCGAATTCAATGAACCGCTCAGATCCTCCAACGACAAGCGACATATCGGCGGCAGTGACACCATCAGGCAGGATGTTGTTGAAATTTCCCGAATATCGATGTCCGCCACCTTGCAGATCCACACCGTAACCGCTCACGATCACATTGAATTCTGCCCTGGGGTTGGGCTGCGTCAATAAATAACATTTACATCTTAGCAGAGTATTGATATTGCTGAGAGCCGCATGATTGGATTTGGTGCTATCAAAAAGAAGTTCAGTCAAA
>Ga0194044_10001534_pt1 | contig 11708 bp, 12 predicted proteins | sample JunL4417m_MetaG_FD_155460 | JGI IMG/M metagenome (GOLD analysis project Ga0194044, IMG submission 155460) | Anoxic zone freshwater microbial communities from boreal shield lake in IISD Experimental Lakes Area, Ontario, Canada - Jun2016-L442-17m | ecosystem: Environmental > Aquatic > Freshwater...
CCATTTAACTGCGACTCAAATTACGATCTATTTAGATACTTCTGGTGAAGCGCTCTTCAAGCGTGGTTGGCGTGATGAAAAAGGCGATGCACCCCTTAAGGAGAATCTTGCCGCAGGTATTTTATCGATTACCGGATGGAAGCCAGGACAGTCTTTGTTTGATCCAATGTGTGGCAGTGGCACCTTTTTGATCGAGGCTGCTCAGATAGCTCTGGCCATTCCGCCGGGAGCGATCAGGGCTGGAATGTATGGTGATGATAGCAAACCTAGTAGATTGGCCTATCGCCCCTTGGTAACTTCTGCAAACGGTTTTGGTTTTCAGAGACTCAAGCCATTTCAGGAGACTGCAGAACAAAAGCGTTGGAGTAATTTAAAAGAAGCCTCGCTTGCACAGATGCTAGAAAAGCGTAAGCAATATCCTGATGTAGATTCTTTAAGAATTAGTGGTGGCGATATTAATGAAAAATTAGTCTCTATGTTTAGAGCTAATTGGCAGAGAGCGCAGTTACCAGAGCAACCGCTTGTACGCCAAGTCGATGCTCTGGCAAGTAAACCCCCAGCTAACGCTAAAGAAGGTGTGATGTTATTAAACCCACCTTATGGTGAGCGTCTTGTCATTAAAGGCGGCAGAGGAGGCGGTCAAGATCGTGACGCCCGTGACGAAGGTGATACTGACTATGCCGCTGAGCCAGAGAATCGCTTTGAGATGAATTTAGAAACAGGCCGTCAAAGTGCTAAGCGCTCTAGCCGTGAGTCTTTGAAAAAACTTCAAGCCCAGGAAGAGCAAGACCCTAAGTTTGTAGAATTCTTGCGCCAATTTGGTCAACACCTGAAAGATGCTTTTGGTGGATGGAATGTCTTTGTATTGACTGCCGATATGGCTTTACCAGGACAATTGCGTATTAAGGAATCTAAGCGCACCCCATTATTTAATGGCCCACTGGAATGCCGTTTGTTTAAATTTGAGATGCATGCAAAGCGCCCATCTTCAAGCGAAGACTAGGTGCTTTAGAATAAAGTGATTATTGTAGAAATAGAGCGGAGAGTCAGTAAATGGAATTTAAAACGTATATGTGTCTCATCTGTGGATGGGTCTACGATGAGGCTACTGGCTTGCCTGACGAGGGTATTGCTCCAGGCACTCTCTGGAAAGATGTGCCGATGAATTGGTCATGCCCAGAATGTGGCGCGCGTAAAGATGATTTTGAAATGATGGCGATTTAATTAGGAATTGATCGTGGTAAAAGTAGACAAAAACGAAGTTTTATTTGAGCGAGCCCAAAAAACGATACCTGGGGGCGTGAACTCCCCAGTACGGGCTTTTCGTCAGGTAGGCGGTACACCCCGCTTTATTACTAAAGCCAAAGGTCCTTACTTTTGGGATGCAGAGAACAAGCGTTATATCGATTTGATTATGTCTTGGGGCCCCATGATTGTTGGCCATGCAAATCCAGAAGTAGTAGAAGCAGTTCAAAAGGCCGCAGAAACGAGTTTTAGTTATGGCGCTCCAACTGAAGGAGAGATTGAGCTTGCAGAGCGTATCTGCGCCTTAATGCCTAGCGTTGAGCAAGTACGTATGGTATCGAGCGGTACTGAGGCAACGATGAGTGCCCTGCGCCTTGCGCGCGGCTATACCGGTCGCGATTTAATTATTAAGTTCGAAGGTTGTTATCACGGGCATGCGGACAGTCTTTTAGTGAAGGCAGGGTCTGGCTTGTTGACCTTCGCTGATTCCACTCAAAATGCTCCATCTTCTGGTGGCGTACCGCAAGATTTAGTGAAGCACACATTAGTGTTGCCATATAACGATGTTGCCGCAATTGAAGAGGTATTCAAAAAGCAGGGTGATCAGATTGCAGCTGTAATCATAGAGCCCATTGCTGGCAATATGAATTTGATTAAGCCCTCAATAGAATTTTTATCAGCGATTCGTAATCTCACTAGCAAGCACGGTAGTGTTTTAATTTATGATGAAGTAATGACTGGCTTTAGGGTTGCTTTAGGTGGCGCTCAGTCGCTGCAAGGCATTACTCCTGACCTTACTTGCTTAGGTAAGGTGATGGGTGGTGGCATGCCTATGGCCGCTTTTGGTGGCAAAAAAGAAATCATGTCCAAGCTCGCCCCTTTGGGTAGCGTCTACCAAGCAGGTACTTTGTCTGGCAATCCAGTGGCAGTGGCGGCAGGCCTTAAGACTTTAGAGATTATTTCTCGAGCAGGCTTCTATGAGCGCCTCACTGGTCAAACTGAAAAGTTAATGACTGGCCTAAAGCAGGCTGCAGATAAAGCCAATATTCGATTTGCAGTTGATAGCGTGGGCGGCATGTTTGGCTTTTACTTTACCAGCCAGATTCCGACTTCTTATGAGGCAGTGACTCAATCTGACATCGAAGCGTTTAAGAAATTTTTTCATCTCATGCTAGAAGAGGGTGTGTATCTTGCCCCATCAGCTTACGAGGCTGGATTTACCTCAATTACACATGACAATGAAGTAGTTAATGCCATCATTGCTGCAGCCGAGAGCTCATTTAAAAAACTATAAACTGCTAACGCTTCATTGATGCAGTAATTACATTCTGAGTGGATGGTCATAGCCATCCACTTGAATCATCTCAAGACTTTTAGAATCTTGATTGGTGTCGGTAATTTCTAAGGCGGTTAATTTGCCACCCCACACGCAACCAGTATCCAGGCCAATGACATTGTTATGCCTTAGTAGGCCTAATGTAGACCAATGACCAAAATAAATCAGGGTATCTACGGTTTTGCGTTTAGGCGCCTTAAACCAAGGGATGTAGCCTTTGGGACCATTCTCCAAGCCCTCTTTGCTTTCAAACTCCATCTGTCCGTTTGGTGTACAAAAACGCATGCGGGTAAGCGTGTTAGTGATGAGTCGTAAACGCTCATAACCTTTTAATGAATTACTCCATTTGTTTGGAGTATTGCCATACATATTGGCTAAAAATTCTTTATAGGATTTACTGCGTAGGGCCTTCTCAACTTCTTGTGCGCATTCGAGGGTTTGCTGCAAGTCCCATTGGGGCACTACGCCAGCATGTACTGTGAGCACTTTACCATTGCTAAGTGCCATGGGGCGCTTGCGTATCCAATCGATGAGTTCTTTACGATCAGGCGCTTTTAAGATGGCGTCCACCGTATCTAAACCCTTGGTCTTACGCAGCCCAGCATCAATGGCTAATAAGTGCAGGTCATGATTGCCTAAGATGCATTCGGCCCGGCCAGACTCTTGCAGGGATTTAAGTTTCCTCAAAGCACCAAGCGAATCAGGTCCGCGGTTCACTAAATCTCCTAAAAAAATCAGAGTGGACTTTTTAGGAAGTTTTTTTAGTAGGGCTTTGAGTGAGGGACTGCATCCTTGAACGTCGCCTACAGCATAGATTTTGCTCATACTCTATCTTAGCGGAAAAGCGAAGCTAGGTACTCACGAGTTGATTTTTTTGACTACGCTATACCGCACCAAAGTTTTCTTACGAGCCTCATCGTGATCAACAATGGGCATTGGATAGTCTCTGCCTAGTACTACACCAGCAGCCTCAAGTTCAATATGACCAGATTCCCACGGGGCATGAATCGATTTTTTCGAGAGCTTTTCAAGTTGCGGCAGATAGCGCCTGATAAATTTGCCCTCAGAATCAAACTTTTCAGATTGTGTAATGGGATTAAAGATGCGGAAATAAGGTTGAGCATCGCAGCCTGATGAGGATGCCCATTGCCAACCACCGTTATTAGAGGAGAGTTCGAAGTCATTGAGGTGCTGGGCAAAATAGGCTTCACCCCAGCGCCAGTCAATACCCAGATCTTTAGTGAGAAAGCTAGCCACTACCATGCGCAAGCGATTGTGCATATAGCCACTTTGATTCAGTTGATGCATTGCCGCATCGATCAGTGGATAGCCCGTTTTTCCTTCACACCAAGCTGCAAAGAGTTTCTTGGCATTAGCACCACTTTCCCAGGCGATATTGTCGTAGTCTGGTTTGAAGGAAGCACCTTTGGCTAGTCTTGGGTGGTTGGCCAAAATCATGAAATAAAAATCACGCCAAATCAGTTCGCTTAACCAAATCGTCGCACCCATGCTGCCACCAAGCATTCGACGATGGGCTTCACGAACTAAACCTCTAATCGAAAGCATCCCAAAGCGTAAATGGGTTGATAAATAACTGACCCCTTTAATTGCAGGAAAGTCTCTACCGATTTGGTATTGATCAATGCGGGATAAGAAGTCTTCCAGAAACGCTTGCCCGCCTTCAGAGCCTGGCGGCAAATAGGTCTCAATGCCGGTAGCGCAAAAGCCCATAGATTCGAGAGAGGGGAGGAGAGTATCTAGCTTTTTGGGAATGGCGGCAAATTGACCTGGCTTAGGATTGCATTCATAGGCAGCTAAATCTTTTTCTTGCAGCGTTTTTAGCCAATTGTTTTTATAGGGCGTAAAGATAGAAAAGACAGTATTTGAGTTGGTGAGAATTTCTTTCTTCTCAAAAATGACTTGATCTTTAAAGTCTTCAAGCTGAATGCCGAGTTTCTCTAAGAGAGTTTTAACAGAGCTATCTCTTGAAATGGCGGATGGCTCATAGTCGTGATTAGTAAAGACGGTATCAACGCCAAGCTCCTTAGCAATCTGAGGAATACATTCAATAGGCTTGCCAAAGCGAACGATCAGGCCACCACCCAAACTGCGCAGCTCCTCATCTATTTGTTTTAGGCCTTGCCAAATAAAGTCAACACGGCGCTCATGTTTTAGGCCTTTAGCATCCAACTCCCCCTGGATGAGGGGCTTTAGAATATCGGTATCAAAAATGAAGGTAAGCCAAACTTGCTTGGCCTCTTTTAGGGCGTGGGAAAGTGCGGCATTGTCATAAAGACGAAGATCGCGACGGAGCCAAACGAGAGCTTTTTGCATAGACCCTATATTAGGGCTAATTTGAAGGGGCTGCTGAAAGAGCGACTGCCAAGCAGGTTAAGATCGATAGTAATCATGGATACGATCTTTTTTATTCTCTCGAAGACGGTGCAGTTTTGCATTGAACCCCTGAACTGGGTCATTATTTTCATTTTCTTCGGCTTGCTCTTTTTAGGCTTAAGAAAACCCCATCTTTGTAAACGGTTTTTAGTCTTTGCACTTCTGGATTTAGTCATTGTTGGATGGTTACCTTCATCTGAAGTTTTTCTAAGGCCGCTTGAGAATGCGATTCCAAAAATGGATATTGCAAAATTATCAGAAGATGAGATTGGTGGGATCATTATTTTAGGTGGCACAATTGAGGGAGGAGAAATTGCCTTAGATCGTGGTGAGATATCCATTTACTCATCTGCTGAGCGAGTGACTAAGGCCTTCGAGCTCATTAGGAAATATCCTGATTTGCCTTTTATCTTTAGTGGATTTTCTGGGCGCATTACACCCAGAGGCGTATCCGAAGCTGATGCATTTAAACAACTCATCCAAGAACAGGGTTTAGCTAGTAGAGATGGGTATTACGAAAATCAGTCTCGTAATACCTATGAGAATGCAGTATTTATCAAACCCATGATTGTGGAGATTGAAAAAGGCAGACCTACAAAACCATGGCTTTTAATTACCTCAGCGAGCCATATGTACCGATCGGTCAAGATTTTTCAAAAGCAGGGTCTAAATGTCATTCCTGTGCCTGTGGATTACCAAACAGCTAATAGTCTTCAGTGGACTGCATTTGATTTAGTGGATGGGGCTCAAAACTGGAATAATCTAGCCCACGAAATAATTGGTCTTTTTGCTTACTGGATCACTGGAAAAATCTAGATATTCTGTAAAATAGACCTATATGACTTCGGCCAAAAAAGCACCCCCTGCTTCAGACCCAGCGTCCGTGCCAGAGCCTTCGATTTCTTTTTCAGCCACCCATTTAGCAAATCAGTTTCTAGTTGCTATGCCTGGTATGGACGATCCTAATTTTTCACGATCTGTTATCTATCTTTTTGAGCATACTGAGAGAGGAGCAATGGGTTTGGTTGTGAACCGGCCAACTGAATTAGACCTCGCAACCTTGTTTGACAAGATTGAACTTAAATTAGAAATTGCTCCTTTATTGGAGCAGCCTGTGTATTTTGGAGGTCCAGTTCAAGTAGAACGAGGTTTTGTTTTACATGAATCTCACTCCAGCCCATCTTATAGCTCCTCATTGATTATTCCAGGCGGCTTAACAATGACAACTTCTAAAGATGTTTTGGAAGCCCTAGCTATTGGCAATGGTCCCCGCAAGTTTTTGATGACTTTAGGCTATGCCGGTTGGAGTGCTGGCCAACTTGAAGAAGAAATTACATTAAATGGATGGATGAATGTCCCGCTTTCACGTCAACAGATGGGCGAGATTATTTTTGACACCCCCTCGAGTCAACGCTATGAAAAGGCAATGAGCCATTTGGGCTTTGATCCCTCGCATCTATCTGGAGAGGCAGGGCATGCCTAATTCAATCAAGAAGCCGATGACAATACTGGCTTTTGATTATGGAACGCGTCGGGTTGGTGTGGCAGTGGGTAATACAGAGACAAAGGTAAGTCAGGCATTAAAGACCATTGCGGCACCTAATACAGATGTGCTCTTCCAAGAGCTTGAAAGCCTGGTGAAGGAGTGGCAGCCAGATCAGATCGTAGTAGGGCTCCCAACCCATCCTGACGGTTTTGAGCATGAAATGACCGCCAAAGCGAAGCGTTTTGGTAATCAACTGCACGGGCGCTTCAATTTGCCCATAAGCTGGGTGGATGAGCGCTATACATCAGCAGTTTTGGAGGGTGACCCCCAGATGCACGACAATCTAGATGCACATTCTGCTGCGCTTATTTTGGAGCAATATTTTGCAGAGTATCAATCGGTACCAGGACTAAAGAATGAACGCTGAATCCTCATACAAAAAGTTACTAGAAAATCTGCGCGGCAGGTTGCAATCGGGGCCTTTTGAGCTTGCCGGCCTAGCGATGGGCGGCGCTTGGATTGCTCAGCGTTTAGCGCAGGATTTGGGCTTGCCTCACTATGGCGTAATTAATGTAGCCTTTCATCGGGATGATTACGCAGAAAAAGGAATGACTGCTTTGAGAACGTCGAGCAGTATGCCAACTAAGTTACCTTTCGATGTGAATGGAGTAAGCATCATCCTGATTGATGATGTTTTATTTACTGGCAGAACTGTGAGAGCTGCTCTTAACGAATTATTTGATTTTGGTCGGCCTGCACAAGTTGAATTAATGGTCTTAGCGGATCGCGGCAAACGTGAATTGCCTATCAGTGCAAATTTTGTAGGTGAAGTAATTGAAGTTCTGGATCAAAAAATCTTGGTCTTGGAAAAAGATGCAGCTGGCAAGTTCAGCTTTCAGATTGAGGAGCGTGAATAATGAGCTCAGTGAATCAATTTAATTCAGCTGGTGAGTTAACTCATCTTCTGACCTTAGAGGGTCTGCCAAAAGAGCAAATTCTCCATATTTTGGACACCGCAAAACAATTTGTTAGCATTACTGATCCATCACGGGAAGTTAAGAAAGTTCCCTTGTTGCGGGGCAAGAGCGTATTCAACCTTTTCTTTGAGAATTCAACTCGCACGCGCACTACTTTTGAGATTGCTGCAAAACGCTTATCTGCAGATGTTATTAATTTGGATATCTCTACTTCATCAACTGCTAAAGGTGAAAGTCTTTTGGATACGATTGATAACCTGGTGGCGATGCAGGCAGATATCTTTGTTGTGCGCCACGGTGTTTCTAAGGCGCCAATTGAAATTGCAAATCATGTACCAGCACATGTGCACGTAGTCAATGCAGGTGATGGCAGCAATCAGCATCCTACTCAAGGATTGCTAGATATGTATACGATGCGCCATTTTAAGCATAACTTTAAAGGCTTGAAGGTCGCTATTGTTGGCGATATTGTGCATAGCCGTGTTGCCAAATCCAATATTCATGCTCTCACCACGCTAGGTTGTGAAGATATACGTGTGATTGGCCCGGAAAGTTTGCTGCCAAGCAATTTAGATATGCTAGGCGTTAAGGTATCTCACAGCATGGAAGAAGGACTCAAAGACGTTGATGTTGTGATGACCCTGCGTATTCAGAAGGAGCGCATGGAGGTTGGTCAAGTTCCTGAGGGTGAGGCATTCTTTAAACAGTATGGATTAAACCCGATCCGTCTAGCATTGGCGAAATCAGATGCCATCGTGATGCATCCTGGCCCCATGAATCGCGGCGTCGAAATCGATTCAGTAGTAGCCGATGGCTCCCAATCAGTGATCTTGAATCAAGTGACCTTTGGGATTGCTGTGCGCATGGCTGTAATGTCGATTGTTGCGAGTAATTAAGTTAGCAAGTGACACAAAATACAGCAGAGATTGATGCCATGCCAGCAAAAAAATCTTGGCTGATTTTGTCGCATGGTTTTAATATGGATGGCCGAGCCTCTAGTCAGACTATCACAGACAAAATTCCCTATCTTTTAGAGGCGGGTATTAAGCCGATTGTCTTTAGTGCGATCACTGGGATTAAAGATAAACGTTTTGTTCATCGCCAGTTTTTAGCTTGGGGTCCTGCTGCATTTCGTTTTGATTTCCGTCACTGGATTGCCAATCAATGCGGCCGCGGTTTTATCTACAAGCTTTTAACGAGCGCAGTTTCAGTGTTGCTGGCCCCCTTTATTGCTCTAGAAAAACTTTTTTTGGGCTATTCGAGCCAATGGTCTTGGGCGATGCCTACATTTATGCATGGCCGGAGCTTAGTTAAATCAGGTAAGGTAGATTTGATTTTCAGTACTGGGGGTGCTTGGTCTGCCCATCTTGCTGGTCTTTGGTTAAAGAAGGCAACTGGTGCAACTTGGATTGCTGAAATTCATGATCCATTAGTGATTCGTAAAGATCCTAACGATCAAGGTTTCGAAAAGCCTAAAAATCGGGATGCTCGCTTTAGACATCACTTAGAAAGCCAATTAGCCAAATACGCTGATCAGGTTTGGTGGTTTACTGATGGCGCACTGCATTATGCAAAGGTGCGCAATCCCAATTTAAATACTCCAAATAATGCTCATGGATTTATGGTGCTACCAGGAGCAGAGCCACCAGGCGGACTGTCTTCTACCAAGCCCCATGTCTATACAGATAAGCTAAATCTATGTCACTTTGGTTCTTTAGCTAATGATCGTTCTTTATCGATCATTCTGAATGCTCTAGTCCCTTTGTTTGAAAAGTACCCTAAGGCAAGAGATCTGATTCGAGTTCATGCTTACGGCGCACCCTTAGATTCCTTGACTATTGCTGCTATGCAAAATCTAGGATTTGGTGATGTACTGTTGGCGCATGGGCGTCTCGAAAAAGATCCAAACACTGCTAAGTCGGGGCGTGAGCGCGTAGTAGAAAAGATGCAAGAGGCAGATGTATTAATACTGCTTCATGGTAACGATGAGTGGTGTGCTGAATACATCCCTTCCAAGTTTTATGAATACTTATGGACTGGCCGCCCTATTTGGGCGATAACACATCGCAATCCACAGTTAGATCAGATGCTCTTAGAACGTGGTGCCTATTTAAGTCATGAGGGCGATAGAGCTGGAATTGATATGGCCCTTGAGAGAATATGGCTTGACTGGCATGAGAAGCAATTACCTACCCCCACTGGCAAGCCTATTGGCGTTGGTCAGGCAGTCGCTACAATCTTAAATATTGTGAATAAGCCAACGATTCTTTGAATCATTACCCCCCAAGATAAACATGTTAAATATTGTTCTTTACTGTTGCACTTTCCGAAAGGACCTCAATAGAACGGCAAAGCTTGCAGAAAGTATTCTCAAGCACAATATTCATCAGATTCCTTTTTATATCTCTGTGCCAGCAGAAGATGTCGATTTATTTAAAAAGCATTTAAAAGATTATGAAGTCATCATCTTTGATGAAAAAGATATTTTTAAGGCTAACCCCAAGTTAGGCGTTCAAAAACTCTATGAAATTCGTGGCGGCTTAAGGCAACAGGTCATTAAGTCGGAGTTCTGGAGACTTGGTATTTCTGAGAATTATTTGGTCCTAGATTCAGATTGCGTATTTATACGCGATTTTGATGAAAAGGATTTTATTTTTAGTGGCGATACTCCCTATTCAGTAATTCATGAGGGGCGTGATGTACTTCAGGCAACTGAACGTTTTGGCCCCAAGAAAATTAGACACCATTTTTTAGCAGATCGAGAGCCTATCAAGGCTGCCTTAGGGCGTAAAGGTGTCACATACGATTTTGGGTATGCTCCCTTTTTATGGAGTAGAAAAGTTTGGGAGTCTTTAGATCAGAACTATTTGATCCCTAATAATATGAATTTTTTGGACGCAGTATTACTCTGTGGATCTGAGTTCACTTGGTATGGTGAAGCACTGGTCAATTTCCGCGCAATTCCAATTTACCCTCGTGAACAATTATTCATGCATTACCACTACGAGCATCAGTTGTGGGCTCATCAAATTTTAGGATACACAGAAGATCTACTTGCTCGAGATTATTTGGGAGTGGTTTATCAGTCTAACTGGGAGAGCTGGGGTGATTATGGTCCATCCAGTAAGAGCATTAGCTCACGTATCTGGAGAACTATCAAACGCTCCTTAAAGAAAATCCAGTTCAAGCTATCTCTCATACTAGGGCTGATTTAAGTAATGCTGAGATTATCTAATGTCACGTTGTTATGTGTAGAAACGCGTGAGCCTGAGTTAGCGCATTGGGCAATCGAGCGATGTCTTAGTGGAACCCAGTTTGCAAAAGTAGTATTAATAACCAATCTCGAGCTTGTGAAGCACCGTAGGCCTGGAATTGATTATGTGCAAGCGCCGGCAATCAATACTATTAAAGACTATTCAATTTTTTTATTAACTGGAATTGATCAATGCGTCCAGGGAACCCACGTTCTGATTATTCAGTGGGATAGTTTTATTGTTCACCCAGAGCTCTGGACTGATGAATTTTTCAATTATGACTACATTGGCGCTGTGTGGCCTCACCATCCAGAAAATCCAGTAGGAAATGGTGGATTCTCACTGCGCTCTATCAGGCTACTTGAAGCTATAAAAAAACCAGGCTTTATACAGGCACACCCTGAAGATTATTGTATTTGCGCAGATAACAAGGTATTTTTAGAAAAAGAGTGTGGCATTCAGATTGCGCCGAAGATGCTTGCAGAGCAATTTTCGGTTGAGCGTTCGCCATGGCATCCTACTTTTGGTTTTCATGGGTTTTTCAACTTTGCCCATGTTTTGAATGATGAAGAGTTGAGAAGTTTTTTGAGGTTGATGCCGGAGGGGGTATTGAGTGGGCTTGATGTTTATGACTTAATTGCCTCGCTGAGAGGGCAAAATAGGATGAGGATCGCTAAGGAAGTTGCGAGAAAAGTTACCTTTCAATGGAAGATGCGAATTCATTACCTTAAATTAAAATGTTGGTTAAATGGTGCGTAGAAAATGATAAAAATTTCCGAGAAATATCTTTCTATCATTTCAGTTGCCAGCATCTGTGTTCTGTTATTTATTTGGGTATTGCCGAATACGATTGCGTTAAGGCATCTCTGTTTGGCTATTGGTGCGCTTGCGGGAATCGCTTTAATATCCCAAAATCGTTCTTATTTTTTTAATTTAAGACCCCAACTTTTTCCTCTATTTTGTATTTTAGGTTTATTTGTTTGGGTGTTGATTCATTATTGTTTTTTCTCTTTGAA
>Ga0194044_10001535_pt1 | contig 11705 bp, 9 predicted proteins | sample JunL4417m_MetaG_FD_155460 | JGI IMG/M metagenome (GOLD analysis project Ga0194044, IMG submission 155460) | Anoxic zone freshwater microbial communities from boreal shield lake in IISD Experimental Lakes Area, Ontario, Canada - Jun2016-L442-17m | ecosystem: Environmental > Aquatic > Freshwater >...
CTCAAGGGGTAACACTTGATGTTGTTGGCCAAGATGGTTTGAGTTATGTGCCGACGGATGATTCCACGATGGCCGTTCTACGTGATCAATTATTTGGATGGAACGGTGAACCCAAGAACATTGATTGGAAGTTTCGTTCAGTTGCAGATTATTTGGGACTTGTAGATCGCGGCGCGGCAGTAAATGTGGCTTACTTAATTCCGCACGGAAATGTTCGCATGCTGGCATGTGGCAACGAGCCAGGGGATGCAACACCAGAACAGATGAAGCACCAATTAGCTTTGGTTGACGAAGGTATGCGCCAAGGCGCAGTTGGGCTTTCAGCTGGTCTGACTTATACCCCTGCGATGTATGCCAGTGATTTAGAGATTGCAAAACTATGCGAGGTAATCGCAAAACACGGTGGCTACTACGCACCACATCACCGAAATTATGGCGCCGGCTTTCTGGATGCGATTGATGCTTGCATCGATATTTCCAAGATGTCCAAGTGCCCCCTTCATTTAACGCACTGCCACATGAGTAATCCGAAATATCATGACAAGGTTGATGAACTATTCGAGCGAATTGATCGAGCAAATGCCAGCGGTACAGAAGTATCCCTTGATACCTATCCTTACTTAGCGGGCATGACTTACTTGCATGCACTGCTCCCATCATGGTGCCAAGCCGGAACTAAGCAAGATCTGATTAATCGAATCGGTAATCCACAGGATCGCTTGAAGATCATTAACAATCTAAATGTAAGTGGTTCAGATGGTAATCAAGGTGGCGTAGTGAACTGGCCAAGCATCGTAGTTGCAGGTGTCACTAAGGAGGCGAACATTAAATATGTTGGCCAAAAGTTAATTGATATGGCCGAGCGCGAAGGCAAGTCGCCGGTTGATTTCTACCTTGATCTAATTGTTGATGAAGATTTCAAAGTTAACTGCATACTCTTTGCGGGATACGAACCAAATGTTCGCGCAATCATGCAGCATGCAAAACATATGGTTGGAACTGATGGAATTTTGACCGGCAACCGTCCACACCCACGGGCTTATGGAACATTCGCAAGATACCTCGGTGTTTATGCCAGAGAAGAAGGCGTGATCACTATGGAAGGGGCAGTTGCTCGCATGACGGGTCGCCCAGCAAAACGACTTGGCCTAAAAGATCGTGGCCTAATAAGAACTGGCTTCGTTGCAGATATGACGCTCTTTGATGCCAGCACGGTAAAAGATCGCGCAACTTATGATGAACCAAGGCTATTTGCCCAAGGTTTTGAAAGCGTTTGGATTTCTGGAATTGAAACTCTAAAAAGTGGCAAGCGGACTAGCAATGTTCCTGGTCAGGCGATTCGCTCCAACGCCGCCGCAACTCGCTGAAGATCTCGCGGCCGCCAAGTATCAAGTAAATAGAAATCAATATTAGAGATACCTAGCGCGCTTAACGTTTCAACTTTCTCAATTAAATTCTCGCTGCTCTCGCTATCTGGATAAGTTGGCCGCAAAATCGCATCGATCTCTCCGCCAATTTCATTCTTATAGTTATGCGCAATGCCAGCAATGTCATCGGCAAGCTTGCGATACATCAGCGGCAAGAAGGCATCGATCTGGGCACGGACAGCCTTGTTATCAATTCCAACCTGCCAACTTAGACCCAGAGGCTTAGCGCTCTCCATATCAAGCAGCGTGGATTGATCAACATAAGAAAATTTGGCGCCAGAAGCGCGAGTTAACTTCGAGATATCGGCGTATAACTCACTTACGGTTCGTTCTCGAGATACCAAATAATCAAATAATTCAGTACCGATAAGTTCAACTAGGAATGGTTGGGAAAGTGCCTTACCAAGCCATGGATCGTTATCTTCCAAGAATGGCTTAAGGGCAAGTGCGACCTTTGCTTTTAAGCGATGACCATCACCACCGCGCTGCTCAAATTTAGCGATACAAGATGGGCAGAAGCAGAGTGCGAAGAGAAACTCTGTTGTGGGGGAGAGTTCCATGAAGAAACGTTCGTGATGCTCACCGTGTCTGGCACCATGGAAGTGAAGTGATTCAGCGGCGATTCCGTTAACGCCGCGTGAGAGCAAATCCTTAACCATGCCTTTGAAATATCGTTGCACTCGTGGATTAGATGGGCAGAGTTCGGAGAGAAAGTGGTTGTCTAAAGCGTTAGTAACGGTTGCCGATGGTTCTTGAATTCCGACTGCAGAGTTATGAGCAAAGACGCACCAAGCATTCACTTTCATACCTTCGGCACTTGCTGCTGCAAGTACGCCATCTAAAACCTTGTTATCAACTAAATGATCCTTCCCGTGCGGCAAGATGGAATCTGATTCATACTTAGTTGAGTCTGGCAGGTAATAATGAAAACCATCAGCCAAATATTCAAGTTGCGGACCTTGGCGAAGAAGGAAGTCGCGACTACCGTGATAATTAAGTGCCAGGTTAATGCCAGTTAAATGGGCACTCTTTAGCTCACGAAATACTTCGGTGGCATCCTGCCTGAAGAATGTGTAGGGAAAGGTAAATGCGTTATTTAACCGGGCGGGCATGGCTTACTTAACGCTACCTGCAGTTAAGCCGCCCACTAGATACTTTTCAATTGAGATGAAGAGAATTACTACTGGGATGATGGCGATCGTGGTTGTAGCAAATAAGTATTCCCAAGCCACGTCATATTCGCCGATAAATGTGGTAATACCAACCGAAATTGGTTCTTTAGGAAGTGAGCTCATAACGGTTAACGCAACGGTGAATTCATTCCAAGTAGATACGAAGGTGAAAATAACTGCTGTAACAATTCCAGGAAGCGCAACCGGCAAGGTTATTTTGGTCAGCGCCTTGAATTTAGAACATCCATCAACCATCGCTGCTTCTTCAATTTCAACCGGAACAGATGCGAAGAAGCCAGAAAGCAACCAGACCGCAAATGCCAAGTTGAATCCCGCATTAACCACGATCAAAGCAGGGTAGCCATTTAAACCGTGGAAGAATTTAACTTCCCGGAAAATTCCGATGATAAGCGCGGTTGGTGAGAACATCTGGGTTGCAAGCACAAGTAGAAGGAAGAAACCGCGACCACGAAAGCGATTACGAGCCACGTAGTAAGCGGCTGGAATTGAAACAAGTAGAACAAGGATTGTGGCGCAGATCGAAACAATTAATGATGATTTTAAGAAGCCGGCAATCGGAGCATGCTTCCAAACCTCGATGTAGTTAATGAATTTCCAGTGAATTGGAACGTGATGAGTTGGAGCGGTATACAGCTCGCCATGTGGCTTGAGCGATGTCATCAACATATTTATATATGGATAGACAAAGAACCAAGCTATCAAGTACGCAGAAGCCATAATTGCAATCTTCTTTGGCGTGAATTCCCGCTTCTTCTTCAACACTTTAACTTCACTAGATTTCAGGGCGCTCATGCTTCGATCCTCGCCGCTCTTGTAACCCGAAGATAAATTCCCACAATGATCAAGATGAAGAAGAAGTTCACGGCGCCGAGTGCGGTTGATGGCCCCATGTTGTATTCAATAAAGGCCATCTTGTAAGCAAAAGTGGTGGTTGTGTCAGTGTCATAACCTGGACCGCCGTGCGTCATCGCCCAAATAATCGGGAACGAGTTAAAGACGTTGATCAAGTTAATAATTGTTGCGATGGCGAGTGAGTTGCGAAGAAGTGGGAACTTTATTCTGCGGTAGATCTGCCACGGAGTTGCGCCATCGACTGACGCCGCTTCAGATAAGTCTGCTGGGATCGATTGCAATCCCGCGAGCAACACAAAGGATGTGAACGGAATCGAGACGAATACGGCTACAAAAACTAGAACGTAAAAGCTAAATCGTGGATCGTGAAGCCAATCCACGTCATCATGAATGATTCCAAGCTGGGTCAGAGTTAAATTGAGTTCACCGGAACTTAGATCGAGAATCCATTTCCAGATAATCGAAGTCATAACAACTGAAGCCGCCCAAGGCACGATCATCGCCCAGCGGACGAATTTACGCCCGGGGAAATTCTGGTTGATCAATTGGGCGATCGGAAGCGAGATGACTACGGTTAAGAAAACCACTAGGAATACCCAAATTACTGTGCGCAGCGCAATTACTGACAAGTTGGGGTTTGCAAATAAATCACGGAAATTCTGCAGTCCGTTAAAGCCACCGAGTGCGCCAGCCAGCGAAATCTTTGTGAATGAAATTTTTACTAATTCTATTGCGGGCCAAATAACAACTAACAAAATCAACGCTACTGCGGGTCCGATCCAGGGCAGTGCGGATATTAGGGAATTCTTCTTGCGATGCTTACGAGCAGTTGCGACCGTGATAGTCAACGCAATTTCCTCTCCAACTAATCTAACTAATCCAATTAATCCAGCTAAATTTTTTTTGAAAGAAGCAGGGCCTCGGTGGTCTTTAACCTACCAAAGCCCTGCTCTTTTTACTGCTACTTACAAGTTAGTACTTTTTGCTAAGCGAACTAGATTTACTTAGTTCCAGCAGCTTCTGCGATCTTCTGAATCGCATCAAGTACCTTCTGTGGATCCTTGTTAACACCAGTTCCAACTTGGGTGGTGATAGCTCCTACAACCTTTGGCCAAGCAGCAAGATCTCCTGGGTAGAAGATTGCGTTTGGTAGCTGGTTGATGAATGGAAGCAAGGATGAGTCAACTGTTGCAGATGCAGACTTTGTTGCTGGGATGAAGCCACCAGCAGCGCGTAGGAATCCGGCGTAGTTGTCGGCAGCGAATAGGAAGTTTAGATACTTAGTAACTGCATCTTGGTTTCCTGGCTTCTTGAATGCCATGAAGTAATCCTGTACACCCAAAGTAATTGAGTGACCGGTTGCTGAGTGAGGGAATGGTGCAACACCATAGTCAACTGTGCTCTTGTAATCCTTCAAAGTTGAAGGGAAGAAGACAGATGCGTTGATCATTGCAACTTTGCCTTGGCTAAATAGCTTGAAAGCATCAGTACGGTTTGTTGAAGCAGGGTTTGGCTGAGTCAACTTAGCCTTTACAAGTCCTGTTAGGAACTTAAGGGTGTCAACGTTTGCCTTTGAGTTAATAACCCACTTGCCTGCAGCGCTATCGAAGTAGCGTCCACCGTTTCCGCCAGCCCAGATCTGGAATTCGCCTTGTGCCTCTTCAGGTCCAAGTGGAACTGCGATTGGGTAAATCTTTGGATACTTAGCCTTGATCTTCTTTGCAGCAGCAGTTACTTCATCCCAAGTTGTTGGAACTTTTGTAACTCCTGATGAGTAAAGAACTTGCTTGTTGTAGAAGAACATACGAGCTGAAGCTAGGTCTGGTACTGCATAAGCAGTTCCGTTGTACTTTGAGTTATCGATGAACGCTGGTACGAAGTCAGCAAGCTTCTTTGCATCGTAAAGATCTGATGTCTTATAGAGCAAATCTGCTGCTGCATAGTCTGAGTAGGTATTTAGGTTCAAGATATCTGGAGTTGAGTTTGTTGCAACCAAAGTACGGCCCTTAACGAGAATGTCATCCCATGAAAGGTTTGTGTGAGTCACAGTGATGTCTGGGTTAGCAGCCATGAAGCGTTGTTCTAGGTCTGCATAATATGGAGGCATTGCATCTGTGTAGTTTGGAGTCATCACTGTAATAGTGATCTTTGCTGCATGTGCTGGTGCAGCAGCGAACGCTGTACCAACCAAGCTGATTGCTGCAAGTGCAGCAAGGCGACGTAGGCCGACCTTCTTCATCTATTTTCTCCTTATGCTCGGCGTTAGCCAAGAGTTAGTTGATTTGGATGCCCAGGGCAGGAGGGTGCCCGCCCCGGTCATTACCCCTACTCCACCATGTATGCACATTTCGGTCAAGATAATGGTGATAACAAATTGGTAACAGCGAGGTTCCAAGGGCGATAAATCCCGCATAAAGTGGGCATATGTCCGAAAAAGGTAAAACAGAAATCACCCGACAACTTGCCTACGATTTTTTTGAACAAATTTGGAATCAGGGCGATGAATCAGCGATCGATCGATTTATTTCCGTCAATACAGTTGGCAACGATCCGCGATTTGGAACTGGGCGCGAAAGTTTTCGCAAACAATGGCGCGCTTGGCAAGAAGCATTTTCAGATATTCATTTTGAAGTTGAAGAAGTAGTTGTTGAAGGTGACACTGTTGTTTCTAGATGGCATTTAACTGGAACTCAAGATGGACCACTTGAAGGCAAGCCTGCATCTAATAAGAAGGTATCTGTTGATGGCGTGAGCCTCGATCATTTCAAAGATGGCCAAATCATTTCAGGCTTTGACGCGTGGGATGCCCTCGGTTTCCGGCAGCAGTTAGATCTGGATCGTTAAGGGTGATTAGATAAGCACTATGACGCAGCCACCTGCAGATCCAAAGCGCGGCAAAGAGGTCTTCGATCTCGATCGGGCTCACGTATTTCATTCTTGGTCGGCCCAAGCACAAATTACGCCACTGCCAATTGCTGGGGGAGAAGGAAGTTACTTCTGGGATTTCGATGGCAATAAGTTTTTAGATTTCTCCGGTCAATTAGTTTTCACAAATATTGGATTTCAACATCCTAAAGTTGTAAAAGCAATTCAAGATCAGGCAGCGGTGCTAACAACAATCGCTCCTCAAGCTGCCAACAGCGCTCGCGGTGAGGCCGCAAAGCGAATTACCGATCGCGCCGGCGGACATTTCCATAAAGTCTTCTTCACAAATGGTGGCGCCGATGCCGTGGAGAACGCAATACGTATGGCACGTCTGCACACCGGTAGAAATAAAGTCCTCTCTTTTTATCGCAGCTATCACGGCAACACCAATGCTGCGATTGCATCAACTGGTGACCCACGTCGTTGGCCAAATGAATACGCAACTGGCCATGTTCATTTCTTTGGACCGTATCTCTACCGCACAGCTTTCTGGGCAAAAGATGAAGTCGAGGAATGCAAGCGCGCTCTCGAACATCTAGAACAAGTTATTAATTTTGAAGGTCCAGCAACTATTGCTGCGATATTGATTGAAAGCGTTGTCGGTACCGCTGGGGTTCTTGTTCCGCCAAAAGGTTATCTCGAAGGTGTTCGCGCACTTTGTGACAAGCACGGAATTAAATGGATTGCCGATGAAGTTATGTCTGGTTTTGGTCGCACCGGTAAATGGTTCGCCTTCCAAAACTGGGGCGCCCAGCCTGATCTAATTGTTTTTGCTAAGGGCGTTAACAGTGGTTATGTCCCACTTGGTGGCGTAATTATCAGCGATGAAATTGCGGCAACATTTAACGATCGGGTATTCCCAGGTGGCCTTACCTATAGCGGCCATCCACTTGCTACTGCAGCAGCCGTTGCAACTCTTGATGCGATGAGCGATGAGAAGATGCTCGAGAACGCAACCAACATTGGTGAGAAAGTTATCAAGCCACTTCTTGAAGAGATGAAGGCAAAACATAAAGTTGTTGGTGAAGTTCGTGGCCTTGGCGTTTTTTGGGCGATGGATCTTGTTAAGGATCGTGCAACTCACGAACCACTTGCGCCATATGGTGCCAGCAGCCCAGCAATGAATGAACTCGTTGCCGCTTGCAAGAAAATGGGACTACAACCATTTAATAATTACAATCGAATTCATATCTGCCCACCGTGCAATGTCAGCGAAGCCGAGGTACGCGCAGGTTTCGCCATCTTGGATCAAGCCCTTTCATCAATAGCCCACCACTACACCGGAAGTGATAAGTGATCCCAAGTGAGTAAAAAAATTAGCCATTTCATTAACGGCAAGGTTTACAGCGGAGCGTCAGATCGCAGCGCAGAGATATTTAACCCAGCCACAGGTGAAGTCACTGCAACTGTAGATTTCGCAACACCAGCAGTTCTAGATGAAGCGGTAAAGATCGCAACTATTGCCGGAAAAGAGTGGGGAAATACCTCTCTTACTAAGCGCGTTCAAGTCCTCTTTGCATTCCGCGAGATCCTAAATGCTCGCAAAGAAGAGATTGCCGCGGCAATCACGTCAGAGCACGGAAAAGTATTGAGCGATGCTCTTGGTGAAGTTACTCGTGGTCTGGAAGTCGCCGAGTTCGCTTGCGGAATTCCACAGCTGTTAAAGGGCGGTTATTCCGAAGGTGTTTCAACTGGCATTGATGTTTATTCAATCCGCCAACCACTTGGCGTTGTTGGAATCATCTCGCCATTTAACTTCCCAGCGATGGTTCCAATGTGGTTCTTTCCAATCGCTATCGCAACCGGCAACGCTGTAATTCTCAAGCCTTCCGAGAAAGATCCAACAGCTTCGATGTTGATCGCCGAAATGTGGAAGCAAGCAGGTTTACCTGATGGCGTATTTAACGTTGTTCACGGTGACAAAGTCGTTGTCGATGCGATGCTAGAACACCCTGATATCAAATCAATTTCCTTTGTTGGTTCAACGCCAATTGCTAAATACATTTACGAAACTGGTACAAAACACGGCAAGCGCGTTCAAGCACTGGGTGGCGCAAAGAATCACATGTTGGTTCTGCCAGATGCTGACTTGGATCTTGTTGCTGATGCCGCAGTAAATGCGGGATTTGGATCTGCTGGCGAGCGTTGCATGGCAATCTCGGTTTTAGTTGCAGTAGAACCAGTTGCCGATAAAGTTATTGCGAAGATTAAAGAACGTATGATCAAGTTGAGTACTGGCGATGGCACCAAGGGCACCGATATGGGACCGCTTGTTACTCGCGTGCACCGCGACAAAGTTGCGAGCTATGTCGATGCTGGCGTTAAAGAAGGTGCAACGCTGGTTGTCGATGGTCGCAACCCAACGGTAAATGGTTCCGCAAATGGTTTCTGGCTTGGACCAACTCTTTTCGATCAAGTTAAACCAAATATGAGTATCTATACCGATGAGATCTTTGGACCGGTACTAAGCGTTGTTCGCGTCAAGACATATGAAGAAGGTGTGGCTTTAATTAACAGCCATATGTATGGCAATGGAACCGCAATCTTCACCAATGATGGTGGCGCAGCACGTAGATTCCAGAACGAGATTCAGGTTGGCATGATTGGTATCAACGTTCCGATCCCAGTGCCCGCCGCCTATTACTCATTTGGTGGTTGGAAGGCCTCGCTCTTTGGCGATACCCACGCTCATGGCACCGAGGGCGTTCATTTCTTTACTCGTGGCAAAGTGGTTACCAGTCGCTGGCTTGATCCAAGCCACGGTGGCATCAATTTAGGGTTCCCACAGAACTAAAAATCTTCACCAAAAGTTATTAAGAAAATTGCCAACGGTCCTAGCCCTCACCACCCTGCGCTGATACGGTTCTCCTGTATCTGCTCACGCTTCTTCGGATGCTCTCTCCAACCTGGAGGTTAACAAGTTGTTAAACAAAAACCATGCTCACAAATTAGCTCCCAATGTTCTTGGACTCTTCGAGTCTGCTGTTATGGGCGTTGCAGGTTCTGCACCTGCGTATTCAATCGCCGCATCAACAGCGCTACTCGTTGGCGCAGTTGGCTTGGCTGGTCCCGCAGCGTTGCTTTATTGCGGTATCGCAATGTTCGGAATTGTTTTTGCATTTAATTATCTAGGTCGTACCGAATCAAACTCTGGTGCAACTTATGCGTGGGTTCGTCGTGGTCTGCATCCAGCACTTGGTTACATCGCTGGTTGGTCACTACTTATGTGTTCATCAATCTTTATGGTCGCAGCAACCCTGCCGGCCGGTTCATCTTTCTTAGGGCTCTTCTCCGACAAACTTGCTAATAGCAAGGGTTGGGTAACGCTCTTCGGTACTGCATTCTTCTTAATGATGGTTGCGGCCGTTGCATTCGGTGTAACAATCACTGCAAAGGTTCAAGTAATCATGTCCGGTATCGAAGTTGGACTGCTTGCCCTCTTCGCAGTACTTGCAATCTTCCACGGAAACGCCGTCCATACATTTAGCTGGCACTGGTTTGCACCTTCAGCATTTAAGAGCTCGAGCGCATTCTTTGCTGGCGCTCTCGTCGCTGCCTTCTATTACTGGGGCTGGGATGTAACCGCTAACCTAAATGAAGAGACCAAGGGATCACACAAGACACCTGGTCGCGGTGCAATCATCGGAATGCTAATTACCTTCCTTCTATTTGAAGTATTCACAATTGGTTCAAACATGGTCCTATCCGATAAGGAAGTTACTGATAACTCAGCAAACATCCTTGGAATCTTGGGACAAAAAGTCTGGCCAGGAGATGGCGGCAAGCTCCTTGTCGTAGCAGTATTGCTATCAACAGTTGCAACCCTTGAAACTCAACTTATCCAAGTAACTCGCACCATGTTCTCAATGGGTCGCGATGGAACTTTGGCTAAGAAGTTCGGAACTGTTCACCACAAGTACCGGACACCACTATTTGCAACAATCACAATCACTGTTGTAGGTATCGGACTATTCATTGGTTCCCAATTCATTGGTTCGATCGGCAAGATTATGACTGATGCGATTGCAGCGATCGGCGTGCAGATTTCGATCTACTACGCACTCGCTGGCTTCTCTGTGATCGTGCTATTTCGCAAGATGATCTTCAAGAGTGTAAAGAACTTCATCCTCATGGGACTCTGGCCACTAATCGGCGCTCTATTCATGACAACGATGTTCTTCAAAGTTATTCCAACTTTGGATAACGTCACCAAGATCGTTGGCTTTGGAACTATCGCACTTGGCTTGATACCAATGCTTTATTACTGGTCAAAGGGTCATATCTACTTCAAGATGCCAACCAAGGAAGAGCGCGTTGCTGTTCTTCTAGAAGTTGAGCAAAACCTCTAACTAATTAGTTAAATACCCCAGCGCGTTCTTAACTATCTCGGATCGCTTATTGATTCCAAGTGAAATGTGCCCCTCACCGGGTGCAAAGATAAGACGCGCTGTTGGTATTTTTGCAGCTAACCATTTGCCGTGCGCGTGCGGCACCATGAAATCTTCATCGCCTTGCCATAGTTCAACTGGCTTGGAAATCTTTTCAATATCAAAACCCCATGGTTCAACAAACGCTAGATCATCATCCATCCAGCCGTAATAGCTCTGGGCAAGTGCGTGGCGAAATTCGCCAGCAACAACTGGCAACCATTCTTCCCAAGTGATGCAAGATCCAGGTGTTCCGTGGTGAAACATAACTGCCGAGGCAGCTGGTGTTCCTGCGGTTAATACTTCAAGGCTGCGGCCATCTGGCAATGTGAATGTGTGTTGATCCATGGGGCAAGTAAACACCAATAGGCTTATCTAATGCGTTTTGAAACCGAAAGATTGATCCTTCGTCCGCTTCGTCCGGGCGATGCCGATGATCTATTCCAGTATCAATCCCGCGCCGATGTCGTCACCTATATCCCTTGGCCCGAGCGCACCATGGAACAAGTTAAAGAAGCCTTAATAAAGACCGAAGCTGAATTTAAAGATACTTTTCAAAATGATCACGAGTATGCAAATTACGCCTGGGAATTAAAAGCTGGTGGGCAGGTTATCGGGCAAAGCAATATCTCCCTTGAAAAGAAAGAACACCAGAGCGGTGAAATTGGTTGGGTGGTAAATCCTGATTTTAAGGGGCAGGGCTATGCCGTTGAGGCGACACGAAAAATATTGGATGTTGGTTTTAACCACTATGGACTTCGGCGTATTACCGCTTACATCGATATTAGAAATGAACCTTCAATTAAATTAGCAAAAGCTATTGGCATGCGCCATGAAGGAACTTTCATTAAAGATGAGTTCTTTAAGGGCGAATACACCAG
>Ga0194044_10001536_pt1 | contig 11702 bp, 12 predicted proteins | sample JunL4417m_MetaG_FD_155460 | JGI IMG/M metagenome (GOLD analysis project Ga0194044, IMG submission 155460) | Anoxic zone freshwater microbial communities from boreal shield lake in IISD Experimental Lakes Area, Ontario, Canada - Jun2016-L442-17m | ecosystem: Environmental > Aquatic > Freshwater...
AAAAGTTTCCATCCATCCATGGTTGGCTTGGCCATAGAGGGCTCCGCCCGTCGCCGGAAAGAGCTGGTTGAAAATAGCGGGTGTCGTACGGTGACATATTGCGCTGTCCAAATCGATGTTCAAACCACATTGTTGCAGAAGACCAAAGGTTTCGTGTTCGCATTGTTCGATTTCCTGGGCATTAAATTCAGATTGATCGCCTTTGGCTGGGGCATTCACCAGACAGAGCAGTCTTTGTAAGTCGGGTTTGGCTTGGTAGCTATCCCCTTGATCTTGGGCACAGACATAGACGGTGGGTTTACGGGGTAGGCGGCCCCTATTAAAGATGTCATCAAACTCAGCTTGATAATCTTGATTGAAGAAAACATTGTGTCGCAGCAAAGGAAAGTCGGAGGCTTTTGCATTCATTGACCAAGTGATAGCAGAAAGTGATCTCTTGGCAGGTGATGGCGGCACCATCTTTGCATTCATCGCTTTCATTCCCTCTGCATTGAGTAGGCCAGTTTGGAGTGCCGCAAGGTCGCCATTAAAAATAACGTGATCTGAATAGAGGAGGGTTCCATCCGCTAACCGTACTCCACTGACCTTACCATTCTTGAGAAGGATTTCTTCACAAGCTTTGCCAGTCAAAAATTGCACGCCTTTATCCTGTGCTAACTTACGAATGGCCGCAACGAGGCTATACATGCCGCCTTCAATCGCCCATACTCCTTGGGTTTCAACATCAGCAATCAGCATCAGGGTAGCAGGGGCTTCGTATGGGGATGAGCCACAATAGGTAGCGTAACGACCAAACAATTGATGCAATCTAGGATCATGGAAATAATTCCCTAAAGATTTCCAGAGAGTATTAAATAAGCCAATGTCATATAAGACTTTAGAGCCAGATATTCCTAAGTCAGCAATCATGCCGCCAAAGTTTGGCTTGGCTGAAAGCATATAAGGTTTTTCAAGTGCCTTGTAGAGATCGCTGCACTGGGCAGAAAATTGGAGAAACCGTTTTGCTTCTGCAGGAGAAGAAAACTCTGCAATCGCTTGAGCTGACTGCTCTATATCTGAAAATAAATCCAATCTCTCATCTTTACTCCAAGCGTGTCTCGCGAGGATGTTGAGTTTTTCTAGTTTTAATTCTGACTCTAAAGAGGTGCCAGCCTTTTCAAAAAGAGCATCAAAGACCCAGCGCATCGTAAAGACAGTAGGGCCAGAGTCAATGGGCGCAGGCGCTAGAGGATTATCAGAGCAATTGATTTGACGAATCTTGCCGCCAACTTGAGCTTCTTTTTCAACCAAGATAACCTCAACGCCAGAGGAGGCGAGATCAAGGGCGCAAGTGAGTCCACCAATACCACCACCAATAATAATGACGGGAGCTTTAGCCAAGAGTACGACCCTTCCAGCTGCCGAATGCATCAAAGGGTTGATAACGTGAGAACATCGATTCAGAAAAGTAGTTGCCGTTCATCGATGAGCGTATGGCATCTTGGTGCGCCCCTTGCCTTGCATATTGATCCATCGCTGCCTGAGATTCCCAGATTGTAAAAGTAGCCTGGCGAAAAAAAGGCGCCTCACCGACACCCGCTGCAATGATGCAGCCCGATGATTGCTCAAGAGACACTTCTGCTGCAGGTTGCTTGCGCCAAAATGGTATGCAATAGATAGGCTTAATTGAAGCTCTAGTAATTGAAACGATCGGGCCTGATGTAGGTGTGTCAGCAGTAATTTGCGGAACGAATCCTGACCACTGACCTTTTAGTGAATACGCTTTGAGTTTTACAGAAAAGAATTCTTCTGCATGCTCTTTGTACCATTGTATGAGCTTAGAAGATTGGCAAAATGCATCGAGACTCGCGCCATCTTGAAAAACACAAAAAAGCGCTTGATGGGTTCCGCTTGGATGAATGGAGAAGCCGCCATTTTTTCCTGAGCCCATATGTTTGTAAAACTCAAGACCTGGCGTCGACCACAGCCATAGCCTTGCAAACATGAGCCTTAAGATGCCACTGATTTTTGCTGATGACTGGATATCTACAAGAACCATCAGTGCAACTTGACTGCTCATCACTGACTTTCTAATCAATATCCTTATTGGAGTCTACTAGGCCATACTTTCTGAGTTTGATGTATAGACTTTGCCTGGATAAGCCCAAGATTTCCGAAGCAGAAACACGATTATCTTTAGTCAGGTCTAAAGCGGCTTTGATGCAGAGCTGCTCAATTAAGTCGGTTGTTTCGGCTAGGATGTCTTTCAAGGGGACTTTTCCAACTAGCATCGACAATTCTTGAGAGCTTCGTACAAGCTTTTTGTCAATGCGCTTGTCTTTATTTTGTCTTGAATCTACTTGCCTAAAGATCATGCCAATACAGGCGTGGGGTTGGGCTACAGATACCGCTGAGATATCAACTAACTTAATGCTGCTGCTCGCATTGCTAATGGATGAGATACAGGATTGTGAGCTAGCCTTGCCTTTTAAGGATTGCATCATGAGATCAAAATCTACTGTCTCTGGACCTAGATAATCTCGTATATTGGTGCCAATTAAGTCTTTTTCGCCCTTAGTACTACTGAGTTTATTAAAGGCTTTATTCGCTTTCAGGATAAGACCCTCTGGAGTGCAAACGACAAAACCATAGGCATTATTTTCAATGGCCTTAACCGTTAAAGAGTCGGGCGCCAATAGGCTAGATGCTTTAGCTAAATCCAGCGGCTTCAGATTCAGAAGCAGGTAAGGTATCCCACCATTAGTAAAGGAAGTTGCGCTGATTTGAACTGCTTCACCTCTGCTAAACAATGTTTTTAGAATCTTAGGCTCATCGCTATCTTGAACACCTTGCAGAAACGTTTTGGCATTGCTGAGTTCATTAGCAGGTAAGAGCGATAAAAGAGATTTTCCAATACAGTTATTTTTAGCAAGCAATAGTAATTGCTTCATGGCATTTCTATTCATTTCAACTATCGGATATGCTTCATCTACTCTAACGATGATGATGGACTCTGTGCCAATTTCAAAGATAGACTGAAAACGTTCCCCTAGTTGGGTAATTTGCAGATAATTTTGACTAATCTCTTTTTGAGCTGCAACTAAACTTTGCTGCAACTTAGAAGCTTCTGTAAGATCTCTGCCAATAACGATAATCTTTTTATTCGACAATGTCTTAATGGAAGCGCACATCATCGGCAATGCAATATTTTTTTGATTACCGATCACATTGATTTGTCTAAACTTGGAGAGATTGTTTGAGTTAGCGTCCTCTAGCAAGCGCTGCACTTTTGTTCTACTGTCTGGCTCGACAATATCTAGCCATTTTTTCCCGATGAGATCCTCTGGGATGTATTTGGCTAAATTCTGATTCGCAGAATAAACGTTTTGTATCGACCCCAAATCATCTAAGACAAATGAAATATCTGCAGAAGCCTGTGCAAACTGACTAAGCTCTTGGCTGCTTAAGCCTAAGTAGAGTTCTTCCGGATGAAGTGAATTGGGCATCTTAATTTAAGCTAGCTCTTCGAGCTAATATGTCCCCAACTTTTTTAATAGCTTCTTCTGCCGTTAGGGCACAAGCATCTGCAGAACACTCTTGAATGAGTTCCGGTTTGAAATCAAATAATGGGCCGCCCACCATGGTCAGTATTCCCTTGTTTTTTGAGACCTTTTTTACTTCGCTAAGCAATGTTTCCATAGTACCCCATTGATCCTCGCAGGAGATAGAAATTGCTAATAAATCATAGGCTTGTAAATCCAGTCGTTTCTTTAGCTCTGCGCTGGTCATTTCAATTTCAACGGTTGTATTCCAGCCGTTTAACTTGAAAAATTCACCCAATATTAAGATTCCTAGGGTGTGTTGTGATCCTGGCGCATTGATGAGGAGGGCATTTCCCTGGAAATCAGTGAAATTACCTTGGCTGATAAAGATAGGGCTGAGCTGGTGAATCAGGTTTTGAGCACGCCCCAGCGCCATGGTGACCTCTGTGAAGCTGTTTTCATCGTTTTCCCAGAGTTGCTGCAAGCGCCTTGTCGATGCAGGGATCAAATCTATATAGAGTGAAACCAGGCTATGGCCCGATTTTTGCATTGTGTCTATGAAGGTGAAGCATTCCTCTATCGGGCCATCTAGCAATTTCTGGCAAAAGTCGACTATTTCTACTTGTTTGACCTTGATATCACTGGCTTGACTGTCAAGCTCTTGATTGGCTGACTCGATCTTATGCCCCATGAGCAAGCGGGGGATGATTTCCGACTCTATGGTTTTATTGAGCCACAGCATCATTTCTGCATTATCTAATTCGCCTAAATTAGATTGGAATGTTTTTTTCAGCGAGTCCGGCAAAACCCATCTCCTAAGGATGCAGTGATTAATACAAATGATGGATGCTAAATGCTGCACCGCAAAAATTAATGAATTCTTTGCCTTCTAAGGGGCTAACTTGTAACAAATTTATAACAAATCCATTTGGCATGCTTTTTGCATAAATTGCCATAGGGATACTACTAATAATAGGGTTACCCCGAGGGGTATATTTTCCCAAATACCGTAAACTTTGGTTGACACTTTTAGACATTAAAAGTGGGCTCTTCATTGTTTTAAAGGTGTTTTAGAAAATTTAGCAGACTGCGCATGGAAAATACTTATAGACCACTTTATACCCCAGAAGAGAGGGTAAGAAGGGATGCAACTAAATGGACTCTAGTTCAAGGAATTTTAGCGCCCATTCAGTTTGTTGTTTTCCTAGTTAGCCTTTATCTCGTTCTACGTTTTTTATTCACTGGAGAAGGTGAGCAAGTAGCAAATATTTCAGTAGTGGTTAAAACACTCACGCTCTACACCATCATGCTCACTGGGTGCATTTGGGAAAAAGTGGTTTTCAATTGTTATTTATTTGCCCCAGCATTTTTCTGGGAAGACGTATTCAGTATGTTGGTATTACTTTTACATACCTTATATCTGGTAGCCCTAGGAACAGGGTATTTAGATCAAACCCAACTCATGTTGCTCGCTTTAGCTGCTTATGCGACCTATGTGATTAATGCCGGCCAATTTATTTGGAAGTTGCGCATGGCGCGTTTGGATCAAGAAAAGAAGACGCGTGCATCTATGCTTGGTGCTGAAGCCATTCGCTTGCAAGTCACTCAAGCAGCAAGCCTAATGAGTTCTAAAGCCACCTTAACTGGATTAAGCGTGGCAGAAGCAGAAGAGTTGCATCGCAACCTGGTGCAAGGGACGCAATTTTTTGGCTTCGTCGCAGTAATCGCCCATCTATTGGCCTACATCTATTCCCCGTGGTTGAAATAATTTAAAGGCGATGATTTGATGCTTGAAAATTCTTACACTCAAAAGCGTAGTCAGCTCCAAGAGTATTTCGATCGCACTGCGGTAGACGCTTGGGCAAAGCTCACGTCCACTGCTAAGGTAAGCGGTATTCGTGCCAAGGTTCGTGCTGGGCGCGAAGAGATGCGCCATGTGTTGCTCAGTTATTTACCGATTGATTTGACTGGCCAGCGCGTTTTGGATGCTGGCTGTGGAACTGGAGTCTTAGCAGCTGATTTAGCAAAGCGGGGGGCTCATGTCGTTGCGATTGATTTGTCACCAACTCTAGTCGATTTGGCCCGCGAGAGAATTGGTCAAGATCTTGGATCTGGCTCGATTGAGTTTCGCTCCGGCGATATGTTAGACCCCGCTCTAGGTGAGTTTGATCATGTGGTTTGCATGGATTCCATGATTCACTATCACCATTTGGATATTGCTGATGCGATGGCAAAGCTTGCTGCCCGCACCCGCTCCAATATTGCCTTTACCTTTGCCCCTAACAATGCAGCACTGAGTACCTTGTTGACGATTGGTAGCGTATTCCCAAGAAGCGATCGATCACCCTTTATTCAGCCAATTTCAATCGACTCTCTTACGAGAACCTTTAGCAAGCATGATGGTTTAGTTGATTGGGCACCAGTGAGTACGCAAAAAGTGCAACGTGCATTTTATTTTTCACAGGCTATGCGTTTAAGCAAAAAGCCATCTGATCAGAGTAAAGCGCGATAACAATGAAAATGTTTACTCTGACCTGGCGTGGCAAAGAGCTATTTGAAAATTGGAAGAGGGTGAGTCCAAGGTTCTTACCTTTTGCCGATATCGCCACTAAAGAGTTGCCATTAAGTCGTCTCTTAAGGCTGTCACTATTTCAGGTCTCTGTCGGTATGGCAATGGTGATGCTGATTGGCACGCTTAACCGAGTGATGATTATTGAGTTGCAAGTGAGCGCTGCTTTAGTTTCTATTATGGTTGCCTTGCCTCTCCTGTTTGCTCCCTTCAGAGCATTGGTCGGATTTAAGAGTGATAGTCATAAGTCATTTTTGGGATGGCGCAGAGTCCCCTATATCTGGATTGGCTCTTGGTTGCAATTTGGTGGTTTTGCCATCATGCCGTTTGCACTCATTTTGTTATCTGGAGATACCACCTGGCCTGCCTGGTTTGCACAAGGAGCAACTGGGCTTGCCTTCTTGTTGGTCGGCGCTGGTATGCAGACAACTCAAACTGCTGGCCTCGCTCTAGCATCAGACCTGGCCCAGCCTCAGGCTAGACCAAGAGTGGTCGCGCTGATGTACATGATGTTATTAGTTGGCATGGCAGTCAGTAGTGCCATCTTCGGATATCTATTGATTGATATCACCCCCATTCTCTTGATTCGGGTAGTGCAGGGTGTTGCAGCAACAACCTTGATACTCAATTTAATCGCTGCCTGGAAACAAGAGCCTCGTCAGCCCCATTTAACAGCGCATTCCATTCCAACGCCAAGCTTTAAAGAAACCTGGGCCACTTTTTCGCAGCAGGGCAAAGTGATGCGTTTCTTAGTGGCCTTAGGTTTAGGCACTGCCGCATTTAGCATGCAGGACATTATTTTGGAGCCTTACGGTGCTGAAGTGCTGGGCTTATCAGTTAGCGCTACGACAGTGTTAACTAGTCTTACTTCCTTAGGCGCGCTACTTGCATTTGGTGTGGCTGCGCGTTACTTAAATCGCACTATTGATCCCTATCGCCTTGCCTCCATTGGCGCCTTGTTTGGCATTTTGGCATTTAGCTGTGTGATTTTTTCCGAACCACTACTTTCCCCCTTGCTATTTCGTTGCGGCGCATTTTTGATTGGTTTTGGTGGCGGATTATTTGCTGTCAGTACTTTAACTGCCGCAATGAGTTTTGAATCAGGTGGCATGAATGGTTTAGTTCTGGGTGCTTGGGGCGCAGTACACGCTACGGCATCCGGTATTGCAATTGCAGCTGGTGGAGTGATACGAGATGTCATTTCCAGCCTAGCAACTAGCGGTGTTTTAGGAGATGGCCTCATTTCTACTGCTACAGGTTATAGCTTTGTGTATCACATTGAATTTTATTTACTGTTCGCTACGTTGATCGCAATTGGGCCTTTAGTGGTGATGAATAAGCATGCCGTAATGAATGTTTCAAAGAAGTTTGGTTTAGATGAATTACCAAGTTAAGTAGCAGTGCAGTATGTTTTTTATCAATAAGCATTATTGTTAAAAGGGAGAGCAAGATGGCAACCGGAGCAATTACAGAGTATGTTGATGTTGCGCAATTGGTTCTATATGCATTTTGGGTATTTTTTGCGGCCCTCGTTTATTACCTTACTGTAGAAAGTAAGCGCGAAGGCTTTCCGCTAGAGTATGACGTTCGCGGCGAGACCCGACGAGCGGCTGGAATAGCAGGCATGCCGATGCCAAAGACTTTCCATACCGAGTTTTGGGGAGATGTAACTGTGCCTAAAGATGAGCCTCTTGAAAAAGTAGCTGCCCGACCTTCAAGCTATTTAAATGGAGCGCCTTTAGTGCCAACAGGCAATCCCATGCTCGATGGAGTAGGGCCAGGCGCCTTTACGAAGCGCGCGGATATTCCTGATATGACTTCAGAAGGTCAAAATCGCATTCTGCCAGGCCGCTTACTGGGTCAATTTAGTGTTGCCAAGCAAGATAAAACTCCTGTTGGCATGCAGGTGGTCGGTGATGATGGTGTAGTAGCTGGCACCGTTAAAGAACTCTGGATTGACCAGGCTGAAGTCGTGATCCGCTATTTTGAAATTGAAACCTTGCCAGAGTTTGGCGGCAGAAGAGTATTGCTGCCAATGAATTTTTCTAGAATTGGTAAAAACTCTATCAAGGTGGAATCGATTCTTGGCAATCAATTCGCTTTGGTACCAGGCTTAAAGAGCCAGGATCAAATTACCCTGCTAGAGGAAGAAAAGATCATGGCTTACTACGGTGGCGGTACTTTGTATGCAACCCCTGAGCGTCAAGAGCCCCTCATTTAAATCGCTATAAATTGAAAGTAGAAAGTATTTTGTGAATCAAAAACCATATGAATCAGCAGAGCATGAGTTCGAGGCAGCCTTAGGGTTGCCCGAACCATTACCTGCTGGCGAAACAATTCTTTGGCAAGGCGCTCCAAATTGGATAGCCATGGCTAAGCATGTATTTCGTCTGCAGTGGCTCGCAGTTTATTTTGCAGTGATTGTGGTGTTGCAGGTCTTTTCAGTAGCGGGTAGTGAAGGCGGGCTAGCTGCAGGTTGGAGCAGTGTCGCTCTTGCTGTTTTCTTAGCTGTTGTTGGTCTGCTGCTGGTAGGTCTATTGGCCTACTGGTCAGCAACCACCACTATGTATACCCTAACGAATCGTCGTATTGTGATGAGGGTGGGAATTGTTCTTACAGTGACTTTTAATCTTCCCTATAAATCACTGAAGAGTGCAGATCTGAAGTTATATAAAGATGGCACTGGCGATATTCCGATGCAAATTGCCACAGAAGATAAGATCGCCTTCTCTCATCTATGGCCTCATGCACGTCCATGGCGCTTGGCAAAACCAGAGCCGATGATGCGCTGTGTTCCAGAGGCGCAGCAAGTTGCAAGCTTGCTGACCCAAGCATGGAGCGAGGCTAGTGGCTTTGCAGTTCGGACAGATTCAACGGTTTCTTCCTTAGATAATCATGCGGGAGCGCAAACAGCATGAGCGTCACCCAAGGAAAAGATTTTTTATCTCCCGTTGGGAAAATGCTGATCGCTGATGTGATCATCATTGTTTTGCTACTGGTGTTTATTAATAGTCGTGACCTGAGTACAGTGCGCGAACCTGATGCATCCCCAGTAAAAGTGTTACAGCTGCGCTTTGAAGATCGTCCTGACGGCTCAATCGCGGTAATCGATTACAAATCTGGCAAGCAAATCGATGCTGTGCAAGGTGAAGCAGGTTTTGTAAGAGGCACTTTGCGTGGCCTTGCACAAGAAAGAAAACGCAGGGGCTTAGATAGTGGGCCTCCATTTGAGCTCATTTATCGTGCCGATGGCCGCTTAACGCTATCGGATACCGCAACCGGTCGTCTGGTGGATCTAGAGTCTTTTGGCCCCACCAATGCAGGCACATTTTTTAAGTTATTGAATGGGTCAAACGTAGTGGTAGTGAGTAAGTCATAAATCTTTATTGGAGCTGGAAATGAATTTAGATACCGCAGAAAGCATGTTGCAAAGTCAGATCCCTGCAAAGGGATCAGTTAATGAGTCCACCAAGATGGCCTTGGAAGACGCGGTATTAAGCCCGCGCTTTTATACGACCGATTTTAAGGAGATGGACCGCATCAGTATTGATGCCTTGCGTCCAGAATGGGATGCATTGATGGCCGAGTATGAGGGCGACAATAATGCGGATCACTTTCAGCGTCCAGCGGACATGGATAAGGATTATTCCAACCTCCATCCAGCCTTATACGATGAGTTCGTTGAATTCTTAATCAGCTCGATTACTTCTGAGTTCTCTGGTTGCATTTTGTATGCTGAGATTAAGCGCAAAGTCACCAATCCCGATATGCGTAACCTGTTTGGTTACATGGCTAGAGATGAAAGTCGACATGCTGGCTTTATTAACCAGTGGCTCAAGGACTTCAATATTGGTATTGATTTAGGCTTCTTGGCAAAAGCCAAGAAATACACTTACTTCAAGCCAAAGTTTATTTTTTACGCTACTTATCTTTCTGAGAAGATTGGTTATGCTCGTTACATCACTATTTTCCGGGAACTTGAAAGTCGCCCTGAAACACGCTTTCATCCGATCTTCTTATGGTTTGAGCGCTGGTGTAATGACGAGTTCCGCCGTGGTGAGTCTTTTGCGTTAATCATGCGCGCTAATCCAAAGTTACTCCAAGGCGTTAATAAGCTATGGATTCGCTTCTTCATTCTTGCGGTATATGCCACGATGTATGTTCGTGACCATACTCGGATTGAGCTCTACAAAGCGATGAGGATTTCTCCAACGGATTACGATAAGAAAGTATTGTTCATCACCAATGAAATTATTAAGCAGGTATTCCCAATTTCTGTCAATTTAGATGATCCACGCTTCTATCACTATCTTGAAGAGATGAGGGCGCTGTTTGAGAAGATGGATACCTATAAAAAAGAGGGTGGTCTGATCAATAAAGTGAAGTCTGCTGTTTTGGGTGCCAGAGCTGGTTTAGTGTTCGTAAAACTGTACTTTATCCCGGTCCAAGATAACACCCTGCCTGCCAATGTTCGTATGGTTCCTACCTGGTAATGAGATGAGCATTGTTTGGCCCATCCTCTACGCAATTTTTATATGGTGGTTTAGCACCGGGATCATTCTCTTGCTAAACCAGCGCAATCCGTCGACCTATAAAAATACCTTTTGGGTTAGCGGCATGGTTTTGGCTTTGGCTTTAGTGGGATTAAAAACGAGTGCTAACTTAAGCACAGTAGCGGGTGCTTATTGTGGTTTTACCTGCGCCATTTTGGTTTGGGGTTGGCAAGAAATCGGTTTCTTATTTGGCTATGTAACTGGCCCTCGTCGAGAGCCATGCCCAGAAAACTGTCGGGGCTTACAAAAGATGTATTTTGCGTTCCAGACAATTCAGCATCATGAAATTGCTTTAGTTGTCTTGGCATTAGCTGTGACAGTAATGACCTGGGGTGGTTCTAACCAAACGGGCTTCTGGACTTTTATCATCCTCTGGTTGATGCGTCAGAGCGCTAAGCTCAACGTATTTTTGGGTGTTGCAAATCTCAATGAACGCTTCTTGCCAAATCATCTCAAGTACATATTTACCTATTTTACGTGCAAGCCGATGAACCCTTTGCTCCCGCTATCGGTGATCGGTGGTGTTCTTTGCGCAATTCCTTTGTGGCTTTCTGCAGTCCATCCGAGTTCAAGTGACTTTCAGGTTGCTTCAATGTCATTGACTGGTGCTATTTTGTCGCTAGCAGTCTTAGAGCATATTTTGATGGTGGTGCCTTTCTCAAGTGAGCGCCTTTGGAAGTGGGGGATGCGATCATAAATACACTGACTGTGCGCCGTTTCCCCGCGCCATCCGCCATCCTAGAATTACTCAAGCCCATTACTTGGTTTCCGCCAATGTGGGCTTTTGCCTGCGGTGTGATTGCTACTGGCGTTTCATTTGAGGGACGTTGGCATTTATTAGTTGCTGGTGTGATTCTTGCTGGTCCCATGGTGTGCGCTGCTAGTCAGGCAGTCAATGATTGGTTTGATCGTGAGGTGGATGCCATTAACGAACCACAACGTCCAATCCCTTCTGGCCGCATGCCAGGTACTTGGGGTCTGTATGTTGCCTGTATTTGGACTGGCCTCTCACTCTTATTGGGCTGGCTGATTAGTCCGTGGGCATTTGCAGCAACTTTG
>Ga0194044_10001537_pt1 | contig 11702 bp, 9 predicted proteins | sample JunL4417m_MetaG_FD_155460 | JGI IMG/M metagenome (GOLD analysis project Ga0194044, IMG submission 155460) | Anoxic zone freshwater microbial communities from boreal shield lake in IISD Experimental Lakes Area, Ontario, Canada - Jun2016-L442-17m | ecosystem: Environmental > Aquatic > Freshwater >...
CCAATAAACAGTAAGATTTCTCTCTTATGAATTAACCAGGTATTTGAATTTAGGTGATATCTGAATATAAATAAGAGTAGCGCTAAGGTAAAAGCATATCCATACCTAAAATGATCCTTCAGATAGGCTTGAGGCTGGTAAGCTTCAAATAAAGTAAAAAACTCTTTTTTAACAAAGAATCCCCCCTGATTATTTAACGCAATTAAGACAGCATTTGGCGTTAAAATTCCAATAAAAAGGAGAATCGGGAAAAGCGCTTTAAATGATTTTTCTCGTATAGCTTCATATAAAATAATTGCAGAGTAAATTGTCCCAAGCATTACCGCACTAGCAGGGTGAAAATAGCCAGTTGCTGCAGTCAAGATTAGTGCAATTGATCTCTTTTTCTGAAGGAACCATAGAAACCCAAATACTTGAAGGAACTGAACACTTGTGGCAGATATAAAATAAGCCGGTACAACATGTGCCCAGTTGAGAGAAAGTTTATCGTCTGAGCAAACAAGAACAAATAATGAAGTAATTGCAATTAATTTAGTAGCGCCAATTTCCCTAAAGACCCTGAACCATGCAAGAAGTGTAAAGAAATATATAGGTATAAATATCAAAAAGTCACGAAGTGGGTAATTATTGGCAAGTATTGGTAGGAAACTTAGCAGTCTGTATAAGAGGAAATTTCCATGTACTCCAGCATTAATAAGTAGGTCATTGGGTGAATATCGATTTGGATAAGCCATACTGTCTGTAAGCGGCCAGGCCAGCAGTGGGTCCGATGATAAAACATAATATCGCTGAAAAAAGACGGCAATCGTTAGAGCAGCAATGAACAATAATTCGAGTAGTGATTGAATTTTTTTATTAGTCACTAGTTTCATTAAATCATCATACCAAAATAACATATGACGCCCACCCTAATAAGCTGTTAGAACTCAAACTGAGAGTAACATCGTTTAGCCCCATTTTAAAAAATATAGGGTAAGGTTTTAATCATGAATATATGGCGATCATCAGAGAGGTGGGATGAGCAAACCATTTTATAAAAAAATAAACTGCTGAGCATTTTTGTCGATATCCACTCACTCAGTCACCAGCTTTCTTTTTTGCAAGTTCATTTACAATTTTTCGTATTTTTTGGCGAAACTCAGGAATGCCAAAAGACTTTGCATGAGAAATGAGTGCTTGAGAATTAAACGTGATCTCTTTAAACTGCAAGACCGCATTTACTAATGCCTCCTTAGTGGGATCTGGAAAGAACACCGCCGTTGGCTGTCGATCTTGCGGATCATTTATTCCAATCATAGTCTCTAAAACGCCACCTCTTCCCAGTGCAATTACTGGAGTTCCTGCCGCAATCGCCTCAATCGGTACTAATCCATATTCCAGCTCGGGCGTGAAGATGACCGCCTGCGCCTGGGCATACGCCAGAGCTAAAGCTTCATCATCAACACCGCCAACAAAAGTGATATTTGATTTCGCCAACACTTGAAGCCGCTCTTTATCTGGGCCATTACCAATAATGGTCAGCGGCAATCCCAGCTCATTAAAAGCCTCAATGGCGTAGTCCAATAACTTCCAGCGCTCAAGCCGACTGACGATGAGAAAATTGGGGGCTTTCTCAACACCCTGCTGAGTAAAGCGCTCCAGATCAACTGGAGGAAATAATACTTTGGAATCTGCACCATAATTTTTCAAAATGGCCAATTGAGTTGACTCTGAGATGGCAATAAATTGATTGACCCGACTTGCCGCTGCGACATCGCGCTTTTTAAAATAATTCAGAAAATAGGAGAATATCTTTTCCTTAAAACCCACGCCCCCATTAAAGTAGCCAGCGAAATTCCAAATTGCTCGCGTCGGAAAGTAGCAGTAACAAAGGTGCGGCGCATTAAAGCGCTTGATATATTTCGCTGTGGTAGCAGACGACGTAATAATTAAATCATAGTCACTAAAATCCCACCGTTCCATTGCTACAGTTGCAATCGGGAACATCATCTTAAAGACCCGATGGTTCCGGATGACGGCATTTAACCAATGGGTCTTAATCTGCAAGGCTTTAAATTCAGGCCAGGTGGTATCAGGGTTGTAGCACAGGGTAAATAGATCAGCCTCTTTAAACTCTTGCGCCATATACAAGAACACTCTTTCTGACCCTGCAGATGTCAGAAGTTGATCTTGAATGAGGGCAATTTTCATGAAGGGAGATTGGTATTGCGGTGTAAGTCGGCCATCCAAAACTCAACAATATCCAGTAATGTTTTATCTATTGCAATCTGCGGTTTCCAACCCGTATCAGCCGAAAGCTTTTGGTAGCTTCCGCACACCCGTCGCTGATCGCTTAGGCGCATTCTCTCGGGATCTGCTCGCAATTCAACTTGAATATTGACCAGTTCACACATTCTTATAATCAAAGACCTCACAGATCGTTCAACCCCAGAACAGACGTTATAGACCCCGCCATTTTTACCAGACTCTAAGAGCAATTGATAAGCTCCAGCAATATCTCTCACGTCAGTAAAGTCTCGAGTGGTATCAATATCACCCACATTCAAAATCGGCTCTGCCAGCCCCAACTTAATGGCGGCAATTTGTTTACCAAAGTCGGCGATAGCAAAACGCGCACTCTGGCCCGGTCCAATGTGATTAAACGGGCGTGCTGAGACTATTTCAAATGATTCTGTCTGACTCCATTGATAACAAAGCGCCTCTGAAGCAATTTTTGCTACTGCATAAGGGCTTAATGGATGCGTTAGTAAGGATTCCGTTACAGGTAAATCAGATTCATTTAATAAACCATATATCTCACTCGAACTCACATTCAGCATACGTCCTTGAAAATGGTTTTCACGCAGCGCTGAAAGTAAATTGAGTGTCCCCATAAAATTAGTAGCGTAAGTAAGACTGGGGTCTGCGAATGACTCTTTTAAGGTGGTAACTGCTGCTAAATGTACAACAGCATCTGGCTGAACTGTACGAATCAATGCCGAGAGATCACTGGGTTTGCAAACGTCTACATCTCTACCAACGGCAGTAATGGAGTATTGATTGCCAAAAGCGCTTGAAAGGTGAGAGCCTACAAAGCCAGTGCCCCCGACTAATAATATGTTTTTCATCATAGATTAAGACTCATTTAACAAAGAGAGGATCTCTTGCGATGTTTGATCGATACAGCGATCCCAGGTATAACTTTTGACATGTAAATAACCACGAGAAATTAAATCATTGCGTAATGCATCATCACTCAAAACTATTTCTAATTTTTCAGCTAGCTGTTTAATATTCTTGGGATCAAAATACAATACAGCATCCCCACAGATTTCTGGCATCGGTCCGGCATCTGAACAAATCACTGGACAACCTGCTGCCATGGCCTCTAAAGGTGGTAAGCCAAAACCTTCATATAGCGACGGAAAGATCAAACAAGTGGCATGAGCAAAGTATTGCTGAAGTTTTGCTTGGTCTACTCTACCTGTAAATTGCACCCTAGCTTCTAATTCTTTTGCTATGAAATCAAGTCCAGTATCTGCAGTAATGAAGCCTTCCTTTTGTCCTACCAAAACTAAATCGTGTGGGAATTTATTGGCTAGCAAAGAAAAAGCTTTAATGAGTACCCCTAGATTTTTGTGAGGCTTGATATTGCCCACAAATAATAAATAAGGTCTTGGGTGGGGAGTTGCTAATTGAGGGATATTGAACCAACTACTGTCTACTCCCAAATGAATGCTTTTAATGGCTTGCTTACCCTGAAGCCCAGTGAGCCTTAATAATTCTGACTTAGTAAAGTTCGATATGGTAATAATTGATGAGGCTTTTCGCCTCACTGCGTTAAACATCAATCTTGCATAGAGGGACTTGTGGATTCCCCCCACCAAATCTGGCATTGCAAGATGAAATAAGTCATAGATCGTGACGAGCATCTTTCCACGATAAAACAGTGGCACAGTGTAGTGAGTAGCAAAATATAATTTGGTTGCCTTCGGAATCAGCCTCACATAATCGATTTGCTCTTTGATGGAATACATCTTAGCAAATGCGGGAATCACAACTACATTTGGCGCATTTGCCAAACCGTCAATCTCGTTGATGACCGTTGGATCGCCCATCAAAGAAATAGTTGTATTTGGAAAGCGGGCAACTATCCCTGGGATTACATTCCTGAGATAAGTCCCTATCCCAGAACTATTTAAAAATCGAACATCTATCGTAATCATGTTTTCTTCACACCCAAAGCCGAGAGCAGACCGCTTACAGTAGCTATGGCCAGATCAACATTTCCAGAAAGTAACATCTTTAAGGCCTTTCCCCCAATGGCGATGGAGATGGGAATAAAAGGAACCCTTGAGTGCTGTTTAAAAAACTGAACAACTGAGGCACTGTAGTAGCGGTACAGCTGGGAATTTTTTGCCCCCAAGCTTCCGGACTCTTGATGCAATACTTTTGCGCCTGGAGCAACATCCAGTTTCCAGCCGCCATTACGCAACCGATAACATAAATCGACATCTTCCCAGTACATAAAGAAGGATTTTTCATCAAAAATACCAACCTCTTCTAATGCCTCTTTACGCAGAAGCATACTAGCAGCAGTCAAATAGTTTAAGGAATTTGGATCCACTGGACTAAAACAGTGAGTGCTTCGCCCCGTTAAAAAATTCACATAGCCGCCACCCCATGCTTGGATTGCATTGGGATTATTCATATAAAACAAGACGGATCCGACCGCGCCATTGTACGGATCAGAATGCATTTGATTCACCAGCGCACTTAAGGTCACAGACTCAACTACGGTATCGTTATTTAATAGCCAGATGAAATCTGCTCCGTGAGCCAGTGCGTACCGAATACCGATATTGCATCCTCCACCAAACCCTAAGTTAGAGTCGGATCTCAAAAGCTTTATCTTGGGATGGGCGCTTTCAATCTGGAAACAAGACTCATCTGTCGATCCATTATCAACAACAATAATTTGGCTACTGGCGTAGTCAAGCTGTTGGAGTGAGTCAAGGCATCTAATGGTGTCACGCCAACCATTCCAATTTAAGATGACTATGTAAACAAATTGGTTTACTAAATCGGAACTAGTATTTTTCATTTTTCCCAATAGTTCTAAGAAAAAAGCTTTACTAGCCAGTTGGAATGGAAAATACTCCTTCTCAAATCATATAAAGCCAAAGCTTCATTGGCTTTATATTTTTTAAAGTATAGGTAAGTGATTGCGTTAATTACTGAACCCGGAGTAACGGCGATGATGAGCCCCGTTAAATTTGATAGAACACTAGATTTAAAGAATAGGAATTGAGTATATTCTTTGATCGTAAATGCACCAAGAGCCCTCTGATACATCAACATCCTGATATTTTCATATGGCTTTTGTGAAGATACGGCCTCTTTCGCCCGGTCAGAAAAAGCTTTAAATGACCATATGAGACGCGGCCAATTAAAAGTCCAAATCAGAAATCCGCGAGCTGACCACATAGCATTTCCATAACGAATAGTCAGAAGTGGCTTTGACTTAAATTGCACATGTTCGATTGGAGGGAATTGGAAAATCACCCCGACATGAATAAATGCCGTATTGAAATAGGACTCTCGATCCCTTGCCAGCCATAAATCTCTTTTAATGACAACATAGCCGATAAAGGTGAGATGAAAAGCAAATTGCTTAAAAAATAATTCAGGATCATTTGGAATTACTAAGTCCCCTCCCTGAATAGCTTGATCTTTTAGAACATTGCTTAATTGAGCATCTTTAATCTCCGAGTTCAACACCAATAAATTACAACCCGACTTTAAGGAATCAAGCACTTCACGAATTGCATTCGGTTTCAGAATATCGTCATCTGTTACCAACCAGCAGTACTCGCCATTTGCATAGCCAACAGCTTTATCGTAATCCCGATCAACACCTAGATTTTCTTTCTCTCGGTAATATCTCACTTTGCAGTTCTGAGAATACTTTTGCATTACATCTGGCGTCGAGTCTGGAGAGGCACCGTCAACAACAATCAACTCCGTGCCTAATTCAAGTTGCGGGACGATAGAGTCTAGTGTCTCTTGAAGATAATCGCCTCTCATATAAGTGGCCATGCAGAGAGATAATTTAATCATTTTTTGCAAAATCTCCCTTTATAAGGTTTTTTATATACTTATAGAAAGGATATACAACCTTATATAAAGGTGCCGGAAAGAGATAGTAGAGAATCTTCTTAAAATAACATCCAAGAGTTCTATCAACATATACAGCATTAACAATACTGTTTAATATATTTCTATCTTCGGATGACGGGTGAAGCCAACTAAAATATTTTGCCCTTAAAAACATGCTTAAACTAAATTCATTTCTTAAGACTCGACGAATTTGCTGGGCTTCCAAACTATTTTTACCAAAATAGTACTCTGCAATGGCCCCGTAACCCTCAATACCAATACGATAGCGATTTACCACTCCATGCTGCGCAAATGAATCATTGTCTCCGCGCTGATCTAAAAAAACATGAGGGATATAACAGACCCTCAAACTACCACGGCACAATTCAAATAACCTAGCAACATGACCCCAACAACTTCCGATAAATAATGGAGGCAAGGGAATACTTTGCCATTTTTGAGTGCGGATAATCAAGCCACTCATAAAGCTGAAGAAAGCCTCTGTTGTCATTGCAGTCCCAAACCACTGTGTACGCTCATTTACAACACCTAAATCGGCAGTCTGCACTACATCCACCATCATTACGGGGTGTTCATGAAAGATATGTAAAGCTTTATCGCACAACGTATGTTTGGAAATATAAACATCAAGACCAAGATCAAGCCATATGAAAATGGCATCAATAGATCCCGGACGCATTACATCATCCCCGCTAAATAGCCAGCAGTATTCTCCGCTAGCAAAATCTACGCACTTTGCCATATCAAGATCAATCCCCCCCCGCTGCTCAGCTCTTTCATATCGCAAATTTGGCCAGGTAGAGAGATAGCCCTCCATAAGCTCTTGAGTATTATCAGTAGAGCCTCCATCAAATACGATGACCTCTATCTCCTTTTTGGTTTGCCCCAAAATGGAATTAAGGGCCTCAGGAAGATAGTCAGCACAGTTATAAACCGGGATACAGATTGAAAGTCGCTTATTCATCTAGATAGCTAAACTACTGAAAATTGATGGTAAACAGAAACATGCTTCGCAGCTATTTCATCCCATTCATTAGATAGGTTAGGGGCAACACGCCGTCCAGCATATTCCGTTAGCACTATTGGCATTAACCCAATATCATCACATGCTACAAAATAAGTATTGCTCTCTTCGTTATAACCAATCAAAGTTTGATCAGCCGTTGTTGCCAATGTAAAAGCTCCAGACGCTTGAGCTGCTTGCAATGAGGTATTCCAGTGACCTGCCCCACCAGGAAAAGGAAAAACAATCGCATCTGCGATTGAAAATAATTCTCCTATTTGTTGTTCTGGTAGATATCCTGTAACCGTTAGGTTATTAAGCCATGATGTTTCTTTAGCCTTCTCAATAATACGATTTTGGTAAGGATTAAGCGGGCTTAAATCACAAATGAGCAATAAATGAAATTTCTTGGGATCCACAATGTCAAAGAGCTGCTCCACCCCTTTATTAAAAAAGCAAACTATTTTTTTCAAAGGGGAGATCGAGTTTTTGAAATTCAAAATCTGATCGCCATTTAAAACAACGGGAGTTATGACAGAGGCACTAGGAATAAAAAATTTAGGAACCGTCTTAAAGAAAACATCTACCCAGTATGGAAGCTTTAATAAAAAATCTTGTCGTACATAAATTAAAGCTTTGCAAGAGAGCAAATTTTCCCAACCAACCAACTCACATTCTTTTAGATGTTCATGCCAGGTTTGTATGATGGGAATATTTTTAAATTTTAATAAAAAAGGAAGTGCGCGCATTAAAGTTTTTTGATAGCCTAGCGCTGGGTACTGAATGTGAATGATATCTGGGCGATAAGTAGCCACAACCTGAAAGATTTTTCCTAAGCTACGCAACTTCCAGTTAGCCATCACTGGAAATAAATGCACCTTGTCATTTTTATTCGCATTATTTTGGGCGTCAGTGCTAGTAAGAACTCCAACTTCAATGTCAGGAATATTCGCTAGCGCTTTGGCAAGGCTGTAGGTATAGTCGCCGACCCCACATTTAATTGGTGGGTAGGAGCCGCAAATAATTAATACTTTCACATTAAACGTTTTTTTTCAAGACTAGCCAGCCAAAGGTATATTGCTTACCGCCACACTCAATTGGTGTATCTGCACCCTGATAAGACATCTCACCAACAGGGCTTAAGCCATAAGCTTTTGCCTGATCAACAAAGTTAACAATTTCTTGTTCAGAAAAAATATTCCAATCCATGCCAAAGAATTTTATACCCGTAGTATCAATTTTTTGCTGCCAATAATCAAAAGAGGCGATGAAGTAACCGCCTGGCTGCAACAATCTTGAAACTTCACTTAAAAGCGCTACCGCATCAAAACCGTGCTCTATTACAGAAATAGAGGTAATTGCTTTAAATGAATTATCGACAAATCTTGTTTTTAAGAAGTTAGTGATTTCATACTTGATCTTGCCTTGATAAGGCATTCTTTTTAAATCGGGATTTAAATCGGCCCCCGTTAAATTGGTATAGCCCACCTTGTGTAAGGCAACGATAATTTCCGAGGCATAAGACCCAAAATCAATAATGGGCTCGTTTTTATTGATATTTTTCTCAATAAATTCTAAAGTTGCAAGCACGTCCCAACTCTTCACAAGGTCGCCAAGCACAACCCCTCTGACTAATTTATATTTTCGTAAGCGAGCGCTCAGATCTGATTCGAGGGACGATGCCCCTTTATTTTCCAACTCTTTACGAGCCATTGAGATTTGTTGCTTATTTTGCAGTACTTGCATTGTCATAAAATTCTTTCAATAAAGTGTTATCTGAATAATATTCTAAGTAAATTCGAACTCCAAATACATCTATTTACTCTTGCGAAAATAGACATGAAATTCCTGTAAAAGAATATTAGTTGAATCCTTGGAGAAAAGCAGCGTGAGCCCAATTGTGATAACACATAAAATACTCCCAAAAAATAAGTTTAGTGCTTCACCTACATTGGCGTAAAAAATAATTTGGCCACCCACTACAAGAACGCTAATAGATACAATTAAAGGGACACCGACATCTTTTAAAGTCCATTTAGGTCCCAGCCCAATTAGTATGGATCGATGAGTGATCCAGATTCCAATAAGCACATATATCGTATTTAGGATTGCCCAGGCAGCCGCACCCCCAATGACACCATAATGGCTTGTCAGTAGGATGATTAGGGGGACAGATACTCCTAAGAGTATTAAGTTAATAAAGAGCGGTAATTTAGTTTTCCCGAACGCCAACTGCAATGCATAGGGGAAGTGCATAAGACCATTTAATGCTGTTCCAAATAAAATTAACTGTACAACTGGTGTAGCTCGTGCAGCAAGATCTGCATTCCCTGTCCAAATGGCAAGTAAGCTTTTTGAAAAAATAATTGCAGTCAGCGCTATAGGAAAAAAAAGAGAAAGAAAAATTCTGGTACTGGATTCATAAAATGAAATTAATTTGACTTCATTTCCAGCTGCCACTAATTCTGACATCTTGGGATAAATTACATTAAATAAAGGCGTTAAAAATACATATAACCCACTCGCAACAACCCCTGCAAGTGCATAGACCCCAAAGTCCTCAAGACTTACCAGCCTACTCAATAAAACTTTATCCAATTGCATCAACATTAAGCCCGAAAGACCTACCCCAGTCATTCCAGCTGAAAATTTCCAAATTCTTTTGAGTAATGCCCAATGAATACTGCTTTCACCACGAGGCCCTATTTGACCCCAGGCTGCCTTTCTCATCAGCAAGAGAGTCGCAAAAGCAATAATCGCTTGCCATATAAAAAAAGCCTCTATGGTTGGAGAAATAAACGCTAATATCGTCACAGCCCCCAAACTATTAATAGTTGCTGCGCAAATATTAATTTTGCTTATGAGAGAAATGCGTTGGGCACCTTGCAAGGCTCCTTGATAAAGCCCAATTGGCCACCGGGATGCAAATACGATTCCCATCAAGATCACTGCTTGCCTTAGAGTGGTAACCTCTAATTCGCCTGAACTTAACCAATGATTTGCAATGAGTTCTGAAAGGGCAATAATTCCAATGGCCGCTACCAAGCCAACTAAAAAATAAATTCGCTCTAGCATGTAAAGAAGGTCACCCAACCCTTCCGATACTCCAATAGCTTTACTTCGAGCCACTTCTCGGTTAATGGTTGGAACAATACCAAAATCTACGAGGGACAGGATGGCTTGCATCGTAGCAAAAAATCCAATTAGCCCATATGCCCCTATTCCTAGGTACCTTAAATACAGCGGAACAACCAGAAAGCCAAGAGCGGCAACCCAGATGGAACTCGTGAGTCCCATCAAGAAATTTTTACTAACCCTCATTGCTTCTTAGTGAACACGCGGAGCCAATTCTACAAAGTGACTATTTCAAATGTTGGTAAAGGGTAGACCAAGGTTCTACCCTTCATCGCTGGCAGACTCTCAAAGAATGCTCTGAAGTGCCAAGGCAGAACCAAGAAGTAATCAGGGTTGGACTTTAGTAACTCTGTCTCAGATACCAGTGGAATCAAGGTACCAGGAGTAAATGATCCGAACTTATCGCTATTTACCTCACCAATTGATTCAACTAAATTCGAGTCAATGCCGTAGTACTGTAAAAGTACATTGCCTTTAGTTGAGGCGCCTAAGCCGCAGACCCTCTTGCCAGAGGCTTTTGCTTCTTTTAAGAAATTCATTAAAGCACTTCTAGCCTCTTCTACTCGCGCCTGGAATGATTCAAAGGCCTCCGTCGTATCAAGGCCCATAGCACTTTCATCTGCAAGTATTTGATTTAATTTATCAGTGTTTGGCTGCAGCGTGGATGATTGCTTAGCTGCTGTAATAGAAAAGCTGCCCCCGTTGATATCATTAAACTCTACGTCTAATACTTTTAGACCGGCCGCTTTGGCAATCCACATAATTTGCTTTAATGCATAAAATTCCAAGTGCTCATGGCAAATTGTGTCAAAAGAATTGGTTCGAATCATTGCAGGTAAATAGCTTTGTTCAAAAACCCAAATACCATTATCTGCAAGTGCACCTTCTATCTCCTTAGCAAAAGCGATCGGATCCTCTAAATCGTAAAACATGGAAAAGGAGGTGATCACCTTCGCCTTTTTCCCATCCAAGGCTTTTGCTACCGCATCTGCTGAAAAAAACTCTGGTATGAGTCCAATATTTTCTGGGTAATACTCCGCAAATTTGACCCCTGTAGGATCAATTCCCACCAGTTGATACTGATCTTGGGGGTAAGCCCGCAAGGTTGTGGCGTCATTACTGCCGATATCAATAATGAGATCGTTTGGCTTAAGAATATTTAAGGCCAATATCTTGGCTACTTTTGAATGCAAGTGCGCAACCATACTGCTATTTAAACCTGATCGATACCCATAATTCATGCCATACATTTCCGCCAAATCATAGCTTTGTCTTAGTTGCACCAAGCCACAGCCATCTTGGGCTGTACATTTGACTAATTCCACAGGTCCGGCTGTAATTTTTTCAGATAGTGATTTTGGAAATACGCCCGTTAAAGCTTGGTCCTCTAACAACATCAATGAGG
>Ga0194044_10001538_pt1 | contig 11693 bp, 7 predicted proteins | sample JunL4417m_MetaG_FD_155460 | JGI IMG/M metagenome (GOLD analysis project Ga0194044, IMG submission 155460) | Anoxic zone freshwater microbial communities from boreal shield lake in IISD Experimental Lakes Area, Ontario, Canada - Jun2016-L442-17m | ecosystem: Environmental > Aquatic > Freshwater >...
ATTTCAACAGCTTTTTGAGTCCCAGGTTCACCGTGTTGCCCGGTTTGATTCGCTGGCTTGGTTTTTCCCCATGGAAACCCATTATCATCGCCCCGCGCGGCGAGTTTTCACCCGGCGCCTTGGCGACCAAGCCCATTAAGAAAAAGATTTATATCACTGCAGCAAAACTTCTCCAAATTTATCGTGGTGTAATCTGGCAGGCTTCGAGCAATCGTGAGGTCGAGGACATTGAGTCGGTAATGGGCCCTAATTCAGAAACAATTATGGTGGCGCCCGATCTACCGTACACGGGAATGCCGGTTTTTCCAAAGGCCCATGAAACCCATAAAAACACACGCGGGCAAGGCTTTTTGCAAATGGTTTTCCTGTCGCGTATTTCGCCGATGAAAAATCTGGATTTCCTGCTTCGTTTACTGGGCAGGGTGAAGGCCGCGTTCCTACTGACCATTTATGGGCCCGTATCAGATCTTGAGTATTGGGCTGAATGCCAAGAGGTGATACGCTCCTTGCCAGGCCATATCGCCGTGCACTATGCAGGCGAGGTGACGCCGGATAAGGTGGCATTCGCTTTTGCCCAACACGATGTGTTTGTCTTTCCCACTCGGGGCGAGAATTTCGGCCATGTTGTCTTGGAGTCGCTTTCCGCGGGTACCGCGTTGATTCTCAGCGACCAGACGCCATGGCATGCGGATGCCAAGGGTGCAGTGGAGGTTTTGTCGCTTGATGATCCCGATGCCTGGGTTGCCGCCATCGATCGGTGGTCGCGCTTCACTCACGAGCAGCTTGCGGAGCAACGGACTGCAGCGCTGAACTATGTGCGTGATCATCTGGCAGCGGATAAGAGCCTTGAGCTGAACCGGAAGCTGTTTCGTATTGCCGCCGAAAAAACTTAAATGGTATCCGGCCGTTCTCGTTGAGCTTGCCTCTGACAAAAAAATGGCGGCACTCGCAAGAGGCTCACTTGATTATGAGGTGCGCAATTACGCGATGAACCGAAAAACCTTCATGTGTTGACTACAATGTGAGACCTTGTGGCTTCATGAAAGCCCAAAAGGGGTATAGAAGCCCTTTCTTGTGGAGAGTAAATGGCCGATACAACTGACTATACAAAGATGACTTTATCGTTGAAGGTCCGAAAGGTGCTCCGCTATGGGCGCATCTACGGCCCAGGACGAACCTGGATCAAAATACGTGGTAAATACCACCTCAAGAATCGCAAAATAATGCCTAAGTTGTCCGGAAGTGTTTCATCCGGATCGGTTGGCATCATTGGCTGCGGGGATTTTGCGTACACCACTATTGCTTATTTTTTGTATAAGAAATACGGACCCGTGATTCGAGGCGTTACGGACATAGACCCCGCTCGGGCTTCATCACTGTGTCGGGCTTACAGGGTTGGGTATTACACGGAAACCGCTGAGGAGTTGATTAATGATCCGGCCATAAAGATTATTTACATTGCGTCAAATCATGCCAGTCACGCAAACTACGCTGTAAAGTGTCTTGAGGCGGGGAAGAGTGTGCATATTGAAAAACCGCATGTCGTTAACGAAGATCAACTCAAACTTCTCTGCGAGGCTATGTCCAACTTCCCGGGAAAAGTCTTTCTCGGTTTTAATCGGCCCAAGAGTCAATTTGGAAGGGCTATCAAGGATGCCTTGCAGTCCCAATCTGGTCCCTCGGTTATGAATTGGTTCATGGTCGGTCAGCCAATTGCCCCTGATCACTGGTACTGCGGGAGCGAGGAAGGTGGAAGGGTCCTGGGTAACCTCTGCCATTGGACCGACTTTGTCTGTCAAATGGTCGAACCTGAACGGCGTTATCCTATCCTGATAAATCCTACCCGCCACGTGAGATCCGATTGCGATATCGCTGTCACGTTTGTCTTCAGTGATGGCTCGATAGCAGCCATAACCTTCTCGTCGTTGGGGGAGGTATTCGAGGGTGTTCGCGAGATTTTTTCCGCCCAACGTGGGGACATATTGGTTTTTATGCGAAGTTTCGAGTTGTTAGAAATTGAACACGGACATAACAAGCAACGGTGGAAACCATGGTTTCGTGATCATGGGCATGAACACAATATTCTGTCAAGTTACGAAAAAACCATGAATCCGAGTCAACCAGGCGAAGACCTGAGCTATGTGTTTGAGACTGCAGAGCTTTTTCTGAAGACACGAGAGGCCCTTGAAAAGAACCAACAGGTCGAAGTTTACGGATTCCGTAAGTCGATCGAATCTGCTAGAGTAACGTTTCTGGCTAAGAATTAACGTTCTGGCAATTAATGCTCCAAATAACCCAAAACATTCGAAACGGTAAACTCACAGTCACCCAGATCCCGGATCCTCTTGTACGGCCGGGGCATGTGCTCATAGCGAACTGCGCCTCGGTCATTTCCGCCGGCACGGAGAAGCTCATGATGGACCTGGCGAGCAAGTCTCTTCTGGGAAAAGCTCGAGAGCGACCGGACCAGGTGCGACGAGTGATCGAGAAGATCCGCAATGAGGGGCTTTTTCAGACGGTTGGGCAGGTCCGGGCCAAGCTCGATGAGCCCATGCCCATGGGATACTGCTCAGCCGGGATCGTCCTGGCCTGCGGGCCTGACGTGCAGACCTTCAAGCCCGGGGACCGTGTGGCATCAAACGGACCGCATGCTGGCGTGGTATGTGTGCCCAAACACCTGTGCGCCAGGATTCCGGAGAATGTGCCCTTTGACAAGGCAGCATTTGCAGTGCTCGGCGCAATAGCCCTGCAGGGGGTGCGGCTGTCAAAACTCACGCTCGGCGAGACCGCGCTCGTTATCGGGCTCGGCCTCATTGGACAGATAACCGTGGCCCTGCTCAAAGCAGCCGGAGTGCGCGTGCTTGGCACGGACCTGCAGAAAGACAAGTGCACGCTGGCAATGGAGAAGATGGGTGCTGATGCAGCGCGGCCCGGGATGACAGCCGCGGACGTCACGGACTTCACGGGTGGTTTGGGGACCGACGCCGTGCTCATCACTGCTTCCACCAAGTCCCAGGGACCTATTGATCTTGCGGCTAATGCGGTGCGCCAAAAGGGACGGGTTGTTCTGGTAGGTGTCGTGGGACTGGAACTCGACCGTCGACCATTTTATTTTAATGAAGCTGAATTCGTTGTGTCGTGCTCGTACGGGCCTGGCAGATACGATCCCGCCTACGAGGAGCATGGGCGGGATTATCCACCCGCGTACGTACGGTGGACTGAGCAGCGGAACATCCAGGCGGTGCTCGACCTCATGGGATCAGGCAGGCTCGATGTCGCTCCGCTCATAACCCATCGCTTTTCAATCGAGCAGGCTGAGGCTGCGTACGAGCTGATACAGACGAACAGGGAACCGTACCTCGGCGTTGTGCTCACCTATCCGGAAGTGGACGAACATCCACGGGAACGAACCGTACGCTTGCGATTATCCACGGGGGCACCTGATGGCAAGATCCCGTTTGGATTCATCGGCGCGGGAAACTTTGCCCGTCTGATCCTGGCGCCGATCATCGCCCGTGAGCCCCGTTTGTATGCTAAAGTGATATGTTCTGCTGGAGGGCTCAACGCGGTTCATCTTGGCAAAAAGCTTGGCTTCGATACCGCGGTTGCGGACGAGGACGCCATTTTTGAGGATCCCGCAATTAAGGCAGTGTTCATCGCAACACGTCACGACCAGCATGCCCGGCAGGTTGTGAAGGCAATCAATTCGGGCAAAAGCGTGTTCGTCGAAAAACCGTTGGCGATCAGTTTAGATGAAATAGACGAAATTCAAGCTGCTCTCTCGGCCGCTAATCCGGTGCCGATACTGATGGTGGGATTTAACCGTCGGTTTTCACCCGCGGCCCGACGAGTCAAAGAGTTCTTCGATGGTATTAATAGTCCCAAGACAGTGTCTGTACGCTTCAATACAGGCCAGATACCGGCTCAGCACTGGACTCAGGACCTCGAAATTGGCGGTGGCCGAATCATTGGTGAAGCCTGCCACGGCATTGATCTGGCAACGTTCCTGGTTGGGAGTCCACCTGTGCGGGTTTTCGCTGAATCAGTTGGCGGCCCAATAGCCCCGGACGTAACTGATGATCAATGCTTTATCACGTTGCGACACGCAGACGGGTCAGTATCGAACATAGCGTATTTATCGGGAGGTGATAAAGCCTTTCCCAAGGAGAGAGTCGAGGTGTTTGGCGGCGGCGCTGTTGGTGTGATCGAAGATTTTCGAGAAGTTGTCCTGTGCCGCAACGGTAAAACGCGGCAGCAAAAATATCGTGGACAGGACAAGGGGCATTCGGCTGAGATTGACGCTTTTGTGCAAGCCGTAATCAATGGTGGGGATTGGCCCATATCATGGGACCATCTCCGCGCGGTTTCCGTTGCGTCGATCCTTGCAGTGAGGAGTATCCGGGAAGGCGTAGCGTTTGAGGTTGAATCGAAATGACATGATGATCAGCGCCCGCGCCCAATACCTGAAACGAATCTTCAAGACGTATCTTTTTAGTCAAAACAGCAACCTTACATTCTGGCATGAGACTCCGACAGCCAATCCTGAAGCCTGTTTTGATCAGATTGGCCCATACTACATGACGTTTGAAGAAAAGGCCATATACCCAGGGCCTTTTGACCAGAAAGGGGTACCCTTACTCGACTACCACGGGACAATAGGTAAGCAATATTATTCCATAGCAATATCCCAATATGCGCTGGGCAACTACAACCTGTTCAAAAAAAGCTGCAATTCTATTAACAGGGACAGGTTCATGGCAAATGTCCACTGGTTGCTGGACAACCTGAAGCCTAACCGGCATGGGACTTGTTTATGGTCTCACACATTTGACTTCGAATATTTTCGAACATTAAAGGCCCCCTGGTTTTCAGGTCTGGCACAGGGACAGGGTTTGTCCGTCCTGGTAAGGGCCTTTGCTGAAACAGGCGCTGCAAAGTACCTCAATGCGGCGGATCAAGTCTATGAAACCTTGAAGCTACCCATTCAGGAGGGTGGTGTTGTCTATCGCGATCATACAGGCTCACCCTGGATAGAAGAATACCTGGTCGAACCGCCGACCCATATTCTTAATGGTTTTATATGGGCGTTGTGGGGAGTTTTTGATTATTGGCTGCTTACAAAAAAGGGAGGGGCGCTTAAGCTTTTTCAATCGTATGTTGATACTATTGTAAAAAACCTCGGGCGGTATGACGCGGGTTTTTGGTCATACTATGAACTCACGCCTCAACGGGTAAAATGCTTGGCCAGTCATTTTTACCATCGATTGCATATCATTCAGTTGAAAATCATGTATGAGATGACAGGGCATCCGGATTTTCTTTCTTACACAGAAAAATGGTCTCGATATCTGCAGAATCCTGTGTATAAGAACCTTGCACTGGCCTACAAGGTCGGATTTAAACTAGCCTACTATTAGTAAATCGGATAGACCCATGAGAGTTTTGCTGATTGCTCCCCCAGTTAATTCATTCACTGGCCTGATTAAAAGAGGATATCCTTTAGGACTTTGTATGCTGGCTGCTATTGCAAAGCAAGAAAAAGTTGAATCGGTATTCGTCTACGACGCAGATAAATGCTACTCCATTACCCATGGGCTCAATTTCACAGACCAGCGCCAAAATATGGCGGCATTTATCCACGGGGTTAACAATCCAGAGCATCCCGTATGGCATCACATGCGACTGACACTTCTCGAATTGAACCCGCAACTGGTAGGTATAACTACGATGACCGCTGATTATGCGTCAGCCCTGAAGGTCGCCCAGATGGTTAAAGAATGGAACTCTGATTGTACCGTCATCATGGGCGGGGCACATGCCAGCGTGATGCCTAAGATCATGATTGAATGGCCCTACACAGATGCTGTGGTTAAGGGAGAAGGCGAAGAGCCGTTTCGAGCTATCCTTCGTCGACTTGGGACTGGATCTACTAACTTTGAGGATCTTACGGGGGTCATAACAAAAGAATCTATTAAAAAGGCTGACGAAACACCTTTAGAAGTTGAAGATCTTGATGCTCTTCCTTTCCCTGATAGGTCGGCCTTGCTATCCCCAGAAAAATATTCTTCCGAGGACATGGGGCTGATGCTCACATCTAGGGGGTGTCCGTTTCGTTGCAGTTACTGTAGTAATTTTTCAAAGCTAACCCGTTTCAGATCTACAGACCATGTTCTGGAAGAGATAGATAAAGTACAGAGAGAGTTTGGAACATTCCAGTTCATGTTCAAAGATGATTCATTCACTTTGAGTCGTAAGAGAGTGGAAGGATTTTGCGTGACTGTCGCTAGGCGTGGGTTCAAGTTCCTTTGGGAATCAACTACAAGGCTTGATTTGATTGATGACCGTCTCGTCGAAATTATGAAAAGAGCTGGCTGCAATCGAGTGGCCGTTGGTATAGAGTCGGGCGATGATGCCATATTGAAACTTATGAACAAGAAACTAACTAAAGACAAAATTCGCTTCGCCACCTCGCTTTTGACGAGTAATGGTCTATTTTGGACAGCCTATTTCATGATGGGGCTTCCGATCGAAGATGAGACCCACTTACGTGCAACTCTCGAGTTTATGAAAGAGTTACAACCACCTTATGCTGCAATAGGCATTTACAAGCCTTACCCCGGAACCAAGCTTTTTGAGCTTGCAGAGAACAGCGGATTGGTTTCCAGTAATGTATCGAACGAACATTTTCTCACAAACAATCCTGTAGATTATTTTCTCACTGCCCCACCTAAACGGAGCCTATATCTTTCAGCGGACAGGTTGGATGCCTTGGCCAATTTCATGGAGAAGGAATTCGATAAATGGAACAAGAGTTTCGCGAACATGGCTCGCAGGGCCTTTTCTCGCCGTCAGTTATACCTTCGGCATCCGACAAGTTTAATGATTGATTTGACCAGGGCAGCAAAATGGTTTAGAAATTAGATGAAACCTTAGAATTTTAATGGAAACAGGCAGAGATCGCTCAATTTGAATATTTTGCTCTTAACCGATCGATTCATTCCCGAAATCACGGCCCCGTCGTTTCGTCAGATGGATCACGCTAGGTGTTGGTGCGATGCTGGCCATGAGGTAACGGTAGTCACGTGCGCTCCTAACTTTCCTCGTGGAAGGCTTTTTCAGGGATATCGTAACAGCTTATATCAGGAGGAGTGGATTGAGAATGTCCGTGTGATCCGTGTGTGGACATATATGACATCCAACTCGGGGTTCGCTAAACGCATCCTCGATCAGGCTAGTTTTCTGGCATCGAGCGTCTTGGAATCGTGGCGATTTCCAAAGTTTGACGTGATACTCGCTAGTTCCCCACCGCTGTTTGTGGCTATGGCAGGGTATATGATCGCTCTTATGTGGAGACGCCCGTGGATATTTGAACTTCGAGATCTGTGGCCGGCAAGCATCGAAGCAGTCGGCATGGGCGCCAAAACGCCAATGAAAATGCTGGAGAAGGTAGAATTATTTCTATACCGAAATGCTGATAGAATAATTTCGCTGACAGATGCTTTCAAGGAAAACCTGATCCAACGTGGCATAACCAGAGATAAGATTGATGTGGTCACAAATGGCGTTGACTCCGCTGTGTTTGACCCAGTCAAGGCGAGGGACGACATTCGTAAAATATTGGGAATTCCGGGGGAGGCTTTTCTTGTGGGGTACTTCGGCACGACTGGAATGGCTCACGGTCTTGAGACCCTGCTCGAAGCAGCGCAACGATGCGAGGATAATACCGGAATTAATTTCCTGATTATGGGCGAAGGCAGTGAACGAAAGGGCCTGGAAGTGAAAAGTCAGCTGCTAGGACTTACTAATGTTATTTTCCAAGATTTCGTTCCGCACGAAGAAATTCCGGATTACTATGAGGCGCTGGACCTGTTTATCGTCCATCTTAAACCGCATCCTGTATTCAAAACAGTTATCCCTTCAAAGATATTCGAAGCAATGGCCATGGGAACGCCAATCCTTTGCGCTGTAGAAGGTGAAGGAGCAAAAATAGTCTCTGAAGCAGGCGCCGGTGTATGTATTTCTCCCGGCGATTCAGTAATAATGGCAAACGCTATATTAGACCTTATTGACCGGCCTGAGGAGTTGAAACTCATGGGCAAAAGAGGGAGGCAATCCGCCGTCGAGCAATTTAGTAGGCGGTTAAGGGCATTGGACGCACTGAAATCTATTTCCCGCTCGGTTAACGGGTGTTGCACCAACTGATTGATCAAATGTATAAAGCGCTATTTATTCTAAATTGTCAGATAGTATCTACAACTTGTCAACATTAGTATTTCTTCTAGCTTATTATTTTTGTTAAGGGTATTTTTGAAGATGAATCACTCAAAGGCAGAATCGATAGCATCAAACATTAACGTGCTGTCTCAAGACCTATTGAAAGCTACCATGGAAAAAGATCAGCTAAAATTAGGCCGCTTTAGTCGACCCACTTTGCGAACGGTGTTGAGTGATCTGTGGATGTGGAGAAAACCCGCGCTAATTCTTTTGGGCATGTTGGATGTTTCGTTTATATTCTTATCTACCTATCTTGGTTACTCGGTCGTTTATGTTTTCTTCGGGCATTCGACTATTACGATCATTTCATGGACTGTGACAGCCTTCTTGGCATGTTCCGTCTACCCTTTGATCAGTCTAGTTTGTGGTCTATACGACAGGTTTAATACCCGATCCTGGGTGTCAATACTAGCCCGGTGTGGCATGGCATCGGCCTTGGTGTGGGCCATAACGGTTCTCCTAATTTATGTGTGGGTATTTAAGCCGCCAGGACGATGGATATTCTTCATAGGTGCCTTGTCCCTAACATTTTTCTTGTCGGCTGGACGATTTATCGTGGTTAGGTTAGGCGCTAATAGTCCAACCAGAATCCTTTTTATAGGTAACGAGGATGCCCAGAACTCCCTCTTAGACAACATAGATTCAGAAAAGATCAAAGACATGATCGTGGTAAATGATACCGGAGGGTCCAACGTTATATCGATTGCCTTCGATGAGAAAAATCCCGATTCGACGAGTCGATTTTGTCGTCAAGAATTTGTTAACCTCGTCATTTTTCAAGACGCTTCTGGTATAAATATCATGGAACATATCGTCCAACTCCTAAAGCAAGGAGTGAAAATAAACGACTTGGTAGGATTTTTCGAAGAAGTTTTTTTTAAGACACCAGTGGATTTTGTGAACACCTCATGGCTGATACTCGCCGACAAGCACGTACTAAGGCATTCGTATCGTGCGCTTAAGAGGGCAATGGACATTTTAATATCGGTGACAGCCATCATCCTGACTTTTCCTCTTTGGTGCGTCATCGCATTAATTATCAAGCTCACAGACCGTGGACCCTTGTTTTATTCGCAAATTCGGGTAGGTCGTGGCAGCAATCATTTCAACATCCTAAAATTTCGCACAATGGAAGATGGATGTGAGAACAACTCGGGACCGAAGTGGGCTTTATGTGATGATCCACGGATAACGGGAATAGGTAAGATTCTTAGGAAAACCCGCCTAGACGAATTGCCACAATTCTGGAATGTGCTCCAAGGACACATGTCTGTCGTTGGTCCTCGCCCAGAACGACCGGAATTCGTTAACCTTCTAGTGCAAAGTATCCCGAACTATGATCTAAGACATCTGGTTAGACCTGGTATTACTGGTTGGGCTCAAATCAATTTCCGATATGGTAGTTCAGTAGCAGATTCAAAGGAAAAGGCTTGTTATGATCTGTACTATGTCAAGCATGGTGGATTCCCGCTCGACTTGTATATATTGGTTCGAACGATCGGTGTGTTGATGGCGGGCTCACGTTAGGGAATGTCAGAAAATAACAGTTGCAGTTTTGAGGGGTGTTGATTATGGTCTGGGGCATAACCGATGCGCGCTGTATATCAAAAGAAGGTTTACATTGCTAGCCCCAGTGCTTGATGAGTGGGCGAGGCGACTGTTGGTGGCAGCGGAGGCCGAGTGTCTTGGTTTCTGGGGAATATCCAGAGTAAATCGCGAGACACGTCTTACGTTCCGCGCCCGCAAGCGTGTCGGCGTGGCTATTTTCCCGAGTAGGCCTCGGGATGTGCCGCACTGGGTCACTTTGCCTAGGTGTCTGGAGGGTCTGAGCGTATTTTGTTTTGTGTTTTTCCCATATTTGTCTCGAGCGGCTTATGGTTCTGGGAAAAGTGGGCGCAATAAGACCGTTGCCGAGTTCTCGAGGAAGAACGGCACCAGCATTGGAAGCGCACAGGACCGATGAATGAGATGTCAGTCATGTCCGGGTTGAATTATCCCGACGGTCCGGGAATTGTAAAAGGAGTCGTCTGTGGAACGAAGTCTGTTTTCTGGTCCACAAAGATCGTCGGGACAGCCCCACCAGTATGGCGAGATAGCTGAGTTGGATAGGATTCAGAGGCTTTCCCAGCATCCTGCCTCTTGGAGTTCGGATCACCGGCACCGACGGAAAATATGTGGTCATCATGAACGAGTCTGTAACTGCAAAAGTTGAGCACTAGTGATTTAAAACTAAGTTGAGGACAGGCTGAATGCATTTGTCATATATAGGATGGATTGGTTTTAAAGGGCTTGCGGAAAAAATCCTTGGAAACCCTGGTAATACATTTGTCATTTTGACAATGTACTTTGCTTTTGTACTAATCCGCTTTGTAGTGTCCCTATTGTTCCAATATCCACTCACTGGCTCAGATGAGTTGTCGTATAAGAGCATGGCGCTTAGCTATTTCTTGACAGGCTCGTTTCACGATTTCGCAAGACTTGGCTATCCGCCTACTCGGATTCCAAACATGCTTTATCCCCTGCTTATTAGCCCTTCTTTCTGGTTCGGTGAAAATTTTCATACTGCGATAAAATTGATCAATTCTCTCTTAATGAATTCGGCAATTTTTCCTCTCTATTTACTCGCCAGAGAGTTCTTGAATAAACAAAATACTCTCATCATCTGTTTTGTAGTATTAACCTTACCGTTTTTCAATTTAACAACTTTTGTAATGGTTGAATCACTCACTTTGCCGCTATTTCTGACATGCTTCTATCTGGCTTTTAAGAGTATCTCCACGAGGCGCCTCAAATATGCAGTTCTTACGGGCTTGTTCCTGGTGATCAGTTTCTTCTGTAAAACTACGGCCTTGCTTTCTGGACTAGCTATGGTGATTTCATGTTTTGTCCTCATGATGTTATACCGCAAGAGGCTTCTTTACGGCGGAATTAGACCAGTTATGGTTTCTATTGCTGTCCTTTTGTGTTGCAGCTTGATTGCATATTTGCTGCTACAACATTTTTTGATAGGGTCTGATTATTTCAGCATGACGGGCCGCACGATAGGGAATCTTTCATTCAAGTTTATCACTATCCCACCATTAGGCGAAGTGATTCAAATGAGTTTGGCTCACCTGGACACTATCTTGCTTACGTATTTGATTCCATTTTGGGTGATGATCTTAATGCTGGTTGGCGCACGTAGATCTCAGTTCTTCAAAGACATGAACAAATATTCAATTTTTGCGATCATGCTGCCTTCCTTTTTTGTTGTGTACCTTATTGGTGTCATAAAATTATGTATTTCTATCTATTACTTTCAACATTTTCAGGAATTGCCCGGGCGATTTTATTTTATGGTCTTCCCACTGTTGGTGGTCGGCTTTGCTACTTTCCTTCCATTGCTAGAATGGACAGTTAGAGAGCGTACAACCCTACTA
>Ga0194044_10001539_pt1 | contig 11683 bp, 14 predicted proteins | sample JunL4417m_MetaG_FD_155460 | JGI IMG/M metagenome (GOLD analysis project Ga0194044, IMG submission 155460) | Anoxic zone freshwater microbial communities from boreal shield lake in IISD Experimental Lakes Area, Ontario, Canada - Jun2016-L442-17m | ecosystem: Environmental > Aquatic > Freshwater...
AACTTGGATTGAACCCGGATCAGCAGCAAAACAACTTGAACCCAGGCACCAGGCAACTTCTGAAGGCGCTCGCGGGAATGGATTGGCCCGTGCTGTCGCGCCTAAAGCTGAGCGACGCGCAGGTCGCTGAGCTCCGCCAATTCCTGGAGAGCTTCCTGATCTACCATTTGGGGAGGATTCCCAGAGGTCGCGATGCCACGCTGGGGTCAGACTCGTAAAGGTATCAGCCTCTAATCCCGTGAGGTATCAGATCATTCGCCCCAGCTTCAGTATTCTGCGACCAGGCTGGCAGGCTCCGGCGTCGTCATCGTAGCCGCCGACGGGAGTCGGCGCTAACCTTCCCTCGGCAGGCAGAGTGCGCTGACTCCCATCAGCCCCATCATCGTAGCCGCCGACGGGAGTCGGCGCTAACCTGCCCGCCCGAGCTAGAGTGCGCCGACTCCCGTCGGCGGCTACGTTGGGAACTGGCGTGGCGCGGAACCAAAGTGCGCCGACTGCCGGCGGCGGCTCGTGACGCTCTGGTCGTCCGGGAGGGACGAGAGACACGCTGTCGCCGCCTGGCGCGCTTCTTCGAGGCACAGTCGGCTTCTTGCGTTGGCCTCATCAAGCAGCGGTTCTGGAATAAAATCGTCAAACTTTTCCAATCTCTTCACCGGCATCAAACTCGCCAAACTCACATTCTCTGATTCTGCTGAAGCGATTCCACGTAAATGGGCTTCGATTTTCGCTAAGCCATCCACGCCACGAACGGGTCCACGGCCCACTTCTCCCCGCGGACTCTTTCATGCAACCGGTCTGCCAGCACCTCAATCGATTGTTTGGAATTGCCGAAAATCAGATTCGTTGAGAGCGCGAAATTCTTGATGATATCATTGGCGATTTCATCCAATTCGTCTTCGCCTTTATCAGCCCCCGGTCTTGATGGTGGGATGTGCGGAAACACCTCCTCGAATGGTCTTCCCGGGTGAATTGTGTCCGCTACGGATAGAGCATCCTCGGGACTCAGCCGCCGGGATTCTGCTTTCGGTTCCTTCGGGCCGGAAAGGAACGACTTAATGCCGAATTTGATTTCCCGTTTGGCCGCGGTATCCAGGATCACTTGGACCGAATCTACCGAATCCGGGGCAAGGAATGCGCGAGCTGAGCAGGGATCCGCGAGAGTAGCGGAGAGCCCGATCAACCGAGGCGAGCAGCCGGCCGCAACCGCTAGTGAGTCGGGGGTATGGCTGTGGGATCGACAGGCCGAAATACCGCAACACCCTGTTCCCATTCGTACGCACCACCTCCAAACCGAGCATCCGGTTCAATGCAAAAGCCGCTGTCTTGAATCACCTCTGTAGGCCGCTTGCTGGAGAGTCTGTTGTTTTGCCTGTTCCTTAGCCTGCCGCTGTAGCTGGCGGTAGCGACGCTGCGATTCCCGTTCGGCTCGCCTTGAAGCGGCCTCCATCGCGCGAAGTGTGCCTTGCCAGCCCATACTCTTTGAACGAAGTTTGCGATTGACCGAGCCGACTATCCAGCCTTATTTCGCTCAGCCAGAACGGCTTGCCCGCTGGAAACCGAATTCAGTTGCGCCTGTATTTGCTCAAGCCTGGCTAGAATTTCTGCCATCTCGCTGGATTTCCTTCCTTGTCCTCCGAGAAAAATCGACGCGACTAACCCACTCAAACCAGCGAACATTCCCACGCCACAAACCATCAACACCATCCCGATAATCCGCCCCTCAGTCGTGACAGGGTATTTGTCACCGTAGCCGACGGTGGTCACGGTCGCGATGCTCCACCAAATCGCGTCTTCCGCACACTTGATGTTTGATCCGGGTTCGCGCTCGACAATTAAGACGGAGACAGAGGAAAAGGTTACCAGAAGGAAGGCCATTAAGGCCAACGACACAGCGCCACCCTCCATTCTGTTTTCGAAAACCATTCGAAGGACCCGGTGCACTGAACGGACACCTCTTAGCAACCGTATGACGCGAAGAACACGGACCATCCGCCCCCAGCGCAATACCTCCAAATTGGGGATGCTGGCAACAAGGTCAATCCATCCCCATTTCATGAAAGCTAGTTTGGATTCGGACCGATAAAATCGCACAAAGAAGTCGGTGAGGAGAATCCCGCAGATCGCGGTATCCGCAATCTGGATGACGCTCTGCACCTCGCGAGGCAGTTGAAAAAGAGTGTCTATCGCCAGCGCGCACAGGAGCATTAAACTCAGGATCAGAACACCGATCTGGAAGACGCCAACATCACCGGTAGTTTTAGGTTGCAAAGCATTCATTGGCGCATTTGTAGCATGAGTTATCCGCGCCTGCAGCCTTTAATCGGAAGGATCGCCCAGATGAACTTGAGCTTCCTTCTGAGCTGGTCCCCCAACTAGAACTGTGGTCCGCGAGTTCCTGTCGCCTCGCGCCCGTCATTGTTGAGGTTTCTGCGCCCCTTGATGTTTCTTCAACCGCAGCTCTTGCATTGCACAATTGGGGAACATCACGTCGTTGACTTTTTCGACAACCACCGGCTTCGCCAGCGCAAAGGAGGCCCGCAGGCGGATGTCTTGCGACGACGAACCGATGCGCACTTGATAAGTCCCCGCATCCGCAACCCAGGCGCTCGCTCCGCTTTGAAATGAAGCCAGCGCCCGCAGGTCCAGGGTGAATGCGACTTCCTGGTGCTCGCCGGCCTGCAACGGTAGCCCACGTAGATGCCCTCGTTGTAAAACGAGTTGACCGGCGCCTCGGGTGGTTCCCCCGGGAAATATGGCGCCGAAGGCACGTCGCCATAACTCATTGGAAAAGTGACCGGCAACTTGCCGGACGGATTGACCTTGCCGGACAGCACATCGGCGATGGCCTGCCCGCCTTCCTGGCCGGGTTGCCAAGCCAGCAATATGGCGTCGGGCAGCTCCCGCCAACTGGCGGTCTCGAAGGCGTTGCCCACATTCAGGACCACCACCACCTTCTTGCCCGCGGCATGGAATGTTTCACACACGTGTTGGAGCAACGTGCGTTCAAGATCGGAGATGGGGATGTATCCGTTCTCGTAGTTTTCTCCGGCGGATCGATGAAGTAATCCGGCACCAGACTGTCGGCGATGATTGTTTTGTTGAAGGCCAGGTAGGGCGCTTCGAGTTCGGGCAACACCCGGTATCCCGCCGCCTTGAGTCCGTCGTTGACGGAAACCGCATACGCGCTGCTCCGGACCGTTCCGCTTCCCGTGCCGGAATGGACCAGGAAATAGGACATCTTTCCAAACACAGCCACGGTCTTAACGCCCAGCAGCGGGAGCGTGTGACTCGCATTTTTCAACAGCACCATTCCTTCCAGCGCCGTTTCCCTCGCGACGCGCGCGTGGGCCGCAAGATCCGGTTTCATGGTGGGCACGTGGCCCGAGGCGCGGGGTGAATGCAGCTTCAAATTCAACAAATAAACCAGGTTGGCATCCAGCGTTTGCTCGCTGAGTGTCTTGTCCTTCAGCGCCGCGAGCAGTTCATCGAACTCCGACTGGGCACCGGACATGAGGAGATTGGCGCCCGCCCGGACCTTGGCAACCGCACTCCCCTCGCCATCGTAATCGGTGATGAACAGCCCCGTGAATCCCCATTCACCGCGGACAATCGTCCGCAACAAATCCAGGCTCTCGGGTGCGTAGAAGCCGTTCACCTTGTTGTAGGCGGTCATGATCATTCCCATACGCCAGGAGTTCGTCGCCGATCGCTTCGCCCACGCGCTGAAGCACATCGACATCCCAACTGGCGGCCAGGCAGCTCGCGATCGGAAACGCCGTCGTGTAAAGCGGAGCGGTGGCGCCTGGAGGCAGAGGATGCTGATTCACGCCGGCGGGACCGTCGCTGAAAACGGACGTGAAGATGGACAGCCGCGGAACCGCCGGAAGCGATTTGCCGTTCTCGATGACCATGCCCACACCTTTCCCGGCTTTGGCCGGATCCTCGACCAGCAAAAATCTGCCGTCGCCCACGATCAACCCCACCTTTTCCCGCGGGCTCAGTGCAGCAACCACTACCTCCACGGGTGCCCGGCCCAATTGTGGCAGAGACGATTCCCCGCCCAGGCAGGGAATCGCGGTTGCCGCCGCACAAATCGGAACAAGTGCAGTCAAGCTCAGCAAGATTGTGGGAGTTCGTTTGCGCAACGCGAGGTGGGGTGCGTTATTCGTCATAGCCGTCCCGGGCCATGAGTATCTTGCGAAGCTGACTCTCGGTCACACGGGGCCACTTTAACTTTCGCAACCAATAATTGGCTTTCGCGACGTCAAAGGATTCGGGATCAAAAGGACGACCGAGCCATTCCTGGATGCTCTTGTGTTCAGGGCGCAGGTTTTTCGGTTCGTCCCGAGACGGGTTTAACTTGCATGATCATAAGTTCGATTCTGTTCTTCTTTAGTGCTGCGTAGCCTCTTGCAGTTGCGGCGCTACGCGCCTTCGACCTCTCCGAGGGCCTTACGTTGGTCCGTCGTTGCTGTTAGGCGAGCGATCACCAGCATCTTGTCGCGGTTGTAGTGGTAGTGGCAGGAAAGCAAGGCCATGATCCGCTCGGCATACTCCTCCGGCTCCGCCGTGGCCGAGAGAACCTTAAACCAAACCGGCAACACCCTGGCCCAGTCCACTCCGACCTGCCAGGAGCCGCCCTCGTCCGCAAAGAAGATGACATCGTCGTGGCCTTCATCGATGTAATCCAGCAGGCCGAAGAGGACATCCATGGCCTCACGCACCTCCGCCGGATTGCTCTTCTCTGCGCTGCCCACACAGCAATCCAGGAGCCGACGGTACTCGGGAATCCACGCACTCGTTCCGGCGGACTTTTCCGTAGAGTTCTTGGAATTGACGCCGAATGACTCGTAATAATCGCCAGCCAAACTGGCCTTCTCAAAACGCTTCACGTCGGCGAGCAGGCTCGCTCTCGTCGGCTTCTCCGCGTCCGGGCGCAGTTCCTTCATATCGAGGTACTTCTTTGCGATTTTGCAGAGCTTAGCCGGGGGCAAAAGGTCGATGGCGTCGTCCAACATGGAGAAAACGCACTCGTTTCCGAGCTTGCGAACCTCCGCGCGGAGCTTGTCACGGTCGATTTGAATGGGCTTCGTTGCCATAGTTCAGTCACAGTTTTTCGATCCGGCGCAGCATAGCCGGGCGATTCGAGTATCGAAGTCGAAATCCAGCGAGCTTCTGCTGGAAGCCGCCGATGTCATCGGCCTGTGCATAAGCGTCGCACAGTTCCTGCAGTTGGTCGGCCGCCTGATCGTAGGCCGAAGCAATTTTCTGATCCATGAGAGGGTCGAGGTCCGACCATATAGTGTCTGATCGCTGCATGATAGAGGCGAGATGCTGCTTACGCAGCTCTGCCTTACGTTGTCGCGTTGCGGCCGCCGCTCGGGCCTCCTTCTTCCGTCGTAGTTCCCGAGTCTCGATGGTTTTGGCGGCAAGATCTATGCACCTCATCGCTTGGCCGACCGGGACTTGCGCCCGTGGATACGTCAGTCGGTTCAATTCAGTCATCACGCCCGCCCCACCACCCTCGGCCACCCGGGCAAGCAATGCGCGCATTTCGGACACGGAGAGTCGCTCAAGAACTGCGGCTATGGGGATGCGATCCGGTGTGCTGGCTTGAGACAGTCCAGCAGCTACAGCGAGCGCATCACAATTCACAGGAAAGTGTTTGATTATTGCCTCCAGCGCGGGGCTAAGCTGATCGAGTCCTGCTGGAATCGGGGGCATGACAACCGCGCCGTCCCCGGGATCCAGCCACTCGTCCGGATCGAAATCAGCCAGCCATCCCAGCAACAAGGCCCGGTAGTCGCCTCGCATCAGTTCCTCGCGGACCCCGATGAGTTGGTCGATGAGGCCTTCGCCTTCTCTCCACCCCAATCCGACTTCTTCGTTGTGTTCCCACCAAACAATACACCTGTTGCCGATCTCCTTGATCGTCAATGTGTTCTCGTGCCGTTCGCGTCCCCGAAGATATGGCTGAATCGCATCCGGGGCGATCACGCCCTTTGGAAAGGCCAAACCCAGACGAACCGTGCCCCAGTTAGCGATGTAGAAGTGGGCGTCGTAATACTTGAGCAGGGTGTCAACGCTCCCGTGGAAATCGCCGAAGGTGTAGGTATTCTGCCATGCGACGCGCGACACATTGGCACGGCTGGAACAACCCCGGGCATACCGCAGGCCTTCGTCAGAAATCGGTCCGTCGATGGCCGCAAATTCGTAATATTGGTACTCACTCATAGCTGCGCTTTCTCTTGGATCAGCCGTTCCGCTCAAGAAATTCCGACCTGTATTGTAGAATTCCTTTCCGCCTACATCCCCATGATTTGGTATCCGGAATCCACGTAAATCACCTGCCCCGTAATTGCGGCCGCGCCGTCGCTGGCAAGGAACAGTCCGGTGGCACCCAGTTCTTCTGGCAGAACATTGCGTTTGAGCGGGGCGTGAGCTTCATAATGTTTTAACATCTCGCTGAAGCCGGAAATACCACGCGCCGCCAGCGTGTTCACCGGCCCGGCGCTGATGCAGTTGACACGAATCTTTTTCGGCCCCAGATCGTATGCCAGGTAGCGGGCACTGGCTTCGAGCGAAGCCTTGGCGACGCCCATCACGTTGTAATGCGGCACGACTTTCTCTGCGCCGTAGTAGGTCATGGCGACCAGGCTGCCGCCGTCCGGCATGAGCGGCGCAGCCACCCGTGCCAGTGCGACCAAAGAATAGGCGCTGACATCGTGGGCCACGCGAAAGGCCTCGCGGCTGGTATTGACGAATTCGCCTTCCAGGGCGTCCTTCGGCGCGAAAGCGACTGAGTGCAGCAGCAAGTGCAATTTGCCGAACTTTTCGCCGACGGCCTTGAAGACGCTGGCGATCTCGTCATCTTTGGTCACATCGCACGGCAGGATCAAGATGTCGCTGCCAAAGGCGCCAGCCAGTTCCTCGACGTTTTCCCTCAGCCGTTCGCCCTGGTAGGTGAAGGCGAGCTTCGCGCCCGCCGCGTGCCATGCCTGCGCGATAGCCCAGGCGATGGAGCGTTTGTTGGCAACGCCAAACACAATTCCCAATTTGCCAGCCAGTAATGACATGGATTCGTTCAATAATAAGTTAACTGCGTTAAATGAATTAAATCGATGGGGCTAGGAGTAAGCAAAATCGAGCCTGTTTGCAAGGGCTTTCAGGCTTTACCTTCTCTTCCCCCTGCGCCAGATGGTCCACAGTCCGCCAAGGCCCAGCAGTAGCAACCCGCTCACAGCCAGCGTCCCGCTGTTAACGGATGTGGGCAGAAAATAGAGCGACACGGCGCCGACCGCCGGGCCAGCAAAATTCCCCAAGCCAATCGCCGCCTCATGCAAGCCGCCGTGCTCGCTCTTGCCCTCGCCGACGTCCATCGAATAGAACAGGGAAGAGTAATAAATCAGACCCGTTACCACGCCAAAGATGATTTGCGCGAACACCAATACAGCGACGTTCGGCGCCATCAGAATCGCGGAGAAGCTGGCGACCATCGCTACGTACGAGATCAGCAGCCAGCGGAATCGGTAATGCCAGCCGGTCCAGCGCCATAACACGAAGAATGCCGCCAGGCGAGAGAAACACCAAATCGAACAGCAGAATCCGGCGAGCATGGTCGAAAGCTCCAGCCGTTTGGCGACCCCGGGGACGGCGGCAATGAGCGTGTTGATAGCGACGTAGGCAAACGGATTGGCCAACCACGCCATGTTCAGGAACAGTTTGGCTTTCGCCAGCGACCGGGAATTTGCTTCGCGGGCTGGAGGCTCGGGCGGCGGGTGTAACCCCTGCTCCAATACATGCCGCTCAGTGGCCTGTCGGGCTTTGTATTCCAGCCACAGGGTCAGAGCAAACTGGCAGAGCAGAATGGCAATCGGGATGTAAAACAAGCTCTTCAGCCCGAAGTTTTGGAGCATCGCGCCGCCGACAAAGTTGGCCGCGGCGGCTGTGCCGGCCCACACCATATTGTAAATCCCCACCATGCGCGGCAAACCGGCGACCGTTTCGCCCTCGCTAATCAGCGCTTCGAGCGTGGGCCAGGTAAAACACATGCCGGCGAACACGACCGACATGACGAGGATGTGCCCCGGCGCAGAAGAGAGCAACGTGCCAGCCGCCAGCGCTCCGATCATGAGACCGAAGCCGAGCTTGAGCGCGGTAAAGCCGCCAAAGCGTTGAGCGAACTTCCCGCCCACCCAGGAAAAAACCGTGTATATCGCTCCGCTCAGCGCCGCCAGAGCAAGGTTGGCTTTGGTCCCGAAGCCAAACACCTTCTGCATGTAAAAATAGAAATAGTAACAATAATAGACCACGGCGAAGGAGTTCATTCCTTCGAGGATGAAGTAACCGGGCTTGAATCGGCGCCGTGGCATGGGGAGGCTTGAAGTGTGAAACGTGATGCGTGTTGTGGATTGCGGCAAGGGGTGCATCGGGCATTTCCCAGCCCTCTAGCCCCGACTCTCAGCCGACAACTTCTTCAATCGCTTTCCGGCAATACCATTTGACGGCGCTGCTCATGGGAGGCTCGAGTTGGTCCAGGTCTTTGGCTGAGCACCAGCGGATGTCGTGGTGTTCATCAGGGGCGAGGGTCAACGTGCCGTTCTTAGGTCGCGCCCAATAAATCATCCCGATGTGCTCGTGGGTATCGCTGATGCGATGGATGTCCAGAAAGCGTGGGGCGAGGAGGGCGCGGGTGCCCGGCTCGGTGGTGGGCGGACGTTCGCCAAGCAGTTCGACCTCCAGCCCGCTTTCTTCCTTGGCTTCGCGTAACGCCGCAGCCTCCGGGTCTTCGTCAAGTTCGATATGACCGCCCAGGGGCAGCCACTTGTTCAAGTTGCGGTGGTGAATGATGAGTATTCTGCCTCCGTGGACGACGAAGACGGCGACAGTAAAATCGATTTTCTCGTGAAGGTGTGCCACAAACAAATAGTTACATCGTTGGCAGGTCGCCTGGTTGCATCGTCACAAAGCTATTTGGCTCCAGAGTTGACGAGACAGCCTTGGCGCCCCGAAAGGCCGGAAACGCTTCTCATTTAACCATGTAACGACGATCAATAATCATACAGCCCGCTATCCTGCTTGTAGGGGCCGCCTCCGCCCATCCCGCCTTCTTCGCCCGGCCCGCCCATGAAATCACCGAGGAGATCGCCCATGTCTTCCTCGATCTTTTCGGGGTCTTCACCGGCTTCGAGGCGTTTGATGGCGACGTCGAGGTCTTTGGGCACGGTGCCGGGAGGCAGCAAATCCTTCATCTTGCGCATCATCTGCGCCATGTGCTTGGGATTGTTTTCGTCCAGATGTTCCATATCCCGTTCCATCTCCATCATGGCGCGCTCCACGCGCGGATCGTCAAAATCGGGCATCGGCGGTTCGCCCTCTTCGGTTTGCGGCTTGGCAGCCGGTTCTTTGAGACCGCGCGACATGGCGAAACGGCTGACTTGCTTAGTCAGCTTTTTGTTAGCGCACTTGGGACAAGCGGGCGAGCGGCCAGGGTTGAGCCGCTTGGACAGAAAGCTAAAAATCACCCGGCACTTCGGGCAGGCGTATTCATAAATTGGCATAAGTTCTTTGCCCGCGGTTGGCGCGGGTTAGACTCATAACTTGCGAAGGCGAGCCTGTCGAGTCAAGCATCTGGATGCAGCAAAGAACCGCGCCACCGCTTGCTGCCGTTTTGCAGATTTGTCGGCCTTGCCAGGGTCGTAGCGCAGGTTTTCCAACCTGCCGTATCGCCGACTTTCAGTCGGCAGACCGTCCGAAGGCTCCCACCTTCCATCCTTGGCCACTTTCGGTGCGTCAGCAGGCTTTCAACCTACGATACGTAAGAAATGATAAGCAATTGGTTTTGGGGCGCCCGCAGGTACTTTGCGCTGCGGTTTGAGACATACCGCGCTCCGCAGGAACCGGCGGATTGCGTTCGGCAGAGCATTCATTTTCCGCGTTGACAGGAATAGGTTTTGAGGACACTTCAACACGGGGATGGTGTTCGCCCTGCGGTTCCTGTCCCATGCTGAATACAGCAAAGACAACTGGAAAATCGAATTATGAAAACAACCATGCGAACCATTGCCAGTGCCGAATCCTTCGCGACCTTGCCGAAGGATTACACGGGGCTTTGCCAGCGTTATGTTCCGCGTCCGCTGCATGACGCCGCCGATTACGCCGCCGCTCGGCAGGCCATCGAGCCGCTGCTCGGCTTTGAGGAACGGTTGACGGCGGATCAGGTGGATTATCTCGAAGCAGTCAGTTCGTTCATTGAAGCCTATGACCGGGTGCGGGTGAAGTGGCCGAAAGGCACGCCACTGGACACGCTCAAGTTCCTGCTGGAAGAACATGCAATGTCCGCCGCTGATCTCGCGCGGGTTTTGGGCGGCGACCGATCCATGGGGCCGAAGCTGCTGCGGGGCGAACGCCGGCTGACGGTGGATCATATTCGCACGCTGGCATGGCACTTCCACATCGAGCCGGGAGTTTTGCTGTGAACTTTGGTGAACACGCGGTGAGGCGGATTGCCTTCGGCTGGGAATCAAAACACGGTGTTTGCCGGGTTGCGACCAGGGGCGTCCGTTGGTAAATTCAAATTGTTCCGTACACAGGACCCTCTGCCGGTCTTCGTCGTCCCGGAAGATGTCCTCCCGCTGGTCCCCACGGTTGATGACGTGAAACACCGCAATGCGATCGAAGGCACGCAAAGCGAGTTGGTCCGCGCCCACGGTTTGCGGCGGACTCGCTATCGGGGTTTGCCCAAAGCAAAGCTCCAAAACTACTTCATCGGCGCGGCCTGCAATGTAAAACGCTGGCTGCGCCGCGCCGCCTGGGAATTGGCAAGCGGTTTGACTGCCAAACTGAGCGCCGCACCGGCCAGCTAAAGAGCCGCAAAGGGCGGTTCCACTTCAAAAAGCGCTTCCCGGCTCGATGCCGGAGAAGGAGGGAACAAAGTCACCGGCCCGCTGGATCCCGCTCGCCTAATAGCTTCCCGGGAGAATATCACAAGCGAGGCAGCTTTTGCATGTTTTGACTGCAAAAAAACCTGCTGAAAAACCCCCAGCAATTCACCGGAATCATTCTCATTAACTGATAAACCTCGAAAAGGCGTCAACCAGGCTTTGACTTTTTGATGCTCAAAAAGCTGGAACCCATGATTCAACTGAACTCACAGGAGACAACAGAGACAACAGAGTTGCACCCTGTCACAGCCTGTGAACAGGGAAGACGGAAAGACGGGAAGACAGGGGGCCTTTGAACGCCTGAACGTTGAACCTTGAACCTTGAACCTTGAACCGTTGAACCTTGAACCTTGAACCTTGAACCTTGAACCTCGAACCTTGAACCTTGAACCTTGAACCGTTGAACCTTGAACCTTGAACCTTGAACCTTGAACCTTGAACCTCGAACCTTGAACCTCGAACCTTGAACCTCGAACCGTTGAACCTTGAACCTCGAACCGTTGAACCTTGAACCTCGAACCGTTGAACCTGAACCTCGAACCGTTGAACCTGAACCTTGAACCTTGAACCTTGAACCTTGAACCTTGAACCGTTGAACCTCGAACCGTTGAACCTGAACCTTGAACCTCGAACCGTTGAACCTCGAACCGTTGAACCTGAACCTTGAACCTTGAACCTTGAACCTTGAACCTCGAACCTTGAACCTTGAACCTTGAAGCCCCTTTCCGCACTACTCGTTT
>Ga0194044_10001543_pt1 | contig 11674 bp, 10 predicted proteins | sample JunL4417m_MetaG_FD_155460 | JGI IMG/M metagenome (GOLD analysis project Ga0194044, IMG submission 155460) | Anoxic zone freshwater microbial communities from boreal shield lake in IISD Experimental Lakes Area, Ontario, Canada - Jun2016-L442-17m | ecosystem: Environmental > Aquatic > Freshwater...
TAACAGACTCACCTGTTAAGAACGATTCAGGATTTAAGTATCCAAAGTTTGTAAAGCCGCTTCACGAAGGTTCGTCAAAAGGAATATATGATTCCTCTCTCGTGAAGAATCTCGAAGAGTTAAACAATGAAATCGCAAGAATCAAATCGAGTTACAGGCAGCCTGCTTTGGTTGAAGATTTTATTCCGGGTAAAGAGTTTACAGTTGCTATGCTCGGCAATGGTGATGACCTCCGTGTCCTTCCCATCGTAGAAATAAACCTCGATTCAGTCCCTGAAGGATTTAACAAGATTTATTCCTACGAAGTGAAATGGTTTTTCGACACAAGAGAAAATCAACTGGACATTTTTAAGTGTCCCGCCGAAGTAGAGAAAAGTATCTATGAACATATTGAAAAAGTTTGCAAGGATACTTTCAATGTTTTAAGAATCAAAGACTGGGCGCGTATCGATGTCCGTCTCGATGAAAACAACGTTCCGAACATTATTGAAATTAATCCGCTTCCGGGTATTCTTCCTGACCCTGCTGATAACTCGTGTTATCCGAAGGCAGCAAGACATGCAGGGATGGATTACAACGCTGTTCTTAACGCTGTGTTAAACGAAGCTGTAAAAAGACATTCTAAAGAATAAAATTATAAATAAGAATCGTAAGCTTAAATATTATTAAATGAAAGTAAGTATTCTATACAACGACCCGCTGCAATACACAAAAGACCGTATCTGGGATGACGGTGTTACTGATATCGATAAAGTCGATGAAGCTATCGATATGTCCGAATACGGTGTACTCGATGAAATGAAATCTGTTCAGCGTGCTCTTAAGGCAAGTAACCACGAAACTAAAATCGTGCCCGTAGCTCTCGACCCGTATAAACTTATAGACGAGTTAAGAAATAACAGACCCGATATTATTTTTAATCTTTGCGAATCTCTGGATGGTGACCCTACTCAGGAAATGACTATCGCAGCACTTTTTGAGATGCTGAAGATTCCTTACACAGGTTCACGTGCTTTTACACTCGGACTCGCACTCAATAAAGCACGCGTAAAAGAGATTCTTAATTATTATGATATTCCGACTGCACTGCATTTTATCTCTACCAATCCTTCAAAGTTAAACGAAGAAGGTTATCACAGACTTAAAGATAAATATCCTTTAATAGTTAAACCTTCACGCGAAGATGCAAGTATAGGTATTGAAAACAATTCAATCGTTCACGATGAAGCAGCATTAAAGAAAAGAATTGAGTTTGTTCTCGATAAACATAAACAACCTGCACTTGTCGAACAGTTTATCGACGGCAGGGAAATTAACGTCAGCGTTGTCGGTAATGTTGTTAATGATATAAGCGATTTGATAGTATTCCCGATTTCTGAAATAGATTTCTCGGCTTTACCGTCTGAGTTACCGAAGATTGTAAGTTATAACAGTAAATGGATGTACAACACTGTAGAGTTCGCAGGAACGAAGGCAGTCTGTCCTGCGCAGAATCTGTCACCTGAACTCGAAGCGTTGATTCAGAAGACTGCAAGGACAGTCTATCACTTAATCGGTGCGTCTGACTATGCAAGAGTTGACTTCAGAGTTAAGGACGGAGTTCCTTATGTGCTCGAACTTAATCCTAATCCTGATATTTCATCCGACGTTGATGAAGACACAGGGTTCACAAGAAGCGGTAAGGCATACGGATGGTCTTATGAACAGTTAATCTCAAACGTAATTGACTTTGCCGATAAGAGATGGCAGAGAATATTTGCGGAAAAGGCATAATACACAGAATTAAATGATAAGAAATTTAATAAATACTGACAGAGAAAAGATTTATAACATTCTCGTTGATACTAAAAACTTCAACGAAGATGAGATTAAAATTGCTATGGAACTGATTGATGTTTATATTGATAACGAAGACCAGAAAGATTATGAAATATTTGTTGATGAGAACGATGATAAAGTTTTAAACGGTTATGTATGCATAGGCCCGAGACCGCTTACAGTGGGCACTTACGACCTGTACTGGATTGCAGTGAATCCAAACGTTCAGTCGCGCGGCATCGGAAGCAAATTAATTTCTCATATAGAGAATTATTTAAAAGAGAAAGCAGTTAGATTAATTTTAATAGAGACGAGCGGAAAACTTTCTTACGAGAAGGAAAGAAAGTTTTACGAAAAGAACTTGTACGATAAGTTCGTCGAGATAAAAGATTTTTACAACGTCGGAGACTCTCTGGTAATTTACGGAAAGTATATCTGATGGTTAAGAGTTTTAAAATATTTAATAACTAATATAAGGAAAACTTTATGGAACTTTGGCAACAAATGATAAGAGACAGTGTTCATTCTGTTGACCAGCTGGTCGAGAAATTCGGAATAGACCGTGAGATGGCGTCTAAGCTTGATGTATTCTTTCAGGCAAGGATTAACCCTTACTATCTGTCCCTTATTAGAGAACCACATGACCCTATCTGGCGTCAATGTGTTCCTGACGAAGTTGAGCTCGAGGATATAGATGCACCGGAAGACCCATTGAACGAAGATGATATGAGTCCCGTGCCTAACATTACTCACCGGTATCCCGACAGAGCTCTGTTTCTCGTGACATCGCAATGCGGGCTCTACTGCAGATTCTGCACCCGTAAAAGAAAAGTGGGCGATTCACATAAAATATCTATGAGCACTCTTGAATCAGCGTTCAACTATTTAGAGCAGCATACAGAAATCAGCGACGTGATTCTTTCAGGCGGCGACCCGTTAATGCTAACGGATTTAATGCTTGAAAAGATTATAATGCGCCTTCGTACTATGAAACACATTCAGGTTATACGTCTCGGTACGAAAATGCCGTGCGTTTTGCCGCAAAGGATTACTCCTAAGCTCGTTAATATGCTTAAGAAGTATCATCCTATCTATATCAACACACACTTCAATCATCCGTGGGAAATTACCGAAGAAAGCAAACGCGCCTGCGCAATGCTTGTCGATGCAGGTTGTCCCGTAGGAAACCAGGCAGTACTTATGAAAGGTGTTAACGATAATGCAGATGTTATGAAAGACCTGATGAAAGGTCTCCTTGCAATGAGAGTCCGCCCGTATTATATATACCAGGCAGACCTTACTAAGGGAGCTAACCACTTCAGGACTCCTCTCAGTGTAGGACTCGATATAATGGATAAACTCCGCGGACATATTTCTGGTCTTGCAGTACCGCAGTTCGTTATAGATGCTCCGGGCGGCGGCGGAAAGATTCCAATGCTTCCGAACTACGTCCTTTCAAGAGACGATGATAAGATTATACTCCGTAACTATAAGTATAATATTTATGAATATCCCGAAGCAAAGGATGCAACAAAGGTCGCAGATAAAAATGTGTACCTCCGTAAGAGCAAAAGAAAGAAACAATCAACTCTTACTGATGCAGAATTAATAAAGAACATCAAAGTACCTGTTCTTAACGATCAGTAAAAAATAGATTAAATAATAATAGTTATATATCAAAGGTCATCTTACAGATGACCTTTTGTATTTCCATCAAGCAAGTACGTCCGATAGTCTCCTTCCACAAACTCCAGTTTGGGAAGGCATCAATTAATCAATCTCTTTCCTCATTTACAATTTAAAATTGATAATTTACAATTGAATATGAAACCTTTTCCACCTCCCCCTCGTCTTAACTACTAACAAGTTTAAAACGAAAGGAGCTTTAAAAATGACAGGCCATGATTTAGAAAACATAGTAGTCCCGATATTTGCATTTATTTTCATATTCGGGTTCCCGGCAATAATAATTCTCTGGGCTATCTACACAAAACACAGAGAAAGAATGAGATTGATTGAAAAAGGAATCTCTCCGGATGAAGCAAAGAAATACTTTGCAAACGTAGATAAAAAACCACGCAATGCATTCGGCGCATTAAAATGGGGCATTTTATTCCTTTTCCTCGGAGCTGGAATATTCACAGCTAACATTCTTGAACAAATGTACGATTTAAGCGATGGCGTTACTTCAGGTCTTGTAATATTCTTTATCGGACTGGGATTTGTGGTTTATTTCTTAATCGCAAACAGTAATGCAGGCAATAAACCGACTGATACTAAACCAACTTTACCAAACAATTAAACCTTACTAAAATGGAAAACAAAAAGAGATTAATAGTTTGGGTTGTACTCCTTGTTCTCACATCTGCAGTGCTTATGTCCTTCCAGGGCTGCAGCCTGTTCAGGAAGAAATATGCAAAGGTGGAAACGAAAGAGTTTAAGCTTAAAGCCTCGAACTATAAGAAGATGGAAGTTGAAAATCCAAACGGCGACATAACAATAAAAAGAAGCGATAACGACAGCGTGATAACGATTAAGGCTGAAATAACAAAATACGTAACCAAGAAAGAACTCGATCAGCCGACAAAAGATGTGATACTTGATATAGATTCCTCAGGTTCTACTTTAAGGGTTGCTGATATTGCCAATAAATACGATAATTCTTTTCATATTCAGTTTGATATGCATAAATCAACAAGCGTAGACTATATAATTTATGTCCCGTCAGGAATTGAGATAAATGTTGACGGTACGAACGGCAAGGTTAATCTGAAAGAATTTAATAACGACGTCAAAGTTGAACTGACTAACGGTAACCTTAATGTCGAAAACATTTACGGCAAGCTGAAAATGGAACTGACGAACGGCAATATTTCCGCTAAACTCGATTCAACAAAAAGTCTTGATTTTGAAACCACAAACGGTAATATTAAACTTGAAGTAGGTGAAAAATTCTCCGGTAACTTTACTGCAAAGACCGTTAATGGAAAAATCAGCCGTAAGAATGTAACGTTCGAAAGTACTGACGAAGAGAAGAAAGAATTTAAAGGTACACTTGGTAAAGGTGATGCAACTGTAAAGCTCGAAACAACTAACGGGAAAATAACAATTGAGAAAAAATAATTGCTTGTGAACGAAGTGAGTCCAGACATAATCCGCAGAATTCAAAAAGGTGAAACTAATCTGTTCGTTGAGATTGTTGATACCTATAAGGACAGAGCATTTTCGCTCACCCTTAAGATTCTGAAGAACAGGGAAGAAGCCGAAGACTCACTTCAGGAAGCATTCCTGAGACTTTACAAAGCAATTATGAGCAACAGTTATGAAGCCAAGGCAAAGTTTTCAACTTATTTTTATACTATAGTTTATAACTCTGCTATTGACCTTTACAGAAAGTATAACGTAAAGAGTTTTAATGTAACATCAATTGAGATTAATGATGCTAACCACAGCGACGGAGATGAACTCGTTAAGAACTATGAATCGAAGATAGACAAAACGATGTACAGCACAGATGATTATTCCACCGAGAAGATTGTAGAAAAGGGTGAAGTGAAGAAGATTATCAACGACTATATAAATTCAATACCCGAACAGTATTCGGTGATATTGAATATGTTCTTCCTGAATGATCTGTCGCACGAGGAGATTTCTCAGATTCTGAAAATCCCCGTCGGCACTGTAAAGAACAGAATCTTCAGGGCAAAGGAAAAATTAAAAGATCTGCTCTTCCGCGCTTTCAACCGTGAAGAGTTACTGGATTACTTAAAAGTTTAATATTAAATGAACGAAACAAATAACATAAACGAATTTCTCGATAACAGCATGAAGTCAACGATGCTTGAAAAGACAAGCGACGACTTCACTGCAAAACTTATGCTTGAAATCGAACTTTCTAAAACCTTTCAGAAAGAAGATAAGAAAACTTTCAGGGCTCTGAATATATTTGTAATCGGTTTTATCGGTGCAATAGTTTCATCTGCAGTTATTCTTATTGCTTTACTGGGAGGTCAGACTGATGAAGAAAACCCCGTTACTGATGGATTTCTTTCAACTGTTTATACATACATAAACGGAATCAGCCAGAAAGTTTTTGGTGTATTAGGTCTTAAGCTGTCGGGAGATACTGTCCTGTACGTTATGGGTATCGGACTGGCGATTGTGCTTTATTCTGTAGTGGATAAGTTTGTTCTGAAGCGCTCTTACAACTAACTGAAGTGCGTTAAGAAGAACCTGAAAGCTCCCTCTATTAGAAGAAATGTCGCAATCACTCCTCCCAGTGCTCCGCCTAAATGTGCCTCGTGTCCAATGTTTCCAAACTTACTCTTTATTCCGAAAATCGAAACTCCTACATAAATAAAAGCAAACACAAATGCAGGCATCGGTATGAAGAATACTCCTATCTGACTGAACGGAAAGAATAATACGTAAGAAAATATTATCCCCGATACCGCTCCCGATGCTCCCACGGCCACGTAATCCGGATTCCTGAAATTAAATACCACCGTTAACAGCGACCCCGATATTAAGCTTATAAAGTAAATCAGAAAGAAATAAACACTTCCCATCGTCTGCCCGAAGTTGTGAACGAACATTCCTTCAAGCACAGGTCCGAAAGAAAACAGCGTAAACATATTAAACAGCAGATGCATCCATCCTGCATGAAGAAATGCTGACGTAATCATCTGATAGTATTTATGATGGTTAACAATCTCGTACGGCCATTCTGCAAATTTGTGGAAGTAATCTTCTTTCGAATATTCAGCCCAGAGAAATATTGCTATGTTCGCAAAGAGTAATGTATATGTTACGGGAGCATCCATTTATTATTTCAGTATTTTATTTGTTATTCCAAAACCCTCGTATATCAGTCCAGTGTAAACCTGCACGAGGTCGGCACCGAGTATCATCTTGTCCTTGTAATCCGACTTATCAAATACTCCGCCTACACCAATCAGTATAAAATCTTTGTTGTCGCCGTTAAGTTCGCTCAGTCTCTTTAATACTCTGTCCGATAATCCTTTAATCGGCTTGCCGCTTAGTCCGCCATCCTCAGTTATATTCGTTAACAGATTTTCTCTGGTAATGGTTGTGTTCGTTGCTACTATTCCGTTCAGTCCATAGTTCAGTGCAGTCTTGTAAACCGATTCAATCTCTTCGTCAGTAAGGTCTGGTGCTATCTTCAGGAATATGCATTTCTCGGGCTGCGATGTATTCTTCACAATCTCATTCCTCTTCATAATTATCTCAAAGAGAAGAGTGTTCAGCTGTTCGTCGCCCTGCAGTGTTCTGAGTCCCGGAGTATTCGGAGAAGATATGTTTATCGTAAAGAAATCTGCAGCATCATAAAGCACGTCAATACATTTCGCATAATCATCAAAAGCATTCTCAAGCGGAGTCACTTTGTTCTTGCCGATATTCACGCCTATCATAAAATCTTTTCTTACTCTCTTTTTTGCTTTCAGTATTCTCTTCCTTAACTTTTCCGCACCAACATTATTAAATCCCATCCTGTTAATGATTCCCTTATCCTTTATCAGTCTGAAAAGTCTCGGCTTCGGATTTCCCGGCTGCGGCAGGGGAGTTACAGTCCCAACTTCAATGTGCGAGAATCCCACAGCATCCCAGAACTCAATCATATCTCCGTTCTTATCAAGTCCCGCTGCAACACCAAGTCTGTTCCTGAAGTGCAGTCCCATAACAGTAAACTCATTAGACACTTCTTCAAAAGAATAAAAAGGTCTAAGTAATGGAAACAACCATTTAAACCACGGCAGCACTCCGAAGAGAATGTTGTGCACAGTCTCCGGGTTTATCCTAAATAAAAGCGACCTTATCATTTTATATATCAATCTTATCCTACTTGAATATTCTTTTGTTTATTAAGTAATAACAATCTTAAGCAATTTCAAATTGTAAAGTTTAAATTTCAAATTTTAAATTTACACTACTCGTTTTAATAACTCGTTACTACGCTCCAGCGTAGTAACGTATTCCTACTATCAATCTCTTCTCTGCCGTAGGTCCGCCGTCTTGTTGGGCGGATGTTCTCTGTGGTAAAAAAACTCTAATATATTAACTTCGTGCTATTCGTGTTAATTCGTGTCAAAGCTTTTCTCTTCTTTCAAATTTCAAATTTAAAATTACTTCACCATCGGCATTCTAATACCAAACTTCTCTCTCTCCTCCAGCGCAAGTTCATAACCCGCATCTGCGTGTCTAACGATTCCCATTCCCGGGTCGTACGTCAGACATCTTTCAAGTCTGATTTCCGCTTCCTTTGTTCCGTCGGCAACAATCACCATTCCTGAGTGAATCGAATTCCCGATTCCCACTCCGCCGCCGTGATGCAGCGATACCCAGCTCGCACCGCCTATATTATGCAGCGCAAAATTAAGTATCGGCCAGTCGGCAATCGCATCCGAACCATCCATCATCTTTTCGGTCTCTCTGTTAGGCGAAGCCACAGAACCGCAGTCAAGATGGTCACGCCCGATAACTATCGGCGCCTTCACCTTTCCCGTTCTCACGAGTTCATTAAAAATCTTTCCTGCCTTTGCTCTCTCGCCGTAACCCAGCCAGCAAATCCTCGAAGGCAATCCCTGAAAATGAACCTTCTCCTTTGCAGCCTTCAGCCATTTATGAAGAAGCACGTTATCAGGAAACGCTTCCATTATCGCTCTGTCAGTTTCGTAAATATCTTCTGGGTCTCCCGAAAGCGCCACCCATCTGAACGGACCTTTTCCTTCGCAGAAAAGCGGACGGATGTATTCAGGCACAAAACCCGGAATCTCAAACGCCTGTGCAAAACCATTTGCCTCTGCTTCGCCTCGTAAATTATTCCCGTAGTCAAAAGTTATAGCACCCTTCTTCATAAACTCCCACATCGTCTTGCAGTGCACCACCGCAGTTTTCTTCGCAAGCTCCTGATATTTCTTAGTATCCGATTTTCTTAATGCAACTGCTTCTTCAAAAGTCATTCCCATAGGAACATAACCGCTCAGCATATCGTGTGCAGATGTCTGGTCTGTCAGAACATCGGGCACAATTCCTCTTTTTAAAATCTCGGGCAGAACCTCTGCCGCATTTCCCACAAGCCCTACTGAAAGCGCCGTACCTTTTTCCTTCGCATCCATCACAAGTTTAATCGCATCGTCTAAATCCTTCGCAAGCACATCGCAGTAACCCGTATCAATTCTTTTCTGAATTCTTGTAACGTCCACATCCACTCCAAGAATCGCCGCACCATTCAGAGTAGCCGCAAGTGTCTGTGCGCCGCCCATACCGCCAAGCCCGCAGGTCAGCACAAACTTTCCTTTTAAATCAGCATTGAAATGTTTCTTCGCACATGCAGCAAAAGTTTCATACGTACCCTGAAGAATTCCCTGTGTACCGATGTAAATCCAGGAACCCGCAGTCATCTGCCCGTACATAGTAAGCCCGAGCGCCTCAAGTCTTCTGAACTCATCCCACGTCGCCCATTTCGGGACAAGCTGTGAGTTTGAAATAATCACTCTCGGAGCATTCGTATGTGTTTTAAAAACAGCAACAGGTTTCCCCGACTGCACGAGCAGAGTATCATCATCCTCAAGAGTTTTCAGTGTTGCAACAATCGCATCGTAGCATTCCCAGTTCCTCGCTGCCTTCCCGCTACCGCCGTAAATAATCAGGTCTTCGGGTCTTTCAGCAACATCATCATCAAGGTTATTCATTAGCATTCTCATTGCCGCTTCTGCCTGCCAGTTCTTGCAGGACATCTTAGTACCCACAGGTGCTTTAATATGTTTTGCCATAATATAATTAGAAATTAAAATTAAAAGGTATGTTGCAAAATAACAGAATCCCCCCTCAAAATATATTTATTAATTTGGTAGTCAGTTAAGATTTGAAGAGCGCTTTCTTATTTCAATAACAGCATCTTTTTAGTCTCGCTAAAGTCTTGAGTCGTTAACTTATAAAAATATATACCGCTCGAAAGATTATCAGCATTCCAGTTCGTTTCATAAGTACCGGGTTGCAGAGTTTCATTAACAAGAACTTTAACTTCTCTTCCTGTTATATCGAATATAGTGAGTTTTGTATTAGTGGTTTTTGTAATATCAAATTTTATTTTAGTACTTGGATTAAACGGGTTTGGATAATTCTGGTGCAATGTATAGCAATCGGGAATCTTTGTTGAAATTGTTGTAATCCCTGAAGTCATATCAGCATTCTTTCTCCAGACACAATTAACACTTCCTGCAAAGATGCTGTTATTAAAATAACATAAACAACCCATTTTATTAGTGTAATGATATGGACTATATTGAGGCCCTAAATATCTCCATGAATTACCCATATTTGTCGTTGCATAAACTCCATTATTAGAACTCACTAACAGCGTGTCAATCATTTTCGTAATTGTGCTAATCTTTTGATTGTTGTCAGGTCCAATGTTTAACCAGTTTGTCCCGTTATTTGACGACATTTTGATCCCGTGGTTAGTGCCTGCAAGCACTTTATTTGAAAAGTAATAAAAATAATTTATTGTATCACTCGTTATATATGAAACCCAGTTAACACCGTTATTTGAGGAGACAAATATTCCGTTGTTCGTTCCGGCAAAATAGTAATTATTGTAATTACCGAACGTATTTACAGGTATGTTCTCCATTCCAGACAAATACCAGTTCTGACCTGAGTTTGTAGACTTATAAATACCACTACTAGTACTGCTGTAAAGAACAGTATCGTTCGAAAATAAACTATTTATTGAATAATTGTTTAGTCCTGAATTTGCCTTGACCCAGTTTTGTCCGCTGTTTGATGTCCTGTAAACTCCCGAATCTCTTGTCCCAGTAAAAATATAAGCATTGTGCTTTATCATACTTAGAATATTTTTGTTCTTCATATCCCCATTTGCAGGATACCAGGTGTTTCCATAGTCGGTTGAAGAATAAATTCCTCTTGTATCAGTGCCGACAAAAATATTGTTATTATCGGCAACCAAACAATTTGCAAAATAACTTTCAAAACCTGAGCCATACCAGTTTTGTCCATTATTAGTTGTTGTATGAAGTCCGGATTCGGTTCCGAATGTTGAAGCTGCAAATAAAATTGAACTATAAGATAAAAGATCTTTAATATCTGAATAACCAGGGCCGATAACTGTTTTTATCCAGTTTGAACCATTTGTAGATTTATATATAAATCCATTGGTCCCAACAAATAGTAATCCATTGTGAATTGTGATTGCTTTAATGTTGTCTGTTACATTGAAATTAACACTATCACACTGATACCAATTCAATCCATTGTTATAAGTTCTATATAAACCATATCCGGCTGCATACAAAGCACCATTAAAATAGGAAAACTCTTGTATCCCGTATGATATGCCTGTGTTTCTTGATTGCCAAGTTATCCCATTATCCGTCGAAGCGAATATTCCATAATTCCATGAAGAAAAGAACAAAGTATTACCAACCAATATGAAATTTGTAGCTCCCGCATAATTATAACCAGTGCTATTAATCCAATTTAATCCATTGTTTGAAGAATAGTAAATAACATTATCACCTCCTGTTAAACCTAAGACTAAGTTAGGGCCTGATTTTATTATGCATGCAACATCTGAATATCCTGTATTAAATCCTCTTGGTATCCAGTTTTGTCCATAATCTGATGAAGAATAAAGTCCTTCGCTTGTACCGACTAATATTTCGTTTCCATCAATATAATAATTATTGATACATCCTAAGTTACTATTTGACAAAAACCAATTTACTCCATTATCAGTTGACTTATAAATTCCTCTACACATAGGACTCGCAAATAATATACTGTCCTGACTTGCTATAAAATCTACTCCGTAAAC
>Ga0194044_10001547_pt1 | contig 11662 bp, 15 predicted proteins | sample JunL4417m_MetaG_FD_155460 | JGI IMG/M metagenome (GOLD analysis project Ga0194044, IMG submission 155460) | Anoxic zone freshwater microbial communities from boreal shield lake in IISD Experimental Lakes Area, Ontario, Canada - Jun2016-L442-17m | ecosystem: Environmental > Aquatic > Freshwater...
CAACGGCGGAGCATAAGAAAACCCTGTTTACTGTAGAGATTCCCTCCCACCATGTCTCCATTGTAAAACTCCACTCTTATTGCTAGATCTTCTATCGCTTCCAACCGGACACTAAATTTGCATGAAAGTCGGAAGACTATGGTTTTTGGGCAAAATTCGCCAAAAACTCTCGTACCATAATATTGTTTACCAGTTGGAGCGGCATTGGTCTACCACCCATTTGTTTTCGGACCTAATTCCTCTTCCAGCCTATCAATCAATCTTTTCATAATTTCAGAGGCGCTTCCGAGAAAAAGGATGTCCGTGACCTGGTCACGCAGAGCGGAAGGTTCGCGGTTTATTTCGATCACCTTTGCCGGCGGAGTCTTGACTCTTACTGATATGGGTATCTGTGCAGCGGGAAAAACCTGCAGTGAAGTTCCAATTACAAGGAGAACGTCACATTTGGATGACTGGATCTGGGAAATCATCATGGCCCGCGAGGGAATCGCCTCTCCGAAGAAAACCGCGTCGGGCTTGAGGATTCCGCCACACTTGAGGCACCTTGGCATCCTCTCCTGGCCCGACGTCATTCTTTCTTCAACTTCGTCTATGGGTTCAAGGGCCTTACATTTGAGACACACCGCACGTAGGAGATTCCCGTGAAACTCGACAACTTCAACAGACCCGGCCCTCTGGTGAAGATTATCCACATTCTGTGTTATGACACATTTTATGACCCCAAGATGTTCCATTTTGGCAAGAGCAAAATGAGCGGGGTTTGGTTTCGCCGCAGCGAGGTCAAAGTCGCCGGATTGTTTCAGACTGAGGTTCAATTGCCAAAAACGTTCGGGATTCTGCAAAAAACGATCAATGGAAAATTCTCCGGGATCAACCCTCGACCATAGTCCTCCCGGACTGCGAAAGTCAGGAATACCAGAATCAGTGCTGACCCCTGCGCCTGTAAGCGCGACCGCGTTTTTTGCGTTTACAAGTAGTTCCACTACCTGTTCAATTTGCTCATCCATATTTTTGACCCTCAAGATTACCCTGATTTATTATATGACTATACCATTATAGTGTTGTTTTAGGTATTCGCATTGCCCGAAGCTTAACTCAAAACACCTTCTGAATTAATGGAAAATTGTAGCATAAAATGGTTGCCAAAATGTGTGAATTCATGGAACATAAATTTTTTAATAGTCGGCCTGACCTATGGGACCATTCGAGTGGGAATTTGCAATGGTTGAAGATTCACAATTAGTTTCCGCAACCCTTCAAGGTGAGTTTTACGCCTTTGAAAGCCTCGTGGAAAAATACCAGGGCAAGATCTACAGGCACCTGAGAAAGATGGTTAACGACCCTTTGCAGGCTGAGGACCTATTGCAGGAAACTTTTCTCAATGTTTACAGGGGACTGGCTGGATTCAGCGGGGCTGCGTCATTTTCAACGTGGCTTTTTAGAATAGCCACAAACTCTGCTTTAATGTACCTTAGGCGTGAAAGACCTGAAACCGTGGAGTACAACGACAAACTTTCAGCGGATTCTCAGGAACTCATAGGGCCTTCTCCGGAGCTTGTCGCCACACCCCTGGAGAGACTGCTTTCCATGGAAGGCAAGGCCAAGATTGAAGAAGCAATCGACCAATTACCTTTAATTTATAGGTCTGTAATAATCCTTAGAGATGTTGAAGGATTTTCACTGGAAGAAGTGTCCAATATTTTGGGAGCTTCCATTCCCGCTATAAAATCTAGATTACACAGAGCAAGAAATATTGTGCGAAAGACTTTGACGTCCTATTATAAAGAAAGGGGCTCATCCCGGAATTAGTGAAACTTGCAAGGTAAGGCCCATGACTAATTGTAAAGAATTTTGTAACCAGCTTTTTGATTACCTGGATAAAGAACTTGGGGCTAAAGAATGCTTGCTGATTGAGCGGCACCTCGAAGAATGCGCCCCTTGCGCTCTTGTTTTTGAAAGTCTAAAAACAACCCTTTTGGTTTGTTCCGAAGGAGTTTCTGACGAAATCCCAGAAGATGTTAGAAACAGGCTGAGAGAGTTTTTGAAAATTAATTGCAGGGCTGATTAATTGAATATTTTCTTTAGAGGAGTTGACAGATGACAGAAGGTAGCGCTCTGATGCATGTTACGGATTCAGATTTTGAGCAGCAGATACTTAAATCGGAAGTTCCGGTATTGGTCGATTTCTGGGCAGCGTGGTGCGGACCATGCAGAACTGTTGGACCAGTAGTGGAAGAGCTTGCGGGAGAGTACCTGGGCAAGGTCAAGATCGCCAAACTCAATGTCGATGATAACAAGCAGACCCCACAAAAATATGGGGTAAAGGGCATTCCAACACTGATGCTCTTCAAGGACGGAACCGTCGTAGACCAGGTCGTTGGAGCTGTTCCCAAGAGCCGAATCCAGGATATGCTTGACAAGGTAAGCTAAGATGCGGGCCGATTTGATAATTCTGGGCGCTGGCCCCGCCGGACTTACGGCTGGTCTGTACACCGGTCGAGCCAGGACTGACGCCATACTTATTGAAAAGGGCATGCCTGGCGGACAAATGGCGGCTACTGAACTCGTGGACAACTACCCGGGCCAATCAGAACCGATATTGGGTGTCGAGCTTGCTCAGAGGATGGAAGCTCAAGTACGCAAGTTCGGAATTGAAATTCAGTATGCGGATATTGTCTCTGTTTCGAGAACGGCAAGCGGTTTTGATCTGAGCAATGATTCAGGCGTCACATATTCCTGCCGATCTTTGCTCATCGCAACAGGGGCAAGCCCCGTCAAGCTGGGGATACCGGGCGAACTTGAATTCGCAGGTAAGGGCGTAAGCTATTGCGCCATCTGTGATGGCCCATTCTTTAGGGATGTTGAAGTGGCTGTAATAGGCGGCGGAGATTCGGCCGTAGAAGAAGCCGTTTATCTGAGCAGACTGGCTTCAAAGGTCCATTTGATTCACAGGCGTGACCAGTTAAGGGCCGTTAAGGAAATTCAGGAAAGGGCTCTTGCTGTGCCCAACCTTGTTATTCACTGGAACTCGGCTCCGGAAAAAATCATCGGCGCAAATGATGTAGAAGCAATCCATCTGCGCTCGACTGTGGAAAATTCCATGACTGAACTGCCTGTCTCAGGGGTTTTCTTTTATGTCGGCATAAAACCAAATGATGAAGCCTTCCGTGGACTCGTCGAGGCTGACTCCAGAGGTTTTGTGATTACCGATGAAAAGATGGCGACATCGGTTCCCGGAATTTTCGCCGCGGGTGATATAAGGGCTAAAGAACTGAGGCAGATATCCACCGCCGTTGGAGATGGCGCCGCAGCCGCATACAGCGCTCAGCGTTACCTGGAAAATTTGTAATAAACAGTCGTCGATCCTACAAGTCTCCGATCTCTTAAAATCCTCGGGGACCTCCCATAGAGGGAGGTCCGTAGAACCAGAACGGATCAGGATCGGAAAAACAATCGACCTGAAAAGGGACGCAGGTATTCGCTTTAGGTTCGACTCGTCCGTAAATGTATTCGGGTTTCCAGAATGTGGCGGCCTGAACTAGACCCGTGCCGAATTTTCTGATCATGGTGGCCAAACCTGTCACGGAACCCCCCATATACCCAATCATGGCCCCTGACAGATATCCCGTTAATCCACACGAACAGGCCCCGTTGTATGCTCCCCTGGTCGCTGAACTGATCATGTGGTCGTATAACTCGCAGGGAGCGAACATTATGTTTGATATTCCCGAGGCTAGTCTGAATGCTGAGCTTTCCAGGAGCGAAACCCGAGGCGCCAAACATTCAGTTCCACCTAAAGTTTTCGCAATTGAGACAAAATTCAGACAAATGACTATACCTAAGCATACGAAAAACATTGTTTTCATGTCCCCCCGCCTTTAACTGATTGAAATAGGGTTTATTAGAGCCCTTTAATGACTCAGTTCTTGTATTGATGATCATTATACTACAAAGCTGGGTTGTCTATCAAGATATAATCTAAATTATATTAAATTATTATATCTTTTTATTAAAGACGCTGTGACATATTAGAGGTTGCCTGCTCTAATCAATCAGTGTATTATTGATATGATAAAATTTGTTGTAGGTTTTGGTATTGTTTTATGGCGCGAGGTTGTCATGAAAAAATGGTTGGTAATGATAGTGGCGACTCTTCTTATCACTGGTTGCGCATTTGATCGCGCCTGGAAATGGCTGGACAACATGGATTGGGAGCGCGACGACCAAACCATCAAAATTGTCGATATTTTCTTCAAATAGGCTCGAGAGTCCTGTCACTAAATTCTATATACAATTTTAAGAGTTCAGAAGATTAGGAGGCGCGATGAGAGGATCAAAGGATGCCTCTAGCATTGACGAAATTGATTTTGAAAAGGGTGGCGGATTGATACCTGCAATAGCCCAGGATGTTGTAACCGGAAAGGTGTTAATGATGGCCTACATGAATCGTGAGGCGCTAGATGTTACGTTGAAGGAAGGAAAAGCATGCTATTGGAGCAGGTCCCGCAGAGAACTCTGGAGGAAAGGGGCTACTTCCGGGGACATTCAGATTGTGCGGAAAGTTCTTGTTGATTGTGACATGGACACGATTCTCCTACTCGTGGATCAACAGGGAGATGGCGCTTGCCACACAAAGAAGTGGAGTTGTTTTTTCAGACGAATTAACGAGAAGGGAGAAATAAGGGAAATTGATTCGTAAAGACTTTTTAAAATTGGTGATACCGAAGGGCAGCCTGGAACAGGCTACTATCGATCTTTTTCGTCGCGCTGGATGGAATATAACGGTTTCTTCAAGAAGTTATTTTCCGACCGTTGACGATGATGAAATTTTCATGGCCCGTTTGAGGGCCCAGGAGATTTCCCGATATGTGGAATCCGGCACCTTTGATGCAGGACTTACCGGAAGAGACTGGATACTTGAGAACGAATCAGATGTTAAAGTCATTGACGATCTTGTTTATTCCAAAGTTTCACAAAATCCGGCGCGTTGGGTCTTGGCGGTTGGAGCCAATTCGGGCTATCAAACCCCGGAAGACCTAAATGGCAAGCGCATTGCGACCGAATTGGTCGGTGTAACAAGGAAATTCTTCGCTGAAAGGGGAATCAAGGTAGAAGTGGAGTTCTCGTGGGGCAGCACTGAAGCCAAGGTTCAGGAGGGCGTTGTAGACGCCATTGTGGATGTCACCGAAACAGGAAGCACTCTCAAGGCCAATGGTTTAAAAATCATCCATAGTATACTCACGACCAACACACAGTTCATTGCGAACAAACATTCCTATGAGGACTCTTTCAAGCGGGAGAAGATCCATCAGATCCACTTGATGCTCCAATCGGCGCTGGAAGCTAGAAAGATGGTCGGCTTGAAGATGAATGTGCCCGAAGATAAGATCGACTCGATTGTAGGTCTGCTTCCTTCTTTGAATGCGCCCACGGTAGCGGGTTTATACAAATCGGACTGGTTTTCAGTTGAGTCAGTGGTTTCTGAAGAGGTTGTGAGAACCTTGATTCCGAAGCTCTTAAAAGCTGGAGCAAGCGGGATAATAGAGTATTCGATCAATAAGGTCCTTTGATCGGAAGAGTCTTCCTGTTCAAATTCGTCAAATTGTCTTAATTTGGGTTTAGCTTTTTTGAAATCTGATCCAACAGGATCAACGATTCCAAGGCTCTTTGACCATGGGTAATGGGAGAGCCCCCATCTCTTACAGATGCCAGGAAGTCCTCTATCTCAGTTCTCAAGGGCTCTTCCTGTGTCTTGAGTGTCTCTTCAACCATTATGTCGCTCATCAGGCATACCCCATCCGCGCCGGCATTCATGTCTTTTGCCGTATGAACCGTAAGCGACCGATTTATCGTGTTGGCCTGGTAAAACCGTGTTTTGGTAGTAACGTTGATCTCTCTTATTTTCCTAGGTGAACATTTTGACGTCCAGAAGACTGCGGTGACGCCATTTTTGAATTGCAGCAGGGAATGGGCGTCGTCGATGAGATTGGAATAAACTTTCTGCCCAAAGGAACATATTTGATGGATTGTTGAATCAGCAATTTCAAGGGCAATGTCGATGTCATGAATGAGAAGATCATAAAGGACATCAACATCGAGGCACCTGCTTCCGTCAAAAGGGTTCAGTCTCCTTGCTTCGATTGACACCACGGGTTCTTTATTTTTCTTGATCAGTTCAATCATCAGGTTGACCGACGGATTGTATCTCTCTACATGACCGGCCATAAGGACCAGATTGTTCCGTTGGGCCAGTCTAACCAGTCTTTCCGCTTCAACAATACTGGCAGCGAGGGGTTTTTCCATGAGGACATGGATTCCGAGGTCCAGGCATTTTTCTCCTAAATGTCCATGGCTGAACGTGGGGGTTGCGACAACCACCGCTTGGACTTGGCTCAACAGGAGGTCCAGATCTCCGAATCCGCTGCAACCATATAAATTGCATATTTCTTTGGCCCGGGCTTCGTTGACATCATAAATTCCGACGAGTTCACAGTTTTCGATCGCGGATAAAATACGCGCGTGGTTGTGCCCCATTGACCCTACGCCAACTACACCAACTTTGGTTCTATTAGTCATGGTATTCATAATTTCAAATATACCGCTGTTTGTCGTTGCGTCCAAGGTTAATCCGATTTACTTTAAACAAGATTGATGATTTAATCTTGACTCGTCTGATAATCAGACATCTTCCGCTTAACGTTTCGACAGACAGGTACAGTCCTCAATTTAGAAAAGTTCAATAATAGGTTAGGAGGTTCTTTATGACCTGGATTGTGGGCATAATAGCCACTATCATCATGGGTGTCGTCCCGGCCGCGATGGCGGAGGAACCAATAAACATAGGCGCCTTGCTTCCTATGACAGGAAGCGTGGCGGCATTCGGACAAATGGCCTGGGACGGAATAAATACCGCCAGGAAAATTGAACCGGAGGCGCTAGGTCGTCCTATTGACATTAAATTATCTGACACCAAGTCTGAAAAGGTTGACTCTGCAAACGCCGTATCAAGACTGATTGAAAAAGAAAAGGTCGTAGTAGTGATTGGGGAATTAATTTCTGGAAATACTATCGCCGCTTCAGACTATGCCGAGCGGACAAAAATACCGATGGTATCTCCTACGGCCACCAATCCGCTTGTCACCCAGGGCAAACAGTTTGTCTTCAGGGTCTGTTTCATAGATCCCGAACAGGGACGTGTAGCCGCCAAGCTCGCTTTGGATGAGCTTCATGCCAAGACTGCCGCGATTATATACGATATCTCTCAAGACTATTGCGTTGGACTAAAAACTTTTTTTCAAAGGGAATTTACCCAAGGTGGCGGGAAAATACTCGGAGAAGTAATGTACAAGATGGGTGATCGCGATTTTACGCCTCAACTGAGCAGAATAAAGTCTCTAAAACCTGATATAATTTATGCGCCCATTTATTATACCGAGTGCGCTCTGATAGCCAAGCAGGCCAGGGAAATGGGGCTTAACGCTCCTATTTTGGCCGGTGACGGTGTTCAGGCTCCGGAATTGATTCAGCTAGGCGGAAAAGCGGTAGAAGGTATTTATTTTACTGCGCATTTTCATACCGATACCATAAGCACTCCAATGGGGAAGAAATTTTTTGAACTTTTTAAGAAGGAAGTTGGGAAAGAACTCGATTCCTACACCGCACAATCGGCTGACGCATACTTTGTTGTTGTCGACGCAATAAAAAGAGCTGGATCAACCGACCCTGTCAAGATTCGCGACGCTTTAAGCGCCACAAAAGATTTTGAAGGGTTGACAGGCAAAATAACCATCAAACCTGATGGAAACGCCATTAAGCCAATGGTCGTCAATAAAGTCAAAGATGGAAAATTCGTTTACGTAACTACGATTATGCCGTGACATCAGCATAGACACCGGCATAGACAAAAATTAGTCACGGTGATCATCCTGTCCCAAAAATTGGGGTTCATGTTTTCAGGGATACTTTAAATTTTGTGATCTTGGGCGACACTTTTAAAGTCTCCTCTAAGTTCATTTAGGCTGTCCTTTGAGGATAAAATCTTGGATTACAGTTTTGCGCTGCAACAACTTGTTTATGGACTGACTGTAGGATGTCTTTATGGTCTGTTAGCGATAGGGTACTCGATGGTTTACGGCGTTCTGAGGCTGATAAATTTTGCGCATGGCGATCTTCTTATGGTTTCAGCCTATATTGGTTTTTTTGGTATTGTCATCTTTCATCTACCATGGCCTGTTTCATTTGCGGGCGCCATCGCTCTCACGGCTCTTCTTGGTATCTTAATTGACAGGGGCGCGTACAAACCCATACGGAAAAGTCCCCGTATCAATGCTCTAATCACTGCCATAGGAGTTTCATTTTTACTTGAAAATGTGGCCCTTGTAACTATTGGAGGAAGGCCTAAATCTTTTCCAACCCCCGGTTTTGTTTCAGGCGCCATCGTTGTCGGCGATGTTAGTATTCCGACGCTGTCGGTCTGGGTGTTTGTGGTCACGGTTGTTCTGCTGACGCTTTGCATGGCGGTGGTGAAAAAGACCCGTATCGGTATCGCCATGAGGGCATTATCGAGAGATATGGAAACTGTCATGCTGATGGGGGTCGATAAAGATAGAGTCATAGCGTTTACCTTTGCTTTGGGTTCAGCGCTAGCGGCAGCCGGTGGCATAATGTGGTGCATGAAGTATCCCGCCGTAGAACCATTCATGGGAGTTATCCCGGGCTTAAAAGCCTTTGTGGCTGCGGTTCTGGGGGGAATAGGAAGTATCAGTGGGGCTGCCATGGGTGGGATGATTCTTGGCTTGGCAGAGGTATTCATAGTCGCTGTTCAACCCGAATGGTCCGGCTACCGAGACGCCGTGGCGTTTTTTTTGATGATCGTTATTCTTTTGACTCGCCCTACGGGAATCATGGGTGAGCGTCTCCCGGATTAGACTTTGTTCAGACTGACGAAAAATACTTGAAAGGACTTTGAAGTTGGCCGTGTCCCGAGATAGACTTCTAACTGTTTTCAGCCTCTTCATTTTATTTTCTTTTCTCGCTTACGCCGACTCGAATTTTAGTCATTATACTCTGCGAATTCTTCAGAATATTGCGATTTTCATTACTCTGGCCGTCAGCTACAATCTGATAAACGGGATCGCAGGACAATTTTCCTTGGGGCCCAATGCCTTTCTAGCGGTAGGCGCTTATGCCAGCGCGATTTTCACTCTTTCTCCTGAAGAAAAATTACGATCGTTTATAATTGAGCCGATGCTATGGCCTTTGTCGGTCATCTCGGTTCCTTTCGCCGCTTCGCTTTTGATCGCAGGAATTGTAACGGCTTTAGTCGCTATATTGATGGCCATGCCTGTCTTTAGGGTCCGAGGAGACTACCTTGCCATTGTTAGTTTAGGTTTTGGGGAGGTTTTTCAGGTATTGGCCAACAATTCGATGTCCATAACAAATGGCTCTTTAGGTTTAAAGGGGTTGCAGCCTTACACGAACTTGTGGTGGTCATGGGGTATCTGTGTTTTCACTGTCTTTTGCACATTGAGGCTGGTCAATTCATCCTATGGCAGAGCTATGAAAGCCGTAAGGGAAGATGAGACGGCTGCGGAGGCGATGGGTATAAACGCGTTTCGGATAAAGACTTTAGCTTTCGCCTTCAGCGCTTTCTTTCAGGGTGTGGCGGGAGGTTTGCTCGCCCATCTGATAACTACTATTTCGCCTTCTCTTTTCACATTCATGTTCACGTTCAACCTGCTTATCATCATCGTTATTGGTGGCTTGGGAAGCACTACGGGATCTATTATTGCCGCAGTCCTGATTACCTGGGGAGGGGAAGCGCTTCGGTTTTTTGAGGAGCCGGCAAATTTGTTCGGATTTCAATATGAGGGTATTCCAGGCATGAGAATGGTATTGTTTTCAGTAATTCTGATACTGGTCATGCTATTCGCCAGAAGTGGAATCATGGGAAGATCTGAATTTAGTTGGGAGGGCGCCTTGGGATGGATTAAGAACAAGCTCTCCGTAATGAAAGTTTAAACGAGTTATGGATTTGCTGCTCGATATAAATGGCTTATCGGTTTTCTTTGGAGGCGTCCAGGCTCTGAACAAACTTAGTCTCCAAATTAGAAAAGGAGAGATCATAGGTTTGATCGGGCCAAATGGAGCGGGAAAGACTACGGCTTTCAACGCAATAACAGGAAGGATTCACCCCTCAGAAGGATCAGTTTTCTTTTGTGGGAAGGAAATTACTGGATGGCCGGCGCCACGTATCGCTCGTAACGGAATAGCCAGGACTTTTCAGAACATCAAACTTTATGAGGATCTTTCAGTTATTGAAAACGTCATGATAGCGGCCCATTCATCGATATCATATTCTTTCATCGAAGCAATTTTGGGGGTAGGCAGATATTCTCGAGATGAAGCGAGGATAAAGTCAAGGGCCTATGAACTCTTGGAACTGATGAATCTAGGGGAACTGGCTTCTGAACAAGCAAATTCACTCCCTTACGGAAGTCAGAGAAAGCTTGAGATAGCACGGGCTCTGGCCCTTAATCCTAGACTGTTGCTTTTGGATGAACCGGTTGCTGGAATGAACCCTACAGAAACCAGGGAATTTGGACAATTCCTGTTAACACTCAGGGATAACCTTTCAATTGGTGTTGGTTTGATTGATCACGACATGAGTTTTGTTATGGAAGTTTGCGACATGATCAGAGTCATCGATCATGGAATTCCAATAGCATGGGGAACTCCGTCCGTGGTCCGGAATGATCCTAAAGTAATCTCCGCCTACCTGGGAACGGACTTTAACGGCGCAATGGATAACCATGCTACAAATTGAAGATCTGCAGGTCAGCTATGGTGGTATTAGAGCGCTTAAAGGAGTGTCTCTCGAAGTTGGGGCCAAAGAGATAGTTACTCTTCTGGGGTCCAATGGAGCGGGCAAAAGCACGACTGTTAGAGTTATATCCGGTCTTGTAATCGCTCAAGCCGGAAACATTCGATTTGAAGGTAAGAACATCAAAAATTTGCCTCCCCATAAAATTCAGCGACACGGTCTGGTTCATATCCCGGAAGGCCGAAAAGTATTTGCAAATCTTACGATCAAGGAAAACCTTTTGATGGGGGCTTATTATACAAGGGCCAAATCTGAATTGTCGAGGTTGTTTGATAGAGTGTACGACACGTTCCCAATCCTGTCGTCGCGTTCCCAACAACTTGCGGGAACATTATCCGGCGGAGAACAGCAGATGCTTGCCATAGGAAGAGCCCTGATGTCAAAACCCAGACTGCTGATTATGGATGAACCTTCTTTGGGGCTTGCCCCAATGGTTGTAGCTGATGTCTTCAGAATTGTGGAAAAGATCAGGGATGAAGGTGTAACCATCTTCTTGATCGAACAGAACGCCAACGCTGCTCTCAGGATAGCAAATTACGCTTTTCTATTAGAAAACGGCGTCATTTCTTTGGAGGGCCCTGGATATGAACTTCTCACGAACCCCAAGGTCAAGCAGGCTTACCTCGGCGGTGTTTCGGAATAGATGTCCGTATCTGTTGAAAGGTGAACATCTTTTGTTTTCTGACTTAGAAATGTTAAATATTCGTAATGAAAATATTAGGTTTTTATCAATAAATTTCTGGGATTTTGAAGAAGAACTTGACTAGAGACTCTCGTGAT